>Ga0307405_10000356_pt1 | contig 17229 bp, 15 predicted proteins | sample 322Cmetagenome_2_FD_203311 | JGI IMG/M metagenome (GOLD analysis project Ga0307405, IMG submission 203311) | Maize rhizosphere microbial communities from greenhouse at UC Davis, California, United States - 322HYB-C-1 | ecosystem: Host-associated > Plants > Roots > Rhizosphere > Soil | place...
GGTGGCCGAGAGCCGAGAGCCGTCCCACTCACTCCCACTCGATGGTCGCCGGGGGCTTCGAGCTGACGTCGTAGACGACGCGATTCACGCCGTCCACCTCGTTGATGATGCGACTCGAGATGCGCGCGAGGACGTCGTGTGGGAAGGGGAACCAGTCGGCGGTCATGCCGTCAGTGCTCGTCACGGCGCGGAGGCCGAGCACGTTGTCGTAGGTCCGCACGTCGCCCATCACGCCGACGCTGCGGACCGGCAGCAGCACCGCGAACGCCTGCCAGATGTCGTCGTACAGGCCGGCGGCACGGATCTCCTCGAGGTAGATCGCGTCGGCGCGGCGCAGGACGTCGAGCTTGGGCGCGCTGACGTCGCTGAGGATGCGAATCGCCAGTCCGGGCCCCGGGAACGGGTGCCGTCCGACCATCTCCTCGGGCAGCCCGAGCTCGCGGCCGACGTTACGCACCTCGTCCTTGAACAGCTCGCGCAGCGGTTCGATGAGCCGGAACTTCATGCCCGGCTTGAGCCCGCCGACGTTGTGGTGCGTCTTGATCGTCACCGACGGCCCGCCCGACGGCGCGGCGCTCTCGATGACGTCGGGGTAGAGCGTGCCCTGGACGAGGAACTCGGCGCCCTCCCCCGCCCCCGCGGCGGCGTCCTCGAAGACGTCGATGAAGGTGTGCCCGATGATCGTCCGCTTGCGCTCCGGGTCCTCGACGCCGGCCAGTGCGGAGAGGAAGCGGTCGCCCGCGTCCACCGTCACGAGGTCAATGCCCAGGTGGGCGCGGAAGGTGCGCTCCACCTGCTCGCGCTCGTGGAGGCGGAGTAGCCCGGTGTCCACGAAGATGCACGTGAGCTGGTCGCCGATTGCGCGGTGGACGAGGGCCGCGGCGACGGCCGAGTCCACGCCGCCCGAGAGGCCGCAGATGACGCGCGACGAGCCGACGAGGGCGCGCACCTTGGCGACCTCCTGCTCGATGAAGGTGCCCGGCGTCCACGACGGCTCGGCGCCGCACACCTCGAACAGGAAGTTCGAGATCAGCTCGCCGCCGCGGGGCGTGTGCGCCACCTCGGGGTGGAACTGCACGCAGTGGATCGGGCGCGACTCGTGCCGCATCGCGGCGATGGGATTGCTCGCGCTCCGGGCGGTCACGACGTAGCCGCGCGGCAGGCGCTCGACGTGGTCCCCGTGGCTCATCCAGACCGTCATCCGCTCGCCCTCGTCGAGACCGCGGAACAGCCCTCCGGCGTCGCGCACGGTCACCTCGGCGCGGCCGTACTCGCGCCGGCCTCCGCGCGTCACGGCGCCCTCCGAGAGGTGCGCGACGAGCTGCATCCCGTAGCAGATTGCGAGCACGGGCGCGACGTCGAGCAGCGCCGGATCGGCGGTCGGCACGTCCTCCCCGTAGACCGAGTTCGGACCGCCGCTGAGGATGATGCCCGTCGGGCGCCAGTCGCGCACCCACTCGATGGTGCGGGTCGGCGGGTGGATCTCGGAGTAGACGCGCGCCTCGCGTACCCGCCGCGCAATGAGCTGCGTGAACTGCGAGCCGTAGTCGAGGATCAGAATGCGGGATGGCATCGGAGCAGCGGCGCCCTGCGGTCGGCTCAGCGCCATTCGTCGCCCGTCAGCTGGATCATCTCCACCTGCATCGAGTCGAGGTCCACGATCGCCGCGGACGGGACGCCGTGCAGCCAGCCGCACCCCTCGCCGGGATTGACGAGCAGGCTCTCGCCCCGGCGCGACTGCTCTTGGCGGTGGGTGCACCCGGAGACGACGAGCTGGTGGGCCTCGATCGAGCGATCGTTCACGTCGCCGAGGTCGTGGACGACGAGGATCCGCTTGCCGCCGAACTCGAAGCTGTGCGGCGACTCGAACAGCTCGAGCGCGAACGCCTGTGCCGCCTTCGCGCGCAGCCCCTCGCGGTCGCCGTCGTTCTTCCCGAAGACGCCGGCGATGGCGACCTGGGCGTCGATGAACGGCGCCAGGGCGAACGGTGCGCAGTAGTCACCGGCGTGGAGGACGACGCCGACGCCGCGATCCGCCATGCGCCCGAGCAGCGCGGCGATGGCCGGCAGGCGGTCGTGCGTGTCGGCGAGGAGACCGACGAGCATCAGTCTGTGCTCCAGGTTGGGGAGGCGCGCTCGCGGCGCACGAGGTCCTCGTAGCTCTCCCGCTCCGTCACGACGGCGTAGCGGTCGCCGTTCACCAGCACCTCGGCGGCGCGCGGGCGCGAGTTGTAGTTCGAGGCCATGACGAAGCCGTAAGCGCCGGCCGAGCGGATCGCGAGGAGGTCGCCCGGCCGCGCGTCGTCCATCGGCCGGTCGAGGGCGAAGAAGTCTCCGCTCTCGCACACCGGCCCCACGACGTCGGCGACGGCGCGCCGCCCGCTCGGCGTGACGGCGTCCACGTGGTGGAACGCCTGATAGTGCGACGGACGCACGAGGTCGTTCATGCCGGCGTCGGTGATCACGTATTCCTTGCCCCCGCTGCGCTTCCGGTAGAGCACGCGCGTCAGGAGCACGCCGGCGTTGGCGACGAGGAAGCGCCCGGGCTCGAGGATGAGCTCGAGCCCCGTGCCACGAACGAGCGCCGTGACGCCGCTCGCGTAGCGCCCGACGTCGGCCGGCGTCTCGTCCTCGTAGGGGACCGACAGGCCGCCGCCGATGTCCAGATAGCGGATCTCCGCGTGGCCCTTGGCACGCAGGCGCTCGCGTAGCGCGAGCACGCGGTCGATCGCCGCCCCGTACGGCTCGAACTGGGCGATCTGCGACCCGATGTGCATGTCGAGGCCGACGAGGCGCAGGCCGGGGAGCGAGCGCGCGAGCTGGGCCGCCGCCGGCGCGTCCTCGAACGGGATGCCGAACTTGTGTCCCCGTCCGCCGGTGCGTGTATACGCGTGGGGCGTGTCCACGGCGACCTCGGGGTTCACGCGCAGCGCCACCGGCGCGACCACGCCGCGGCGCCTCGCGACCTCGTCGAGCAGCACCAGCTCGCCCTCCGACTCGACGTTCACGAACAGCACGCCTGCCGCCAGGGCGTCGTCGAGCTCGCGCGCCGTCTTGCCGACGCCGCTGAAGACGACGTCGGCGCCGGCGAAACCGGCCAGCCGCGCCCGGTACAACTCGCCGCCCGAGACGATGTCGAGCCCCGCACCGAGCTCGCGCAGCAGCGCCAGCACGGCGAGGCTGCTGTTCGCCTTCACGCTGTAGTGAAGCCGGTGGGGCAGCGCCGAGAAGGCGTCGTCGAGCAGTCGGTACTGGTCCCGAATTGCCGCCGTCGAGTAGACGTAGGTCGGCGTGTCCACCGCCGCGGCGATGCGCTCGAGCGGCACGCCCTCGCAGTGCAGCGCGCCGTCGCGGAGGGCGAAGCCCCCCGCGGTCGCGGCGATCGAGGCGGTCGGGCTCAGTACGACTTCGCCCACAGCGCCTCCGTAGTCGCCGGCCGGCCGCACCGCAGGCACCTCGTCGGCGCTTCCACCGAGCGAAACTCGTCGTCGGGGAGGCAGCGGATCGTCGCCTTCGTCTCGTCCTTGACCGAGGCCTCGCAGGCCGGGTCGCCGCACCACCCGGCGAAGACGAAGGCGCCGTCGCCGTCCATCAGCTCGCGGAAGCGGTCGTAGCCGATCGAGCCGCGTACGGTGTTCTCGTCGCGGCGCGCCAGCGCCGACGCCCGCATGTCGCGCTGGATCGTCTCGAGGAGCGCCTCGACCTCGTCGCCGAGCGAGTCGAGCGAGACGGGGCGCTTTTGCCTGGTGTCGCGGCGCACGAGGACGCACTGGTTGGCGTCGAGGTCTCGGGGCCCGAGCTCCATGCGGAGCGGCACGCCGCGCAGCTCCCAGTCGAAGTACTTCGCGCCCGGCTTCATGCCGTCGCGCGCATCCACGTGCACGCGGAGGCGGCCGGTCTCACGCGCGGCCCGCGCGGCGAGCGTGCCGGCAACGCGCTGCGCCGCCTCGAGGACGCGCGCCCGCTCCTCGTCCTTGCGGTAGATGGGCACGACGACGAGCTCGATCGGCGCGAGCCAGGGGGGCACGCGCAGTCCAACGTCGTCGCCGTGCGTCATGACGAGCCCGCCGACCATGCGCGTCGAGACGCCCCAGCTCGTGTTCCAGGCGAAGTCGCTGCCCCCGGTCTCGGTCTGGAAAGTGAGGTCGAACGCCTTCGCGAAGTTCTGCCCGAGGTTGTGCGAGGTGCCGGCCTGCAGCGCCTTGTTGTCCTGCATCATCGCCTCGCACGAGTACGTGCGGAGCGCGCCGGCGAACTGCTCGGCCTTGGTCTTTTGCCCCGTGATCACGGGCATCGCCATCCACTCCTCCATGAAGGCGCGGTAGACGCCGAGCATGCGACGCGTCTCCTCCTGCGCCTCGTCGTGCGTCGCGTGCGCCGTGTGCCCCTCCTGCCAGAGGAACTCGGTAGTCCGCAGGAAGAGCCGCGTCCGCATCTCCCAGCGGACGACGTTCGCCCACTGGTTGATGAGCAGCGGCAGGTCGCGGTAGCTCTGCACCCACTTCGCGAACATCGAGTAGATGATCGTCTCGGAGGTGGGGCGGACGATGAGCGGCTCCTCGAGCTTCTTGCCGCCGCCGTGCGTCACGACCGCGGTCTCTGGCGCGAACCCCTCGACGTGCTCCGCCTCCTTCCGCATGAAGCTCTCGGGGATGAAGAGCGGGAAGTAGGCGTTGCGGTGGCCGGTCGCCTTGAACATGTCGTCGAGCGCGCGCTGCATCCGCTCCCAGATGCCGTAGCCGTTGGGCCGGATCACCATGCAGCCGCGCACGGGGGAGTAGTCCGCCAGCTCCGCGCGGAGCACGACCTCGTTGTACCACGCGCTGAAGTCCTCGGCGCGGGTCGTCAGCTTCTTCTCGTCTGCCATGTCGTCCGCGGCGCGCGGGCGCGCCTGCTGGGGAGAGCCGTGCCGGCATCCGCCGGCCTCGCTGCTACGCGGTGAGGAGCCACTCCTCGAGCCGCACCGTCCGCTCGCGGCCGTCCGCGAGGTCCTTCACCGTCGCCTCGCCGTCCGCGGCCCGCTCGCTGCGCAGAATGACGACGTGCCGCGCGCCGGCGGCGGCGGCCGACTTGAGCTGTCGGCCCAGCGCCTGCTCGCGGAGCGCGAACTCGACGCTCCGCTCGCGGCCGCGCAGCGCCGCCGCGACGCGCATCACGCGCGGCAGCAGCGCCCCGTCGTCGCCCGCCACCCAGTAGTCCACCGCGCCGCCGGGCGCCGGCATGAGGCCGCGGGCCCGCAGCAGCTCGCCGAGCACGACGTCGCCCATCCCGAAGCCGAGCGCCGGCATGTCCACGCCGCCGAGGGCCTGGAGCAGCGTGTCGTACCGCCCGCCCCCGCAGATCGCCCGGAACTCGCCGCGGCGGTCGAACAGCTCGAAGACGATCCCGGTGTAGTAGGCGAGTCCGCGCACGATGCTCGCGTCGAAGCGCACCCACGCGGCGCCCGACGGCAGGAGCTGGTCGAGGTACGCGAAGTAGCGCTCGATCCGCGCCGCCGCCTCGCCGTAGCGTCCCGCCGCGCGCAGCCGCGCGAGGAAGTCGGCGAGCGTGACGCGCGGCAGCCCCACCACCACGGCGACGGCATCGTCCGCGAGGCCCAGCGCGGCCAGCCGCTCGCGCGACGCCGTCTCCGGTACGCGCTCCAGCTTGTCCACGACCGCGTAGACCTCTCCCACCCGGTCCGACGGCACGCCCACCGCGGCGAGGTAGTCGTTCAGCAGACGCCGGTCGGAGACGCGCGCGACCACGTCGTCGCTCGTCAGCCCCAGCTCGCGCATGATGTCGATCGCCAGCGCGAGCAGCTCGGCGTCGGCACTCTCGGACGGCTCCCCGAAGATGTCGGCGTTGAGCTGGAAGTGCTCGCGGAGGCGCCCCTTCTGCTGTCGCTCGTAGCGGAACAGCTGCGGCGTCGAGAACCAGCGCACCGGCTTGCGCAGGGCGTTGGCGCGCGCCGCGACCATCCGCGCGACCGTGGGCGTCATCTCGGGCCGCAGGGCGACGTCGCGGCCGCCCTTGTCGGTGAAGTTGTAGAGCTGCCCGACGATCTCGTCGCCGCTCTTCTTCGTGTACAGGTCGAGCGGCTCCAGGGGAGGGCCGTCGTACTCCTGGAACGAGTATCGCCGGGCGACCCGGCGCCAGGCGCCCATGACGTGCGCGCGCTGGGCCAGCTCGTCGGGGTAGAAGTCGCGAAATCCTGGGAGGGGCCCCTTGTGCATCCGCGCAATCTACGGCGAGAGCGGCGAGAGCTGCAACCGCGCCATCGCGTCGCCGACGGTGTGGAAGGAGCCGGTCACGACGACGGTCTCGCCGAGCCGGGCAGCGCGTTCCAGCGCCCGCTCGAAGTTCGGCTCGTGCTCCGCGCTCCACCCCTCGCCCGCCGCGAACGCCTGCGCTTCGGCGGCGCTCCAGGCGCGCTGGGCGGGCGCGGTGGGCGAGTGCGTGAGGACGAAGCGGTCCACCGCCGGCGCGAGCGCGCGCATCATGCCCCGCCAGTCCTTGTCGGCGAGGACGGTGAGCAGCGCGACCGCGGGGCGCGCGACGCCGACGTCGATCAGCGTCCGGGCGAGCACCGCCGCCCCGTCGGGATTGTGCGCGACGTCGAACAGGAAGCGCCCGCTGCGCTGGAAGCGCCCCGGGAGACGCACGCCGGCGAGCGCCTCGCGCACCGCGCTCGCGTCCAGCGCGTAGGCCGGTCCGGCCGTCTCCAGCATCGCGAGCGCGACGAGCGCGTTGCGCGCCTGGTGGGCGCCGAGGAGGGGCGTCGCCAGCTCGGCCGGCGCTTCGCCGGGCCGCGAGACCGTGAAGCGCGTCCGCCCGCCGTCGAGGCGGACGTCCGCGAGCTCGAACTCGTCGGCCACGACGCGCACCGGGTCGGCACCGGCCGCCGCGGCGAGACGCGCCAGCAGGCGCCGGACGGCCGGATCCCATTCGCCCACCACCGCAGGGCACCCCGCCTTGAAGATCCCCGCCTTCTCGGCCGCGATCGCCTCCAGGGTGGTCCCCAGGTACTCCTGGTGGTCCATGCCGATCGCCGTGATGCCGGCGGCGAGCGGGTGCTCGAGGACGTTGGTCGAGTCGAGGCGGCCGCCGAGCCCAGTCTCGATCACCGCGACGTCGGCGCCGGCCGCGGCGAAGTGGTCGAACGCCATCGCCGTCGTGGCCTCGAAGAACGTTGCGCCGATCCGCTCGCACTCGGCCGTCCAGCGTTCGACCCACTCCACCACTCCCGCCTCCGAGATCGGCGCCCCGTTCACGAGGATGCGCTCGCGGAAGTCCACGAGGTGGGGCGAGGTGTACTTGGCGACGCGCAGCCCGCGCCGACGGAGGAGCGCCTCGAGCATCGCGCAGGTGCTCCCCTTCCCGTTCGTCCCCGCGACGTGGAACGCCGGCACGCGGCGCTGCGGGTCGCCGAGCGCGGCGAGGAGGGCGAGCGTCCGCTCGAGGCCGACCTTGGTGCCGCCGGTCGTGCGGGCGAAGAGGAAGTCGAGCGCCTCGCGGTATCCTCGCGCGCCCTCCGTCACGGCCGCCGGTCGCCGGACCCGGAAGGCGGCCGCGTCGCTACGGGGAGGTCCACCCGGTGGCGGCCGGCTTGCCAGACATGTGCCGCAGCAACTGCCCCACGGTCCGCTTCAGCTCCCGGCGGTGGACGACGCTGTCCAGCATGCCGTGATCGAGCAGAAAGTCGGCCGTCTGGAAGCCCTCCGGCAGGTCCTGGCCGATCGTCTGCTTGATGACGCGCGGGCCGGCGAAGCCGATCACCGCCCCCGGCTCGGCGAGGATCGCGTCGCCCAGCATCGCGTAGCTTGCGCTCACGCCGCCCGTGGTGGGGTTGGTGAGGATCGAGATGTAGGGGATGCGCCGCTCGGCGAGCATGGACAGGATGGCCGACACCTTGGCCATCTGCATCAGCGAGAGCACGCCCTCCTGCATCCGCGCCCCGCCCGAGGCCGAGACGATCACGAGGGGATACTTCCGCTCCAGGGAGCGCTGGCCGAGGCGGCCCAGCTTCTCGCCGACCACGGAGCCCATCGAGCCGCCCATGAACGCGAAGTCCATCACGCCGACGTTGAGCGGCATCTCGCCCAGCGTGCCGGTCACCGTCATCACCGCGTCTCCCTCCCCCGCCGCGGCGAGCGCCTTCTTGAGGCGCTGCGGGTACTCGGGGAAGCCCAGCGGATCGGTGGAGCGGATGTCGAGCCCGAGCTCCTCGACGCTGCCGTCGTCCGTGAGGAGGGCGACGTACTCGGCGGCGCGAATCCGCCGGTGATAGTCGCACTGCGGGCAGACGTTCAGGTTGCGGACGAACTTCTCACGCAGGTCCGTGTGACCGCACGCCTCGCACTTCTCCCACGCGTCGGCCGGGATCTCGAGCCGCTCGCGCCGCGGCTGCCGCGGCTTCTTCTCCTTCCGGAACCAGGCCATGGATCGAAATGTGGACGTGGCGGGGGTTCGGAGCAAGGAGCGCCCACGATGGCGAGGGCGCGAGCGGTGAGAGGGCCGCCGGATCGCCGTCGCACGCCTCACGCCCTCGCGCCGAGCACCGCAACGACCGGTCGTCCGTGCTAGATGGCCAGGCCGTCCGGCCTCCCTCGCCCCTCGCTCGCGACCCGCACGAGGATGCCGATCGTGATCCAGCTGGCGAGCATGAACGAGCCGCCGTAGCTGAAGAAGGGGAGCGGGATACCGGTGATCGGCATCAGGTTCAGCGTCATGCCGACGTTCTCGGCGACGTGCACGAACCAGCTCGCGAGCAGGCCGAAGGTCACGAGGCTGCTGTACGAGTCGTTGGCGCGGCCGGCGACGCGCACGATGCGGAGGAAGAGCGCGAGGAAGAGGCTCAGCGCGAGCGTCACGCCGATGAAGCCCAACTCCTCGCCGACGACGGCGAAGATGAAGTCGGTGTGCTGCGCGGGCAGGAAGGCGAGGCGCTTCTGCGAGCCGAGCGTGAACCCCTTCCCCGTCCAGCCGCCCGAGCCGATCGCCACCGTGCTCTGGATGACGTGGTAGCCGGAGGCGCGCGGGTCGAGGTTGGGGTCGAGGAAGACGAGGAGCCGGTTCTGCTGGTAGGGCTTGAGCTTTCCCCAGAGAATCGGCGCCGCGACGCCCATGAGGAGGTTCACGACTCCCAGCACCACGCTCTCCATCAGGTACGGCTTGTAGCTGCTACTCCGCCGCGCGCCGAGCCAGAGGATGAGCGCGATCAGCAGGAAGAACCACGTCCCCCAGGCACGCGGCCCGAAGCCGGCGAGGATGAGGCTCACGACGGGGCTCGCGACGAGCACGAGGAGCGGCCACGGCACGCCACTCCAGTAGAGCATCGCGAAGAGGATCCCGATGAAGACGATGCCGGTGCCGAGGTCCGGCTGCAGCATGATCAGCACCCACGGGATGCCGACGATGACCGCCGGCTTCCACAGGTCGACCAGCGACTTGGGCGCGTCCTTCCGCGCCGCCAGCACCTGCGCCAGCATCAGGACGACGGTGATCTTCGCGAACTCCGCGGGCTGGATGCGAAGTCCGCCGAAGCCGATCCACCCGGCCTGGCTGGCCGCCGTGCCGGCGCCGCGGCCGAGGACCAGCGTGACGGCGAGGAGGACCAGCGTCGCCACGTAGGCGGGCGTCGTCAGCCACTCGTAGATCCGCACCGACATCCGACTCACGCCGAACGCGGCGACGACGCCGAGCATGGTCCAAACGATCTGCTTCTCCCACGCCCCCCGGGCGACGGTCGGCATGTCCGTCTCGCCGGCCGAGTAGACCATGGCGATGCCGAACGCCGAGAGGAGGAGCCCGAAGAGGACGAGCGGGTAGTCCGCGATCGCGCGACGCATCCGCTCAGCCCCCCGTCTCGATGTAGGTCGGCGTGACTTGCAGGTAGCGGCCCATCACGGCGGTCGCCAGCCGCGCCGCGTGGTAGCCGTGCTCGCCGAACTCGATCATCACGGCGACGACGATCTTCGGGTCGTCCACCGGCGCGAAGCCGACGAACCAGGCGTGGTCGGCGCCGTGCGGGTTCTGCGACGTCCCCGTCTTTCCGGCGACGACGACGCCCTCGATGCGGGCGCTATTCGCCGTGCCGCGCTCGGAGACGACGCTCGCCATCGCCACGCGCAGCGTGTTCATCTGCGCCTTGGTGAGCTGGAAGATCCGTTGCCGCTCCGGGTTGCGGCGGACGATCTCGGGGCGCGCGGCGAGGCCGTCGTTCGCCAGTGCGGTGTAGAACTTCGCCATGTTGACGACCGTCTGCGCGTTCTCGCCCTGGCCGATGGACAGGTTGAGGACCGACGCGCCGGCGGTCCAGCCGCGCGCCCCGTAGCGCCGGTTGTAGTACTCGGTGACGTCCTTGATCGGGAAGAGCGGCCGCACCTCGTCCGGGAGGTCGATGCCGGAGCGCTCGCGGAAGCCGAGGTCCACCCCGCCGGCGACGAGCCGGGCGAGCGACATCTTGAGGCCGAGCTGGTAGTAGTAGACGTCGCACGACTTGGCGATCGCGCCCGTCATGTCGAGGCTCCCGTGGCCCCGGTGGTCCCAGCAGCGGATGTACCGATTGCCGTACTGCAGTCCGCCCGTGCACGGCAGGGGCATCCGCTCGCTGGGCGTGACGAGCTTGTCCTGCAGCGCGATCGCCGACGTCGCGAGCTTCCACGTCGAGGCCGGCGGGTAGCGTCCCTGCACCACCTTGTTGTAGAGCGGCTTCCGCGGGTCGTTGTTGAGCTGCCGATAGTACTCGGCCGGGATGCCGCCGATGAAGCGGTTGGGGTCGAAGGTCGGCGCGCTGTGCAGCGCGAGGACGGCGCCCGTCCTCGGGTCGAGCGCGATCACGCCGCCCTGGATGGTGTCGCCGAACAGCGACGCGGCGAACTTCTGCAGCTCGAGATCGATGTTCGTGCGCAGCGAGGGCGCTGCCTCTGCGGGGACGTCCTGCCGCGCGCCCGCCTCGCGCACGACGCGGCCGCGCGCGTCCACCTCGACGAAGCGAGTCCCCTCGCGGCCGCGCAGCTCGGCCTCGTACTGCTTCTCGAGACCGCCCTTCCCGATCTGCTGCCCGGACTTGTAGTTCGCGTACTGCGGCAGGCCCAGCTCGGTCTCGCTGATCTCGCCCGTGTAGCCCGTGAACGAGGCGACCGCCGGCCCGTCCGGGTAGTAGCGCTTCGGTGCGCTCTGGATGATCAGCCCCGGGAACTCCACGCGGTGCTCCTCGAGCACCGAGACGACGTCGAACGGCGCGTCGGCGAGGATGACCGTCGGGCGGTTGGGCGCGCGGCGGAACCGCCGCACGGCGGACTCGATCTGCTCCGACGTGAGCGTGATCGTGCCGGCCAGCCGCCGCAGCGAGGCGCGGAGCGAGTCGGCCGTCGGCGTGAGAATCGAGACCGAGTAGCCGGGCAGGTTCTCGGCGATCACCTGCCCGTTGCGGTCGTAGATGATGCCGCGCGGCGCCGGGAGCGGCACCTCGCGCAGCCGATTCCCCTCCGACTGGAGTACGTACTGCTCGTTCTTCAGGACCTGGGTCTTGAAGAACGCGCTCCCCAGGAGGGCGAACGAGGCGACCAGCACCACCGACGCCGAACGGCCGCGGCGCGCGACGTCGTTCGGATGGAAGCTCACAGGGGGGAATGCCTCAGGCGGGAGACGTCTCGAGCAGGGGCCGGAGCAGGACGAGCAGCACCACCCCGGCGAGCGCCGTCACGGCGGCGGACAGGGGCGACCAGACGAGCGCCTGCATTACCAGCTCCGCCCCGTGGGTGCGCTGCTGGCCGATGGTGAAGAGCAGGTCGTAGCACCACTTGCCGAGAAAGAAGAACAGCCCGTTGAGGAGCAGATTGTCGGCGAAAAAGACCGGCTTCAGCCAGGACGCCCCGAACGCCACCGCGGTCATCGCCAGTGCGCCCCAGCCAAGCGACTCCGGCGTCATCGAGTCGGCGGCGAGCCCCATCAGGCAGCCGATGACGGCAGCCGCGCCCGGGCGGACGCGGACGGCCGCCAGCAGGAGGGCGATGATCAGGAAGTCCACGGGCGTGCGCCAGGCGAGGAGCGGGCGCAGGGTGTAGTTCAGCACCACCAGGATGCCGAAGGCGACGGCGAGGCGCAACGAGGCGTTGAAGCTCACGGCGTCACCACCGGAATGGCGGCGCGCGTCGTGTCGCGAGGGGCGACGGCCGGCGGCGTGCGCGGCGGTGCGCTGTCCGCACGCGGAGTGGCGGCCGGCCGCGCGGTCGTATCGGCAGCGCGCGGCGGGCTCGGCGCGGCGGGCCGCGGGGCGGCGGGCGCGCTCGTCGAAGCACCGGGCGGGGTGGCTGCGCCGCTCGGGCGAGGCGCGACGGCCGCGGAGGCGCGGCGCGCGCTGTCGGCGCGCGCCGGACTCGAGTCGAGCGCGGCGCGGCGGGCCGCGACCTCGGCCATCGCCGCGGCGCGGGCCGCCGAGTCGCCGGCGGCCACTACCCGGCGCGTGGCGGAGTCGGCGGCGACGGCCGAGGTCCAGACGTTCTTGACGCCGGCCTTCGCGCGCTGCGGCTGGATGATCATCACCGAAGAGAGCTTCGGCGGCGAGACGGCGGGCCGGACGAGATAGGTGCGGGCCCACGTCTCCGACGTCTTGATCTCGCCGAGGATCGTGCCCACCGGAACGCCCTCCGGGTACACCCCGCCGTAGCCCGAACTGACGACGAGCGTGCCGGGTTGCAGCGTGCTGCGGAAGGGGACGCCGCGCATCTCGAGCAGGTACCGCTCGGGACGGTTGGGCCCGCTGCCGAGGTGCGCCTGGACGATCCCGAAGGCCGAGCCGTCGGCCGTCATCGCGCTGACGCGGAAGTCGGGGTTCGCCCAGGTGATGGCGAGACTCATCGTCGGGTCCACCGTCTGGACCATGCCGGCCAGCCCCTCGGGGGCGACCACGGGGCTGAATGGCTGCACGCCGACGTTCGAGCCCGCGGTGAGGGCGATCGTGTACTCCTCGGCGTTGGCGTGGCCGCGCGCGTCGGCCGAGTGGATCGCCTCGGCGGGGATGAACCCCCACCGCAGCTGGGCGCCGAGCCCGAGGAGCTTGCGGAGGCGTTCGTTCTCGCTCTCGAGGGCGATCACGGAGAGCGTGCGGATCGCCGCGCTGTCGCGCTGTGCCGTGACCTGGTCGTGCGTGAGAAACGCCGAGCGGCTGAGCTCGGCGCGGCGCTGGAGCGAGACGAGCGGAGCAACGACGGTACGGCGCAGCCCCGCCGCGAATGCCTCGCGGAGGTTCCCGGGGAGGACCCCGGCGAAGACGAGCGAGAACGCGCCGCAGACGGCGAAGAGCACCGTGTCGAGGCGCGACCCGCTCCGGGCGTTGCGGGCCACCGTTTCCTCAGCTACTCAGAACGGACCAGTACTTCTCCTCGTCGTCCAGGATGCGTCCCGTGCCACGCACGACGCAGGTGAGGGGGTCCTCGTCCACGTGGATCGGGAGGTTGGTCTCCTGGCTGAGGAGCAGATCCAGGCCGCGGATGAGCGCGCCGCCGCCCGTCATCACGATCCCGCGGTCCACGATGTCGGACGCCAGCTCGGGGGGCGTGATCTCGAGCGCGCGGCGGACGGCGTCGACGATCTGCTGGATCGGCTCCTGGATCGCCTCACGTATTTCCGCCGAGTGGACGCGGACCGTCTTCGGGATGCCCGAGACGAGGTCGCGTCCCTTGACCTCCATGTCGCGCTCTTCGCCGACCGGGGCCGCCGAACCGATCTGGATCTTGATCTGCTCGGCTGTCGGCTCGCCGATGAGCAGATTGTAATTCTTGCGCATGAACTGCACGATCGACGTGTCGAGTTCGTCGCCGCCGGTGCGGATCGAGGTATCGCTCACGATGCCGCTCAGCGCGATGACGGCGATCTCCGTCGTGCCGCCGCCGATGTCGATCACCATGTTCCCGGTCGGCGTCTCGACCGGAAGGCCGACGCCGATCGCCGCCGCCATCGGTTCGGCGACCATGAACACCTCCTTCGCGCCGGCGCCGAGCGCCGAGTCGCGCACGGCGCGCTTCTCCACCTCGGTGATCCCCGACGGCACGCAGACGATGACGCGCGGCTTCACGCGGAAGACGTGGTTCTCGATGATGAGCGTCAGGAAGTACCGCAGCATCTTCTCGGTCACGTCGAAGTCGGCGATCACGCCGTCCTTCATCGGGCGCACGGCGAGGACCCCCTCCGGGGTGCGGCCGAGCATGCGCTTCGCCTCGAGGCCGACGCCCTTGATCCGCTTCGTCTCCCGGTCGATGGCGACCACGGAGGGCTCGTTGAGGACGATCCCCTCGCCCTTCACGTAGACGAGCGTGTTGGCCGTGCCGAGGTCCACCGCGATCGCGTTTGCGGGAAACAGCGAGCGGGAGCCCTTCTGGAAGAACGGAAAGCGCATCAGATATTTTTCGGGCGCTCCGCCGCACCTGTGCGGAGCATGGAGGGGAGGTCGGCGCGGTTGTAAAACCTAGCCGTGGGCCGCGGGGCGAGCAAGCTGCCGGGCGGTGCTGCGAACACGTTGTCTTGACACAATCTGCGCGCGCGGATTACCATCGCCCGAATGCCGCCTCCCACCCGCGTCGAAGTCGCCGTCGTCGATCGCCAGCTGTGCGACGCGTGCGGGCTGTGCATGCCGCTCTGCCCGCCGATGGCGATCACGATGCGCCGCGAGGGACTCGTCGTGAGCGCGGCGGCGTGTACCGGGTGCCGGAAGTGCATCGCCCCCTGCCCCGTCGGCGCGCTCGCGATGGTGAACTCGGCGCCCCCGCTCGGAGCTGCGCTGCACCCACGCACCTTGCTAGACGACCCAGTCGTCTCGTCGTGACGACGCTCGCCTGCGACGTCCTCGTCGTCGGCGGCGGGCCGGCCGGTCTCGTCGCGGCGGGCGAGGCGGCGGCAGCCGACTCCGGACTCGACGTGCTGGTCGTGGAGCGCGACCGCGCGGTCGGCGCGCCGGTACGGTGCGGCGAGGGGGTCGGCTCGAAGGGGATCGCGGAGTTCATCGACCCGGCCGGGGCGTCGTGGGTCTCGCGCCGGATCTCGCGCGTCATCTTCTGGGCCCCCGACGGCACCGAGGTCCGCGTCGCCGAGGGCGACGTCGGGTACGTCCTTGACCGGACCCGATTCGAGCCGGCCCTCGCGGCACAGGCGGGCCTGGCGGGCGCCGAGGTCGCCGTGGGCACCGAGGTGACGGGGATGAGGCGCGACGGCGACGGGTGGCGGGCCAGCCTCTCAGGGCCCCGCGGCGACCTCGAGGTGCGCGCGCGCGTCGTCATCGGCGCGGACGGGGTGGAGAGCATGGTCGGCCGCTGGGCGGGGCTCGACACCCGCGTGCCGTCGCGCGACATGGAGAGCTGCGCCCAGTACGTCGTCGCCGGCATCGAGTTCGACCCCGACGCGATCTACCTCCACTTCGGCGACGACGTGGCGCCGGGCGGCTACGCCTGGGTCTTCCCAAAGGGCGAGGGGGTGGCCAACGTCGGCCTCGGCGTCGTCGCGCTGCGCGGGCGCGGCCGGCCGGCGCGCGAGTGGCTCCACGGGTACCTCGACCGCTTCTTCCCCACCGGCGTGCGCACCGGCTACACGGTCGGCGGGGTGATCGTGCACCCGACGGTCAAGCGCACCGTCGCAGACGGCGTGCTCCTCTGCGGCGACGCGGCGCACATGGTCAACCCGCTGTCCGGCGGCGGCATCGTCAACGCGATGAAGGCCGGCCGCCTCGCCGCGCACACGGCGGTCGCGGCGCTGACGGCGCGCGACACGAGCGCGCGCTTCCTGCAGCGCTACCACGACGATTGGATGCAGTTGCTCGGCGAGGACCACGTGCGGTTTTACCGCCTCAAGGAGGCGCTCAACCGCTTCGACGACGCGTTCTTCAATGACCTCGCGCGGACGGTGAACCGCCTGCCGCTCGAGCGGCGCACGCTGGGCCGCATCTTCGGCGCCGCGCTCGTGCGGCACCCGAGCCTCCTGCCGGTGGTCGCCAAGTACTTTGTCTGAGCGAACGACGCGCCCCGGCGGGCGCTAGGCGGTGCCACGCACGCGCTGCCAGATGCTCGTGCCGACCGAGCAGCGGTTCGCCGCCGCCGCGCCGGCCCGCTCGACCGGCGCCAGCAGCCCGACGCCGGGCAGCGGGGGCGCCCAGAGATAGACCGGCGTGCGGTCGATGCCGAGCGGGTCGCCGCGCCAGCGGCCGGCGAGCCCGAAGCCCAGCGCATAGCCGGCCTCGCGCGCCAGGCGCCGCTCGCGCGCACCTGCCGCGCCGAACGGGTAGCTCACCGCCCCGACGTCGCTGTCGAGCGCCGCGGCGAGTGCCACACGCGAACGCGAGAGCTCGAGGCGCGCGGCGTCCTCGCCCAGCCAGGTGAGCCGCGGGTGGGTCGCCGTGTGCGAGCCGAACTCGATCCCGCGCTCCTGCCAGCGCCGCATGTCGCGCCACGCGAGGTGCGCGAAGCGCCGGCCGCCGTACGCCACGTCCCACCGGTTGAGCCGGCCGGCGTAGTCCGTGACCGCGAAGCAGAGCGCGCAGAAGCCGTGCGCGCGGAGCACCGGGAACGCGTGGTCGCGAAGACCGCGGTACGCGTCGTCGAACGTGATGACGACTTCGCGCGGCCCGACGGCGCGCTCACCCCGCGTGCAGGCGGCAAGTTCGCCCAGGTCGAGCGTGCGCCACCCGCGCTCGGCGAACCGCTCGATCTGCCGCGCGAAGCGGCGCGGGCCGATGCGGGTGACACCCAGCTCGTGCCGCGGCTCGATCTTGTGATAGCACAGGATCGGGGGGAGCGAGGCCGACGACGCTTTCGACTCTCGGCTCTCGGCGATACGCCGGCCGCCGAGAGCCGAGAGCCGAGAGCCGAAAGCCAGGAGCCCTCCGGGGCGCGCGCCCAGCGCCATCGCCTCCTACCGCCCTGTGCTGCCGAAGCCGCCCGCGCCGCGCTCGCTCCCTCCCAGCTCGCCCACTTCAGCGAGGGCCGGCGTCTCGAAGCGGGAGAAGACGAGCTGCGCGACGCGCTCGCCGCGCGCGATCGCCACCGGCTCATCGCCCACGTTGTGGAGGATGACCAGCAGCTCGCCGCGGTAGTCGGGATCGACCGTCCCCGGCGCGTTGGGCAGCGTGATGCCGTGGCGCAGGGCGAGTCCCGAGCGGGGGCGCACCTGCATCTCGAGTCCGGGCGGCAGCTCGAAGGCGAGGCCGGTGCGCAGGGCGCGCCGCTCTCCCGGTCGGAGTACGAGGTCCGGCTCGGCCGA
>Ga0307405_10000357_pt1 | contig 17224 bp, 6 predicted proteins | sample 322Cmetagenome_2_FD_203311 | JGI IMG/M metagenome (GOLD analysis project Ga0307405, IMG submission 203311) | Maize rhizosphere microbial communities from greenhouse at UC Davis, California, United States - 322HYB-C-1 | ecosystem: Host-associated > Plants > Roots > Rhizosphere > Soil | place...
CACGCCGTTGTTCATCGTCACCACCGAGGGCCGTGAGAAGGATCGCGACCGGGGGCTGGCGCTGGGTGCCGCGGAGTACCTCGTCAAGCCCTTCTCTCCGCAGAGCCTGGAAGGGCTCGTGCGCCGTTACCTGAAGCTCGCGTGAACCAGGCGGGAAAAGCACTGTCGGAGTTCGTCGCCGAGGGCACGGAGATCCTCGAGGCCCTGGGCAAGGATCTGCTCGTGCTGGATCAGCAGCGCGGGCAGGAGCCGGACCCGGACCTCATCAACGGCATCTTCCGGGCGGCGCACTCGCTCAAGGGCCTCTCCGCCCTCTTCGGCCAGGAGCGCATCGCCAAGCTGGGCCACCAGGCCGAGGATCTGCTGGACCGGCTGCGGCTGGGCAAGCTGTCGCTGGATGACCAGGTGCTCGACACCCTCATCGAGTCGCTGGACGTGCTCCAGGGCCTGCTGGCGGAGGCCTCGCGCGAGGAGTCCACGGCCGTCATGTCCCAGCGCGCGGTGGAGCTGGGCTCGCGGCTGGCGAACATGGGCGCCGCCTCGCCCGCGGCCGATGAGGATCCGCTGGACCGGTTGGAGCTGGATCCGCAGGTGCGCGCCGTCTTCACCGAGTACGAGGAGCACCGCCTGCGCGAGAACGTGCGCCGCGGCGTGGCCCTCTGGCGCGTCCGGGCCGCGTTCGACCTGTCCGACTTCGACACCGGGCTGGGCGAGCTCAACTCGCGCCTCAAGCCCCTGGGCGAGGTGGTCAGCACGCTCCCCTCGTCGGAGCCGGGTGGGGCCACGGGCATCGCGTTCGATCTCATCTTCGGCGCCAAGGTGCCCGCCGAGGAGCTGGCGGCGAAGCTCCAGGGCACGCCCGCGCAGCTCTTCGAGCTGAAGGCGCGCCCCGCGGCGGGCTCCGGGGCCCAGGCCGCTCCGGCACCGGCCTCCGTGGCCCAGGTCGTCCGGCGCTCCGGGTCCGAGGCCCCCTCCGAGGAGGCGCCCGCCGCGCCCGCTCCCCCCAAGCAGGGTGGGCGGAAGAAGGCCAAGACCCCCAAGGCCCCGGTGCTGCACGCGGTCGAGCCGGCCAGTCCGAAGGCGCCCCCCCAGGAGCCGCTTCCACATCACCGCCGGCGAATGGGACAGCTATATCCGCCAGACCGGGGTGAAGATCGCCGACGGCGACACCCGCCCCGGCCGCGAATGCATCGCCAGCAAGCCACGCTACCCCCAGGGCCCGCGCCAGCCGGCGGTGTGCATGGACATGGACGACATCAAGCACTATGTGGCCTGGCTGTCGAAAAAGACCGGCCAGCAGTACCACATGGTCAGCGAAGCCCAGCGCGAATACGCCGCACGCGCCGGCTCCACCGGGCCATTCCCGTTCCCGTTCGACGAGGGCAAGGGCTACAGCATCGCCAAGCATGCCAACACCTACGGCCCGGCGGACGGCTACAGCTATTCCTCGCCCGTGGGCAGCTACCCGCCGAATGCGTTTGGCATGTACGACATGCATGGCAATGTCTATGAGCGGGTGGCCGACTGCGAGCACTCCAGCTACATCGGCGCGCCCACCGACGGCAGCGCATGGATGGAGCCAAACTGCGAGGGCTACATGATTCGCGGCAATGACTGGGGCGAGGCGCCGGTGTTTTCGCGCTCGGGCAACCGCAACAACATCTATCCGCAGACACGGGGGGATTGGATTGGCTTCAGGGTCGTGCGCGATCTCTGAAGCTGACGGGATTTAATCTGGGAGGGGGCTTGCTCCCGATGGGGTGCGGCAGTCGACATCGCCATTGACCGATACTCCGCCATCGGGAGCAAGCTCCCTCCCACAGTCAAATCGTGCGCGGCTTAGACCCCCTTCTGCGCCAGCAACTCCAGGCCTTCATGCAACGCCGGGAACAGGCTGTTATTGAAGTTGTTCCAGCGCAGTTCGAGGATGGTGTCGTCCGGCGAGATTTCGGTCTTGAGCACGTCGTGGAACACTTCGCCGGAGTCGATGCCGTTGTCCACGTAGTGGAACGAGGCGCCGGTGAGGTACAGCGGTTCACACGGCTGCGTCTGCTTGGTCGCCCAATCCACCACGGCTTGTCCGCGGGCACCGTACAAGGCATTCCAGGTGGCGTAGGCACCCCGGCGTTCATAGGGCGATTCGATACGGGTAATACCGGGGTGAATGTTCATGATCCGACGGGCAAACGGCGCACCGGGGCGCACCAGCTCGTCCAGGATCACCAGCAGGCCGTCGAGCACCACGATATCGGCCTTCAATTCCACCAGGGTGTCATGCAGGCGACGTTCGAAATCCTGCTTGCCGGCAACGTGTTCCGCGCTGCCCCGAGGCAGGCGCCGATAGGTGGACGGCACGCTCAGCAGCAGATCGTTGACCAGGCGCCCCTGCACCCGCAGGTCGGCCGGGTACAGCCACTGGCGGCCGGGCTTATAGGCAAAGCCGTAGTCGGCCACCAACTGCTGGTCCCGCGGGTTCTGCTCATCGTCGTCATATATCACGCCCACCAGGTTGTAGGCCTCGCCCAGTGACGTGTCGTTGAGCGACCCCACCAGAAACTCCAGCACCGACTTCATGTAGCGCTCGTGGTCCTTGTAGGCCACCGGCTGGCCGGCCTTGTCGGCAGCGGCATTGCGCAGGGACCACACGTACACCAGGTTCTTTTTCGTCATTGTTTCGCTCTCGCTGGAAAGATCAGGCACGCGCCGATACGCGTGCGCCTACACCACAAGAACGAACCAGCCCACGCGCAATTTATCCGCCACCACCACCGCCGGGCACGCCGAGCTAAATAGTCGCGCCAATCCTTCGTTTGTCATGGGTAAGGGTCTGTGTGCCCAGCCCCCTCTTTTTCACTTTCCGGGAAGTACTTATGACCGACCCCAAGCGCGGCGCCTTCACAGGTTTGCTTGCATTGCTCAGGCCGTTTCGCACCATCGTGACGGTCTCCATCGCCCTGGGCATGGCCGGCGGCCTGGCCATCACGCTGTTGCTGGCGACCATCAACAACGCGCTGCATTCTTCCACGGGTATGACCCAGGGGGTGATCCTGACGTTTGCGGCGTTGTGTGTACTGGCGCTGGTCAGTTCGATCGTGTCGGATATCGGCACCAACTTTGTCGGCCAACGCATCATTGCAGCACTGCGCAAAGAACTGGGCGAGAAGGTTCTGTCAGCGCCCATCGAGCAGATCGAGCGCTACCGCACTCACAAGTTGATCCCCGTGCTGACTCATGATGTCGATACCATCAGCGATTTTTCCTTCTCCTTCACACCACTGGCCATTGCAACCACGGTGACGCTGGGCTGCCTGGGCTACCTGGCGTACCTGTCGGTGCCGATGTTCCTGATGATGGTGGTGGCGATCGTCATCGGTACCGCCGTGCAGTACGCGGCACGCTCGGCGGGCATCAAGGGGTTCGAAGCCGCTCGCGACCAGGAAGACGAGCTGCAGCGCTACTATACCGCCATCGCCTCGGGTGCCAAGGAGCTGCGCATTCATCGGCCACGCCGCTATCGCATGAATACACATCGCATCCAGGCGACTGCTGATCGTATCGGCGATATCCAGATCCGCTCGGTCAACATCTTCATTGTCGCCAAGACATTCGGCTCCATGCTGTTTTTCGTGGTGATCGGCCTGGCGCTGGCCTTCCAGGCCTATAACCCCAACCCGGACCCAGCGGTGATCACCGGTTTTGTGCTGGTGCTGTTGTATATGAAAGGCCCACTGGAACACGTGGTGACCGCACTGCCGATCGTCAGTCGGGCACAGATCGCGTTCTCGCGCATCGCCGAGCTGTCCGAGCGGTTCTCATCCCCCGAACCGCACCTGCTGCTGGAAGACAGTGAAGCGCCAAAACCCCAAGTGCACAGCCTTGAGCTGCGCGGCGTGACCTACAGCCCGCCGCCGGTGGAAGGCAGCGAGCCGTTCCACCTGGGCCCGATCAACCTGAGCATCAAGCAAGGCGATATCGTGTTTATCGTCGGTGAAAACGGCTGCGGCAAAACCACCCTGATCAAGCTGTTGCTGGGGCTTTATCAGCCGCAATCAGGTGAAATACACCTCAATGGCGAAGCTGTGATTGCCCCTACCCGCGACGACTACCGCCAACTGTTCACCACCGTATTCGCCGACTATTACCTATTCGACGATCTCGTCCAAGGGGGTGGGCAGAAGTCTCTGGACAGTGCGGCCCAGTATCTGGACCGCCTGGAGATCGCCCACAAGGTCACGATCAAGGACGGCGCGTTCAGCACCACCGACCTGTCCACCGGCCAGCGCAAGCGCCTCGCGCTGGTCAATGCCTGGCTGGAGGAACGCCCGGTACTGGTGTTCGACGAATGGGCCGCCGACCAGGATCCGGCCTTCCGCCGCATCTTCTACACGGAGCTGCTGCCAGACCTCAAGCGCCTGGGCAAAACCATCATCGTGATCAGCCACGACGACCGCTATTTCGACATCGCCGACCAGTTGGTGCGCTTGCGCGCTGGCAAGGTGGTGCACGAAATGGAGCCAGCATGAATTTTCTTTTCCGGTTTTCCCAGGTGGGAACGTCTCACTAGTGGTAATGAGAACCAACCTCATAAATACCTATAAACTGCCCAACTAAAATATAGAAGAGAAAGCACCCATGTCAGTACGACTCGGTCTCAGCCCCCTGAGCAAAGCGCTCTCCATGCGCAGGGCCTTGAACATCCACCTCAAGCCTTGCGCCTTGGCCCTGGCGGTGTCGTTACCGCTATCGAGTTACGTGCAGGCACAAGAGATTGAGATCGACATTCCTGCACAGCCGTTGGGGACAGCGCTCCAGGAATTTGGCCGTCAGACCAACTTGCAGGTGCTATACAGCCCGACGGATGTACAGGGCAAAAACAGCACGACGGTGAAGGGCAAGCTGGAGCCAGCCCACGCCATCGCCGCCCTGCTCAAGGACACCGGCATCAGCTACGGCCTGCAAGGCAGCGCAGTGACCATCACGGCGGGCGCGACCTCCGGGCTGGAGCTGGGGGCCACCCAGGTGACCGCCAACCAGTTGGGTACGGTCACCGAAGGCACGGGCTCCTACACACCAGGCACTATCGCTACCGCCACGCGACTGGTGCTGACCCCGCGTGAAACACCGCAGTCGATCAGCGTGATTACGCGCCAGCATATGGATGATTTCGCACTCAACTCCATTGATGATGTGATGCGTCATACACCGGGCATTACCTTGTCGGCCCTGGACAGCGAACGCACTAACTATTTCTCCCGTGGGTTCTCGATCGAGAACTTCCAGTACGACGGCATCCCTACCCTGCGAAACTCGGCCTATTCGTCCGGGCAAACCCTGAGCGACATGGCGATCTACGACCGCGTGGAAGTCCTCAAGGGCGCAAGCGGCCTGCTGACGGGTGCCGGGGCACCGGGCGCTACCATCAACCTGATCCGCAAAAAGCCTACCCGTGATTTCAAAGGCAGCGTGGAGCTGGGTGCCGGCAGCTGGGACAACTATCGCTCCCAGGTCGACGTAAGTGGCCCTCTCACCGAGAGCGGCAACATCCGCGCCCGTGCCGTAGCCGCGTATCAGGACAAACATTCGTTCATGGACCGCTACGAGCGCAAGACCAACGTTTACTTCGGCACCGTGGAAGCGGACCTGGACGAGGACACCCTGCTCACCATCGGCTTCGACTACCAGAACAGCGATCCTCAAGGTTCTGGCTGGTCGGGCAGCCGCCCGCTGTTTGACCGTAGCGGCAACCGCATCGATGTAAAGCGCTCATACAACAACGGCGCGAAGTGGAGCAGCTGGGAACAGTTCACTCAGAGTTTCTTCACGACCCTGGAGCACAATTTCGACAACGGCTGGGTGGTCAAAGGCCAGTACACACACCAGTTCTCCGGTTATGACGCGCCGATGGGTGCGATCCAGCTGGGCCCATTCACGGCAACCGGTCTGTCGACGCTCTACGCGAACAAATTCACCGGCGATACCCGATCCGACTCCGGCGATATCTACGCCAGCGGCCCGTTCAGTCTGGGCGGCCGCGAGCATCAGTTGGTGGTGGGCGCCTCTGCGTCCAATTCCCAGTGGAAAGGCAAGGATTACGGTGCGCCGATTCACGCCAATGGGCGCATTGTCGATTTCTGGAACTTCGACGGTAACTTCCCGGAGCCGAACTGGGGCACACCGACTCGAATCATTGATGAAACCACCCGGCAAACCGCTGGTTATATGACCGCCCGGTTCAACCTCGCGGATGACCTGAACGTCTTCATGGGCACCCGCGTGGCCAACTACTGGCTGACTGGCGACAACAAGTCCACCGAAACCGGTAAGCTCGTACCCTATGCCGGCGTAACTTATGACCTGAACGACAACTTCACCGCGTACGCCAGCTACAGCGAGATCTTCATGCCGCAGGTGTATAACCGCGACAGAGAGAACAAACTGCTCGAACCGGATGAAGGCAAGAATTACGAACTGGGTTTGAAAGGCGAGTTTTTCAACGGTGGCCTGAACACCAGTTTGGCCTACTTCGAAGTGCATGAAACCAACAGGGCTGACCCGGATTCTGACTACAACGCCAACCCGACCAACCCGTCGATCTTGTATGCCTATAAAGGCATCGCCGCCAAAACCAAAGGCTTCGAGGCCGAAATGTCCGGTGAGCTAGCCCCAGGCTGGCAGGCCCAGGCTGGTTACACCCATAAAGTCATCCGGGATGAGCATGGTGTAAAAGTATCTACTTGGGAGCCTCAGGATCAGGTCAGCTTCTTCACCTCGTACAAGCTCAGCGGGCCGCTGGACCGTTTGACCATCGGCGGTGGCGCTCGCTGGCAGGGCAAGTCCTGGCAGGAAGTGACCAACAGTGGCAAGGGACGGCAGGAGGACTTCACCCAGGAAGCGTATTGGGTCGTGGACGCAATGGCCAAGTACCAGATCACCGACAACGTCTCCGCGACACTGAACGTGAACAACATCTTCGACAAGTACTACTACACCAACATTGGCTTCTATAACACGGCCTATTATGGTGACCCACGCAACGTCATGCTGAGCACACGCTGGGACTTCTAACCCCCGGCAGTTGCGTGCAAGCAGCACTTAGACCCCCGCCATCAGGCGGGGGTTTTCTTTGTTGCGCGCCAGGCATGGCGCGTAGCGACGTGACTGGAACACCACGCAAAAAACACCGGCGCAAGGCCGGTGTCCAGTGTAAGCGTGCTCGCCCGGGCTAGTGCCTGGCAGCCGTCAGGGCCGCTACGAACGAGGCAATGAACTCAGGGTTGTCGACGATTCGATCATGGGTCGTATCGATGACCACCGAAGTGTCCAGTCCATGGCCGATCCCCTCTTCAAGTGCCGTGCAGATGACTTGCCGATCACTGGCAGATTTGCTTTGTGCAGCCCACCAGCAACTCACAGGAGCAGCGAGGCGCACATAGGCGGCATCCTTCAAGCGCTCATCGAGTGTGCGTTTCAACGCCCACGAAACCTCCAGCTCGCCGCCTTGTTGCAGCTCGTTGCGCAAGCTGACAAATACCTCGCCCAAAGCCGACTTTCCCCACTCGCAAAGCGCCTCCCACCGTTGGTCCGCCGTGGCGCCCGAGTGCTCGATATCCTGCCAGGCCTGTGCAATATCCTGGGCCGCGTCAGGGAACATGACCGTCAGCAACTCCACGCGCTTATCGCCTGCTTCCAGTGATTCAAACGCCGGCCGCAGGGTTTTGTCCCTGTCCCAGAACGCAGTGACATGCATCGGCGGAGGCGCATCGATGCTCCCCAGGAACGCCACTTTGGCCCCCTGCGCCTCCAGTCTGCCAGCCACCTGCAACGCAAGGTTCCCACCCAGCGACCACCCCGCGAGGTAATACGGCCCCTGCGGCTGGCTCGCAAGAACCTGATGGGTATAGTCCTGAACCATGGCATCCCACGTCGGCACCTGGCTTTGCGGATCAAGCAGAGCCCGACAAATAACGCCCTGTACCGGCATCTCCGAGCGCAAGGCCATGCCAAGCGCCTTGTAGCAGTGCACTGAACCGAAACTCGGGTGAAACAGAAACAATGACGGCCCGCCCTGCTGGCCATTCAAGTCAACGAGCAGCGAGCGCGCTCGTTCATCCGACGCGCTGCCCGCCAACGCCCTAACGGTTGGGCGCGTCATCAATTGGTTGACCGTGAGCATCAACCCGCATTGAGCCGCCAGGCGTTCTTTCACCACCAGCAACAGCAATGAATGACCGCCCAGTTCAAAAAAGTTATCGTCCAGGCCAACCCGCTCGGTACCCAGCACCTGTTGCCAGATCTGCGCGACCTGGTGTTCGAGCGCCGAATGCGGCGCCACATACTCGCGTCGCTGAACGGCGGTTTCGGGGCGCGGCAGTGCCTTGCGCTCAAGTTTGCCGTTGGGGCTCAATGGCATACTGTCCAGCAAGACCCACTGGGCCGGCACCATAAACGCCGGCAGATGAGTCGATAGATAGGCCGTGAGGGTTTCTCGCCAGTGCGGCATTGGCTGATCGAGCACCACGTAGCCGACCAATTGTGTGCCGTCCAGCGCCAGCACGGCGGTCTCGCGAACCCCGTCATGCTCAAGCAGGCGCGCTTCGATCTCACCCAACTCGATCCGCAGGCCGCGCAGCTTGACTTGATGGTCAATACGCCCGGCGTACTCGATCACCCCATCGGGACGATAACGCGCCAGGTCTCCAGTGCGGTACATGCGCTCGCCGCCCCCGAACGGGCTGGCGACAAATCGCTCGGCGGTCAACACTGGCCGACGATGATAACCACGTGCCAGCCCCTTGCCTGCCAGGTACAACTCTCCGAGCACACCGATCGGCACCGGTTCAAGGTTAGCGTCCATGATATGACACCTCAGGTTGGCAATGGGTTTGCCAATGGGCACCGCGTCCTTGCCTTCGTCAATGCAGGCCCAGCTGGTGACATCAATGGCTGCTTCCGTAGGCCCGTAGAGGTTATAAAGGTGGGCCTGAGGCAGCTTGGCGAAGACTTGTTGTTGCGCATCCACCGGTAAGGCTTCGCCGCTACAGATGATGCGCTGCACACTGCTGCAACGGCCCACTAGGCAGTCCTGCAGGAAGGCTTGCAGCATCGACGGCACAAAGTGCAGCGTGGTGACAGATTCGCGCGTGATCACCTCTACCAGCTTCGTCGGATCACGGTGATCGCCGGGTGCCGCCATCACCAATCGCGCGCCGCTGAGCAATGGCCAGAAGAACTCCCACACCGACACATCAAAACTGAACGGCGTCTTCTGCAGCACCGTATCACCGGCACACAATGCATACGCCTGTTGCATCCAGCACAAGCGGTTGGTCAAGGCTGCATGGCTGTTGCCCGCGCCCTTGGGCTTGCCGGTGGAACCGGAGGTGTAGATCACATAGGCAAGGTGTTCACCGCTGAGGGCTACGTCAGGGTTGGCCTCGCTGTACGCGTCCAGCCAACGCTCATCGCGGTCCAGGTCAATACGCAACACGCTGTCGGCGGCCGGCAGGCTCAAGTGCGACTGGCTGAGCAACAGGCTTACCGCACTGTCCTCCAGCGTATAGGCCTGGCGCTCCGCGGGGTAATCCGGGTCCACAGGCACGTAGGCACCTCCAGCCTTGAGGATCGCCAACAAGGCGACGACCATTTCCACGGAACGCTCCATTGCCACGCCCACCAACACGTCCGGACCGACACCACGTGCGATCAAGGCATGGGCCAGGCGGTTGGCGCGATGGTTCAGGACGGCATAGCTCAACTGCTGCGCGCCAAACACCAGGGCTGGCCGATGCGGGTCATGTTCGGCGTGGGCTTCAAACAGTTGGTGCACGGTCTTTTCAAGGGGGTAATCGACAGCAGTGGCATTCCAGCCATCGACGATCTGCCGGCGCTCTGCTGCGTCCAGGATTGCCAGAGAGTCGACCAGGGCCTCCGGCGTTGCAACCATTGCACTCAACAGTCGTTGCCAGTGCTGCGCCATGCGCTCGATGGTTGCTGCGTCGAACAGGTCGGTCGCGTAGACAAAGGAAGCCCGAATGCTCGATGCCTCCTGCACAACATTCAAGCTAAGGTCGAACTGAGCGGTTCGGCTCTCCCAGTCCAGGCCCTCCAACACCAGGCCGGAGCTTCCCGGCTCGCTTGTACTGCCAGCGCCACGGTTCTGATGGTTGAACATGACCTGGAACAATGGGCTGTAACTCAAGCTGCGTTCGGGACGAAGCGCTTCCACCAGTTGTTCGAACGGCAAGTCTTGATGCGCCTGGGCTTCCAGCACCCGTTGGCGGGCTTGGCGCAACAGCGCCAGCACGCTGGTGTGCTCGTCCACCTCAGCCTTCAGCACCTGGGTATTGACGAAGAAGCCGACCAGGCGCTGCGTCTCGACCCGGTTACGGTTGGCGGTCGGCACACCGATACGGATGTCCTGTTGCCCGCTGTAGCGATGCAACAACACCTGAAAGGAGGCCAGCAGCACCATGAAACCGGTGGCGCCTTCACGCTGAGCCAAGGCGTTGACACCCGCTACCACGCGCTCATCCAGCACCAGGTCCAGGGAAGCACCGCGAAAACTCTGCACCGCCGGGCGTGGCCGGTCCAACGGCAGTTCCAGCACCGGCTGGTCGCCGCCGAGCAGGCTGCGCCAATATTCCAGTTGGCGGTCCTTTTCCCCCGCTTCCATCCAACTGCGCTGCCACAGGGCGTAGTCGGTGTACTGGATTGGCAGTTCAGGCAACTCAAACTCACGCCCATGGGTGTAGGCGCCATAGGCATGTATCACTTCCTCCACCATCACTTGCATCGACCCACCGTCGGAAATGATGTGGTGCTGCACCAGGACCAGCACATGGTCCTGCTCTGCCAGACGCAGGAGCGTCATGCGCAGCAACGGGCCGCGCTCCAGGTCAAAGGGTTGCGCAATTTCCTGTTCGACGCGCGCTTTCAACTGGCTTTCATCAATGGTTTCAGGCACCAGTGTCACGAGGTATGCAGGCTGGACTTCCTGCTGCATGTCCTCACCGACCTGGCGAAACCGCGTGCGCAAACTCTCGTGTCGAGCTATCAGGTGTTCAAAGCTCTTTTGCAGCGCCGTAACATCCAGATGCCCCCTGAGCCGCAAAGCGCTGGGGATATGGTATGCAGCGCTCTGCGGATCCAATTGCCAGAGAAACCATTGCCGCTCCTGAGCATACGAGAGCGTCAGGGAGGGCGCCTCTCGCCGTACCTTCGGGATCGGCAGGTTGCCCGGCGAAACGCCTTCCTGCAGCATCCTCTGCAGGTACACCTTGCGCTGTTCCAGCGGCAGCCCTATAAAGCGCTGCATGATTTTGTACGCCATCTGGCCGTCCATTACAGCTGCTCCATTTCGTCGAGGAGTGAATCTAGGAACGACAGTTTCTCAGTGCTTATGCCGCCGCCCTGACCCTGTAAATGCGCTGCCAGTTCCCTGAGCTGGGCATGCTGGAACAGCTCGTGCACGCTGATCTTCACGCCCAGGTCCAGCTGAATGCGCGACATCACATTGATCACCAGCAACGAGTGCCCGCCCAGCTCGAAGAAGTTGTCATTCAACCCCACTTGCTCAACATCCAGCACGTCTTGCCAGATTGCCGCCAGGTGCTGTTCAAGGTCGCTGCAAGGCGCCACATATTCACCTTGCAAAACATGGCTGTCGGGCTCCGGCAGGGCCTTACGGTCCAGTTTGCCGCTGGGGCTCAACGGCATGTGCGACAGGCGCACGAACTGTTTGGGCACCATGTAGTCCGGCAGTAGCGCCTGCAGGGCATGACGCAACGCCTGAGCGTGATCGATCTCATCGAGTACCGTTGGGAGGGCCACGTAGTAGCCTATCAATTGGCCGCCAACACCGTCCTGGCGCAGGACGACCTCGGCCTGGGCCACTCCGGCCTGGAGCAGCACCAGCGCACGAACTTCCTCCAGCTCCACGCGGAAGCCGCGAATCTTGATCTGATGGTCCAGGCGCCCCAGGTACTCCAGCGCGCCATCCTCGGCCCAGCGCACACGGTCGCCGGTCCGATACAGGCGTGAACCGGCGCCGCCGAACGGGTCCGCGATAAAGCGCTCGGCCGACAACCCCGGACGTCCGAGATAGCCGCGCGCCAAACCGGCTCCCCCCACGCACAACTCGCCGGCAACACCGATCGGGACCGGGTTCAGATCACCGTCCAGTACCCGGCAAATCACACCGTCCAATGGCCGGCCAATCGGCGAACGGGTGCCGTCCTCAAGGGAGCACGCCCACCAGGTCGCGTTGATCGTCGTTTCGGTCGGCCCGTAACGGTTGTGCAATGTTACGCCGGGCAGGGTCCGCAGGATCTGATCGCGCAAATCGGCGGTCAACGCTTCACCGCCTGAGAACACCCTACGCACGCGGGTGCACTGGGCGACGCCCGGCGTATCCATGAACAATTGCAACAGCGAGGGCACAAAGTGCAGCGTGGTCACGCCAAATGCCTGGATCAACTCCACCAGGCGAACCGGATCCCGATGTTCGCCCGGGGCCGCTATCACTAGCCGGCTGCCGCTGATCAGCGGCCAGAAACACTCCCATACCGATACGTCAAAACTCATCGGGGCTTTCTGCAACAGCACATCGTCGGCCTGCAATGCGTAGGTGTCCTGCATCCATTGCAAGCGTTGCGCCAATGCTTCGTGTGTCACACCCACACCTTTCGGGTTGCCGGTGGTGCCGGAGGTGTAGATCACGTACATCAGGTTATAACCGTTGACGGGCACCTGCGGATCGGTTTCACCGCACCCGCTCAACCAGCATTGATCACCTTCAAGGCTCAGGCACTGCACGTCATCGGCCAACGGCAGGTTCAGGTGCGACCGAGTCAGTAGCCACTTCACGCCGCTGTCCTTAAGCATGTAGGCCAGGCGCTCTTCGGGGTAGTCGGCGTCAAGCGGTACATACGCACCACCGGCCTTGAGGATCGCCAGCAGCCCGACCAGCATGTCGAAAGAACGCTCCAGCGCGATACCTACCAGCGAATCCGGGCCTACACCTTGCTTGATCAGCCCATTCGCCAGGCGATTGGCACGTCGGTTCAGCGCATCGTAGGTCAACTGCTGCTCGCCGAAGATCACAGCGGTTGCCTGTGGCGTGCGGCGCACCTGCTGTTCGAATTGCTGCTGGACAGACTGCCAAGAGGTCTCGCTCGGCAACCCGTTGCCTTGCTCCAGCAGGGCCAGGTGCTCCGACTCTGTCAACAACGTCAACTGTGCCAGAGCCGCATGGGGCTTGGCGACCAGCTCTGCCAACAGGTGCAGCAGATGCCGGTTGAGACGTTCAACCGTGGGGCCGTCGACCTCACTGCGGTCATAGCTGTAGTGCAACGTCAGGGTTTCGCCGACACCGACGGCGATCGACAGCGGATAGTGCGTCTGTTCCCGGCTGCTGACACTGCCAAACCGCACCCCTTGCGGGGCACCCTGCTCCAGCACCTCCGATACAGGGTAGTTCTCGAACACCAGAATGGTGTCGAACAACGCCTCGCCCCCCAGCCCGGCCAGGCGTTGCAGCTCGAACAACGGCGTGTGTTCATGCTCGCGCAACGCAAGGTTCTGTTGCTGGATCTGTTGCATCCATTGCGACGCGGGCATATCCGGGCGAGGAGTTGCTACCACTGGCAAGGTATTGATGAACAACCCAACTTGCTGCTCAACACCGCGCAGGTCCGCGGGGCGTCCCGATACTGTGGCGCCGAAGGCCACGGTGTCCTGCCCGGTGTAGCGTTGCAGCAACAGCAACCAGGCGGACTGCACCAGGGTGTTGAGGGTGATCTTCTGGCCTTGGGCAAAGGCCTTGAGGCGGGCCATGCCCACGGCATCCAGCTCATGGGCGTATTCACCCAGCCCGGACGCCCTCACATCCTTGTTGCGAGGCAGCGCCTGGAACAGACGTGTCGGCTCATCCAAGCTGGCCAGCTGGGTCTTCCAGAAGGCTTCGCGCAGGGTTTTATCCTGGGATTGCAGCCAGGCGATAAAGTCCCGGTAACGCGCGACCTGAGCCTGCGGCACATGGCCAGCGTAACGCCCCAGAACTTCGCCGAGCAGTTGGGAGCTGCTCCAGCCATCCATCAGGATATGGTGGCTGGTGTAGATCAGATGGCAACGTTGCGGGCCGGTGTGCGCCAGGGCAATGCGCACCAACGGCGGGCTCTCCAGCGCGAAGCCTTGCAAGCGCTGCGCATCGGCCAACTGATCCAGTTGCTGCTGCTGATCGGCACCTTCCGGGCACTCTGTTTCGATAAACGGCATTTGTACCTGGCGATGCACCACTTGCAGAGGCTGCGCAAGATCCCCGTCCCAGATGAAGCCGGTACGCAGAATGTCATGGTTATCCAGCGCTGCCTGCCAGGCTTCACGGAAACGAGCGATGTCCAGGCCCTCAACATTCACGCGCATCTGGTTGACATAGTCGCCCGCCTGGGGCTCGTACAAGGCGTGGAACAACATGCCCTGCTGCATCGGCGACAGCGGGTACACATCATCGACGGTAGCTAACGCAAACTGGTCCAGCTGTGCCTGGCTGAGTCGGGCCAGCGGGAAGTCCGACGGCGTCACGCCTTGATGTGCGGCCAGGCAGCAATGCTCGATCAAATGCTTGAGTTCCTGCGCATAGCCATCGGCCAGGCGTTGTACGGTGACCTCGCTGAACATCTCGCGGCTGAAGCTCCAGCTCAGGTTCAGTTCACCGCCGTACACCTGCCCGTTGATTTCCAACCAGTTACCCAGCAAGGCGTGCTCGCTCTGGTCAGCGCCAGCACTTTCGCCCGTAGGGGTGAAGAAGGCCTGTGCCGCAGCATCATTGAAACTGCCGTCGAACTGCCCCAGGTAATTGAAGGTGATCCGTGGCTGCGCCAGCCCGCCCAATACCTGCCGGGCCTGGTCATCGCCCAAGTAGCGCAGTGCGCCGAAGCCAATCCCTTTATCCGGGACAGCGCGCAATTGCTCCTTGATACCCTTGATCGAGTCGGCCAGGGACGTGGCCGGGGTCAGCGCCAGCGGGTACATGCTGGTGAACCAACCGACTGTGCGGGTCAGGTCGACGTCCTCGAACAGATCCTCACGACCGTGCCCTTCAAGTTTGACCAACAGCGATTCGCCGCCCGTCCACCGTGTGATGACCCGGGATAACGCGGTCAGTAGCAGGTCATTGATCTGCGTACGGTATGCCGCCGGAGCCTCTTGCAGCAGGCGTCGGGTATAGGATTGATCGAGGTGCGTGCCCACGCTCAGAGCCAGTGAATTGTGCAAACCACCTTGCGGGTTATCGCAAGGCAGATCGGCATCGACGCCTTGCAGCTGCGCCTTCCAGAACCGCAGTTCTTCCTGCAGTGCCGGGCTATGCGCATGAGCCTGTAATCGCTTGCCCCATGCCTGGATCGAACTGCTCTTAGCCGGCAGCACAGCCGCCTGCCCAGCCTGCAGTTGGGTGTAGGCGGTCTGCAGGTCTTCGAGCAGGATCCGCCATGACACGCCGTCCACCACCAGGTGGTGAATCACCAGCAACAGCCGTTGCGATGCATCCGGCAACTCGACCAGCACCGCACGCATCAGCGGCCCTTCTGACAGATCCAGGCTGCGTTGTGCCTGCAGGCCCAAGGGCTCAAGCGCCTCAATGGTATCGAGGGCGGTTTGCCAGAGCAGCTCGTCTTGGGTTTCAACCCCTCGGTAGTGAGCCTGCCAGCCGGCCGCTTGCGGGCTGAAACTCAGGCGCAATGCGTCGTGATGCGCCAGCAGCGCTGCCAGGGCGGTGCGCAATGTCGCGCCATCCAGTCGTTCGCCCGGGCGCAGGACCACGGATTGGTTCCAGTGGTGACGCTCGGCAATGTCTGCCTGGAAAAAGTACTGGTGTATCGGCAACAGCAACGCTTCGCCGGTGACCGGCCCTTGCTCGATCACAAGGCCCTCCCCGCCCGCCTGGGCAACTGCTGCCAGGCTCAGTACGGTCTGATGCTGAAACAGGTCCTTGGGCGTAAATCGAACACCGGCCTGCCGTGCACGGCTAACTACCTGGATCGAAATGATCGAGTCGCCACCCAGCTCAAAGAAGTTGTCATTCAAGCCCACACGCGGCAGGCGCAGTACATCGGCCCAGATGGCAGCGATCTTCTGTTCCAGCTCGCTCTGCGGTGCGACATATGCTTGCTGCATCTGGCTCGCATCCGGTTGCGGCAGGCCCTTGCGGTCGAGCTTGCCGTTGGGGGTCAACGGCATTTGCGCCAGGAAGATGAAATGCGCCGGGATCATGTAGTCCGGCAGGCGGGTCTTGAGTGCGCGGCGCAACGCGTCACGGAACTCGGCTTCGTTGGACGGGGCGGACACCGGAACCACATAGGCCACCAGCTGTTTTCCGGTCGGGCCGTCCTGGGCCACGACCACCGTTTCACCGACGCTGTCCTGCTCACGCAGGCGCGCTTCGATTTCCCCCAGTTCGATGCGGAAACCACGGATCTTCACCTGATGGTCGACACGCCCGAGGTAATCCACCACGCCATCCGGACGACCACGGGTCAGGTCGCCGCTGCGATACACGCGACTGCCCGGCGTGCCGAACGGGTCCGGCACGAAACGTTCGGCGGTCAGCGCCGGACGTTCCAGGTATCCACGGGCTACACCCTCGCCGCCCAGGTACAGCTCACCGGCGACGCCGATGGGTTGCAGGTTGAGCTGCGCGTCGAGTACGTAGCCGCTGCGGTTGCCCAGCAGCGTGCCGATTGGCGCGTAGACGGCGCCGCAGGGGTCGCCCTTGCGCGCCTTCCACAGCAACGGCGTCACCACGGTTTCGGTCGGGCCGTAGCCGTTGAACAGGTAGGTCGGCTTGAGCGCGCGCCAGGCCAGGTCATAGCTGGCCTGGGCCACGGCATCACCACCGAAGCAGTAGACCCGCACCTTTGGTGGATTACCGTCGCGCTCGGCATGCTCGGCCAGTTGTTGCAGGTACACCGGCGGGAACACCGCCATGGTCACGTTGTGACGGTGCATCTGCGCGTAGGTGTACTCGGGCAACCACAGGCTGTCGTCACGGACCAACACGCTGGCGCCGTTGATCAGCGGGTGCATCCAGCCTTCGTGGGAGCCGTCGAAGGCGAACGACATGAAGTGCAGTTCGCAATCGGCCGGCGATGTTTCATAACGCTCGCCGGTAGCGATGATGTGCGCCACCAACGGCCCATGGGACACCGCCACGCCCTTGGGCAGGCCG
>Ga0307405_10000358_pt1 | contig 17198 bp, 16 predicted proteins | sample 322Cmetagenome_2_FD_203311 | JGI IMG/M metagenome (GOLD analysis project Ga0307405, IMG submission 203311) | Maize rhizosphere microbial communities from greenhouse at UC Davis, California, United States - 322HYB-C-1 | ecosystem: Host-associated > Plants > Roots > Rhizosphere > Soil | place...
GCGCCTACGATGCCAAGGCCGAAGGCTTCCTGCCCGGCGGCGCGTCGCTGCACAGTTGCATGAGCGCCCACGGCCCGGACGGCGAGACCTGCACCAAGGCCATCAACGTGGACCTGGCACCGCACAAGATCGATAACACCATGGCCTTCATGTTCGAGACCAGCCAAGTGCTGCGTCCCACTCAGTTCGCCCTGGAGTGCCCGCAACTGCAACCTTCCTATGACGCGTGCTGGGCCTCGTTGCCCGTCACCTTCAACCCGAACCGGAGATAACCCATGACGCAGCCAACCCTTACCCGCAGTTGGGTAGCCTCCGCCAATGGTCACCGCGATTTCCCCCTGCAAAACCTGCCGCTGGGCGTGTTCAGCATCAACGGCTCGGCCCCGCGCAGTGGCGTGGCGATTGGCGACGCGATCCTCGACCTGCACGCCGCCCTGGATGAGTTTGAGGGCGAAGCCCGCCGCGCCGTTGACGCGACTGCGGGCGGCCAGCTGAACGCCTTTTTCGAGCTGGGCCGTGGCCCGCGCGTGGCCTTGCGCGAGCGCCTGCTGGAACTGCTTGCCGAGGGCAGCAGGCTGCAGGCCCGTGAAGCGCAGGTGCTGCACCGCGCCGCCGATTGCCAGATGCACCTGCCGGCGAAGATCAACGACTACACCGACTTCTACGTCGGCATCGAGCACGCGCAAAACGTCGGCAAACTGTTCCGCCCGGATAACCCGCTGCTGCCGAACTACAAGTACGTGCCGATCGGTTATCACGGCCGCGCCTCGACCATTCGCCCCTCGGGTGCCGACGTCCGTCGCCCCAAAGGCCAGACCTTGCCGGCTGGCCAGACCGAACCAACCTTCGGCCCCTGCGCACGCCTGGACTATGAGCTGGAACTGGGCATCTGGATCGGCCAGGGCAATGCCATGGGCGACTCGATTGCCATTGGCGATGCGGCCGAGCATATCGCCGGTTTCTGCCTGCTCAATGATTGGTCGGCGCGGGACATCCAGGCCTGGGAATACCAGCCGCTGGGGCCGTTCCTGTCGAAGAGCTTCATCACCAGCATTTCACCGTGGGTGGTCACGGCCGAAGCCCTGGAACCGTTCCGCAAAGCCCAGCCGGCGCGGCCCGAAGGCGATCCGCAGCCGCTGCCGTACCTGCTGGATAAGCGTGACCAGGCCGCTGGCGCCTTGGATATCGAGCTTGAGGTGCTGTTGACCACCGCCGCCATGCGCGAACAGAACCTGCCGGCCCATCGCCTGGCCCTGAGCAACAGCCTGCATATGTACTGGACCGTCGCGCAATTGGTGGCGCACCACAGCGTCAACGGCTGCCAACTGCAGGCCGGTGACCTGTTTGGTTCGGGCACCTTGTCCGGCCCTGAAGCCGGGCAGTTCGGCAGCCTGCTGGAGATGACCGAAGGCGGCAAGAAGGTCATCGAACTGCCTTCCGGCGAAGTGCGCAGGTTCCTTGAGGACGGTGACGAGGTCATCCTGCGCGCCCGTTGCAACCGTGAAGGCTTCGCCTCCATCGGCTTCGGCGAATGCCGTGGCACCGTGGTCGCGGCGCGCTAGGAGGGCAGGGCGATGGAACTCTATACCTACTACCGCTCTACGGCGTCCTACCGGGTTCGCATCGCCCTTGCGCTCAAGGGCCTGGATTTCACTGCGGTGCCCGTCAACCTGCTGGTGCCGGCGGGTGGCGCCAATCGCCAGACCGAATACCTGGCCATCAACCCCCAAGGTCGTGTGCCGGCCTTGCGCACCGATGACGGCGAGCTGCTGATTCAGTCCGCGGCGATCATTGAATACCTGGACGAACGTTATCCACAGGTGCCGCTGCTTTCCAAGGACATGGCCACCCGTGCCCATGAGCGCGCAGTGGCGTCGATCATCGGCTGCGATATTCACCCATTGCACAACTCCAGCACCCAGAACTTGTTGCGTCAGTGGGGACATGACGAGGCGCAGGTGCTGGAGTGGATCGGGCATTGGATCAGCCAGGGGCTGGGGGCGGTGGAACAGTTGATTGGCGATAAGGGGTATTGCTTCGGCGAGCAGCCGGGGATGGCCGATGCCTTCCTGATTCCCCAACTGTATGCGGCGGAGCGCTTCAAGGTGCCGTTGGGGGCGTATCCACGCATCGGCCGGGTGGCGGCGTTGGCGGCGCAGCATCCGGCATTTATCCAGGCCCATCCTGCCAATCAACCCGACACTCCTGAGTGATCGTGCCCGCGCGGAGCGTGAGCACAATAATAAAAACAGGTACCTTGCGATGCACAATCAGATTGCCAGCTTTCGCGCGGCACTCGATGCCCGTCCGGTGTCGCGCTACCAGTGGTTGATTCTCCTGTTGCTGGCCTTGTTGCTGGTAACCGATGGCTACGATGCCCAGGTGCTGGGTTATGTGGTACCGGCGCTGGCGTCGGATTGGGGGCTGGAAAAGGCCGCGTTCGGACCGGTGTTCAGTGCCAACCTGCTGGGGCTGACCTTGGGCTCGTTGCTGGTGACACCCCTGGCCGACCGCTTTGGCGTTCGCCGCATCCTGCTGGGCTGCGTGCTGATCTACGCCAGCCTCACGGTGTTGATGGTCTTCGCCAGCTCGCTGACCACGCTGATGGCGGCGCGCTTTATCTGCGGTATCGGCATGGGCGGCGCGATGCCCAGTGCCATGGCGTTGATGTCGGACTATTCCCCGCCACGCCTGCGCACCTTGATGGTGACGTTGGCGGCGTGCGGCTTTTCGTTCGGCGGCGCAGCCGGTGGGTTTGTGGCCGCAGGATTTATCGACGGCTTTGGCTGGCAGGCGGTGTTTCTTGCCGGCGGCGTGACGCCGTTGCTGCTGTTCCCTTTCCTGATGTGGCTGCTGCCGGAATCCCTGCCGCGCCTGCTGCGCGATGCGCCGCCGTATGCACGCTTGCATAAGGTCACCGCGCGCATGTTGCCCGGGTGGCGTGCGCCGCTGGCGGGCGAGGACGAAAACCGCCGCGAGCAGGGCAGCCCGTTGACGGTGGTGGAGCTGTTTCGCCATGGCTATGCACGCCCGACCGTGCTGATCTGGGCGACCTTCTTTGTCAGCCTGATCCTGCTGTATTTCATGATCAGCTGGTTGCCGTCGCTGCTGCTGGAAAGTGGCCTGGCGTTGAGTGAAGCCAACCTGGTGACCTCAATGTTCCTGTTCGCCGGCACCTTGGGGGCCATCGGCATGGCCTGGTTTGCCGATCGATTGAAGCACAAGGTGCGGCTGTTGTCCGGCGTGCTGGCGGCAGCGGCGGTGTGTACCGTGCTGCTGGGGCTGAACCACGACAATCCGCGCTATCTGGTGGCCTGTGTGTTTGCCGCCGGGTTTTGCATCATTGGCGGGCAACTGACCCTTAATGCTTTCGCCAGCAATTTTTATCCGGCGCATGTACGCGCCACCGGTACGGGTTGGGCATTGGGTGTAGGGCGCTTCGGCTCAATCCTGGGCCCGTTGCTGGGCAGCATGCTGCTGGCGATGCATATTCCGGTGCAGCAGATTTTCTTCTTCTGCGCGATTCCGGCGGTGATCGCGGCGTTGTTGATCATTCAAGTGCGCTCGCCCGCGACTGACGCGCCGAAGAGCCCTTTGCATGGCGATATCCTCAAGGTGCCGGCCAATCACTGAAGATGTTGCATCTACATCGAGCAGGATCACTGTGGTGAGCGAGTTTCTGTGGTGAGCGGGCTTGCCCCGCGCTGGAGTGCGAAGCGCTCCCACGATTTTTGGGGCCGCTACGCAGCCCAGCGCGGGGCAAGCCCGCTCACCACAGAAGGCCGCTCACCACAGGGAAATAGGCGCTTGAGAGCAGTGGGTTCAATGCACCACGGAGTTGGGTGGCAGGTGCCCCAGGCGTTCAGTCAGGCGCAGGCGTTGGATCGGGTCTTCGCTGAGCATCAACGCGTGTTCCAGGTCGAAGCGCTCGGCGTTGGGGCAGTCCAGGCGTTGATACAGGCTGGCCCGCGCGAGGTAATCGGCAGCGCTGGCATTGCCCAGTTCCAGCACGCGTTCGGCGTCGATCAGCGCGGCCAGGGGGTTGTCATTGGCCAGGTGCAACTGGCGCAGGTTGCGGGACAACCGTTGCAGGATCGAACGGGGTTCGGCGGTGTGCAGGTGATCGGCCTGCAACTTGAGGTTGGGACCATACTGGCGTTGCAGCAGCTCGCGGCAGTCGTTGGGGTACAGGCGTCGCCCGCCGCAAGGGTCCAGCAAGTGATCGGCACCGGGCACCCGCAGCAGGAAGTGGCCGGGGAAGTTGACGCCGACCATGGGAATGCCCAGGCGTCGCGCCAGCTCCATGGCAATCAACCCCATGGCCAGGGGTTGCCCGCGTTTGCGTTGCAACACCTTGTCCAGCAGGGCGGCGGCGGGGCGCAGCGGGGTGAAATCATCCTGGGCGAAGCCGAGGTCATTCATACCTCGCAGCAAGGGTTGGCCCAGTTCATCCGCTGGCAGCAGGGGCATGCCCAGGCTGACCTGTTGCTCGAGCAATTTCAGGTCCTGCATGATCAACGCCGGTTGCACCGCCGGGTCATGCTCGGCGGCGATCCACAGCGCGGCTTCAAACAGCGCGGGGGGCGAACGTTCCAGGCAGGCGAAAAAAGCGTGACGGGGATTCATTGCATTCTCCGGCGAATGCCCCCGTTTTAGCCTTGCTGGGAATTTTCGTCCAGTGGCTTAAGAAATATCCTATCCGCTTATGTCACAAGACCTACAAAACCGGACGGCTTATTCCAGCGCACTTCGGCAGTTTTCTGCCGCAAGCCTATACTTGGCGACACAAGAAGTGATTCGGGAGCTCGACGATGTTTGCTCTCATGCACAGCACCCGCCTTGAATCGCTGCACCTGAGCATCGACCCGGTGACGGGGTTGAAGGCGGTCATAGCCATCCATAACAGCCGCCTGGGCCCTGCCCTGGGTGGTTGTCGCTACCTTGCCTACCCCGACGATGAAAGCGCCGTGGCGGACGCCGCGCGCCTGGCCCAAGGCATGAGCTACAAGGCCGCCCTGGCCGGGTTGCCGGTGGGGGGCGGGACGGCGGTGATCCTGCGCCCCGCCCATGTGGAAAACCGTGCGGCGCTGTTTGAAGCCTTTGGTCGTTGCATCGAGCAACTCGACGGTCGCTACATCACCGCCACCGACAGCGGTACCTCGGTCGCCGACATGGACTGCATCGCCCAGCACACTCGCTTCGTTACCAGCACCACCGCCGCCGGCGACCCCTCGCCCCATGCCGCCATGGGCGTGTTCGCGGGTATCCGCACCACCGCCATGGCCCGCCTGGGCAGCGACAACCTCGAAGGCTTGCGCGTAGCTATCCAGGGCCTGGGCAACGTGGGCTTCGCCCTGGCCGAACAACTGCACGCCGCCGGCGCCGAACTGTTGGTCAGCGACATCGACCACGGCAAGGTGCAGCTGGCCATGGAACAGCTCGGCGCGCACCCTATCGCCAACGACGCCTTGCTCAGCACCCCGTGCGACATCCTCGCGCCCTGCGGCCTGGGCGCAGTGTTCAACCGCCAGAGCGTCGGCCAGCTCCGCTGCGCCGCCGTCGCCGGTTCCGCCAGTGCGCAACTGACCAACCTGCAAGTGGCCGACCAACTCGAAGGCCGCGGCATCCTCTACGCCCCGGACTACGTGATCAACTCCGGCGGCCTGATCTACGTCGCCCTCAAGCACAGCGGTGCCGAACTGCCGACCATCACCGCGCACCTGTCCAACATCGGCACGCGCCTGACTGAAATCTTCGCCCACGCCCAGGCCGAAAAACGCTCACCCGCACGGGTCGCGGACGAGCTGGCCGAGCGCCTGCTCTACAAATAGGCATTAAAAAGGCCCTGAATCATCGACTCAGGGCCTGTTCAATTCGGGCTTATTCCGCCGGTGCGTTCAGCAACTCGGACAATGCATCCGGTTGGCTCTTGAACGCCTTGGCAAACACATCGCGATTCTTCGCCATGTAGATCCCGGCTTCCTCCACCTGCTGCTCGCTCAGGGACGGCACGGCTTTTTGCAACACTTCTGCGAGCAACTCAGCGAGTTCAAGCATCTTGTCATGACGGTCAGCTTCGGCTTTATCCATGATTTAGTGGATCGAAAGGTGCCTACTTAATTTTAGGAATATATTAAATTGCGGAGTGGCGAACCTGCTGATAGCGCGCTATCGTCAATTAGGGGCGTCATCGCAACGCCTCGGGACCATAGATAGCGACCGCCTGTCGGAGTCCGCTGACGCGCATCTGTACCCACGAACGTTTACTAAGACGTCGGGGTTGTGCGCATGTGTATTAAAAGATCACACCTTCAATATCAATTTCGAGCCGAATCTCTAATTGGTCTACCGGGCGTTGCCTGGTGGGATGTTAAGCCCATGGGCAAGAAATTCTATGTGTCTGTGATCTTCCGCTCGTTATTGTTCGCTATAGGTAAGAAAAATCTATATCGATGTGCATTGTTTGGCTGCATATGGACGGACGCCTGCGAATCTAAATGGGGGCGTGAACTGTGAAAGTTAATATTCGCATATCGAAGGGTCGAAAAAATCTACGGTATAAACTAGTCAAGTTTCAAGCTGAAGGGGTCGGTAGATGCTTATTTGTCAATTCTAGAACACTGGTTCCGTCTTTGGCTGCATCGCTTTTCGAGGCAGCGTACGCCCGAGGGGAAAGAAAAAACAAAGGTAGCATATTTACCCTGTTTCATCACGTAGCATTTTTATTTACTTGGGCTAGCGAAGGAAAAGTCGATTTAGAATTCTATCTATTGAGTGGATTTGGGCTTCGCTATAAACAAATAAAAAGTTTCTCGGATTGGCTCAGTGAGGTGGTTGACAAAGACTCAAACACTATCAGCGCCTACAATAGGCAGGTAATGCAAAGCTGTAAAACTTTTGTTGTGTGGTTTGTTTTCAACTATGTAAGCTCGAGTGAGCTGATTAAGGCGGATGTGGAGTTAATTGCCCTCGTTAATACGCAGCGTTTTTTTTGGAGTAAGGCGACCATTGGAGGGGAGGGAGGAAAACTCGCTTTGGACTTGAGCGATAGTGAGCTTAATTCAATCGAAAATCTCTTGCTACATGAATTTGAAGAGGCAAAATTTGACAAGGGTATTTGTCATAGAAATTATTTATTATGGCGACTCGTAAAAGCGTTTGGATTAAGAATTGGTGAGGCACTATCGCTTAGGTTGGAAGATTTGAATTTGTCGGGTAGTGATCCGTATGTTGAAATAGTTCATCTGGATAGAAGAAATAGCAATCTAGACTCCAGAGTTCCTTATAATCCAAAAGTTAAAACGCTAGGTCGATATTTGTATATACAGCCTGAGGATGATGATCTAGTTGGATTGCTTGAGCTGTATGTAAAGAAATATAGGGTTATGAAGAAATTTATCAGGGGCAAGATGAGAGTGACTAATTTTTTAGATCATGATTATCTGTTTGTTACGCATGGAAGTTTTGGCGCAGGAAAACCTTTGTCTTGTTCTTCCGCGAGCCGCATCGCAAATGTCATTCAGCGGAAATCTGGAGTAACGTTTAGATGGCATTTGCTTCGCCATTCAAAGTTTAACCGATTATATATTGCAGCTCAGGAATCTCCTGACCGAAACGCTGCAATCGATAGCATCGTATATATGGGGGGGTGGCGAAGTGAAACGTCTTTGCTTCTTTATGCAAACCGGGCAGTGAGAGATTCTACACGTAGAAAAGTTACTGAAAATAATAAGAGGAGGGTTCAGAATGGAAGTCAATGAACAGGGGAAGTATGTAAATAGCGACGGGAATATCTTCATAAAGTGTTACGCTGATCCTTCTTCCTGTTTGTTGATTGATGTGACTGGGCCGAGGATAGAAAGTATCTGGAGGGGCAGAAGATATTGGATTGACTTTTCCATGTACCTGTTTTGCTCTCAGGTAGTTGATGCAGCATACGAATATGTGTGTGATAAACTTCAAGACCATACGCCGGCAATTGTAAATGAAGTGAAGTCAGCATTAAAGATGATGGCTGTTGTATGGAAGGATGAGTGGAAAAATTTTTCGTCGTTGTCATGGCATGAACTTTTTGAGATGTTCGCTACCGCGTCGAAGTCTATAAGGCTTTGTTTTAGAAAATTTTATACATATTGTGCTGATAATGGTTTGGCCCAGGCGGACGAAATTTACGCTGCTGAACTTAATCAAATTGCAGTGGGCTCGCCATCGACAAGAGTTATATCGGATTGGGATAAAAAACGTGGGGCTTTGACTAACGCAGAGCTGGAGTTGGTGCGCCGAGCGATGCTTGAGAGTGGGAACGAGTCATGGGATGAAAATGTTGCAAGACTTTTTGTTTGGATTTCCTTTGAAACGCTCAAGCGACCAATGCAGATTTCAAGTATGGATATTGAGGCTCTCTGGTCGCCGCCAGGTATTTTAGGTGAAAAAGAATTCTTCTTGAGAATTCCGAAAATTAAGTATAACGCGGGACAGCCCAGTGATTTGTGGCCTATTACAGCTGAACTAGCTAATGAAATTTTAGAGTATGGAAAGCGTGAAGGCGTAAGTGAGTGTCAAAAGGCTAAGGGGCGGCTAATTGTAACATCTAAACCTGGCACAAAATCGAATTTCGACGCTATGATAAAAAACTGGTCCAGAAAAAAGAAAATCATTAGCCCTAGAACCAACGAAATCTTGATTTTGACGCCGTATCGTATCCGTCATAGCGGCGCAACACAAATGGCCATGCAGGGATGTACTAGCGAAGAGATAAGGTATGTGTTGGAGCATAAGAGCCTTTTCGCAGTAAACGCATATATTGACTGCCTAGTATCTGATTTTTGTCCACTCTTGGATCGTGTCGGAAGAAAGTTAGGCGGTATCTTTTCCGAGCTCACAGCTGCATTTTTTGCAGGGAAGATAGCGCCGATTTCGCCAGGTAATCCAATACTGATCCCAGTTATAGCTGCCCCCGCAGTAGTGGGGTCCTGTGGAAGTCAAGTTGCTTGTACTAAACACCCATTTTTTAGCTGTTATAACGGATGTCCATTTTTTATCGCTTGGAAAGATGCCGATCACTATCGGTCTTTGAATTACATAGAAGCTATGTTGAATAAGTGGAATGCGGCAATCAACGGATCCGAACGTAGTAAAGTGCTTAAAGAGTTGGAGCGTGTTTATCAATCCATCACAGATGTGATTGTTAAAATCGAAGCAGGTGACTAAATTGGAATTATTAAAGAAATTAAAAGCAATCGGTATGCCAAGTCAACTAATCGATAAGTGCACGCGGTGGATGCAGATTTTGGAAGATGATATCGATTTTTTTTCTGACAAATGGAATGTTTTGCGTTGGAAAAGACGTCCCGGCAATGCGCGATATTCAAATGTTCTTTTTTCGTCCATTAGTAATCTTGGTCTCAGAGCTGTAGCTAAAGCATACATATTAAATAAGCGCTGGAAATCTAATATCTGTGATGCTACCGCCGTTGGAGATATGAGGGCTATCAAAAAACTGGACGAAATTTTAGGGTCAAAAAGTATTATGCAGGTGAATAATGGTGATTTTGAAATTGCCGTGGGGAATAACGTCAATCTTCAAAAAAAGCTATTTAATTTTGGTTCTTGGCTGAGAATAAATCTAGGTCTTAGAATAAGTTATAAGGCGCTCGCAACCAGCACTATAGAGCATGGTCGGGATGGAACTGAGGAAGGGAGACGTAATAAACTCATACCTATTGAGGTGATGAGGGATTTTTTCGGGCTAGCGTCGAACGAAAGTCTTGCTCCGAAAGATCGCTTTTTTATAAATGCAATTGTACTGAATTCTGCAATGGGGGGGCGTGTTGGCGAGCTGGCAAGTTTGCCAGTTGATTGTTTAGTATTTCATGAGGGCGCGTGGGTGCTCAGACTGTTTCCCGAAAAGGTCGAAGGTCAGACGTTGAGATTGTTTCCACAGGATTTGCTGCCGGCAGTTAAAAGTGCAGTCGAGTTTTTGAAGAACCTAACAGTGGGGGGCAGACGTATAGCGCGCAAAAGAAAAGAATCATCGGCTGTCGATTGGTATAAGGTTTGGAAATCGCCGGAAGCTACAGAGTACTATGCGAGGAGATTTTGTCACGAGTGGACCACCAGCTTTAGTATCTTTACGCCTGATGCAGTTTGGGTTGGTAAACGTAATCAATTTATAGATTTTGTTGGAGTCCAGCGGCGCCTGGGTATCAATGGAGGAGCTAAGTATATAGGTGTTAGTGCAAGGCATTTTAAAAGGCAGGTTAACAGGCAAATGGCACTTAAAGAAGGTGTCTATTATTCTTTAGATTCGAATTGGCGCTCGTTTCCTGTGACGCTTGATACTCCTAATTGGAGGGAAGTATTGTTGGTGCATCCTCATTCGGTTTCATTCAATCGCTTCGAGCAGTTTTATCAGATGCGCTTTAGGCATCACAAAACAGCGACTAGTATTGTGAGGAAGATTTTTGATGTGTGTCTTTCGGATCAGTTGTTGAAAAAATCGTTCCCATTTACATATGACGCCAATTTTGAGGGAGAATTTCATAAACAAATTGAGCCAGTTATTCGAGATGGTACTGGTGCAGTGCTTGAGGTTGAGGATGCGCTGATGGTTCTACCCCGTTTCTTTTTTCATACTTCGTTCAATACGGATTTGGCTAATTATACGATGGTATCTCGAGCACAATTTTGTTATTGGCTGGCCGATGCCGCGAAAGGCCTAGATTCAGTTTTTTCTAAATACAATGTTATTGATCCTAGAACTGGTAATGTTGCCACTTTCACATGGCATGATATACGACACTGGTTGAATACTGTTTACAAGCAAGGGGGGCTGACTGATTTGCAAGTTAACGCGCTCTTGTCTAGAAAAAGCTTAGCGCAGGCGCGAGTATATGATCAGACGTTAGCGATCGATAGAAGCAAAGTTGTTCAGGATTTGCTGACAAGCATCCGGCAAGATAAAGCCATTGGGCAAATACAAGAGACTTATAACATTTTGGGCATGACCGATCGCCAAACTGCCGAACAATACCTCAAAGCCGCAGTACGGATTGTCAATCCAATGCCACATGGGGGATGTACATTAGATTTAGCTCTGAAAACGTGCAGGCATAGTCTCTCTTGCTTGTCAGTCAATGAGCGAGGAGACTGCTGTGAAAGTTTGGTGGTGGATGTAGAGAATGAAGGTCAATTTATTGAGCTGAAAAAAATCAATGATGATGCTAATACTATTAGGGAATATATTCAAGCGAACGGTGGGGAAGGTGGTCATCAAGATGTCCATTTCAGCCGCGTGGCAAGAAGTACCGCTCGCCTGTTGGAGGTTCGCCAACTTAAGTAGCGCCGGAGACTCAAAATGCAGCGTAGAGGAAAGCGGTTGAGTGAGTATCTTAATGAGTCGTTGAATGCATTGAATACTGAATATCTAAGTCGTGGGGAACAATATGTATATAGCCAAAAGGAATTAGCCGTTTTTGCGAACGTTTCTAGAGAAACTATCAGGAAGCATCAGGGGGAGCTTGATGAAGCCATATCTACACTTTCTCTTAAAAAATATAGTCTGGATAAGGACTCGCACGCTGCCAATTTAAAAGTGAAAATTTCAAAGCTAGAGAATGACTTGACTCGTACAATCATGAGTTATGAGGCGTTGCGCGTGCAATATTTGCACGTGATCAGCGTTATCGTAAAAGAGTCGTTAGATATTTCTAAGTTTATTAGGCGTGATATGGCAGGTGTGGTTGAATGCCCTATTTGCAATCCAATGCCGGAGGTGCGTCTACTTGCTATGGACCCTTAGCTGCAATTCGTTAGAAATCAATTTTTTATACTTGATTCGAAGTGTGGGCGCGAATTATTAAATCTATTCCGACCTCAGCGATACCCATAGCTAAGGGATATGATCAAATGATTTACTTACCCTCGAAGCTAAGGCGTGCTCATTGAATAAAAATGGCCGTGCATAATTTTATGTGGCTTTTAATATGTAGGCGGCTTCAGTCATTATTAAATTCAGTTTGCTAATTTTGGTGATTGGCATTTCAACTAGACGAGCTTTGTTGAAATTGGTAAATAAGAAGAATCAGCGGATTTTTAATTTTAATATTTTGTGTCGTGAATCCCCTAAGTTGAAGGCGGGCCTACAATAGGTGTAAAAATTTAAGATAACCTGGCCAGGTTGGATTTAAATGCGTTAAAGTACTGGGAAGCGGACGGCATTATCATCTTGAAGATACATTCAGAAAGTATGACAATGAAAGTTCCGGGTTAACGAAAACTCTTCTTCAGAAGCTTGATTCCTCAAAGCCAGAGTCTTGACCACGAATTGCTCAGACTGTATGCACTAAAGCTTGTAAATATGATCGGAAATCCTTACGCGCGTAAAGCGCACCCTCGGAATATTTAGAGAGATAATTGGTGCTGTGTCAGACTTTATGCAGAAAAGCGTTATTCGTGTTCACAAAATTTTGATAATGTGGATATGCTTCTTACTTTCAATAAATATTGTGTTTGTTTTACTGGTTTAAATGTTTTCTGCGCTTTGGGAACGCCTTTTGGTATACCGTTTCAGCCGCAGAACATTTCAGGTCTTCACTCTGATGATGTGGCTGGACCGAAGTTGTCTTAATTGATAATTTTCTTATGACTGACTGTTACCGCTGAATGCTAAGTGCTCCCACACCTATCTGAATATATCCTGGTGACTATAGATTATAGTCAGCAGGATATATTCGGATATTTTCCGCCGGCAGCTATGCATCAGTACGGCAGCGCTACTCTTGCGGTCATTGCCGAAACCAGAATGGTTGAGGTGATGTTTATTCAAGTGTCAGACCGGTTTGCGTTGTGAATCACCATGCTCCAGCGTTTGGTGATACCGTTACCCCAAGACCCCCCTAAAAAAACGATTAGACCTAATGAGATTGACCATGAAAGGCAAACGTAAGGCCGAAACATCCAAGTGGCTCATGAAAGGTCAATTCGAGAGGGAGGCGAGGCTAATACTGCGGAGACGATCCCGTGATGCTTCGAACCATTTCCTTGATGCTGCAGCTATATTTGGAGTCGAGCATGAACCGGTAGGTTTGCTAACGGGTAAATTGCTGTGAGTGATTATATTCTCAAAACTCGCCTCCTAACGTTGTAGAAACCCCACCGATAGTTGATTGCCGGGGGCTTTTAAGGAGATAGGTTGACCGCTACTGATCGACAGTTGTCAGTCACTCTTCTGAGAAATAGTATGAATACGCAATTGATGGAAGATGAGATACGTGGGGCGCTATTCGGTGATTCTGAGCCCTCTACGCCCGCAATTAACTCAGACGTTCAGGACACAGTCACGGATGTCGTGATCGTGCAACCGTGGAAGGCAGCGAGGAAAAAGGCGGTTTCAAAAGGCTTCACATCTAGGTCGAAAGTTACGCTCCGTGTGGGGAGCGAATTCGAGGGTGAGACGCACCAGATGGTGCATGAGGCCGATACGCTGAGCTTCCTAGTTGCAGAACGAGAAGCTACAAAGACGGCCAAAAAAAATTTAGGTTTGTGAAAGTAGTGTCGGTCACATCGATGTAAGTGGGTACTCTCACTTTTCGCCCGCGGGGTATTAAGCCGCCTTCACTTACCGCGGGGTCACCCAACAGGTTCGTGTCGATTGAAGCTTAAAATATTAGGGGCGTCAGTCATATCCCGGACTGGATTTAACACCATCAATCGATCCAACTCTCAATATTTAAGTGGTCGCCAACCCAAGCCACGTATCTAAGGGTGGCGACAGGTAAAAATCGACCAGTTGCAGCGTAGCACGGCAGTTTCTTGTCTAACCCAATAGAATTTTCTTCGCCGTCGATAGCCCCAATTTCTGTGTGCTAACCTGAGATTTAACTCGAGCCCTGAAATGGTTCAGGGGATAGTTTGATCCTTCGACTTAGGAGTTAAAACAATTGCTCCGTCGACCACTTCAATGGTCAATTCATCGCCGATACTGAGTCCCATGCTCACGAGTAGGTCAGCAGGTAAGTCAACGATGACGTCTCCACTTCCATCTGTAGGATTTTGACATTTCACGTTCCAGCGCTGAGCTTCGATCATAATATTTTCCACGATTTGGTCTTGGTAGGAACGATTCATTATGCTCGCGATGCCTAAGCCGGTTGAAGCGTGATAATCACTGCCGTCTGCTTTTGGCCGATTTTCTGCCTCTCCCGAAGTGCTGCAACATACGCTTTGGTCAGCGCCATTACCCATCAGCATTTTCCAGAAAGCGAAAGCTGCCATCACTCCGTTTCGATGAGTCAAAACAAGCGTCCTGCTCGAAGTTGGCTCAGCATTGGTCACCACTCAGATCTCTCTTGAATTTGAGGCAAATGACCTTAATATGATCTTATCTTGCCATCATCGTTTTCAATCATGGATGTTTCTCGGGGATAGGTCGAAATGGCAGAACCAGAAGACGCTAAGCCCGCGATTGGGCGCTTTAACACGAATGATGAGACGAAGCGGATCGTATGGACACAGACCGCTGGTCATTGCGAACTGTGCGGCACAGATCTAACGTTCGACTATCGTGCCGGCAAGCCAATGAAATGGGGCGAAGTGGCGCATATCCTACCCGCCAGTCCCAAGGGGCCTCGGGGACGCGCGGATCATGATGCTGAGGCGCACACGAACGATACTGCTAACCTGATGCTCCTGTGCCCAGGCTGTCATGACAAAATTGATCGTGACGCAGACGGTTATCCTGAAAATGATTTGAGTGGTTTACACCAAGCATACCTAGAGCGCATCCGAATCGCCGCAACGACCCCTGATGGTGGCAGAGCGATTCCTCTCATTGTTCAGAGTCAGCATTTCCAGACGATCAACGATATTCCCGTTCGCGATCTATTGACTGCGATGTCTGCGGAGGGATTAACCGCCTTCGATCAAGGCATCAAAATTGCCTTCCCTGCGCCCGGACCGCGCGGCAGGGACGCTGCCTATTGGCAGAACGTCAAAGACAGCATCCAGTATGAGCTGGAGCAGCAACTCAAGCGTCGGGGCGGCACCTATGGCGACTCGCCCGCGCTAGCAGTAGTAGGCTTGGCCGATATCCCAGCTTTGATGATGTTGGGCCAGAGCATCGGCGATCGTTCCAAACGCTTAATCTTCTCTTTTCACCGCGAGCATCTTTTGCGCTGGCCCGATCAGTGTGCTGAGCCGCCCAGTTTTCTGTTCACGCCTCCACCCAACGGCGATGGTCCACTGGCGTTGGTGCTCTCCATTTCTGCACAAGTTCCAGTTCGCGACGTGACCGACGCTCTACCCGGTGCATGTATTGCAGAGCTGTCGATCCCTGAACCAAGCTACGCGATGGTACAGAACCGTCGGGTGATTCATGCCTTTCGCGACGCACTCCAAATACGACTGAGTCAGCTTGATGCTCTGACTCCTGATCCTATCCACGTCTTCGCTGCCATTCCTGCGGCACTGGCCATCGAGTTTGGCGCGTTGCTCACAACGCAGCATCAACATACGTACCTGATCTTCGATCGGGACAAAGAAAACCAAGATCGGTTTACGCAAACACTGCAATTGGGCTCGGTGGCCCAGGAGGCTATGTAAATGCTTTTGAGCAACGAACAGACCAAGCGCAGCAGTTGGGAATATTTTCTGCTTCGCGCCGCGCGGGAAATCTCGCTGTCGGAGGCGCAGTACGAAAAAATCAACGACCGCTACTCCCAACTGGAAAAAATCCTCTCGGCTTCTGACAATCCGTTGCTCGCTGAGGCCCATATCTTCGTTCAGGGCTCAATGCGGCTGAAAACCACCATCAAGCCAATTCCCGGCGCGCCTGCGGATCTGGACACCATTGATGCGGACGCGATTATCTGGCTCCCTCACGCTCAAGGCGCTGGTGCGAAGGAAGTTCTAGAGGCGATTGAACAGCGTTTTAGAGAAGGCTCCCGCGTTCAGGAGGAAGTTAAGCAACTACGTCGTGGTATTCGGATCGTTTATGCCGACGAAAATCCAGGTTTCCACATTGATGTCACACCTGCCCGCGCGATCAACGGAAATGGCGAAGCAAACGGCGAGGGTAAGCTGGAGGTTCCGGATCGGATCACAGGGTGGAAAGCAAGCAGCCCTATTCCTTACTCGAATTGGTTGCAGGTTGCTTCGGCCCAGAAAATCTCTATGGAAAGCTTGGCAATTGCCAAAAGCCAGCGAATGCTTGATGCCGCGACACAAGATCCTTTGCCGCATTATCAGGACTACATCGATCTAGATCCCCTGCGTGCGACCATAAAGCTGCTTAAGCGGCATCGCGATGAATGGGCCATCAAAACAAGGAGCGCTGATACTCGCCCCATATCTGCTGTTATCACCACTTTGGCCACTCACGCGTACCTAGATGTCGTGAAGGAGTCCCAGTCGAAGCCTTTGGCACCGCTCGATGCAATTTTGGAAATCGTTCGCAGAATGCCGCAGCACATCGCGCAAAGAGGTAGCGATTTCTTTGTCTGCAACCCTGCCGATAATGGCGAAAACTTTGCAGAGAAGTGGAATCGACCGGGTGAGGGGCAAGGCTATCGTCAATCATTTGCCAAGTGGCATGCGGACGCCAGTGCATCTGTGTCATTGGGTTTGGAAAGTTTTGAATCCAACGATTCCTTTGCCGAGGCAGTGAAAAAGAATTTCGGTATTGCACCGGCACTCATTACGGTAGTGAACAATGAGATCCCTGCGAATTGGACGATGCCCGGCCGACCGGATGGCACTACTCGAAACTCTGCTTCGATGGGTTCGCTCTTCGGAGGGGCCAGCGGTGGCGGAACCTCTCAGTCGAGCGTAAAGCCAGTTGGACGCCTTGGCTGATCCTATTAAGACGCCATTGCAGCGCGGAATCGCGGCACTGCGAAACACCCTAGGTCAGGATGCGGCCGATGCATTGCTCCAGCCCGCACCCATGCGGGCTGACGAAGCGGCGTGCTTTCACTTCCCCTTGCCCATCGATTACACGGGGCAGGAGCGGCGACTGCGTATAGGTTTCCCCTCCAACTTTCCCCGTGGGCTCTTGCGGCTGAACGTCGAACCTTCGTAAGCGTCCGAACTACACCGCCTTGCATCTCAGACCTTAATCCCCTTTAACCGCTGATTGACGCGCTCACACTCAAAAACTGCGAAATTGCACCCCACTTGACCACCCATTTGCGTTGCAACTG
>Ga0307405_10000359_pt1 | contig 17191 bp, 27 predicted proteins | sample 322Cmetagenome_2_FD_203311 | JGI IMG/M metagenome (GOLD analysis project Ga0307405, IMG submission 203311) | Maize rhizosphere microbial communities from greenhouse at UC Davis, California, United States - 322HYB-C-1 | ecosystem: Host-associated > Plants > Roots > Rhizosphere > Soil | place...
AAACAAAATATCGCCAATTCCTCCCCCAGCAGCTTTTTGTTTAGATGTCCCCTTCTGCTCGCTTTCTGTGCGTACAAACCCATCCTGTCCATAATTACCATTGACAAGAGGAATATATTGCCCTGCCCTCCCGAATTGAAACCCCTCTTTATCAGCGCCAATCCTACGCAGCGCTTCGATATCAAGATAATCTTGATTAGCTAATTGTTGAGCAAATCCTGTTGCTTGATCTATTCGGCCTAATTGGTTTATGTAATCTTGATATTTCAAGCCGCCGATTGCATTAGCAACTGCCGTGTCATGCGCCCCTGATCCATATCGCCCAGCTGCTGCATAAGATGAATCCGCACCCTGCCTTGCCTGATTTGCAACCGCCTGAAATCCTGGATTCTCTTGATTTAAATAATAGCCATTCAATGTTTTCATGACCTCACGACCCGCTTGACGAATAAGGGGTGAACCTTGAGTCGCGCGATCTATACCATACTTCCATGATGTCTGCGTGGCTTGGCTTGGCTCGCTTGAACTATAGGCATCATCTGCATATCCAAGCCCCTTTAAAATATAAGGAGTTTGTGGTTTCCAAGGTCCAATATTCGTATATTGATTAGAACTTGATGTTGTCTTTTGAGTGGATTTTCCACCACCTCCACCGCCGAATAAACCCATATTAGAGAACCTCCTACCCTATGATCGTAACTTTAAAGCTTCGATCTGTCTGCGCGTTATTGGCATGCGATAACGTTAATGCCCCCGCTGATTGCGATGAAATATAAATATTTGTTAAGGCTGTTGCTGCATTAGCCGTTAATGGCGTTAATCCTACAAAAGATGTAGATTCAATATCTGCAAAGGACAATATTGTACTGGCTGTATTCGCTGTTAAAGTAATATTTGTTACATTATTTGACTTACCACGTATAAGTAAATTTACTGTTCTGGCTACATCTCTGATAGATGCACCAAGTGGAGATAATGCTACTGTCATTAGCGATAACCTGAAGGTGTTACTTTAATTTCATCAACGCCTAAAATATGCGTCCATGAAGCCCCCGCAACAACTTTTAACTTAACTCTAAAATATCTCGCATCGTGTCTGAGATGTATCCGGCCTGTTGATTCTTGACTAGCCTCCGAGCCGAATACAATAAATTCATCTATGGTATTTCGTGTTCCAATTGAGATAAGTAAATCCGCACTCCCGGATTGCACCATAGATCGGATCGATCTCAGAAAGCATTTCCTTCCATCAATTGGCTGAAACTCATGTGTATCCACGGTTGCTTCCAGATTAGGGCCACTCGCTTGCGTACCGTAATGACTGGTGTTAAAAGAGAACGTTGACAGCCTTCCTATTCCTGTCCAATAGGCACTATCTAAAGAAAATGGCACTCCATCAAGACTTGGATAAGGGGTGTCCAGATCCTCGAGTGTATATTGTCTGGCACTTAATCCTTGGTAGATCATTTCATGATTGCCAGGTAAGGCATAAGACCATTTATTAGTAATATAATTATAAATCAAATATTGATTTGGTGTTCCGCCGGATGTGGTATTTGGAAAGCTTATTATATATACATTGTTCTCAGGATCGATACATGATGTGACACGATGAATATTATCTTGATCTATAGTTGACCAGAAATAATTATTTACTCGCTCCGCACCGATTGGTACTATGGATTGGCCGCCACTAACCATATAAAAACCTGTGCGATGCACAAAGAAAGCCCTATCGCTAAACCCCGCGATAGAACCTGGGATAGTAGCTCCAATACCATTTGTTAATTGGTCACGCTGAAATATTAAATCTCCACCTACATAGGTAAATCTATTCACGGCCAATTCGCTAAAAACTAGACCAAATTCACCCCCGACAATTCCTTGAATCCATCCGCCATCGGGGATAAGCTGGACATCAGATTGATTTGTGCCAATTGTCCAAGATTCTGCATTATTGATAGCAGACCAATGCACCGTCTGCGCATCGGTTGAGAGATTCCCCAAAAAAAGAAAGTCCCTTACTATAGCCGCATATTTTGCAACAGGCGGCGACCCACCTAAATTAGAAAATGACGTCCCGCTTCCAAGTGTGATCTTTTGTGGTGCATTAACACCATTGGTTGCAATACATAACTGTCCAAATTGCGCAAAACTCCAAATCTGATCTGCGCCAGTCGCATAAACAGACCCGCTGGAATCTGTCCATGTTGTTCCATTAACTAAGCGATAAAGTTTAGTAGCATCCCCAGCATAATGCCCAATTGCGTTATCCGTAGACCTAAATGCTGCAGCCCCTTGGCATCTCGCAGATAAAGCGTTACCTGAATACACAGCCTGGCTAGCGATTGGAGAATAGGAACGTGCCCGCGCAATAACGTTGATAGCTTCGACAGAACCGCCATTGAATCTTGGTTGATCGGGAATCCACTCCGATATAGGCACAAGCGTCAAGGCGTTGATCCTAGTATTTCAATTGAAGGTCGTGAATTCCATTTGGCTTTACGATCATCTATCATAATATCGTCAAATATTTTGTTTACACGTGCCTCATATCGAGCTTCGTTTTCCGGATCATGATCATAAATCGCGCATTGCATTAACATTCCATATAAGTAAACATCAGGATATTTTGTTAAAAGCCAATTTGTATTATTGGTTTCAATGCTTGGGATTTTTGCATAATATTCTAAGATTGCAACATAATCGCCATTTGCATAAGGCCCTATGACAATATCATCTTCAAGGATTGCAAAGAATTTGGGAATGCCACTGTAATCATATTGTGACCTAATAATATCTATAGATGCAGGTTTCAATACAGTTTTTTTAGGACTCGTTTGTAGATAAATCGAACGATTTTCTAAATAATCTGCGGACAGGCCGCCGTAAATATTATCTGTGCCACTCAATATAAATGCAACTGCACTTCGTTCCATATCGTGGGTTCGCAACTTTCTATTCAAAGCAGCTTCGAATAATGTTGCAAATTCACCATAACGGGACGAAAAATTGCTATGCGAAAGCCAATTAGTTACAGCGCCTTGAAGGTCAGTCCATGTTGCTATTGCCATCAGATCAACCCTTTTCTTACTTTAGACCATTCATCTGCATAATCAACATGTTTCCAATCCTCAAACCAAGGCCCACCCCGCGTCATATGCACAAGCTTTGGATCTATATTTTTACTGGACCATCCTTCTAACCAATTCCATTCCTCTGGTAATTCTCCAATTAGATCATCTTTTAGCCACTGAAATTGATGCAAATATAAACCAGGTTTTGTATTAATCATTTGTGGAGTGACATATTTATTTGCTGGATGGCCGCAATTCCATAGGACGACGCTTGACCAATTTTTCCGAGGATAAATCCTTTGCTTCATCCCATCCATTTTATTCACTTCTTGAGGCTGATAATCATGTTTAATCACCATGACAGCTTTGTCTTTATCGGCTAAAGCTAATAATTCCCCGACATCGGCCCGTAGAAGTACATCGCAATCAAGGAATAATGCCCATCCTCGATAACCATTCAAGCGCGGCACAAGAAATCGGGAAAAGCTAAATTCGGTTGAGGCCTTGGCATCTCTATTTCGCCAGTAAAGACCAGAATTACGCAACTCCTGCAATTTAAGCGGTCTAATATCCACATCAATGCTTGTGTGGTTAAGTAGTGATTGTCTGGCAACTAAATATGCGTCATGTTCGCGCTTGTCATAACCTATATAAATCTTAAATTTCATGAACAATCACCCAAAACCCACTTTCAGTTTTCTTGAAAAATTGCAAATCAAAATAGCTAGTAATTTTATCAAGCCACCATCTAGGCGTCTCTTGAATGAGATGGGCATTCCTGCCATCGGCAAGTATTTTCATAGCTGGTCCGGTATGTATTGTAAAAAAACCTACACGCTCAACTAAAGACTGCAAATGTTCGAATACATTATCCAGTTGTTCCGGTTCGATATGTTCGAGCACGTCGATACAAGCGACCATTTCACATGAATCAGGGTTCTTTGACCATTTCTCAATCGCGGGGTCATAATGTTTAATACTCGGACAAATAGGCATAAGATCGGTTAATGATAATCCTAAGCGCCCTTTGCCAGCACCATAATCAAGCAATTCCTTTACGTTATATTGCTCAATAATCTTGGCGACTAATGGCGCAAAGTGCTGAGAAGCTACTCCGTAATTCGGGTTATCCGCATGAAGCTTAGCTTGTAATGCTCTATATTCATCGCTAATCATGCACAATTGCCTTTTGTACACTTTCAATCGCTGTATTCCAATCTGTACCCATTTGACGATGCAATTGATGACAAGAATAAAAAGGCATATCCTTGCCTTTTAATTGATATCGCCACATTGGCCGCGACGGCGTGAGAACATGCGCTTTTATACCTAATGCACCAGAAAGATGTACCGCCGATGTACATACACTCACAATGCAATCCAATTCAGCAACCAATGCTGCTACATCATCATAGTTTTTAGATTCTGATGCTCTCGCCCAATGATGAATCTTAATACCGTGTTTTGCTTGAAATTCCGCTATTTCTATAGTTGGGTCTTTATATTGCAGCGAAACAAAATCAATGTCTGGTGTTTTTAGGATCGGTAACAAATCTTCCAATTTCAATGATCGACGCTTCTCAAAATTAAAAGGCGTTCCACCTGTCCAGGCAATCCCTACTTTTTTCTTACCTGGCAGTGAATCTAATAAGGCTCGCCATTGAATGCGACGCTCAGGATCGGCCACTAGATATGGCTTTCCCGGAAAGTCCTCGTCTTTATTACGATAGAATTGACCTAAGGAACCAATCGCGCATTTCGCATCGAATTTCTCTTGCAGCGGCCAACTTATTTCCTTTTTAAAGCGTGTTCCATAAATTGTGAGACTTGGAAATGATCTGCGAAACAAACTCTCCAAGCGGCTATCGCAATCTAGAATAACGCGCTTACAATCTTTAATAGCATCTGGCAACATCGAGGCAAACATGATCTCATCGCCGATGCCTTGTTCGCCGTAAATAACAACGCTTTTCCCTGGCGCGCCATCCCAATCATCTGGCCCACCATCATTATTATAATTCCGCTTCAAGCCCCTAGCAGTATCGCGGCCTAATCCTAACTCGTATCCGCGCCAACCTTCTTTCCAATTGCCTTGCATTAGATGCGCAAGACTCATGTTATACAATGGATCTGTCCATCCTGGCTTGGCAGCAATGGCTTTCCTTCCCCAAATCATTGCCTCTTCTGGTTCCGACACAAAAACCTTCATTGAACAAAGATTATTCATTGCCAAGGCATAGTCTGGTTTTAAACTTAAAGCCTTTTTAAACATCCCTTCGGCTGCTTTTATTTGATGCTCTTGATTAAGGCAAAACCCCATAGCATTATAAGTTTCAGCCCTCGGCTCCAATTCTGCTGATCTAGCGAATAAATTAAATGCCATACCTGTTCTATTGGCTCGCATTAGACATTGCCCATTTAGAAACAGAGCCAATGGGTCTTCAGGGTTCTGCTTTAATAGGTCTTCACCAATAGCAAGAGCCTCGTCTAACTCGCCTGCGTCAAGCAGGGCTTTTGCTTTTTCTAAACTCAATTCTCACACATTCCAGTTAGAGGTGCGTAAATATAAATATTCATTGCTGTTTAATTTCTTTCGCACGGCGGGCCAATGATCTTTATTAAAGACGTCAATGCCTTCTTTCGTGCGCCATTCTGAAATAAGCGTGATAGGTATCTCTGCGGCATGACGCAATTCACGGCTTTTTGAATAGCCATTGCTTTCATTTTGCAATTTCTTGTTTTTATCTAAAATTGGGGCAATTTCTTGCTTTGTGACAATACTGGTTGTTCCCGTAAGAGAATCATAATCGTGATAAGTGGTAATCCCACTTATAGGATCGGTTGATAGTAAGCGCATTTTTTCCTCGAAAAGAAAAGGGCCGGGCAATCAAGCCCAGCCCCATCCAGCCTACGCTAGATATTGAATTAAGAAGTGGATAGATCGGCAACAACGCCGCTAGCCGCTTCTTGTTTGGAAATCAAAGTGTATTCCACAATGATTTGCTTCTTCTCGGCATCGCCGGTTTTGGCCAGCGATTCCGTTTTGAAGGGACGCAGATAAGATAAGGCCCAATAATCCATATCTAAAACGAGCATGGATCTATCGCGACTAAACCGGCTTGGGACAATCTTAAGTTCGCCAAAATCGGATACATAAACCGAAGCCGCACCCAAAATCGTTGCCTGTTTTACGCCAGAATTTTCACGATATTGTGTGGCAATACCCGTATAGCCCGCGCTGATAATGCGCTTGTTGTACGGCCCAACAATAATTGTATCGGCCTTGCCGCCATTCGTCCAGACAGATTGCATGACAGTCTTGAGTAATCCTTCTGAATTCGCGCGGACAGTACCATCGGAAGCAGCTAGAACATTGCCCGCAGTGAACCCACCAGATGCCGAAGTTGTCCCACGGCTAACGTTAGTGGTAAGCCACGCTTCAACCGAACCGAGTGTCCTAGCGGTACCAGAACCACCAGCCGATGATGCCTGATTCCCCGTTACGGTCTTCTCCATGTCCCGTTTCAATTCGGACATCTTCTTAGCCATTTGATAGGACATTTCGGAATCTCTTCCGGCTTTGTCTACAATTTCTTGCGTACCGGAAATTACAACAGACTTTTTAGAAATCTGCGTACGATTACCAACTCGAACCGTAGGAGTAACTTGCTGGAAGGTTGTTTCATCGCCTTCAATTTGCGCATTGGACGTAGCGGCATCCAAGGCATCTGTCTGCCATTCTTCGTATGTCGCTTTAGCCTTCATTCGCCCAGCCATCGACATGAAAGGGGTTTCTTGTGGAGAGATATTATATATAATATCCGATAATGCTTCACGATTGCCTACGGCAGCCGTGGTTTGATAGGTGTTCGTTACAATTGCCATTGTATTAGCTTTCTATTATCTGAAAATTAAACGAAGTCTTTCAGTAATACGGCGGCATCTTCTACCCTTCCCGTACTCTTAAGACGTTTCATGGCAGTATCTCGATTCTGATTATTCCCTGCTCTCACGCCCGTTCCTGGCTTTAAAGATTTGGTTAACGGTGTGGGTTGTTTCTTTGCCGCATTCTTATTGGACATCGCGCGATCATAAAGCATTGCTTTTTGCAAGATAACAAAATCGCGCGCACTTGCTTTACGCAAAAGATCATCGCCATATTCGTTATCGACAGCATATTGCTTGACCTGCTCGGCCAGTCTCTTGCCTTTTACTGGATCTGCATAATCAGGTACTAAAGACAAAAGTTTCTTATGCTCTTCTTTTATCCAACTTGAAAATTCTTGGTTCTCAATTTCTTCTTGCTGGGCCTTGATGGTTTCTTTTGCTCGCTCTGCCTGTTGCAATCCTTTGATATGCGCGTCGAAACGTATATATCTCGCAGGATCTTCGGCAGATAAACGCTGAACATCGGCCCAACTTTGAATATCGGCAAATTCATTTGCAGTTTTTTGCTGCAAGCCGGGAATAACTTCATCTAGATATTGCCCTATTTGCTCCAGATGGTCTCGCTGAGTTTCAAAGAAACGGCGTTCTTCAGCTAGAGCTTGTGTCTTCTTGCGATAATCGGCATCGCGCTGATATCCATTAATGAGTTCTTCTTTTGTGACCTGACTTTCCTTGCCGTCAATTTTAACGGTGAAAAGTTTCGGCGAATCTTCATCATTAATGTCCTGCACTTCGTCGTTATTATCTTCATCAGTAACTTCTGCTAGATCATCTGCAGTTAAGTCATCTGGTCCTGCCTCCAATTCTTCCCCGGCAGATGGGGCTTGCGCAAATGCCTCTTGCTCTGGGGATTCGGTGGCGTTGTCTTCATCATCGCCCAGCAATCCCGATTGCAATATTGCGTTTGCCGCTGAATCCAGCGTGTATCCTTCGGCTGGCGCTTCCGCCTTGGCCGCTTGTTCACCTGACATTGTTTACTCCTGAAAAAAATGGCCCTGATTAAGGCCGGTTGAAAAATTTGATTTTATCGCTATTGAGTTTTTCTATGTGTTTTGCAGTTAATTTCCCTGTAGTAAGGGTCTGCTGAAAATGGCCTTTGAATTGGTCTAAGGCCCGCAATAAGAAATAAGCGTTATTTCGTAATTCCTGATTTGCCCCCCTTGCGGCGGCATTTGTATAAACTTCCTCTAAATGAGCGAAGGCTTCTTTAATAAAATCATCATTCAATATATGTGCGGCACGGTTGCCTCGAATAAGTTTGTCTTCTTGGTTCATTGCACGCCATTAATTTGCGGTTGAGTAAGGCCTAAAGAGGCCGCTTGCAATTGTAATTTCTGGGCTTCTAATTGTAATTTCCCCATATCAACCATATGCTTTTGCTCTGATTCTTTAGCCTTTTGCTCCATCTCAATTTGTGCAGGATCAGGCTGTTGTGGTTGCTGTGGCTCTGCGCTCGCAGGATTAGCAAAATAAGGCTCAACGGTTTTAAGCCCCATGGCCTGAACCAATTTCTCAAGGGTGTTGTAGAGATTTTCCATCTTGACAAGCGGCCCATCCGGCCCGCCTTGTATCTGCAATAAATTTAGCTGGCGATCCAATAATAGATTTAACTGGCCTACCATTTGGTCACGATTACCAGTGCCTAACCCAACCTCGACGCTGACATCCATCTCGGCATTCCACGTCCGAGGGTCTATAGGCACCCATTGATTGCGCAACCGGAATACCATGTCTTTATCTTCATATTGCACAAATAATCTATAGAGCTTCCTGAAAGCTGGGGCTATTAACGTCTCACCCAGATTGCGCGAGAACAATAATATTCTCTCCATTGCCGCATTCTGCAACGCATTAACGCCGGTAGCCGTCTTATTTAAGGCATTCGCGTCTGTGCCTTGGGCATAACGATTAAACCCAGTGCGATTCTCTTTAATTTGATCCAGATATTCCAGGCCTTGCAATGCATATTGCGCTGTATTTGCCGTTTGCAGTGGTCTTATTGCATTTTGCGTTGTGACTCGGACAATGCCGCCTGGCCTGTCTGTCGTCAATTCCTCTGGATCAATTATGCCTTGCTCAAAAACTTCATACTTCGGATTATTTGAATGATAGAGTGAATCTAGCATCTGACGGAATAAAACCGTTTTCACTTCCTGCACTTCGTGGGAAAGATCGGTAAGCGATAACCCTACCCAACGATGAGGATTGATGATCGGCGAGCCTGTTGAGAAGGGTTGCTCACTATCCCAAGGATCGTTTGACAATAATTCATGACCTGGGCCTGCGACGACGATCTTACGCATCTCTGCAATACCATCGCCATCATAATCAACGCGAATATAACACTCTGTTACCCATATCAGCGCCATTTCCTTATTCATGATAGATAACTCACCGCCTACTATTTCTTCTTCGACGGTGTTACGTGCAAGAGATGCATTAGTTAAATCGATGTCGTTTTCCCCACTTCCTAGCCTGTCCAATATCTCTTCTTCAATACCCATCTCTCGGAGATCGGAGATTGTCATTCTGCGCCGATGGCCTATCATCCGGGCATCTTCAAGGTTTCTAGCCTCCCGCGAAACAATGACCTCTTCAGGCGGAACAGATTCCACACGATAACGCCGCTTATTTTCGGCGCGTTTGGCAATAACATTATAGCAAACTGCTACGATTGGCTGACCGCTCTCTGGATCGATTGTTTCATGGTAATAGGGTTCGGACGAAATAACTTCTATTTCCGGGTCATTTAAAATCAATGGAAGTGTCTGCTCATCAATGCCGTTATATTGTTCCCGCTTCCATTGTTCCTCTTGCTCTACCCAAACCTTGATGAAGCCATTCTTTTGAATCAGCGCGTCTTTAATAGCGTTATGGATGGTGAGGTAGCCATTATTCTGGCGCATAAATATATGGTTGATAACATCTGTCGCTTGATCTGCAGCCTCTTCATCTTCTGGTCCCATTGGCTGAAAGCGCACAACCTGATCACCAGAAACAAACAGCTTCATGATATGGGGAAGCACGCCTTCTACTACGTCAAAGACATCTGTAGATATAACCTTTGAGCGGCCTTCTAGTTCATTCCCAAGAGGGCGACCAAAATAACGATCTATGCTCTCGATACGCGCGCCTTCAAGCTCGCCATTCAGATAGCCAATAGAATTGTTTATTTCTGCCGAGACGATAGTTTTTAATTCTTCTTCGTCCATACCGGAATTAAGATCATTCATTATTGGTCTTTCTTAGGCCGACCTGGTTTTTTTACGTCTTCTATTTTCGCTAAAGCATTCAAGAGACGCTTTTCTATAGCAGCTATTTTCTCTTCCAATTCTTTGACTCTAGTAAATAAAGCTATCGACATTAAACCACCCATTTTGTGCTTGGCTGTTGCCATTTCTTTTTCGAATTATCCCGCAATCCTACCGATAAATACCGAAAGGCATCCGCCGCATGGCTTGTCCAATCATGCAATGGCTTATTACGAAACGTCTTATTTTTATCGTCCCATTCGGTGCGATATTGGCGCAAGGCTTCAAGCCCTTTTGCGCATTTGGTCTTGTCAAACCAGCATTGAGGAATAAGGCCGCGCACAGCATTAATGCCATCTTCAACCTTATTCGCCTTAAGCACTCGCGCTTTCAATCCTAAATTATACAATGTCTGCAATCGCGAATGCCCTGTACCTAATTCTTTAACTTCTGCATCGTGAGGCAAGATATGTTCGATATAAGTATAAGGTTTCTCACTTAGAATCTTTGTATAATGATCCAACCCTACGCCGCTGGATTCATAATGATCAACAATCCGAACCTCACGGCCCACCTGCTGGCAGAACCATATGCTTGTTGCATCGTCTATTCCAAGATCCCACGCAGTAGTAACGCCTATTTTTGGATCGTATGGGACATTACCAATCCGCCCATCTGCTTCGGCTTGAGACAATTCCTTTGCATAATAAGCACCTTGAATGGCCGCCTCAAAGCTGCATTCGAATTCCTGAGCATATTGATCTTCCGTCATTGCTGCTTGCGCTGCATCCAATTCCGATTGCGATAGTAATTGGCTTTCGCTTGCCTTTAAAGTCATCGAAAACCATTCCGAATTGCTTTTGGCGGAATCGTAAATTTCGTAAAAGGCATTATGCCCTTTAGGCGTACCTATGAAAACCGCCGATCCTTGACGATCTGCTAAGGCAGGACGCACAATCTCCGGCCAGACGCGCGGATTGATATCGGCGGGTTCATCTATAACCACCCCATCAAAATAAAGGCCCCGCATCCGCTCGGCATTCTCTGCACCATAAAGACGAATGCGCCCGCCGTTTGGGTAATCAACCCGCAACTCGCTCTCATTGAACGACACGCCGGGAATAGGTGCAGAATAGCGTTTCAGATATTCCCAAGCCACGTCCTTGGCTTGTGCGTGATAAGGCGCGATATAAGCGAAACGCGGTGCTTCTTTTGTGCATTCGATGTTGCGCTTGATAAGATCGTTGATCGAGGCCACCGTCTTGCCACCACGCCGATGCACGACAAGGCAAGCAAAGCGTTTGGTTCGATTGTGAAATGATAAAAATTGCGATCTTGGCTCATAAGGAAGGTCGATAACTAATCTTTCTTGTTCGACCACCGGAATACCATTTCAACAGGCTGTTCCTTATCCCCTTTATGCTCGATAGCATTAAGCCGTGGGTGCATATAAGGAGCCGCACCCTTGGCGGCTTCGAGTGCTCCCTCAAAAGCACCAGAAGCATGAGCCTGCCGCATAATATCCAGCATAACCTCAAGAGGGGTTATTCCTTCTTTTGCCGCACGCTCTGCAATATCGCGGCTTTTACGTGAAAGACTTCCCGGCCTCCTACCAGCCCCTTCTCTTTTGCCACCCTTCATATGAATAACTCTGATTATCTGTTAAATATCTGTCTAATAAGCGCCGATACTTTATTCGCGCCAAAGCTATCAAAATAATCTGCCAGGATATCCGCAGCCATCTGCTTTCTCGATCCACGCTCACGCAAAAGTATGATGTTATTAGCCAAAGGCTTTAATATGGCCTCGATTTCTTTATGAGACATGGCTATGATTTGGTGCTGATTCATAATTTCCTTGGATATTTAAAAAGGCCAGCCCACGCTACGCAGTGACCAGCCCTAGATCTTCACACACTGATTTCAATTCTAGAATAGAATTTCATACTTCAATGGCTATGTCAAGAACAAAATAAGAACATTTGTAATTTTTTTTAAGCAGCCTGAGTTACTCGCATACCCGCGACACGGCAATAAATATCTATAGCGTATAAAAATCCTTTTTTATCAAATAGATAATCGTCATAGAGAATATGATTTACATAAATATCGGCTTTCATGGAATAACGCTTTAATTCATCTCTCCACGCCTTGTATTCCTCGATTTTGATCTTTTCCAATTCGCTATAATCCGGTTTAAGGCCTCCTGATATAGCCGAATCTTGATATTTGAAAGCAATGATTATCCCAGATTCCACAATAAGCAGATAAGCATCCTTTATTCGCTCGATGGCTATTCGCATCAAATTATCTTCTATAGTAGCCCAAAAAGGCGTGTTGCCTTTAAGTTTTGCCCTGGTCTCATTTGTCCCTAAATCAATCGCCGCTTTTTCTTTCTTTGGCCTTCCGCGCTTTGCCATTTGCTACCCCTCTATCTTCGCCGATTGGAGCTTCTTTTGTAAAAAAAGCCGATGCCGCATTCTCTCTTGACATAGATTCCGTATATCGGAATTGCTTGGCCAAAATTTCTCAGTCCTGCGCCAGGATTTGAGTGCATTGGCCACAATATCAAAAGGAAATTCCCCAATATCTTCCCGCATCACTTGCGCATAACCTTGAATATCCAATTCCGTTTTCTCTCGCGAAACCTTGCCTATCAAACATTTTGCCAATTCTGCGGTAAGCTTAGCAGGATCGGATGGCATCATCGCCATTTCCATTGCCTTAATGGCTATTCCGTGCTGGCTAGCCGTCATGCTCAAACCCTGAATGGCTGTCTTCTCGCTCCATCGAATCTCGTAACGCGGCAATAATTCCGACAGGGCTTGGTCGGTTGCCGCTGGGTCTTGGCCCTCCGCCAATTTTCGAACCTCCGCCAAAATCCCGGTCTTGAGCGCGACGGCACCATGTCCGCCAGGTGGCGTGCCAATCGGCTTTAACACCCTTCCCTCCGGGCTGCGCGATCCAGTAATCCCGGAATTCCTCGGCAGTTCGTCGGCAATCGAGGTTTCGGCTTTGGGCGTATTCGCAATCTGCATCGCTAGGTTGCCAATCGCTTGGCAAACGTGATCCTTTGGTTTTTGCATGAGGCTTCTCATTGGGATTAGAATTTTTGATTTTAATTTGCTCGCGGTAACCTTCTGAACGAAGTGAAGAAGGTATATTTTGTTCTATGGTTATATTGTTATCCTTGTTTATCTGTGTCTCGGGGGTGTCTCGGGGGTGTCTCGGGGGTGTCTCACTTATTGTCTCGTTTAGTGTCTCGGGGGTGTCTCGAAAATCTTGATATTTTGAATAGTTACAAATACTTATGATTGTTATACCTGTACTGGCTGCTGTCTCAATCATCGTCTCGTTTTTTAAGCGTTTTAAAAATCTTTCGCACATCGGCTTACTAACATTCATCCGTTTTGCTAAATCTCTAACAGAAATAGCGAGCTGGCCGCGCTTAAGATTTATCACTTGATCTTTGTACCTAATGCGACCTCCTTTCCATGAGGCGCGAGATACCATCCATGCAAAAGCAGCCGCTTCAGAGAAATTGCGAAAAGATGGATGATCCCATAATTCGCGATATATTACGACGAAGCCGCTCATTTCTTCCCCTGCATTAAATCTTCCTGATCCTTGAAATAGGCTTGCTCTATTAGCCAATGAAACCCATTTGGATTGACTGCGTAAATCTGTTTCAATTTGAATGAAATATATCTTGCCAATATATCGCTTTGTTCATAAATATTAATTGATCGGGATTTATCCAAGGGTTTATTTAAATCTGCTGAATAGGCTCTTAATGCAGACAATTTATCTTGGAAATCCTGGCCTTCTATTGTGCGCGATAATTGATACATGATCGTGGTATGATCGCGGCTACAGAATCTTCCAATCTCGATTAAACTGTAACCGTGTTCAGTGGCGACCTTAGATACCGCACACCTTGCAGAAAATGCCTTTTGAAGGTTATTCCGTCTTCTGCCCCTGAATTCAATCTCTGAAATATCCCATAATTCACAGGCTTTTTTGATAAGCTCACTGAGCATTATTTATAGCCTCATCCAACAAGACAATTTTAGCCAATTCAATGACATATATTGTTTCTGCATTACTTAATTCGTGGCGAAAAATTTTCAGCATTCCCTTGTCATCTAAGGCAATGGTTAGCCATCGAGGATATTCTTGTTTTTCCTTGGAATTATCATTATTGAAATTGATAATATCTCCCATTAGGCTGCCTTTATTGATAGCTGAATGTTCCACGTTTCAAGATTGGCTATTACTTCATCCAGTGATCGGCATAAGGCGTATTTGCATCCCTGGGAACGCAGATCCATTTCCATTGTTATTTGTTGTGGGGAGGGCTTACCTTTTGGGGCTTTGAGTTCTATGAAATAAGGAACTCCGTGATGAATGATAATGACATCCGGTACGCCGGATTTAACTCCCATTTTCTTAAATCTTTTGGCCTCCGACCAAGACCTATTCCCGCCATTTGGCGTATGCCACCATAATGTCGGGGATCGAAGAGCTATATCCAAATATTCGGCGACTTCTTCTTGCAAATCATCTTCCGCATGGAGGCGCTTTTTCTTTGCATATTTCTTGCCAATCGTGGGAAACATTTGTCTTTTAATATCGGCATAGGACATTTGTCCTGGATATTTTTTCTTCATCTCCGCCGCCTTTTCATCGAAACAACCCGCTTTAAATCGGCATTAATAGCGGCATTCAATTCCAGCCAGCGCTTCTTTTTTTGGCCGTGCGGCGCTATTGCGGCTTTATGTTGTAACCACTCAATGCGCTTTTGCGCGGCTATATCATCCAGACGCTCGCTCATGCCAAGGATGATTCCTTTGGAACATATGTCTGATGCCTTGTTAATCTGGCAAATTGATTATCATTTACGGAGAAATCTTCAAATTTTATGCCTTCCGGCCATTCTTGCATCTGCCTTTTACCCATAGGCGATTCATTATAATTGACTTGCTTCCGCCAATAGACACCTTCACCCTTGGCAACACGTCTCCGTAACTTCATCTCTTTAAGGGCATCCTCAATGACGTGCCTTTTTACACCCATTCTTTGGGCTATATCATCGTATTTTCTGCCTTCATGGAATAATTTTTCCAGCAAGCGGCGATTTATTTTATGTCGCCAACTCATGGATTCAACCTCTCCGAGGGAATGATCTCCCAATATCCCCATAATTCGACACGCTCTCCGCCTTGATCCAAAAGGATCTTGGCTTCTCCATCTCGATCATTCACGGAAATAACCCCCCCTTCTTCCCCACACATGCCACGCACGCGGTCGCCACTTTGAATAATGCGCTTCATGCAATCTCCCCAAATTTCTGAATATCATTCAATGCCTCATGGAATCGGCTGATCGCCTCGATCAAGGGCTTGTTGCGGTTCATTTTCACGATAACCGCGCCTGTCCCGTTGAATAATTCATTGGCGAAACCTTCATCGAAAAACATGATCAACTTCATTAGATGCCCGCTCTTGGGCTCGCTATTCCCATTGAGCCAATTCCATATCGTCTGTTCGCTGGCCTGGATCGCATAGGCCAATTGCTTGATCGTTAGAACGCGATCCTGAAAGATCCGGCGACGCAGCGCGTCGGCCAACCGCTTCCTTAAATCAAATTCATTTGATAAATGACTAAAAGACATTTGATGCCCCCTTGTTGCATGATCAATTTGCAACAAGGGAGTCGTTTGATGAGAATCAGGGAAATGGTGAAATTGGGCGACCTTTGCTTCGTGATCGCGGCTAAGACTATCCGGCAAGATAGCGTCAGCCATATCATCATTGGCCGGGGGAGCGATTTTGCACGTAGCGGCAGGCATCTCAGCGCACCAAAACCCAAACAGAAATTAAAATGCTTGCAACCAGCCCTGCGCAAAAACCGATAAAATAGCCCGCATTTAATTTTTCGGCCAAAGCAGCGCCGAAGAAGAAAATCATCAAACCGGCCAATGTACAGATTGTTAGTTCCAGAAGAATAACGGCGCTTTTAAAAAAAATCATTCGCGCTAACCTCCCCCTTGGTCAATTGCACGATACGCTTCATGATCTCTGGCCGAGGAACCCGAGCGCCGGTTTCATAGCGGTAGATGACGGTAGGATTCGAAAGCCCTAATAATTTCGCCAATTCCGCCCTGCTCATCTTTTTGCTCTTACGCCATTGAAGTAATGTCATTCCTTATAATATATCGTCCAATACGGACATAATGTCAAACAATATTCGTAATAACAGCGTTCATATTGGCCGTGGAATATGTGGTTTCAATTAAATAAATTGGACATATGCAAGGAAATAAGATTCACCAGATGAGAGAAAATCGCGGTTTGACTATGGATGAATTAGCGGAAGCAGCTAATACAACCTCTAGTCAAATAAGCAAATTGGAAAAAGGGAAACGGAAGTTATCTCTTGACTGGATGGCAAGATTAGCAAAAGCCTTGAATTGCCACCCCGCCGAATTGATCAATTGGGACATACCGATCAATATTGACCCAAAAAATAACCGCGATCCCGTTCTGGCCTCGATCATCGAGACCATCATCGATATGTCCTTAACAGACCAAGAAATGGCCGATTACCGGGAAGAATTGATAGATGCCGCCTATAAGATCGCCCAACGCCACTTGAAGGGTGGCATCAATGCCCTTAATCCAGCCTTCATGATGGATCTGCAACGGGAAATCTATTTGATCATGAAAAAACATGACCATTCATAAAAACTTTACCATTCGCGGATACTTTCCCTTGGCTTTTAAAGGAGGGGAAATTGGTGGATTATGTCGATATGATTTTAATGGCCCAGGCCTTCACGCAGGCCATGCTCTGCGCAAGACGGTGGCTGAGGAAGCAGAAGAGAAAGCAAAGAAGGTCACCCCCCCCCCCCGAT
>Ga0307405_10000361_pt1 | contig 17022 bp, 11 predicted proteins | sample 322Cmetagenome_2_FD_203311 | JGI IMG/M metagenome (GOLD analysis project Ga0307405, IMG submission 203311) | Maize rhizosphere microbial communities from greenhouse at UC Davis, California, United States - 322HYB-C-1 | ecosystem: Host-associated > Plants > Roots > Rhizosphere > Soil | place...
CGGGCATGTTCGACCCGCGGTAGACGAAACCGCCGATGACCGTGGATCCGACGGTGCGACCGTAGTCGTACTTCGGGAAGATCAGCTGGCCCGAGTTGTTCCAGGCGTCCGGGTTCGCACAGGTTCCACGGAGGTCGCCCTCGTAGCGGTTCCAGCCATAGTTCTCGGCAGGCCGACCGACCTTCGATGCGGGCAGGAAGTCGACTTCTTCGCGATCGGACTGACCGACGTCCCCGATGTAGATGGCGCCGGTCGTCCGGTCGAAGGACCAGCGCCAGGGGTTGCGAAGGCCGTAACCGACGATCTTCCAGCCGTTCGAGTCGTGACGGAGGAGCTTGCCGAGCCTCGAGCCCATGTTCTGAGCGTTGTGGAACGTGTCGCAGCCGCCGCCTCCGTCCCCGAGGCTGAGGTAGAGGTGGCCGCCGCGATACTGCAGCGTGCCGCCGTTGTGGTTCGTGTCCGGCTGGTTCGCTCGCAGGATGGTCCTCCTCGAGCCGGGCTGCACGTGACCCAGGCCGCCGTTCAGCGTGTAGCGAACGACGCGGCTGTCCCCGTCCTTGTTCGTGTAATAGACGAAGAGCTTCTGGCCGGCGATGACGGCGGAGAGGAGACCCTGTTCGCTGCCCGTCGAGACGTGTCCGTGGATGTCGAGGACGGCGTTGCGGTGCCCTCCGCTCTGCCGGCGGATGATCTTCCCGCCCTTTTGGACGACATAGAGCGTCGAGCCGGGCACGCTCTTGGGAGCAAACAGCTGGATGGGCGTGTCGAAATTCCCTACGAGCTTCTTGTGCACGGCAGCGCCGGCAGCAGCCGGGAAGCCGACTACGAGCATGGCAACGATGACCCCTAGGACTGAGCGGCGCATCCGGATCACACGGTAGCGGCCGGTCCGGCCGCCGCTTGCCCCTTCTTGGCGAAATAGCGAACGAGTCCCGCGTAGGACTGCCAGAGCGGCCCCGCCTGCGTGTAGGCCGCTGCGGTCTCGCGATCGGCTGCCTCCTCGAGCTCGCGCTCGGCGGCGCGGACGAACTCCTCCTCGCTCGCTCCGTCGCGAACCCGTTCCGCCCACGCCCGCAGCCGCTGGCGGGTGTGCTCGATGTGTTCCGCCGGCTCCTCCACGACTCCGAAGTGCGGAAGGCAGAGGCGCTCGGGCTTCCGCCCGGAGATCGAGTCGAGCGAGCGGTCCCAGGCCTCGAGGTCCACGTCGGGCGGCGGACAGACGGGCGCGATCAGGGCCGAGGGCGCGATGAGGACGCCCGTGACGTCGCCCGAGAAGCACGTCCCGTCCTCCGAGAGGTAGGAAATGTGATGCGAGGCGTGCCCCGGCGTCGGCCACGCCTCGAGCCCGAGCACCTCGCCGCCCACGACCTGGACGTTCTCCTCCGGCACGGGGACGAGCTCGCCCCACAGCCGGTCGAAGTCCTCCGCGTAGAGGCGGCGCGCGCTTGCCTCCAGGCGGGACGGGTCGACGAGGTGCGGCGCGCCGATCTCGCTGACGTGCACCCGGAGGCCGGGGTTCCGGCGAACGAGGGCGCCGGCTGCGCCCGCGTGGTCCAGGTGAATGTGTGTCAGGAGGAGGTGGCGGAGGTCCGCGAGCGCGAGCCCCTGCCCGGCCAGGCCCTCCTCGAGCGCGCCGAGGCACGTCGTGGGGCCGCAGTCGACCAGCGCCGGCTCGTCACCGGTTAGAAGGTAAGACGCTATGACCCGCGAGCGCCCGAGGTGCTGCAGGTCGATCAACAACGGCGCGCCACTTACTTGACGGTGAGCGTGCCTTCCATTCCGGCCGCGCGATGGCCGTCCACGGAGCAGAAGAACGTGTACGTGCCAGGCTCGAGATCGACTGTCGTGCTCGTCGACGAGTTCGTGATCTCGTCGGTCGCGCCGCTCGCTCCGTTTCCTTCGATCGTGACGTCGTGCGGAAGCGAGGACATGTTCGTGAAGTCGATCGTGATCGAGCCCGCGGTCGCGGACACGTCGGTCTGCTCGTAACTCAGGGCGCCGCTCGGGTCGGCCGAAATCTTCACGGTGGAGCCACCCCCTCCACCGCCGCCACCTGTCGTGGCCGGGGTGGTCGAGGAGGAGTTGCTTCCGCCGCCGCATGCCGAGAATGCCAAAACGAAAGCCGCGAGGACGAGCACGAGCGGCAATCCGCGTCTTGTCATCGAATCACTCCTTCGGGTCGATTCACTCTACCTACGCGAAAAAGGACGAAGTAGATGGCCGCGGCCCCGAGCACGATGCCCAGCCAGGCGGGGCTCAGATCCGGCCGGATGACGCTCGGGAGCTTGGAATCGAACGTGCCCCGCTTGACGAGCTGCTCGTTCCAGCCGTCCTGAAGCGCGTTCGCCAGCCCGTAGGTGAGGAGGAGCGCGACGTAGACCGCGAGCCCGGTCCCCTCCCCTCTCCGCGGCATACGGGACGGAACGCGGGAGAGCAGGAGCGCACCGAGGGCGAGGAGGATCCCGTCGAGCCCGTGGTGGTGTCCCAGGTGGACGGCGTGCAGCGACGGCTCGCCGCCGAGCGACGGCTTGAGGTCCTTCGCGATGAACGGGTCGCCGATGAGCGGGGTGTCGTCGACGTAGAAGCCGAGCTCGGCCCAGATCCAGGGAAGCGCGGCGAAGACGAGCACGACGGCGACGATGATCCTTGCGTAGTCCCAGCGGTTGAAGGCTTGCGAGTCGCCGAGACCGCCGCGCCGCAGGGCCACCACCGTCAGCCCGAGCGCGAGGAGCGCTCCGATCCCCGCAGGCGCGTTCACAGGCCTCGCGTCGAGGTCCGCCTGGTCGATCACGCCCGGGAATCCCACGGTGGCACAGAGGATCGTGGCCAGGGCTCCTGCCGCGAGGGCGAGCCTCGACCGCAGGCGCGCCACGGCGATCCACGCGAGCGGAACCGCCACGAGCGCGACCGGGAAGCCTGCGAAAACGAGCGCGCGCGAGGCGCCGGCTTCGAGCCCCTCTCCGCTCGTGTGGTAGAGCGACTCGGGCGCGAGGCGCGAGTACGTCACGAGGATGGCCAGCGCGCCGAGCGCGAAGAGCGACCAGACCCCTGTCGCTTCCAGAAGGCCAGGTCGGCGCCCTTGCTCCATTTCCCGGCGAGCCTAGACTAGCCAGGCCATGTCTGCTTCCTCGTGCGCGGCCTGCGGCTTCGCCAATCCCGCGGGTTCGCTCTTCTGCGGGACTTGCGGCACCGCGCTGGGGAGGCCGTGTCCGTCCTGCGGCACCGTCGTCTCTCTCGAGCTCGCTTACTGCACGTCCTGCGGTGCAGCTCTTGGCTCCGAGTCACAAACGCCCGGTGCTGAGGAGCGGAAGATCGTCAGCGTCCTCTTCGCCGACCTGGTCGGGTTCACCGGACGAGCCGAGGCCCTGGATCCCGAAGACGTCGGAGGTCTGCAGACGCCCTACTACGCGCGCGTCAAGCAGGAGATCGAGAACTACGGCGGGACGGTCGAGAAGTTCATCGGCGATGCCGTCATGGCCGTCTTTGGTGCGCCGGTGGCGCATGAGGACGACCCCGCCAGGGCGCTGCTCGCAGCTCTAGCCGTGCGCGACGCGCTCGCCGATCTGAACGCCGACGACCCCGAGCTGGACCTCCACATTCGCATCGCCGTCACGACGGGCGAAGCGCTCGTGCGGCTCGATGCCCGACCGGAGCAAGGCGAGGGCATCGCCGCTGGGGACGTCCTCAACACCGCGTCCCGCATGCAGTCGGCCGCCCCGGTCGACGGAATCCTCGCCGACGACGCCACACGCCGGGCGAGCGAGCATCTCGTCAAGTACCGCGAGGTAGCTCCGGTTCAAGCCAAGGGGAAGTCGGAGCCGGTGCGAGCTTGGGAGGCCGTGACCCGCATCGGGCGCCTCGGCGTCGACATTGCGTTCCGCGGCGGCGCCTCGCTCGTCGGGAGAGACGCCGAGCTCGCAACGCTCCGCGATGCGCTCGCGCGCGCGGCACGCGCCCGCGCCCCACAGCTGGTCACGCTCGTCGGCGTTCCCGGAATAGGCAAGAGCCGGCTGGTGTGGGAGCTCTACGAGGCGCTGCACAGGGACCCGAGCGTCCTCGTTGCCTGGCGCCAGGGTCGCTCCCTTCCCTACGGCGAGGGAGTCGCATACTGGGCGCTCGGCGAGGTGACGAAGTCCCACGCGGGAGTGCTTGAGAGCGACGACGCGCAGGCGGCCGAAGCGAAGCTCCGCGCCGCGGTCGATGCGGTGATTCCCGACAAGGTTCAGGCTCGGTGGGTCGAAGGTCACCTGCGGCCGTTGGCAGGGCTGGGCGGGGGCAGCGAGCGAGGCGCCGACGGCCGGAGCGAGGCGTTCGCCGCCTGGAGGCGATTCTTCGAGGCGATCGCCGAATCGAACCCGCTCGTCCTCGTCTTCGAGGATCTCCACTGGGCCGACAACGATCTGCTCGACTTCGTCGACTACATGGCGGATTGGACGAGCGGCGTTCCGCTCGCACTGGTCTGCACGGCTCGCCCCGAGCTCCTCGATCGCCGCCCCGGCTGGGGAGGCGGCAAGCGCAACGCGACGACGATCTCGCTCGCGCCGCTCTCCGATGCGGAGACCGGTCTGCTCCTCTCGTCACTGCTGGCGAACGGGGCCCTCGGCGCGGAGGGTCGCACCGAGCTTCTGGCCCGCGCCGGCGGTAATCCACTCTATGCGGAGGAGTACGTGCGGATGCTCGGCCAGGCGACAGGCGGGCTGCCGCTGCCCGAGACGGTGCAAGGGATCATCGCCGCGAGGCTCGACACGCTCCCGGCCGATGAGAAGGCACTGATCCAGGCCGCTGCCACCGTCGGCAAGGTCTTCTGGGTCGGCGCGCTCGCGGCCACGCTCGATCTCGACCGCACCGAGATCGAGCGTGGATTGCAGGCGCTCGACCGGAAAGAGTTCGTGCGCAGAGAGCGGCGCTCCTCGGTCGCCGGCGAGTCCGCCTACGTCTTTCGCCATGTGCTCGTGCGGGACGTCGCGTACGGACAAATTCCGCGCGCTCGCCGGGCGGACTCGCACCAGCGCGTGGCGGAATGGGTGGAGTCGCTCGCCGTGGACCGCCCCGAGGATCTGGCAGACATGGTCGCTCACCACTACTCCAACGCCCTCGCACTGGCACGTGCATCGAGGCGCCCCGAGGGCGAACTCGTCGAGCGTGCCCGCCGCGCGCTTCGCGACGCGGGCGACCGCGCCGCCGCCTTGAACGCCTTCGCCACCGCCGCACGCTTCTACGGCGATGCACTCGAGCTCTGGATGGAAGACGACGGCGACTACGCGCAGCTGCTGTTTCGATACGGCCGCGCCCTCTTCTTCTCTGCGGACGAGGGAGAGGAGAGCCTCACGCGTGCCGCCGAGGAGCTCCTCGACTCGGGCGATCGCGCGAGCGCGTCCGAGGCCGAGACCCTCGTCGGCGAGCTTCGGTGGATCGAGGGAGACCGGGAGGAAGCCTTCGGACACTTCGAGGGGGCGGCGAAGCTGCTCGCCGATGAGCCCGATTCGCGGTCGAAGGCGTACGTGCTCGCCAATCTGGCCCGCTTCCGCATGATCGCCGACGAGGCCGAACGGTCCATCCCGGTCGGACGCGAGGCTCTGCGAATGACCGAGCGCCTCGGACTGGACGACGTGCAGGCGAACGTCCTTTCGACGGTAGGCATCGCGCGTCTCATGACCGGGGACCTTGCCGGCAAGGACGACATCGAGCGGGCGATCCAGATCGCCGAGCAAGTCGGCTCGCCCGAGGTGATCCGCGGCTACAACAACCTGGCGACGACGAACGCATCGCTCGGCAACTTGCGCACCGCCTTCGAGCTCTACACGCAGGCCACGAGCGCTGCGAGACGGTTCGGTAGGGTGCGGGCACTCCGCTGGCTCGAGGCCGAGCGAATGAGCGAGCTCTACTGGGTCGGTCAATGGGACGAGGCGCTCGCCCTCGCCGCGGAATTCGTCCAACAGGCCGAGAGCGGCCTTCCCCACCATCGTGAAGTGGACGCGAGACTGACCCGGGCACGGATCCGCCTCGCACGCGGCGAGGACGCTGCGCTCGAGGACTCGGGTTTGACGCTCGACTTTGGCCGCCGGGTGCACGACCCGCAAACCCTGTTCCCCGCGCTCGCCTTCTACGCCAGGGCGCTTCTCGGCGCCGATCCGGCCCGGGCCTCGGCGCTGGCCAGCGAGCTCCTCGAGCGCTGGGCAGGGGCAGGGCTTACCTTTGCGACGTTCTGGCTCGCCGACCTGGCCGTCGTGCTGGCCGATCTCGAGCGAGGCCGTGAGCTGGAGGCAGCCTGCGCGTCATATCTGCGAATCCCGTCGCGCTGGCGAGACGCCGCGCTCGCCGTCGTCGCCGGAGCCGACCTCGAAGCCGGCCGCATCTACGCCGAGATCGGAACACGCCCGGACGAGGCGTTCGCGCGCGAGCGGGCCGCGGCCGCGCTGGCCAAAGCCGATCGCCGAGAGGAGGCGGAGGCCGAACTCACCCCCGCCCTCGAGTTCTTCCGGAGCGTAGGTGCGACCGACTATTTACGCCGCGCCGAAGGTTTCCTCGCCGGGCTCGCCTAATCCTCGAACTTCTGAGCGCAGTCGTCCTCGAGGGTCACGAGCCCCTCGTCCGCCAGCCTGTTGAGCTCGTCGTCGTCGACGTGGAGCAGTGCCCAGACGCGGCCGTCTTCTGCTCTGCCAACGAAATTGAGTCTCTTGCCCAGCCTGAGCGCGAGCCGACCGACCTTCTCCTCCTCGTTCGGACTGCTTGGATCGATGGGCTTCCAGTGATGCGGCATACCGTCCTCCCTCCTACGGGAACTTCTTCGCCGACCCGTTTGTGCCGATGGCGTCCCACATGGCGTCGGGATCTGCGACATTTTTGACGTCGACGAGCGCGAACCAGCGCTGCGGGTGGCTGTTTTCCTCGGCGCTGGCGAAGATTAACGAGCCGCCGGCGTCCTCGACGGCTTGCTCGACCTCCGAGAGCCGGGTATCGCCTCCGCCCTTCTCCTTGATCGGCCTCCAATGGTGCGGCACCGCAGACCTCCTTGTTCGATTCTCAGCGCCCCGATCATCCTCCAACCGGGCGACCAGGGCAACTGCACCTAATCCCCCTTTCCAGGGAGGGGAGGGGCGCGGAAAGTCGCAAGAATTGAGGTTTAGACAGCTTTCGGGAAGGATGCTGCGGCCAATGGGAGTACTGCGAGAACACGTCGCTCGAGACGACGCGTCCATGACGCCTCCAACCCGCCCTGCGCTGACCCGAGTCGACACGCTCGTCGATTCCTATCGCCGCCTGGCGGAAGTCTTCCACGACGTTCTCTCCGAGCAGGAGCTCGATGCGGTCCTCGAGCGGATCGCAGACACGCTGGGCGATCTCATCCCCTTCGACGCGTTCACCATCTACCAGGCCGACGAGGCCCGGCGCGTGCTCATCCCCCTCATGTCCAGAGACAAGTGGGCGGATGAGATCATGGGCGACCAGCCCATCTACGGCGAGGGCATCACAGGCTGGGTCGTCGAGAACCGCGAGGCCCAGCTCGTCAACCACGCGCATCTCGACCCGCGCGTCAAGGTCGTGCCGGGCACTCCCCCGGACGAGCCCGAGGCGCTCATCTCCGTCCCGCTCGTCGCGCGCGGCACGATCAAGGGGACGCTCAACGTCTACCGCCTCGGCGACGACGCGGTCTTCACCGAGGAGGAGTTCGAGCTGGCCCAGCGCTTTGGCGACGCGGCCGCGCTCGCGCTCGACAACGCACAGGTTCGTGCCGGCCTCGAACTCGAGGCGCAGACGGACTCGCTTACCGGTCTCTACAACCACCGCTACTTCCATGATCGCCTGCGGGCCGAGCTGAACCGCGTCAGCCGCGCACATGACTCCATCGCCGTGCTGATGCTCGACATCGACGACTTCAAGCGGGTCAACGACATTTACGGCCACGGCACGGGCGACCAGGTGCTCGTCGCGCTCGCCGACATCCTCCGCCAGACCGTGCGCGGCTCCGACGTCGTCTGCCGGCTCGGCGGCGAGGAGTTCGGCGTCATCATGGCGTCCTGCGACGCGGGCGACGCGATGGGGCTCGCTTCGCGGATCACCGAGCGCCTGCTCATGGAGGAATTCGACCAGGCCGGTCGCCTCACGCTCTCGATCGGCATCGCCCAGGGCCCCGAGCACGCGATGAACCCGCGCGAGCTCGTCGCCTGCGCCGAGTCCGCGATGATGGCAGCCAAGGCACGCGGCAAGAACCAGAGCGTCCTCTTCGACGACACGGCCACCGAGCGCCCCGGCGTGAACGGCCGCGAGGACGTCCGCTCGATCGCCCACCTCAAGATGCTGCAGAGCCTTGCGGGCCGTCTCAACCGGCTGAACAACGTGCGGGAGATCGGCTCGGTGATCGTGAACGAGCTTCGTGGCCTGATCGACTACCACAACTGCCGCGTGTATATCGCCGACGGGAACACCCTGTTCCCGATCGCGTTCAAGGGCACCCTGGGCCAGTACACGGAGGAAAGCGCCGAGGATCTGACCTGTGAGTTCGGTGAGGGCTTCACGGGCTGGGTGGCCGAGAGCGGCCGGTCGCTCCTCCTAGCCAACGCGATGGACTGCGAGTTCGCGGTCACGATTCCCAACACGGAGGACATCGACGAGTCGGTGGTCGCCGTCCCACTGAAGTACGGCTCGCGTGTGAGCGGCGTCGTCGTGATCTCCAAGCTCGGCGTCAGCCAGTTCGACGAGGACGACGTCCGCCTGCTCGAAGTGCTCGGCGGTCACGCCTCGGTCGCCCTCGAGAATGCGCGGCTCTACGAAGCCGAGCGCAAGGAAGCGGAGCTCGCCAAGGAGTCGCTCTGGATCGCCAACGCCCTCCTCGACTTCAGCCGTGAGGTTGCGACCGCCGAGGGCATGGACGACGTCCTCGACCGCATCGTCGAACTCACCGCCCGCTCCCTCGGCTCCCCCCGGATCTCGGTCTGGCTGGAAGACGTAGCGGGCGGCGAACTCACTCCCCACGCGTTGTGGGGGTACAGCGACGCATTGCGCGCGCAAACCGAAGTGCTCAGCTATCCGCACTCGGTCTCGAGCACCTTCCTCTCCGCCTCCGAGCCGTTCACGATGGGACCCGACCAGCTCGCCGCCATCGACGGCGTGCCCGAGCCCGGTGGCGTCTATGCGGTCGCGCCCCTCCACTTCGAGGGCACCAAGGTCGGCTGCATCGTCGCGATGGACACGCACGAGTTCACGCCCCGGACCATGCGTCTCTTCGCCGGCATCGCCCACCAGGCAAAGCTCGCGATCCAGAACGCGGGCGCATACGACAACCTCGAGGAGACCTTCTTCTCGACCGTTGAGGCACTCGCGAACGCTCTCGAGGCGAACGACGAGTACACGTCGTCCCACGCGCGCTGGATCACGGACATGGCCCTCGACGTAGGCCGTGAGCTCGGCCTCGACCCGATCGCGCTCAAGCGTCTCGAGCTCGGCGCGCTCTTCCACGACATCGGCAAGATCGGAATCCCGTCGGCGATCCTCCTGAAGCCCGGCCCGCTCACGAAGAAGGAGCGAGCGATCATGGAGACGCATCCCGAGCTCGGCGAGCGAATCCTCGCGCCGATCGCACGTCTGGAGGCGGTCCGCCCCATCGTGCGCCACTGCCATGAACGCTGGGACGGCAAGGGTTATCCGGACGCCGTCCGTGCAACGGACATCCCGATCGAGTCGCGCGTCATCTTCGTCTGTGACGCGTTCCACGCGATGACGACCGACCGGCCGTACCGCCGCGCGATGTCCTTCGAGGACGCCTGCAGCGAGCTCGAGGGCGGCGCCGGCTCGCAGTTCGACCCCGACGTCGTCGCCGCGTTCGTGCGGCTCGCGCCGTCCGCTCTCGAGACGCACCCCGTCTAGCTAGCGCCCGGCTTTAAGATCGGACGGCGTGTCCGAGCCGCTGAACACCTGGGACTTCGAGCGCCTCGCCGAGGACGAGGTCGAGGCGGGCCCGTGGGGTTACTTCGTGGGCGGGGCTGGCGACGAGCGCACGCTCGCCGAGAACGTCGGGGCGTTCCGGCGCTGGCACGTGCGGCCGCGCATGCTCGTCGACGTGACGTCGGTCACCACGGCGACGACCGTCCTCGGTGGCGAGGTCTCGATGCCAATCCTCGTCGCGCCCACCGCCTTCCAGTACCTCGCCCACCCGGACGGCGACCTCGCCATGGCGAGAGGCGCCGCGGCGGCCGGCACCGTCATGTGCCTCTCGACCCTCGGGGGCGCGTCCGCAGCTCAGCTCGCCGAAGCCGCGCCCGGGGCGCGGCAGTGGTTCCAGCTCTACTGGTCGCGCGACCGGGGCTTCACCCAGTCGCTCGTCGAGGCGGCCGCGGACGCGGGCTTCGAGGCGATCGTCCTCACCGTCGACCTCCCGGCGGCAGGCCGGAGGGAGCGCGACATCCGCGCCGCCTTCGAGATTCCCTCAGACCTCCCGCTCCCCAACCTCTCCGACCACCTCGGCCACGGCGACTTCCATGCCACGCTGAGCGAGGTCGTCGATCCGTCGGTGACCTGGCGTGACCTGGAGTGGCTGCGCTCGATTTCGTCCCTCCCGCTCCTTGTGAAGGGCATCCTCACGGAGGAGGACGCGCAGCTCGCCTGCGAGCACGGCGTCGACGGCGTCGTGGTCTCGAACCATGGTGGCCGCCAGCTCGACGGCGCACAAGCGAGCCTCGATGCGCTGCCGGAGGTCGTCGAGGCGGTCGCGGGGCGCTGCCTCGTCCTCATGGACGGCGGAGTGCGCCGGGGCACCGACGTCGTTACGGCGCTCGCTCTCGGCGCCCAGGCGGTGCTGGTCGGCAGGCCCGCGCTCTGGGGGCTCGCCGTCGGCGGGGAGGACGGCGTCCGCCGCGTGCTGGAGCTCCTCCGCTCGGAGGTCGAGCTCGCCCTGCGCCTCCTCGGCTGCCCGACGCCGAGCGCCGTGACACGCGCGCACGTGGGCCGAAACGCCCTCTAGGGGGGATCGTCCGTTGTCGCCCTCCGCGCGTCGTAATGCCTGAAGGCAGGCAGGAAGAGGGCGAAGAACCCCACTCCGACCACGCAGAGGACACCGCCCGAGACAACGGAGGCACGCACGCCGAAGAGCGCCGCAGCGATGCCGGATTCGAGGTTCCCGAGGAGAGGGCCGCTCGAGTAGCTCACCTGCTCGATGCCGGCGAGCCGGCCCCGCAGACGGTCCGGGATCGTCTGGTTCCAGAGGGTCCCTCGGAAGATGCCGCTGATCATGTCCGCCGCGCCTGCGAGCCCGAGGAAACAGAGCGCGACCAGCAGGTTCGTGACGAGCCCGAAGACGGCGATCGCGAGCCCCCACGCCGCGGCAGCCCAGATGATCGCCATGCCATGGCGGTGGACGCGCACGGCCCACCCGCTCGTCAGTGAGGCGACGAGCGCGCCCACCGAGGGTGCCGCGTAGAGAAGCCCGAGCACCTCCGCCCCGCCGTATTGCGTCGCGATCGCCGGGAAGAGCGCCATCGGCATCCCGAAGAACATCGCGACCATGTCGACGCCGTAGCTTCCGAGAAGCTCCTGCCTGCTCCACGCGTACTTGATGCCTTCGGCGATGCTGCGGACGCTCGGTGGCACGGCGTCCGGGGGCGGCGGGACGGCGCGCATGAGCGCGAGTGCGAACACCGAGGCTCCATATGTGGCGATGTCGATGCCGAACGTCGCCGGCAGGCCGATGGTGGCGATGAGCACGCCGCCCACGGCCGGGCCCGCGATCATTCCGAACTCGCCGCGTAGCGAGTCGAGTGCCGAGGCGGCCGTGAGCTCATCCCGCGAGACGAGCCGCGGGACCATCGAGTCGAGAGCAGGACGCTGGAAGCCGTCGAGCGCGGCCCCGAGCGGGGCGACGACGAACAACACCCAGACCTTCGGCTCGTCGAGCAGCGAGTTTGCTAGGAGGATCACCGTCACGCCCGCGAGCGCGAGCTCCGCGAACTGGAGCATGCGCCTGCGGTCGACGGCGTCGGCGAGCGCTCCCCCGATGAACGCGGTGAAGAGAAGCGGCACAAGCTCGGCAAGGCTGAGCAGCCCGACGGCGAGCGACGACCCCGTCAGCTGGTAGACCTGGTACGGGATCGCGACGTAGGTGAGCATCGCGCCGAAGAACGAGCAGGCCTGGCCCACGAAGAGCAGGCGGTAATCGCGGTGCCGCCGCAGGGGACCGATGTCGATCGTCGTCAGGCCGAGCAGACGGCGGAGCGGCCCGGTGTCCTCAGTCGCGACCGCGGGGACGGGCGGTACCGGGCCGAGGCGCTCGCCCTCGTGAGATCCGCGCGGCTCGTCCTCGCTCACGCGGGGAGCCTACGAGGCGGGCTGGCCGGAAGAGGCTACGAGATCGCTACGGACGTCGTGCCGGTTGCGGCGCCGAACTGATCGACCACGATGGTGTAGGTGCCGTTCGCCGGGAAGAAGACTTCGAAGTCGTTACCGGCAGGTCCGGCTGTGTCGAATGCGATCTGATTCGCCGGCGTGGTCGTCGTCCCCTGGTAGACGGTGAGCGAGACGCTCTGCGTCTGGCCCGCTGCCGCAGGAACATTCGTCGTCACCGTCAACGTATGCGTCCCCGAGCTGACGGTGAGCGGAGTGAGCTTGCAATTCTGCCCAGGGACGGTGTTTGCGCAGCTGGTCGTGCCGGTCGTGTCTGCAGGCACGTTGTAGAACGTCAGCGTGACGCTTCCCGTCGATGCGCCCTGCGGGTCGATCGTCACGGTGTACAGGCCGGTGCGGCCCGCGGGCAGTGTCACTGGGTCGACGAAGTCGCCGTCCGTGCCGAAGGTGCGCTGGAGGACCGTCGGGGGGCTCGTTCCCGGCGCCTTCACAATCACCTTGACGCTCGCCATCGTGACGCCGGTGAAGTTGAAGCTGATCCGCTGGCCTGCGGTCCCGTTGAACGTGCGCGTCGCGTTCTGGCCGGGCACGGTCGTCGAGATCGGAAGCGGCGTGCCAAGGACCAGTGGCCCGGTCGTGTCCGCCGGAACGACGTAGACGCCGACCGTGACGCTCCCGTAGAAGGAGCTCTGCGGGTTGACGAACACCTTGTACGTGCCGCCGACCGGGAGCTTCACCGGATCTCCGAAGCCGCCCGAGGTGCCGACGGTCTTGACGATGAGATTCGTGCCGTCGGGCTTCAGGATGGAGACCTTCAAGTTCTCGATCGACACCGCCGTAAGGTTGAGGCTCACGCGCGTGTTGATGGTGCCGGTGAAGGTGTAGGTCGCGTCCTGACCGGGAGCCGTGGTCGTCACCGTGAGCGGCGTGCCGGGCGTGATCGGGCCACTCAGGTCGGGTGGCACGATGAAGAGCTGGACGTCCGCGCTACCGGTGTTCGCGAGCTGCGGGTCGAGCAGAATCTTGTAGACGCCGTTGACGGGCAGAGTCACGGTCTTCATCCATGCGCCGGCATTCGTCACGGTCACCGGAGCGACAATCGCGTGCGATCCGTCGGGCTTCAGGAGATCGAGCTCGGCCGGGTCGGCGTTGACGACGTTCGAAACGAGGACGCTGACCTTCTGCCCCACGGTGCCGGTGAATGTCGCGTTGGCGTTCTGGCCCGGAACCGTGGTGGTGAGGGTCACGGCCGGGCCGCCCGCGGTGATGGCAGAAGACGGGTCAGCCGGTACGTCGTACGCGGTGAAGCTGATGGATCCAGTGGTGGCGCCACTCGGGTCGACCACGAACGTGTAGGTCCCGGCCACCGGGAGCACCGTCGTGTCGAGGAACCCGCCGGCGGGACCGACAGGAGTCGAGGCAAGCACAGACAGGTCGGGCTTCAGAAGCGAGATCGTGCCGCTGAAGTCCGAGGAGAGGACACTCAGACTGATCTTCTGGTTCAGTGTTCCGTTGAAAGTGAAGTTGTTGCGTTGGCCCGGAACCGTTGTCGTGCCGGTGGCCTGCGATCCGAGGGTCAGTGCCGCCGACGTGTCGGCGGGGACGTCATACCCGGTCAGCGTCACGCTCCCCTTCGCCTTGCTCTTCGGATCGAGCACGAGCGTGTAGACACCGGTCTGGGTCAGCGTGATCGGGTCGATGAAAGTCGGCGCAGTCGCGAACGCCTGGGGCCCCTTGAGGACGCTGTTGTCGGGGTTCTTGAGCGTGAGGCTCCCCGAGGAGACGGTCACGCCCGTCATGCTGAGCGCCAGGCGCTGCCCTGCGGTCCCCGAAAAGGTGAAGTTGGCGTTCTGGCCGGGCACGGTCGTCGTGACCGTCGATCCGGGCGCGCCGATGGTCATCGAGCTCGAAGCATCCGGCGGAACGTCGTAAAGCTTCAGCGTGACTTTTCCGGTCTTGTCCAGGTTCGGGTCGACGACGAGCTTGTAGGTGCCGCTCACCGGCAGCGTGTTCGTGTCGACGAACCTCGCGGTCCTCGTCGCGGAGACCGTGAAGACCTGTGACCCGTTCGGCTTCAGAAGCGAGATCCTCATCGACCCGATAGTCGAGTTCGTGATGTCGAGCGAGACTCGCTGCCCCGCCGTTCCGCTGAACGTCGCCGTCGCCTTGTCGCCCGCAGTCGAGATCGTGACGGCGACGGGCGATCCGCCCGGCGTGATCGAGAACGAGACCGCAGCGGCGCTTCCGCCGAGGAATGCGGCGACGAGCACTGCGAGAAGGGCAGCGCAGAAAACCCGTGTGGAAGTGCGGCGGCCCACCGCATCTCACGGTAGGCCGCCTCCGTTTTTTGTCCTTCCCCCTAACGGGGTTTCTTGTCCTTCCCCCGAACGGGGTAATGCGTGTCCTCGTGGACGACCACGTCGCCGCCGCGGAGCGGTCCTCGACGGCTCTGGCGCCGTTCCACTCCGACGAGAGGTTTCGTTCCAACTTCAGGTTGAAGGTGAAGCCCGACCTTCGAGTCCGGTCGAGCCGTGTAGGAGCCCGCGGAGCTGTGCGTTTATCCGGAGCGGCTCGAGCCGTCGTCTGTGCGAACATATGTTCGTGTGGAATGAGGCGACAATCCTGCACGCCGACGCCGATGCCTTCTTTGCCTCGGTCGAGCAGCGGGACGACCCTCGCCTCCGCGGCCGGCCCGTGATCGTCGGCGGAGGCGTCGTCCTCGCCGCGAGCTACGAGGCCAAGGCCCGCGGGGTGCGCACGGCCATGAGCGGAGCCCGGGCGCGCCGCCTCTGTCCCGAGGCGATCGTCGTGCCGCCGCGGATGTACGCATACTCGGAGGCGAGCAAGGCCCTCTACCGGGTCTTCCAGGACTCCACCCCGCTCGTCGAGGCCCTCTCCATCGACGAGGCGTTCCTCGACGTCCGCGGGATGCGGCGGATCGCGGGCACGCCCAGCGAGATCGCCGAGCGCCTGCGCCGAGACGTTCGCGAGCGGGTCGGGATCGCCGTCACCGTCGGAGTCGCGCGCACCAAGTTCCTCGCCAAAGTCGCAAGCGGCGTCGCCAAACCGGATGGGCTCTTGCGCGTCCCGCCGGGAAAGGAGCTCGACTTCCTCCACCCCCTCCCCGTCGAGCGCCTCTGGGGAGTCGGGCCGGTGACGGCGCGGAAACTCCGCAAGGAGAGGATCGAGACCGTGGGCGAAGTCGCGGAACTCGCGGAGACGACGCTCGTCTCGATGCTGGGCCGCGCCTCAGGGCGCCATCTTCACGCGCTCGCCCACAATCGCGACCCTCGCCCTGTGCAGGCTCGGCGCCGGCGGGGATCGATCGGCTCGCAACGCGCCCTGGGCCGAAGGCGCAGGTCGCCCGAGGAGCTCGACACGGTCCTGATCGGCTTGGTCGACCGTGTGACGCTGCGGATGCGGAAAGCCAAGCGCGTCGGCCGTACCGTGGTCCTCCGCCTGCGCTTCGATGACTTCACGCGCGCCACCCGGTCGCACACCCTGCCCGGCGCCACCGCCCGCACCGAGGCAATTCTCGTCACCGCGAGGGGTCTCCTCGCAGAGACGCGCCCGATGATCGAGCGTCAGGGCCTGACCCTGCTCGGGCTCTCCGTCGCGAACCTCGAGAACGAGGACGCCGTTCAGCTCACGCTGCCGTTCGACCGCGCCTGGGGCGGGGCTCTTGACGCGGCACTCGACGAGGTGCGCAGCCGCTTCGGGACGGAGGCGGTGACCCGGGCCGTGCTTCTCGGCCGCGACCCGGGGTTCACCGTCCCGTTGCTTCCGGACTAGCGCCCGGTCGGTACCGGAGGAGCCGCCCCCACCCGCTCGCGGGCCTCGCCGTCGTGCGGCGGCTCGATCGTGAGGTTCGGGAGTGCGCGGTCCAGCCAGCGCGGCATGTACCAGGACTTCTCCCCGAGCAGCGTCAGGAGCGCAGGCACGAGGGTCAGCCGGACGACCAGCGCGTCCGTGATGATCGCGACCGCGAGGAGCAGGCCGAACTCCTTCGGGATCCGGTCGACGCTCAGGATGAACGCCGCGAAGACCGTGCCCATGATGAGCGCGGCGGCCACGATCACCCGGCCGATCGCCGCGATCCCGTGCTCGACGGCGGCGCGACACCTGAGCCCGTTGACGTGCTCCTCCCGGATCCGGCTCATGAGGAAGACCATGTAGTCCATCGAGAGCCCGAACAGGATCGCGAAAGCGATCGGCGGGACGAACGTCTCGATCGGCCCGGTCCGGTCGAGGCCGGTGATCCCGAGCAGGTGCCCCTCCTGCACCACGAGCCCCAGTACGCCGAACCCGACGAAGGCCGACATGAGGGTCGTCACAGCCGCCGTCGCAGAGATGACGATCGACCGGAACGCCATCGAGAGCAGGATGAACGTGACACCGATGATGTAGAGCAGGAAGATCGGCAGCCGCTCCATGATCCGGTCCGCAATGTCCTTGAACGCCGCCGTCTGGCCGGAGACGTACGCGACCGCATTGCCTCCGGCGGTCGCCTCCGGAACTGCCTCGGTGCGCAGGCGGTCGACGAGCTGGTCGGTCGCCTCGTCTTGCGGTGCCGAGGTGGGCGTGACGAAGACGATGGCGACGCTCTTCTCGTCGTTGAACTGCGGCTTTCGGACGGATGCGACACCCTGGATCCCTCGAACGTCTTGGTAAACGCGCTCCGGCGCCTGC
>Ga0307405_10000362_pt1 | contig 16968 bp, 13 predicted proteins | sample 322Cmetagenome_2_FD_203311 | JGI IMG/M metagenome (GOLD analysis project Ga0307405, IMG submission 203311) | Maize rhizosphere microbial communities from greenhouse at UC Davis, California, United States - 322HYB-C-1 | ecosystem: Host-associated > Plants > Roots > Rhizosphere > Soil | place...
GGCAGGCGGCTCCCGCCGAGGAGCAAATGTGACGGCCGGTACCGGTGTCGATCGACGCAACATGGCGGCCATCAAAGGACTCACCTACGTGATGTTCGCCATGTTCGCAATGACCACCGACTCGGTCGGCCTGATCATTCCGGAGGTCATCCGAACGTTCGGGCTCAGCCTCACCGCAGCGGGCGCGTTCCAGTACGCGACGATGGGCGGCATCGCGATTGCGGGTCTGTTCCTCGGGCAGCTGGCCGACCGGTTCGGCCGGCGGCCGATTCTCGTCGTCGGGTTGACGGTCTTCGCCGTGGCCTCGTTCGCATTCGCTGCCGGCGACAGCTTCGTGCTCTTCACGGTGCTCATGGGGCTGTCTGGGGTCGCGATCGGCGTATTCAAGACGGCGGCGCTGGCACTTGTCGGCGACATCTCCGCGTCGACGGCCCAGCACACCGCGATCATGAACATGGCCGAGGGATTCTTCGGCATCGGCTCAATCGTCGGGCCCGCCGTTCTGACGCGGCTGCTTGGCGCCGGTGTCCCGTGGCAGTGGCTGTACGTCATCGCCGGCGGCATCTGCGTGCTGCTGATCGTCACCGCTCTGCAGGTGAAATATCCCGAGTCCGTGAAGCCGGCGGCGGCCGGTGCCGGAATGAGCGGAACCGCCACCGCCATGAAAGACCGTTTCGTGCTGGGGTTCTCAGCGGGCGTCTTCCTCTACGTCGCCATCGAGGCGGCGATTTACGTCTGGATGCCGACGTTGTTCACCGCCTGGAAGGTCCCCGCGACGTGGATTGTCGCCTACAGCCTCTCGGTATTCTTTCTTCTCCGCGCGGCGGGACGTTTCCTCGGAGCGTGGATGCTGACCAGATTCAGGTGGCAGGCGGTTCTCGCGCTGTTCAGCGCCGGTATCTTCCTGACGTTCTTCCTGAGCGTGACCCTGGGCGGGGCTTGGGCCGTCTATCTGTTGCCGCTCTCCGGCCTCTTCATGTCCGTGATTTACCCGACGCTGAACTCGAAAGGGATCAGCTGCCTGCCGAAACGGGAGCATGGCGCCGGCGCCGGGGTGATTCTGTTTTTTACCTGCGTCTCGGCGGTGATTGCGCCGCTCGCCATGGGTGCCGCCGGAGACACGATGGGGCATATCGTCTACGGCTTCTGGCTGGCAACCGCGTTTGCGGGGCTGCTCTTCGCCGGGCTGCTCCTGAACTGGCTGTTCGATCCGACGCGGACGGTGCTGGAGCGCCTCAATCGGACTGAATATCTGCACGGCCACGCCGCGACCTGACGCCAATCACCCGTGGCCGCTGTTCGGGCTGCGGCAGGCTCTCCGTCGGGTGGCTCTTCGCCTTCTCGATGACAGCCGCGATGACGTACCGTCGCCGCGTGCCGATGCTTGTGCCGTTTACGGGACGAAAGAGGAGCGATAGAGTAGGCGAGCGCGTATTGCCGTTTGAGGACAACAACCGAATCGTGGTCGAATTGCGCGTCGCCGGTGAGAACCGCCGGAGCCCTCGTCTCCGTTGGGAGTCCGTCATGAGCCTCAACACCCTTCGCCGGGTCGTCCTCGTCGCGTTCGCTCTCGCGAGTGTCCCGTCGCTATCCTCTGCGCAGCCGGGCGCGTTCGGAGGCGGGTATGGTCCCCCGCTCCAGGTCGTGCCGCCGCCGAAGACGTTTACGACCTCCGACGAGCATTACCGGTTTCTTCGCGATCAGACGAAGGGCGGCACGAAGCACACGCTCGCGTCGGTGCCACGCTGGGATGGTCTGTGGGTGACCGCGGGGAACACCCACATGAGCATCTTCATCGACCCACCCGGGTTTACCGGGAAGGTCAGGCCGGGCGTCTTGACGCCGCCGTACGACAAGGCCTATCGCGAGCGCTGGCGCCAGCAGCAGGAGCTGGGCGAGGTCCAGTACGACCGCCTGACGCACTGCGAGCCGCCCGGATATCCGCGCTTCCTCCTCGAGCCGTATTCGCACGAGTTCCTCAACCTGCCGAACGAGTCGTACCAAATCAACGACTTCGGCCCGTCCATCCGCCGCGTGTATATCGGCCAGGAACACAAGAACGTGTTCGGCACGCACTCCTGGTATGGCGACACGATCGGGTTCTGGGACGGCAACAAGCTGGTCACGCACACGAAGTACCTCCTGCCGGCCGACTTCACGCGCTGGTCACCGATGACGAGCAATCAGTTCGAGTCGGTCGAGACGTGGGAGCTGAAGCGCTACCCCAACGACGTCGAGCGCCTTGAAGTGCAGGTCACGTTCTACGATCGCCATGCCTTCGTCAGGCCGGTGAACGCCGTCTACGCATTCCGCCGGGCGAAGGAGCTCGAGGCGGCGGGCCATCGCGTCCAGCATTGGGAGTGCGAGACGAGCAACAACGACGTCTTCGACAAAGGCGGGACCACGTCACGCCTGCCCGGTGAGCCCGGATTCAAGGATCCGCGGGGGGCCACGCTCTTTCCGGAGCTGCCCGGGCAGTCGCGCGATCCGATCTACAACACCACACTTCCCGCGAAGAAGGAGTAGGAGATGAAGACCGCCTTCCGTGTGCTGTCGGTCATCGTGGTCGCGTCACTGCTGACCGCGTCGGCGGCACTGGCCCATCATTCGTTCGCGATGTTCGACAAGAGCGTCGAGAAGGTCGCGACCGGCACGGTCGTCCGCTGGGAGTTCAATGTGCCGCATTCGTGGCTCCGCCTGAACGTGAAGAACCCCGACGGCACCGAAACGCTCTGGAGCTTCGAGGGTTCGGCACCACCATCGCTGCTGCAGCGCGGCATTACGGGCAGCACGTTCGAGCCGGGGAACGTCGTGACCGTCTCGTACTGTCCGCTCAAAGACGGGCGACCGGGAGGAGGACTCGGCTGGGCACGGTTGGCAAACGGCACGTTCGTGAATCCTGCTGACGGCGGGTGCGATGGCAGTGTGAAGGCGATCGAGAAATGGAAAGGCTGGCTCGCGGCAGGCTACACGTCGAGCACTGAGGCACAGAAACCGAAGTAGAACATGCCGATGAGATCACGTCCTTTCCGGTTCGCCGCCCTTGCCGTGTGCCTGGCCTGCGTGGCGGCAGGCTGCCGCTCCGGAGACAGCCAGGCGGCGAGCGAACCAGCGACACTCAAGCTGGCCTTCGTCACCAATAACTCCGCCGACTTCTGGACGATCGCGCGCCGCGGCGTCGAGAAAGCCGACGCCGAGCTGGCCGACGTCGAGACACAGTTCAGGCTGACATCGGACGGCACCGCTGCCGAACAGCAGCGCATCGTCGACGATCTGCTCACGAAAGGAGTCAGCGGAATCGCCATCTCTCCCGTCGATCCGCAGAATCAGACCGCGATGATCGACGCGGCGGCAAAACAGACGCTGGTGTTCACCCAGGACAGCGATGCGCCACAGACGATGCGCACCTGCTACATCGGGACGGACAATGTCGCCGCCGGGCGTCAGGCCGGGCAACTGATCCGTGAAGCTATTCCCGACGGCGGCCCGATCATGCTGTTCGTCGGCAAGCTGGACGCGCAGAATGCGAAGGAGCGCATCCAGGGCATTCGTGAAGCGCTGACCGGCTCGGCCGTCACGATCATCGACGTGCGGACCGACGACGCAGACGACGTTCGCGCGAAGGCCAACGCAGCCGATACGCTGGTGCGCTATCCGGACATCAAGGCACTCGTCGGGCTCTGGAGCTACAACGGTCCAGCCATCCTCAATGCCGTTCGCGAAGCCGGCAAGATCGGGCGCGTCCGGATCGTCGCGTTCGACGAGGCGGACGAAACGCTGGCCGGCGTGAAAGACGGGACAATCCACGCGACCGTCGTACAGCAACCGTTCGAGTTCGGCTACCAGGCGATCGTGCGGATGGCACAGGCTGCGCGCGGCGACCGCGCGTTTATCCCCGACTCCAAGCAGATCATCGTCCCGACGATCGTCGTGAATCGGGCGAACGTGGAGGAGTTCACGAAACGGATCAACGAGCTGCGGGGCAGATGATGGGCATGCTGCGGTCTTCGGCGATTTGTCTGGCGCTCCTGACGCTGACCGGTGCGCTCGATGCCGCGGCACAGACCGGGCGGAGTCCATCGCCGCTGCGTGCCGGTGCGGCCAAGATCGACGTCACCCCCTCGCCGGGCGAACTCCCGAAGAACAGCCGCGGCGTTCTGGACCGTCTGTATGCCCGAGCCATCGTCCTCGAAAGCGGCGGCTCGAGCGCGGCGCTGATTACGGTGGACGCGGGCGCGATCCCAACGCCGATCTGGCAGACGGTGAGCGGACAAATCGAGAAGGAGTTCGGCATACCGATCGCCAACGTGCTCCTGACCGCCACTCACACGCACAGCGGCGGCGGACAGCGGACTCAGGACTATCCGGCGAAGATCGTCGAGTCGGTCCGTCTGGCGAGACGGAATCTGGCGCCGGCGCGGGTCGGATATGGCGAGGGTGCGTCGTTTATCAATGTCAACCGGCAGATCCTCGATGCGCAAACGAAGCGCTGGTCGGAAGGACCAAACCGTGCGGGCCCATCCGACAAAACTGTCGCGGTGCTCGAGTTCGAGAGCCTGGCTGGCGAGCCGATCGCGGTCTATTACAACTACGCGGTCCACGCAGTGGTTGCCGGCCAGCTCGATCAAATCAGCGCCGACATCCCCGGGGCCGCTTCCAATTACATCGAGGACTCGTTCGACGGACGGATCGTTGCGGTCTGGTCGAGCGGCGCCGCCGGCGATCAGAATCCTCTCTACTACCAGCAGACCTACGACCTGCGTGACATTCGCACGAAGGAATACGCCAGCCGCGGCATCGACATCAGCAACTCGATGCCGCCGGGCGGCGAAGGTCTCGACCGTGGCAATCCGGCGGTCGCGCGCCTGATGAACCAGCAGCGGCAGATGGTTCTGTCGATGGGCCAATTCCTTGGCGAAGAAGTGCGGTACGTGATGCGCGGCATCGACCGTCACCAGATGGCGGTCCCGCTCCGAGGCGGTTACACGACGATCAGCTGTCCGGGGCGGGAGCGGACGAATCAGGGCCGCGCCGGCTTCGAGGGCGCCTACACGGAAGGTGCCCCTGTCGAGATTCGGCTCGGGCTGCTGCAAATCGGCGACGTGATGATCGGTGCGGTCAACGCTGAAGTGTTCAATCCGATCGCGCAGCGGCTCAAGCACGAGTCGCCGTACAAGGCAACGATGATGGCGACGTTGACGAACGGTTCGGCCCGCTCCGGCTACATTCCAGACGACGCCTCATACGGCAAGTTCACCTTCGAGGTTCTGTCGTCGCGGCTGCAGCCAGGGTGCGCCGAAGCATCGATCGTGAACGGCATCATAGACCTTATCGACAAGTCACGTAATGCGATCGATCGGTGAACCGCGGGTCGCCGCTGATCCAACGCTTCGCATCCGTTCGCCGCGGGAGCGGAGCATCTGCGAGAACATGATGATTCTGAAAACGATGAACGCCGGGCTGGTGGCGCTGGCGGTTTGGTATCTGATACCGGCAACGGCCGCGCAGGCACCGGCAGCGGCTGTCGAAACGCTGCGACGGCTCGCACCGGAGATCGTCATCACCGCTTCGGACTGCAGCGCCGCGAAGGTTGGAACGTCGATCGAGCCGTCCGCCATCGGCGAGCCGGTCAGGGCCGTCACGCTGACGTCGGCGTCGTGGGTGGAGGCTGCCAATAACGCTCCCGCGCATTGTCGTGTCGACGGGTTTATCGCGCCTGTCGACACGGCGACCACCGCGAGGCCGATCAATTTCCGTGTCGCGCTGCCGGCCGCATGGGGACATCGGGCCGCCCAGATCGGCGGCGGCGGCATCAATGGCGTCGTTCCCAACCTGACTGCCGGCGGCCCGGGTGGTCCATCGGTGCTCGCCCGGGGTTTCGTGACCTACGGAAGCGATTCCGGACATCAGGCGGCGGGTGGCCCGCGCCGTGGCGGACCACCGGCGCCGCCCGTCCAGGGCTCGACGTCGGATGACTGGACGCTCAACGAGGAAGCGATTGCCAACCTCGGTTACGCGCAGATGAAAAAGACGCACGACGCCGCGATGGTGATCATCCAGCGCGTGTACGGTTCGCGTCCGCGGTTCAACTACTACATCGGGACGTCCCAGGGAGGCCGCGAGGCGCTCGCGGTGGCACAACGGTATCCGGCGGATTACGACGGCGTGTCCGCCAACGTGCCGATCGTCGGCTTCTCGACTCTGATGCTGGCGCCGGAGCTGATTCGGATCAACGAAAAGCCGCTGGCGAACTGGGTCACACCGGCCAAGGTCAATGCGATCCGGGGCGAATTCATGCGGCAGTGCGACTCGCTCGACGGACTGGCGGACGGAATCATCAACAATTACATGGCCTGCCGCGCCATCTTCGACGTCACCCAGGGCGCACGAAATCGGAAACCGTGGGCGGCCAAACGCTGTCCGAACAACGCCGATCCGGCCCCCGGCGACACCAGCGCGGCCGCGTGCCTCACCGACGGACAGATCTCCACATTGGAGTTGACGTACTCGCGCTACCGGTTTGCGACGCCGCTCGCCTTCGGCACGCGATCATTCGGCATGTGGGTGCCCAATACCGATCCGTCGGGCAGCGGGTTGATCCTCAACGCCAGGTTCCGCGGCCAGGAAGGCGCGACGGAGGCGGCGCCGATGCATTCGCATCTGGGCGTGCTCGGCGTCACCGGCTTCCTGATGAAGAACACCTCCGCCAACCCGCTGGACTACGTCGAAGGCGGCGCGTTCAACCGGCGGCGCGAGGAGCTCTCGCCAGTGCTGGATTCGACCAATCCCGACCTCTCGGCGTTTCAGAAGCGGGGCGGCAAGATGATGGTCACCATCGGCACCAACGACACGCTGGCATCCCCCGGTGCGCAGCTCGATTACTACCAGTCGGTGCTGGACAAGATGGGACGGGCGAACGTCGACCGGTTCGCGCGCTTCTTCGTCATGCCGCAGACGGGACACGGGCTCAGCGGCGCCAACTACACGACCGATGGTAATGGCCGCACGATCCCGACACAGCCGATTCCGAACCGCTTCGACCAGCTCGCCCTGCTCTTCGACTGGGTGGAGAACAACGCGATCCCCGGAAAATCCGTCACCGTCACCGCCGGCGACAAGAGCCTTCCGCTCTGTTCGTATCCCGCATACCCGCGCTATCGCGCCGGCGCTCCGTCCGCGGCATCGTCGTACGAATGCTCGACAGAGACACGACGATGAGCACGATCGATCGGCGGGGTTTTCTCGAAGGTCTCGGCCGGGCCGGTGCGATGCTGGCAGCCGGGTCGCTGCTCGACGCCATCGGCTACGCGCAGGTCGCGCGCGGACCGGCGCGAGCGTTCATCAGGCCGGATGGCCGCGCCGACTTCGACCGCCGCGTGCTCGGCGCCTTTCTCGAACACCTCGGCCGCGCCATCTACACCGGCGTGTATGAGCCCGGCTCGAAGCTGGCCGACGCCAGTGGCTTCCGCACCGACGTGCTGCGTGAGGTCAAGGAGCTCGCGGTCCCGATCACGCGCTACCCGGGCGGCAACTTCGTCTCCGGGTACAACTGGCTCGACGGCGTCGGGCCGAAGGCCGAGCGGCCAACGGTGCTCGAACGCGCGTGGAATTCGCTCGAGACGAATCAGTTCGGCACCAACGAGTTCGTCGACTGGTGCCGCGCGGCCGGCACCGAGCCGCTCCTGGGCATGAACTTCGGTACCGGCAGTGCCGAAATGGCGGTCGCCTATGCCGAATACTGCAACCTCGATCGCGGAACGAAGTGGAGCGATTTGCGACGCTCGCACGGCTACGAGAGGCCACATAACGTGCGCTACTGGTGCCTCGGCAACGAGATGGACGGCAACTGGCAGATCGGCCAGCTGCAGGCACGCGAGTACGGCCGCAAGGCGCGCGACGTCGCAAAGCAGATGCGCGTCATCGATCGCGGCGTCCAGCTCATCGCCTGCGGATCGAGCGGGACCGGCATGTCCACGTATCTCGTCTGGGATCGAGAGGTGCTCGAGGAGTGCTTCGATCAGGTGGACGGCATCTCGCTGCACGCCTACTACGGCAACACGCGGCCGCTGACGAACAACAGCGCGGCGCGTTACCTCGCCATGAACCTCGACATGGACCGGCAGATTCACGAGGTCGCGGCGGTGTGCGACTACGTGCAGGGGCTGCGGAAGTCGAGCAAGCGTCTATGGCTGTCGTTCGACGAGTGGAATGTCTGGTACCGTGCGCGCAGCGGCGACGCCGTGGACGGCCGCCGCGCCTTCGCGCCGAAGCTGCTCGAGGAGGTCTACAACCTCGAGGACGCGCTGCTCGTCGGCGGCTTCGTCAACACGCTGCTCCGGAACTCAGACCGGGTGCGCGTCGGCTGCCTCGCCCAGCTCGTCAACGTCATCGCGCCGCTGGTCACGAACGAGACCGGCACCCTCCGCCAGAGTACCTACTTCCCCTACGCATGGGGAATCCGTTACGCCCGGGGCCGCGTGCTCGACGTTCGCGTGGATTCTGAAACTTACCCCATCACCGGCGCCGGTCTTCAGGCCGACTTCGCCCGCAACGCCCAGGTCCCCTTCGTGGACATCGTTGCCACCCACGACGCCCCGAATCGCCAGGCCAGCGTACTGATGTTGAACCGCGATCTCGAAGGCCAACGCGAGGTCGTACTCGAGTGGGATGACGTGACGCCGACCAGGACGTTGATGTGCGAGACGCTGACCGGGCCGGACCTGAAGGCGTTCAACACCTTCGAGCAGCCCACACGGGTCGTCCCGCAGCGGCTCGAGGCGCCCGCGCCCGGGGCGCGGATGACGTTCAAGCTGCCGCCGCGCTCGTATACCGTCGCCCAGCTCGCGACGATGTAGTTGAGGAGTCCGCCCTGAAGGCGGACACCATGCGTGAAAACCTGATGCGCCCGACCGTGGTTGTTGTGCTCCTGCTCGGAGTCGCCGGCGCCGTGCCGGCGCAGGGACAGCGCGGCCCGTTCCGCGCCAGCGTCGACCTTGTCACGCTCAGCGCCACCGTGACGGGCCCCAACGGACGCTACATCTCCGATCTCGATGCGGCCGATTTCATCGTCCTCGAAGACGGCCGGAAACAGGACATCAGCTTCTTCGAGCGCGCGAAGAGCCCGCTGGCGGTGTCGCTGCTGATCGACAGCAGCGGAAGCATGTCGCGTGAAATGCCGATGGCCCGGCACGCGGCATCCGAGTTCGTCGCGCGCCTTCGCCCGGGCGATGTCGCGGCCATTGTCGACTTCGACCGGCGCGTCCAGGTGCTGCAGCCGTTCACCGACGACCGCGCCGCGCTGGAACGCGCCATCCAGCGCGTGGTGGCGCGCGGGACGACGTCGATGTTCAACGCCATTTACATCGCGCTGCGCGACCACAGCGCCCTCCCCAAGCCGGCCGGCGGCGAGATCCGCCGCGACGTCATCGTCGTCCTGTCCGACGGCGACGACACCTCGAGTCTGGTGACGCATGACCAGCTGCTCGACGGCGCGAAACGCTCGCCGACCGTCATCTATGCGATCGGGCTCGGTATCGGCGACCCGCGGACCCGCCGTGGGCCCACCCCTCCGGAGTACGCGCTGCGCTCGCTCGCGTATGAGACCGGCGGCCGGCTGTTCCTGCCGAAGAATGCTGATGCGCTCTCGGGCATCTACAACGACATCGCCGACGAACTGGCAAGCCAGTATGTACTCGGTTACGTTTCAACCGGCACGTCGCCGCGATCAGGGTGGCGGACGCTGTCGGTTCGTGTCAGCCGTCCCGGACTGCACGCTCGATCCCGGCCCGGCTACTACGCCGCCGCGCGGCCTCAGTGAGGATTCTAGGCGTCGAGGCCGCCGAGATGGCCGGTCGAGTCGCCGAAGTGCTCCGTCCGCGTTCCCATGCGATCCATCATCGTCAGGAACAGGTTGCACATCGGCGTTTCCTTCCGGTAGACGACACGCCGTCCCGACTTGATGAAGCCGCCGGCGCGGCCGGCGATGAGCGTCGGCAGGTCGTGGTGCGTATGGGTGTTGCCGTCGGCCAGTCCGGCGCCGTAGACGATCATCGAGTTGTCGAGCACCGAGCGATCGCCTTCCTCCGCCGTCTTGAGCGTCGCAATCCATTTCGTGAACTGCTCGACGTGGTACCGGTTGATCAGCGCGACCTTGTCCATCTGCTCGACGACGTTGCGGTGGTGCGTGAGCGGATGGTGGCCGTCGGCAATGCCGATTTCCCGATAGGCGCGCGACGTCCCCTCGCGGGTCACGAGGAACGTGACGACGCGCGTCAGGTCGGCGCGGAACGCCACCGTGATCATGTCGGTCATCAGCGTGAAGTGCTCGGCGAAGTCGCTGGGCACGCCGTACGGCTTTTCCATCCCCGGTTCGACGCGGGCGTTCTCGCGCTCGGCTTTCGCCAGCTGCTCCTCGATCTCGCGGATCGAGGTCAGGTACTCATCAAGTTTCCGTTGATCGGTCGGGCCGAGGCTCCCGCGCAGGCGGCGGGTATCATCGGCCACGAAGTCCAGCAGGCTGCGCCGCTCGACGCGGCGGCGCGCACGCGCCTCACGTCCGAGCTCCGCATCGTCGCCGAACAGACGCTCGAACAGCGCCCGCGGGTCGAGGATCGGCGGCAGCGGCTGCGTCTCGTTGCGCCACGCCAGATTGTTCGTGTAGGCGCACGAGTAGCCCGAGTCGCAGTCTCCGGCCTGACGCGCGTCCTCGAGCCCGACTTCGAGCGACGGGAAGCGTGTCTGACGGCCGATCTGATTGGCGACAAGCTGATCGCACGACACGCTCGCCTTGATGTCGGTGACGGTCTTCTTGACCTGAACACCCGTGAGGTAGGAGCCGCAGCACCGGCCGTGATCGCCGGGACCGTCGAGCAGCGCCCTGCCGGTGTTGTGCGTGAGGTTGCCCAGCAGGAGGATGTCCTGCTTCATCGGCGCCAGCGGCGCGAGCGTCTGCGGCAGATCGCCGAGGGCGCCCTCGTACGGCAGCGTCCAGTGACGCATGTCGATCCCGTTCGGGACGTAGACAAACGCCATCCGCAGCGGCCGCGAGCGGCGCTGCGCCTGCGCCAGCGCCGGCATCATCGAGTCGAGGAACGGCAGCGCGACGGCGGTCCCGAGACCGCGCAGGAACGTTCGTCGTGGCAGCGCGCGACCGGTCACGAACATCAGCGGCCTCCAGGCACCTGTTCTCCGCGGCGCGATCGGAACGGGGCGCTCTGCACGACCTGACGGACCATCGTCTGGAACTGGTAGCCGCCGGCGGCGAGCGCGCGTTGAACTGAATCCACCGCGCGACGGTCGAACGGTTCCAGCCCGCGACCGAGCGCGTAGGTCATCATCTTCCCGGTGAGGGTACGCGAGAACTGCGGCAAATGCGAGACGAGACGTACGCGCATCTCGGCCGGTGTGGTGAACGTCTGACCGTCCGGAAGGGTCCCGGTGGCGTCCACCGGAAACTTCCCTTCCCGGTCACGCCATCGGCCGATGGCGTCGTAATTCTCGAGACCGAAGCCCAGCGGATCCATGTTGCGATGGCAGGCCGCACACGCCGGGTTACTGCGATGACGCTCGAGCTGCTGGCGCACCGACCGTTCAGCGCCGGCGTTCGACTCCTCGAGCGGCGGGATGTCGCCCGGCGGCGGCTCAGGCGGCGTGCCGAGGATGTTCTGCAGCACATATTTTCCGCGGATGACCGGCGACGTTCGCGTCGGATAGCTCGATACCGTCAGCACCGCGCCCTGACTCAGCACCCCACCGCGCCGATCCGTCCTCAGCGCGACACGCCGCATCTCGGAACCGGTGACGCCAGCCACCCCGTAGTGTGCCGCGAGCCGCTCGTTGAGGAATGTGTAATCCGCCGTCAGAAAGTCGCTGACCGGCCGGTTCTCGCGCAGCACGTGCTCGAAAAACATCGTCGTCTCGCGCTTCATCGCGTCGCGCAGGTCGGCATCCCATTCCTTGAACGTGTCCGGATCGGGTTTGACGACGTCGAGATTGCGTGTTTCGAGCCATTGACCGGCAAAGTTTTCCGCGAACGCGGCGGCACGCGGATCGGCCAGCATCCGGCTGACCTGCGCGTCGAGCACCGGCGGATCACCAAGACGGCCCGATGCCGCGAGCGTCATCAGCTCTTCGTCCGGCATCGAACTCCAGAGGAAGTAGCTGACGCGCGAGGCGAGCTCGAAGGGTGACACGTCGTGCACCGTCCGCGGGTCGCGCGGGTTCGGATCGCGCTCGACGCGGAAGAGAAAGTTCGGCGACATCAGCATCGCCTGGATCGCCAGCTGGATCCCGTGCTCGGCGGAACGGTTGCCGCGCGAGCCCAGTTCCACGAATCGCATCAGCGCGTCGATCTCGCGCCGCGTGGCCGGCCGGCGGTACGCGCGGCTGGCGAGTCCGGTGATGATGCGCTCCACGCAGCGCCGGCCGGACGAGGGATCGCACGACAGAATCCTCGTTCGGCTCTCCTTCTGCCGTGTCGAGGCATACGGCCCCACGAACACGATCGAATCGAGAAACTTGTTCTTCCTGCGATCGTAGGCGTCGGCAGCCGGCAGTGCGTTCACGAACGGGTCGTCGATGAACCCGGCGCGAAAGACGTGGTCGCCCTCGGACAGATACACGCGAAGCTCTTCCTCGGAATACGGATCGAAGTAGACGAGGCCAGACGGCTTCGTCTCGACGATCTTGCTCGCGATGAGGACGCCATTCATCCACAGCCCCAGCGTCACCGCGGCGGCGTCCTTGCCATTCACCTTCGGCCGCTCGCCCGGCAGGCCGATGCGCACCGTATAGTCGCCGGCGAACTCGACGCGGTGTTCCGCCTCGATGGTGCTGCGATCGATGCGCCGAATCTTTCTGTCGCGGGTGCGATAGTCGGCCTCGACAGGTTTCGGCGGAATCTCTGTCGACACCGCCCATCGGGCGATCCGCTCGGCGGCACCAAGGTACCGCTCGGTCAGCAGCGGTGAGATGGTGAGCACGTCGCCGATGTTGTCGAAACCGTCTCCTGAATCGTCGGCCGGGAAGTATCTGTCCGCCCGGAATCGCACGCCGAGCAGGTCACGGATTGTGTTGGTGTACTCGCTGCGATTGAGTCGTCGCGCGGTCACGCGGCCGGGGTCCTGCGCTACCGACGCGTCGGCGGCGTCGAACGCGCGCTCGATGTAACCGGTCATCGCGTCGAGCTGCGCCTTTTGCGGCCGCGGCGTTCCCGCCGGCGGCATGTCGCCTGCTCTCAGGCGCCGCAGCACTTTTTCCCAGACGTCGCGGTTCTGCGCGAGCGAGTCGGGCGACGCCATCCCGTCGAGATTCAAACCGCCCGCGAGCATCCGCCCGTTGTGACACTGCGCGCAGGTGCCCGTGAGCACCGGCCGTACATCGGCGTTGAAGTCGTCCGCCTGGCCAGCCAGCCGTTGGGACGATCCGACGGTAATCAGCGTCGCGAGCGAAGCGCCGATTACCGTGAGCGCGGCTCCGGCCGCGGCCGTTGGCTTACCTCCGCGTCCCGGCCGCGGCGGCGGTTGCGCGCTGACCAGCTGGACGTAGGTCTCAAGGACGCGCTCCTTCTGGTCGGGTCTGGCGATCAAATAGCGATGCGTGCCAGATGGCGACGGCGTAAAGCGTGTCCGCCCATCGTCTGTCACGGTGATTGTCCCGGGCTCCGACAGCTCGAAGTAGCGTTGGTCCGGGCTGCTGACGTAGAGCATCGCCGCGAGTGTCCGCGACGGCGCATCATACGGAAAGGCGCGGAACCCGCGGTACGCGTCCACGACTGGATGATGCGGGGCCCACGTGAAGCTCGTGTCCACGCTGGATCCTGGAAACGGCAGCGCGTCGCTCAGCTCCGCGCCAGCCATCACGATTGGCGCCGGCCAGTCGGCAAGAAGTCTTCTGAAACCTGCGACATCGGCGCGCACTATCGGATCGGGCACGCCTCCGTCGAAACGTCCGGCCGCGATGGCCAGCACCGCCGCCTTTCTGCTCGCCCACGCCCGGCCGTCAGGAATCGCGAGGAGGCCAAGCAGATTGGCCGGGCGGCCGCCGAGAACAATTGCCGCGTTGCGATCGACCTGCGCGCTCAGCGCGTTGCGGATCAGCGCGACCGGATCGGCCGTGTCGTTCAGCGTCGGCAGCGTCGCGAGGTAGACCGGTTTTCCATCAGCGCTGATCTTGCCAAGTGGAGCCTCCAGCATCGGCGGCACGGAGTCCGTTTCGGTGCCTGCCGTCGACATCCCAATCGCCGGCGCATTCCTGCTGACGACCGCACCTGGCTGGTCGCCCGCGTAAAAGCGGGCGACGAGGTCGAGGAACCTGGCGGCCCGCAGGTTGAAGGCGCTGGTGCTCAGCGATGCCACACGCGCCTGCTGCCGCCCGGCGAGGCCGAAGAGCATCGCCAGCGCCAGCACCTGGTCGATGTCGCCGTCGAGCGACGAATCGAAGAGCACTGCCAGCGGCGGCTTCTTCTGCGTTTGCGGGGCCTGCATCAGTTCTTTGCCGGCTCTGTGGGGCGGGCCAATCGCATTGATCGCTCCGTCATGTCCCGTGGATCAGTGGAAACGGGATGATCGCGCCAGAGCCAGCGCATCATCTCGGGAAGAATCGTCTGTGCGTGGGCCAGGCCGCAGGTCAATGTGGCCGCCAGCGTACCCGATAGAAAGTGCCGCATAACCATCACGACTTCCTGGAGCGGATGATCGTGCGGAAGCGCGAGAGCGTCAAGGGTGGTTACCGGCCGGATTCCCTCGTATTCCGGGCATGCATAACCGATATTCGGAATCCGCGTTCTTCAAGAAGCACACGAAGAAATAGGCGAGGTACACTCTGCGGGACGAGAGCCCGTGAACCAGCTATGAACGACATCGACAAACGGTTCACAGGCTCCGTTCCGAAGGTCTACGGGACGTTCCTCGTTCCGTTGATCTTCGAGCCGTACGCGGCCGACCTGCAGGCGCGTATCAGCTCGATAGGACCTTCGCGGATACTGGAAATCGCCGCGGGGACCGGTGTGGTCACACGCGCTCTGGCGGCAACCGCACGTCCGGACGCCTCCATCGTCGCGACAGATCTGAATCAGGCGATGCTCGACGAAGCGGCTGCCACGGGCACGGCGCGCCCGGTCGAATGGCAGCGCGCGGATGCGATGGCGCTTCCCTTTGCCGACAACGAATTCGACGCCGTCGCGTGTCAGTTCGGTGTGATGTTCTTCCCCGACAAGGCGCAGGCTTTTGCCGAAGCACGCCGCGTGCTCAAACCGGGAGGCGTCTTTGTCTTCAACGTCTGGGATCGCATCTCAGAAAATGAGTTCGCGAACACCATCACCAATGCTCTGGCCGGCGTGTTTCCGGACGATCCGCCCCGGTTTCTGATGAGGACCCCGCACGGGTATCACGACGTCCCGATAATTCAACGCGATCTGGCGGCTGGGGGATTTACGAGTTCGCCCCGGATCGAGACGGTCGTCGCCCGAAGCCGGGCAGATTCCGCGCGCGTGCCGGCGTTCGCCTACTGCCAGGGCACGCCGCTGCGGAACGAGATCGAGGCGCGCGACGCATCCAGCCTCGATGAGGCAACGGCCATCGCTGCGGCTGCCGTCGCGCAGCAGTTCGGTGCGGATGGCGTCGAGGGCAAGATTCAAGCGCACGTCGTCACCGTCAGGAAATGAAAGTGAAGAGCGTGCGCCTGATTCCGTCCGTCGTCTTCACGTTGATCTGCGCATCGGGCGTCACCCTCGCGCAGTGGCTGCATCACCCGACGGCAGGCGAGTCACGGACGCGCACTCCATTTATCCGCTCCCGTGTAACGGATATTCGCGATTGACACCGTGGCGCCGGGTCATAATGCCCCGCACCGGCTCTCGATTGTGACAACGAAAATCCCGGACCTCAACCTCCTGCCGATCGCCATCGCGCTTTACGACGAGCTGAGCGTCAGCCGCGCCGCCCGGCAGCTGGGCATGAGCCAGCCGGCCGTGAGCAAAGCGCTCCGGCGGCTGCGCGAGACCTTCGAGGATCCGCTCTTCGTCCGACGCCCGAGCGGCATCGTGCCCACGCCGCGGGCGCATGCCATCGTCCGCGCGGCGCGGCCTCACCTGCATCAACTGCAGGAAGACCTGCTCAGAGGCGAACGGTTCGATCCGGCCGTCAGCACCCGGCCGATCACGCTGGCGGTGTCCGACATCGCCGAGATGGCATTCTTCCCGTCGATCATCGAGCACTTCCGCACGCATGCGCCGAAGTGTCCGGTGAGCACCGTGTCGGTAATGGACGCCCAACTGGCCCAGGGACTGGAGAGCGGGGATATCGACCTCGCGGCCGGTTTCTATCCGGCGCTGGCGTTGAGAAATTTCCGGCAACGCCGATTGTCGAGGCACGGGTTCGCCTGCCTGATGCGCGCCGGACATCCGCTCTGGAAGAGCCGCCTCACCATGGCCGCCTTCCTTGCCGCCGAGCACATCGTCGTCCGCCGCGAAGGGCGAAGCCAGGAAGTGCTCGAGCGATTCATCGAACGCCGGAAGATGCGCCGCAAGATCGCGGTCTACACGTCCCACGTGCTGAGCGTGCCGTTCATCGTCATGGAATCACAGCTCGTGGCGACACTGCCGTATGCAGTGGTCACCAGGTTCGCATCGCTGACGTCGCAGGTGGCCGCCGCGCTGCCGCCGTTCGATCTTCCGTACGAGTTGAAGCTGCACTGGCATCGCCGATTCGACAACGAGCCGCGGAGCCTCTGGATTCGAGAGCAGCTCGCCGCGGTTTTCAAGGATCATCAATGGCTGGCACCGCCGCCGGGCCCGGCCCCATTTCTCGAGACCTAACCGGATGAGCACACGAACCCAGGTCGGCATTGTGGGAGCGGGCCCGGCAGGTCTGTTGCTGGGGCAGCTGCTGCATCTCAATGGCATCGACTCCGTCATCGTCGAGAACCGAAGCCGCGATCATGTGATCGACCGTGTGCGCGCGGGGGTCCTCG
>Ga0307405_10000363_pt1 | contig 16967 bp, 14 predicted proteins | sample 322Cmetagenome_2_FD_203311 | JGI IMG/M metagenome (GOLD analysis project Ga0307405, IMG submission 203311) | Maize rhizosphere microbial communities from greenhouse at UC Davis, California, United States - 322HYB-C-1 | ecosystem: Host-associated > Plants > Roots > Rhizosphere > Soil | place...
CTCTTGTCCGGTCGGCTAACCCGCGTACAGCTGCCACCAATATTCGTTTAGCCGCGAACGGTGGTAGCTCCTGACTCAAGAGAGCAAACCGATGACCAAGTATCACCCCCTTCAAGCCAATACCAGCGGCGGCCCCACACTGTTTATCGACACAGAGGCTGGGGCCTCCGATCTTCTGGAAACCGCTGCGCACCGCATCAAAGCCGCCCGCGACTTACTCAACAGTGTTTCCTGTCTCTGCATGAAAAACGCCGAGGGTTATGACCTCGAGCATTTTGCCAACGCCGCACATCTGTTGTTACAGGACGGATGTGATGCCTTGGAAGTGTTGGGGTGGAGCATCGGTGGAGGTGATATCCAATCCTCACCTGCTGGCGATTCTGCTGTACATCAGGCAGATCTTCCCGTCTAACCATCAAGCTGCAGAGTTGGTGGGACATTAGGATTGGGACTGAAGACTTTGAATGGCCCGGCCCCTTCGCGGCGGCCCACGGAGCAATGCCGGAGTGAGGGCACACCGAGCCCAGGCGAGGTGCCGAGTGGTGGGGCAAGAGCGTTTTGGTTACTTTTGACTGGGCCGGCTTCCGGGCTTCTCAAAAGTGACCCGCTGTAAAAGCGGAACCATAAGCCGCCATTACCGCAGCAACGGATATGTACACGGCCCCTAAGAGTGAACCCACCCCCCAGCAACAGCTCAGCGATTATGCAGATAAGCCTTCCCATAATGCCGCTCCATCCGCGCCTGAATCAGCTCCAACACAATGGACATCAACCAATAGATAACCGCCGCCGTAGTCAGCATCTCGATATACCGATAGCTGGAACGACCATAGGACTGCGCCAGAAACATCACCTCCCAGACCCCCATCACCGAGATCAGCGAAGAGTCCTTGAGCATCGAGATGAACTGGTTGGTGGTCGGCGGGATGATGGTACGCATGGCCTGGGGCAGGGTGACGCGCCAGAAAATCACGGTTTCGCCCATGCCCAGGGCGAGGGAAGCTTCCCGTTGGCCGCGAGGCACGCCGAGAATCCCGGCACGGAAGATTTCGCTCAAGTAGGCGCCGTAGTTGAGTGACAGGGCGATGATTCCCGCAGCGATGGCGCCCGGGACCACGCCCAATTGCGGCAGGCCCAGGTAGATCAGCAGGATCTGGATCAACAGCGGCGTGCCACGAAAGAACGACGCGTAGAAGCTGGCGATGCCGAACGCCACCGCGCTGCTGGACAAGCGCGCCAGCGCGGCGATGAAACCCAGCAGTGACGAGGCGACGATGGAGCACAGGCACAGGAACAATGTCAGCACCGCGCCCTGCAGAAAGCCGTTGGGCGCCAGGTGCACGCCCAGCAGGTTCGGCAGTTTGTCGAGGATGATCGAGAACTTCAGGTCGAAACTCAGGAAGAAACTGGCGAACAGCACCAGCATCGCGGCCCAGGTCAGATACAGCCGTGTGCGAAAACCGAAGATTTTTTGCAGGCGCGACTCAGCCACCGGTGGAGGTGGCTGGATAGGGGGCGGAAAAGAACTCATTGGCTGATGTCGGCACCGATCCATTTTTGCGAGAGCTTGCTCAGCGTGCCGTCCTGCTTCAGTTGGGCAAAGACTTCACGCACCTTGCTGTTCCACTCGGCGTCGCCTTTCTCGATGGCAACCGAATTAGGCTCTGAATACAGTGGCTCGCCCGCCAGTTTGAAGCGCTTGTCTTCGGTCAGGCGTGGCTGCGCGGTCACCAGGTTGGTCAGCACCGCGTCCAGCCGAACCCCGGCGCCGAGGCCCAGGTCCTGGAACGCCACGTTATCGGTATCGTATGGCGCGATTTGCACATCCTCGAACGGGTAGCTCAGCTGGGTATCCTCGGCGCCTTCGATCACCAGGTTCTTGTTCAGGTAGCTTTCGTAGCTGGAGGCGCTGGTGAGGCCGACTTTCTTGCCGCTCAGGTCCTTGGCGCCATGGATGCTGTCGTCCTTGGCGTTGACCACGATCACCGCAGGCGAGGCGTAGTACTGCACCGGAAAATCGAACACTTCGGCGCGCGCCTTGCTCGGTGTCATCGAGCAGATGCAGATGTCGTAGCGGCCACTCCAATGGCCGGCCGCGATCACATCCCACGAGGGCGTTTCCAAGCGCAGCTTGACCCCAAGCTTTTGCGCGACGGCCTTGGCGACGTCCACGTCGAACCCGTCAAGCTGGTTCTGGTCATTGAGAAAAGAGAAGGGCGGGTAGCTTTCCATCAACACGCCGACCAGTTCTTTTTTCTGCTCGATACGATCCAGCGTGGTGCCGGCAAAGATCGATGAGGAAGCGGCCAGCAGCGTCAAGCCCAGGGCAAGCGGTAGAGGTGATTTCACGATAAATCCCAGGCTGAAAAATAGGTTGTGATTGGCGGAAGAGTGCGCATTAAATAGTTATAAGAACGACTCCGATAGTGAGTATTTTTCATAAGCTTATGAGTGAATCGCATATGGCCGCAGCAAGGACAATTATTCTCGACGGCGGCATGGGCCGTGAGCTACAACGCCGTGGTGCGCCGTTTCGACAGCCCGAGTGGTCGGCCCTGGCCCTGAGCGAAGCGCCCCAGGCTGTGGAGGCGGTGCATGCGGGTTATATCGCCAGCGGCGCCGATGTGATTACCAGCAACAGCTACGCCGTGGTGCCCTTTCATATCGGCGAAGCGCGCTTTGCCGAGGAAGGCCAGGCGTTGGCGGCATTGGCGGGGGAGTTGGCCAGGCGGGCGGTGCAGGCTTCAGGCAAAGCGGTGCGGGTGGCCGGATCGCTCCCTCCGCTGTTCGGTTCCTACCGTCCCGATCTGTTCGACGCCTCCCGCGCCAGCGAGCTGCTGGCGCCATTGGTTGCTGGCCTGACACCCCATGTCGACCTGTGGCTGGCCGAAACCCAGAGTTCCACTGTCGAGGCGCGGGCCATTCATGCCGGACTGCCGAAGGACGGCAAGCCGTTCTGGCTGTCGTTTACCTTGAAAGACGAAGACACCGATGAAGTGCCGCGCCTGCGCTCCGGCGAGCCGGTGGCGGACGCCGCGGCAGTGGCGGCGGAGCTCGGGGTCGAGACGCTGCTGTTCAATTGCAGCCAGCCCGAGGTGATTGGCGCAGCGATCGACGCGGCGCGCGAAACCTTCGAGCGCCTAGGCGTGAAAATCCACATCGGTGCCTACGCCAATGCCTTCCCACCGCAGCCCAAGGAAGCGACAGCCAATGACGGGTTGGACCCGCTGCGCGAAGACCTCGATCCGCCGGGCTATCTGCGGTGGGCGGCGGACTGGCGCAAGCGTGGGGCCAGCCACCTGGGCGGCTGTTGCGGCATCGGGCCGGAGCATATTGCGGTGTTGGCACAGCAACTGCGCTGATCCTGGCTGCAAGCCCGGTGGCGAGGAAGCAAGCGCACTCGCCGCGCAGGCGCCGAGCGGTTCGCGCCGAGGCTCAGGCTCGGCACTGTGCGAGACTGCGCACCTGGTCATCCGCGCTCTGGTTTTCCGCACTCAGCCAGCGCTCGAAGGCTGCCCCGATCGCCGGCCATTCCGAGTCCAGCATCGAATACCACGCGGTGTCGCGGTTCTGCCCCTTGACCACCATATGCTGGCGAAATACGCCTTCAAACGTGAATCCCAGCCGCTCGGCGGCATACCGGGAACGGGCGTTGGCGTTGTTGCATTTCCATTCCAGGCGTCGATAGCCCAGGGCGAAACACTCTTTCGCCAGCAGGTACACCGCCTCGGTACTTTTCGGCGAGCGCTGCATCGGCGCGCCGAAGGTGACATGGCCAATCTCGATACGGCCTTGGGCCGGCACGATGGACATCAGGCTGAGAATACCTTGCACGTCGCCACTGGCGCGGTCGATCACGCTGAAGAAATACGGATCGATGTTGGCCGCATGGTTGTTCAGCCAGGTATCGAACCCGCTGCGCTCCTTGAACGGGCCGTAGGGCAGGTAATCCCAGAGTTTCGGATCGGCGCCGGGACCTTCGAGGGCTTGCCACAATCCGTCGGCGTGGCGCGCCGGGTCGAGTTTTTCCAGGCGGATGAAGCGTCCTTCGAGCAAGCGCGTAAACGGCGCCGGGACACCTTTCCAATCAGCGAGCGAAGTCGACATGCTGCGTTCCTTAAAGGGCTTTGCGAAATTGAATGAAGCCAGGGCGTTCGGCGATTCGCTCGTAGAGCTGGATTGCGGTCGCGTTGGTCTCGTGGGTCAGCCAGTGCACTTTGCCGCACCCGTCGGCCTTGGCGGTGGCGTAGACGCATTCGATGAGTTGGCGACCTGCGCCCTTGCCTCGGCAGTGTTCTGCCACCAGCAGATCCTGAAGATAGCAGGAGTTCTCGATGCTCCAGTTGGAACGGTGGTAGATGAAATGCACCAGGCCCACCGCCGTGTCGCCATCCCAGGCGAGCGCGCCATGGGTGGGCTCACGGTGGTCGAGCAAGCGTTGCCAGGTGCTCTGGCTCACCGCGTCTGGCAGTTCGGTGTTGTAGAACCGCAGGTAGGCCTGCCACAGCGGCAGCCAGGCAGCGTGGTCGGCGGCGGTGACAAGGCGGATCTCAAGCTGGCTCATGTTCACTCCTGGGGCAATTGTTCAGGCATCAGGCGTGCGAGTGCCTGGTCCTGCGGATCAAGGCTCGCGGCGAGCCCGTTGCGAACCCCGGCGGCATCCGCGGGGCTACGGTTCTGGCTGAGCTTGCGCTTGCCTTCCAGACGCTGGATGGGCAGGGCGAAGCCGACGATGGCCTTGAGCATGCTGTCGATGTACTCCGCCGGGGCGTCGTCGATTTTCCACGGCTGGGCCCGACCGCTTTCATGGCGGTGGGTGAGCTCGCCGACCAGGTTGCGCAACCGCTGCGGGTCGCTGAACACCTCGGCATTGCCATAGGCGTGGACGGCGAGGTAGTTCCAAGTGGGCACGACCTTGCCGTGCTCGGCCTTGCCGGGGTAGAAACCCGGGCTGACGTAAGCGTCGACACCTGCAAATACCACCAGCGCTTCAGCACCGGCTTCCAGGTCACGCCACTGCGGATTGGCGCGAGCCATGTGCCCATGGAGGGTTCCGTTCGGCCCCTGTCGAGTGTCCAGCAACAGCGGCAGATGGCTGGCCTGCAAGCCGTGTTCGCCGTGGGTAACCAATACGGCGAGGCGACAGTCATCCATCATTTGATGCAAGTGAGGCAGGTCTTCCACTGCAAAGGCTTTTGGGTTGTACATGGAAATTTTTCCTTGGCGATTGGCTTCATCGTAGGCAGGCTATTGGTCTGTTGTAAGAGCCACTTTCGACCAATTCGACAGGTCCATTTGCAGGTGCAGTCATGCCCGATGCCGTACCGCCATTGTCTTTCAACCCCGCCGGCATCGAACTGGACCGCCGCCATGGGCTCAGTCGCCAGCTCTATCAGGCCCTGCGTGCGCGAGTACTGGACGGACGCCTGGCCAGCGGCACACGGTTGCCGGCCAGCCGCGACCTGGCGGCGGCGTTGTCGATTTCCCGCAACAGCGTGGTACGCGCCTACGACCAGCTGTATGCCGAAGGCTTCATAGAAGGACGAGTAGGTAACGGCACCTACGTGGCGAAGCTTTCACCGCTGGCATTGCCATCGGGAAAATTATCCACAAATCCATCCACAGGGTTTTCAACAGGCTTACCCACAGCCTTATCCACAATTCAGCTTGATTCCCCTGGGTTTCCATCCAGCAAAGTTATCCACAGTAACGCGCTCGAACGGGTCGAAAAGCATCATCTGGCCCAGCCCCCCAGCGGCCCGCCAAGAGCGTTTCGGGTGGGCGTCCCGGCGTTCGATCTGTTTCCTTTCGACGTGTGGGCCAAGCTGAACGCGGCGTTCTGGCGAAAACCGGATCTGCAGCAGTTGTGCTACGGCGATGCCCAAGGCGATGCGCGCCTGCGCGGCCTGGTCGCGGCCTACCTGCGTAGTTCACGGGGTTTGCACTGCTCGGCTGAGCAAATTGTGATCACCAGTGGCGCGCAACAGGCGATCAGCCTTTGTGCACAGTTGCTGGTGGACCCTTGCGACATCGTCGCGGTGGAAAATCCCGGCTATCGCGCCGCAGGGCATGCATTTGCCGTAGCCGGTGGCGATGTGCGAGGCGTGCCGGTGGACAGCGACGGGCTCGATTGTGCAGCGCTGGCTGCACTGGAGCAGTGTCGGCTGGCTTACGTGACGCCCTCCCATCAATATCCGACCGGAGTAGTCATGAGTTTGGCCCGGCGTCTGGAACTGCTGGCCTGGGCCGGGCGCAACGATGGCTGGATCGTCGAGGACGACTATGACGGCGAGTACCGCTACAGCGGCGCGCCGCTGGCGCCCTTGGCTGCGCTGGATCGTGGAGGCCGTGTCTTGTATGTCGGGACGTTCGGCAAGGTTGCGTTCCCGGCGTTGCGCCTGGGTTACCTGGTGCTGCCGCCCGGCCTGGTCGATGCCTTCGCCCGCCGTCGGGCGGTGGATGTGCGCCATTCTGAAGTCAGCACTCAAGCGGTGATGGCCGAGTTCATGGCCGCTGGACATTTTCAGCGGCACATCAGGCGCATGCGTCGGGCCGCTCTGGCCCGGCGCGACGCACTTCTGGCGGGCTGGCCGGAGGCTGTCGCAGGCGTCGGCGCGATGCCCACCGTGGTCGCCGGGCTGCACGTCACGGTTCCAGTGCAGAGCATCGAGCGCGAGCGCGAGCTGGTTGCCCAGGCCGCCGGCGTGGGCGTCGAAATCAATGGCCTGAGCAGTTATTGGTTGCCCGCCACGGCGCCTTCCCGAATCCGTGCAGGCATGGTGCTGGGGTTCGCCGCCGTGCCGCCTGCGGCGATAGACACTGCGCTGGCAAGCTTGGCAAAAGCCTGGGGAATCCGCTGATACGGAGCCGGGCGCAAGCGCCCGGCCCTGAAGCCCATACCAAGGCTGCAGCCTGCGTCACTGGCCGGATTTAATCCGCGTCCAGGCCCTCGTCCGTGCCCGCTCGGCATCCCTCGGCAAGGGTTGCAACGTGTACAGCGTCGCCATGGCCGCCTCGGTCGGATACAGGTTGGGATTGTTGCGGATTGCCGGATCGACCATGTCGGTGGCGTCCTTGTTCGGGTTCGGGTAGCCGACAAAATCACTGACGGGTGCGATTACCTTCGGCTGCAACAGATAGTCAATGAAGGCGTAGGCGTCGTCCGGGTTCTTCGCACCCTTGGGAATGGCCAGCATGTCGAACCAGATCGGCGCGCCTTCCTTGGGCAGGCGCATGTCCACGGTCACGCCGTTCTTGGCCTCCTTGGCGCGGTTGGCGGCCTGGGAGAAGCTGCCGGAATAGCCGACCGCTACGCAGATATCGCCGTTGGCGATGTCGGCCATGTACTTGGACGAGTGAAAATAGGTGATGTGCGGGCGGATCTTCATCAGCAGCGCTTCTGCCTTGGCATAGTCCGCCGGTTTCTTGCTGTTGGGATCCAGACCCAGGTGCTGCAAGGCCAAGGGCAGGATTTCCGAAGGCGAATCGAGCAGGGCCACGCCGCACTGTTTGAGCTTGCTGATATTTTCTTCCTTGAAGATCAGGTCCCAACTGTCCACCGGCGCATTGTCGCCCAGCGCGGCCTTGACCTTGGCCGGGTTGAAGCCGATCAGGATGGTGCCGTACATGTAGGGCACCGCAAACTTGTTGCCCGGATCGTTGGCTTCGATCAGCTTCATCAGCTTGGGATCGAGGTGGTTCCAGTTCGGCAATTTGCTGCGGTCCAAGGGCTGAAATACACCGGCCTCGATCTGCTTGGCCAGGAACACATTGGACGGCACCACCACGTCGTAGCCGGCGTTACCGGTGAGCAGCTTGGCTTCCAGGGCTTCGTTGGTATCGAAGATGTCATAGACCAGTTTGACCTGGCTGTGCTGCGCCTTGAAATCTTCCAGGGCCTTGGGCGTGATGTAGTCGAACCAGTTGTAGACACGCAGGGTGCGCTCCTCGGCCTGGACCGCGCCGCACAGCAGCGTGGCGCAGAGGGCTGGAGCCATCAGACGCTTGAGTCTTTTCATGCTGATATTCCTCATTGGGCGCTTTGAAAACCTTCGAGAACGTTCACCGCGTTGATGCCGATTTCGGTCACCGCATAACCACCCTCCATCACGAAGAGCGTCGGTTTGCCGAGCGCCGCGATGCGTTTGCCCATCGCCAGGTAATCCGGACTGTCGAGCTTGAATTGAGAGATCGGGTCGTCCTTGAAGGTGTCTACGCCCAGGGAGACGACGATGACATCGGCGTCATAGTCCAGGACCTCGCCGCAGGCCTGTTCGAGGGCGGCGCTCCAGCTGTCCCAGCCGGAACCGGCGGGCAGCGGGTAGTTGAAATTGAATCCCGTGCCGGCGCCTTCGCCGCGTTCATCGGCGTAGCCCAGGAAGAACGGGAATTCGGCTTCGGGATGGCCATGGATCGAGGCGAACAACACATCGCTGCGTTGGTAGAAAATCGATTGGGTGCCGTTGCCATGGTGGTAGTCGACATCAAGGATCGCGACCTTCCGGTGGCCCTGGTCAAGGAAAGCCTGGGCGGCAATGGCGACATTGTTGAGGTAGCAATAACCCCCCATCAAGTCGCTGGCGGCGTGGTGCCCCGGTGGCCGGCACAACGCGAAGGCACTGCGGGCACCGCGCTGGATTTCGGCCTGGGCGCTGAGGGCGACCTGGGCTGCGCTGTAGGCGGCCTGCCAGGTGCCGGCGGTAATCGGGGCGCCGCCGTCGAAACTGTAATAGCCGAGTTGACCGTGCAGGCTCGTCGGGATAACGGTACGCAGGGTGCGCGCCGGCCAGGTATAGGGCAGCAGGTCGCCGTCGCGGTTGAATTCGCTCCAGCGGTCCCAGGCACCCTTGAAAAATTCAAGGTATTGCGGACTGTGGATGCGCTGGATCGGCCTCAGGCCGAAATCCCGTGGCGCCTCCACCGGCCCCAACGCTCGGGCCTTGACTCGCTCCAGCACATGATCGGCGCGGGAGGGCATTTCGAAGCAGGGCATCAGTTGCCCGTCCATCAACTCGCAACGTCCATGGTGCAGGTGGTGATCGTCGGAATAGATCGTCAGCATTCTTGTTCTCCGCAGGGGCTGATCCGGTATCCACAGTCTTGCGGCGCGCCGCGTTTGGGAGAACGGCAGGAGAGGCCAAAAGGGGATCGAAATGGCCAAAATAGTTGACCGTAAATCGCCCCTTGTTGGCGCAAGCGTGCGCCGGTTCGGGGCGTGAGCGCGAGGCGGTTGCCGAAACCTGTGGCGAGGGGATTTATCCCCCCCTGGGGCGCGAAGCGTCCCTAATACCGACAACCCGGTATATCAGGCCGATCAAGCGGCTGCTCAGGGGTTGCTGCGCAGCCCAGCGGGGATAAATCCCCTCGCCACGGGGGACTTGCAACAAATGAAGGCAGCTAGTGACCTACAGTTATCATGATCTGAACTGACTCGGCGCCACGCCGCTCCAGCGTACGAATGCGTGGCGGAAGCTGGCTGTTTCGCTGAAGCCGAGCATTTCGGCGATCCGGTAGATCGGCAATTGATCTTCGCCGAGCATCTGCTTGGCCCGCTCGAAGCGCAGTTCATCGAGCAATTCCTGATAGCTGCAACCCAGGTCCTTGAGGTGCCGGCGCAGGGTGCGCGCCGAGCAGTTCATCTGTTCGGCCAAGCCTTCCAGGCCCGGCGGGGCATCCAGTTGTGCGGCGAGCGAGTGGCGGATGCGTCCCAGCCAGGCTTGCCGGCCGGTAAACTCGGTGTTCTGCCGGCGGCAGCGTTCGGCCATGGCGTGATGAGTGATGGGGTCAGCCAGTGGCAAGGGCTGCGCGAGCCAGTGGCGATCGAAGGCGAAGGCGTTGTCGATACTGTCGAAACGCACCGGGCACTCGAACAGGGCCTCGTATCGTGCCTGATAATCCGGTGCCGAATGCTCGAAGCGCGTCGCCCGCAAGGGGAGCGCATGGCCGAGCAGGTCGTTGCAGATGACCTTCAGCGAGACCATGCAGAACTCGGCATTGAACACGGCCAGGGCCGGGTTTTCCCGATAGTCGCTGGCGCTGAGCCAGATGTGCTCGCCGTCGTCTCCCAGTGTCAGCTCAAAGAGTGTTCCCAATAGCGCCGGGTAACGCAGCGCCAAGCGTAAAGCGTCACCTAAGGTGGCGCTGGTGAGCAGGGCATAGCCGAGCATGCCGTAGGACGAAACGTGCATGTTGCGGCCCAGCTCCAGGCCTATGTCGCGTTTCAACGCCACGGCGTTGGCGCAGACCTGCATCTCCTGGTTGGTGGTGATGCAGGTGTCGGCGCGGCTCAGGTCCGCCATGCTGATTCCGCTGCCGGCCAACAATGCAGCGCTGGGCAAGCCTTCGTTCTTGAAGGCGTCAAGCACCAGGGAAACCGCGTTCAGGGTGGTGAGGTGGGAATGAAGCATGGTCCGTTTCCAGCCTGGAGAGGCTGCAAACCGAGCAAGTTGTATGCCGCATGTTTCTGGGTATGGGCCGAACGTCGCTTGGCACAAAAGCGATAACCGGATACCGCACCTCGCGGCCGAGGGTCGCCTAGCATGGCGCAATGGTCCAGGCCCTCGCCTGCGTGCCGGTTATCGCCTTGTATTCCACCTGCATAGGGAAATGCCAAATGCCTGTTTCTGATGTGACCCCTTCGGCTGTAAATCTGTCGCGCGCTCTACGAACCGATACCGATACCGAGATCGGCTCGTTGGCCTTGGCGCTGCATGGGTTATTTGCCTCGCGCCCGACATTGAGGGAGACCGCACAACGCACCCTCCAAGAAGTGTTCGACGACCGTTATCCGGCGTTGGGTGTGTCGGTCGCCAGCGTCGTGCTGGTCGAGCCCCGAAGGCAACTTGTGGAAGGGCAAGGCGGACTCGATGGGTACACCTGGCATTCATTGACCGACCTGTTGCTTGAATGCTGTCGCAACGGGGTTGCCAGGACGTTGGATCCCGAGAGCTTCCTTTCAAGGTTCGCGGGAGTGCAGCCCTCTCAAGCTATTGGGATCCCCCTGGCCGAGATTCGGCAGATACTCGAGGAATGGGCGGCGCTGCTGCTGGAGTGCTATCAGCAACAGCTGGTGGACTTCTGGAGCCAGCCTCAAGGTGGCAGCGATAGCATCTGGCGGCAGGTCTCCGATCTTTTTCGGTTGCAATTGCAACAGGCGTCTTTGGGGTTGGAGAGTGAAGAACGTGCCACCGTTCAGGCCGTCCTCGACTATCCAGACAATGAACATCGCCAACGTATGTTGGGAAATGTCGCGACTCAAGCCTTCATTACCAATGTCCGCGGTACCGACCCCGACACTCAACGAGCCGATGTTGTTCTGGTGATGTCGATGACACGTAACGTGGGCGGGCGAGAGATTGCATTGCTGTACACCCTGTCGGGTGGGATCGAGGTGTTCGGCTCGCAGTCCGAGATGGAAAATTCCTGGTTCGATCGGCGCCGGCCACGTTATCGGGAATTGACTAACTACCTTCCCGAACATGACATTTTTGATGCGCTGACCCTCTGTCTGCTGGAGCGAGAGCTCCAGCTCATCGCGGCGATCAGACCCTCGAGCTTTACCGATTCGGCCAGTTTCGAGCAGCGATTGACGCAGCTTTCCAGCTTGAGCCTGTTGCTGGGCGCGTTGCGTTCAGGACACGAAGCCAGGCTCTCGAGTTTGCTTGACCTACTCCCTCCCTGGCTCAAGGAGGCCTCGCTGGAGGAGCGCGGCGCCTACAGTCAGCGCCTGTCATCGCTGGCCACGATGCACCGCAGGGGGGCTTCTTTCATGGCGGGTATCCCGACTATCGGCGAGTTCGCCGACCAGGCCCTCAAGGCGCAAATGCTCAGGGACGACCCCGCCCGTGCCGATATTTGCGTAAGCGACATCAAGATTACATTGCAACGCACGACTAACACTGTGTTCGAGGCCGTGGATCCGCCTTATCCGCCACCTCGTTATGTTACTCAAACCCAGACGTTTCCCCACATGGCAATCAGCAACCTCGGTGCATTCCCTCTCGCGCCAGTGCACCAGCTAACCTATCGGGACGGTGAGCCGCCGACCTGGCTGACCTATGATTACCTGCGGGAGTTGACCACACGAGCCGACATCGGCAAGCACTATCCCGAGCTGCTGCGCCACGAGCTCTTGGGCGAGCAGCGGGAAATCGCTGGCAGGCAAAATGACTTTCGCAACAGCCTTCGCATCTTGTTGCCGCTGTTGGCGTTGGAACTGAAAATCAAAAAGAGCCTGACGGACCTGGCTTATCGCTATGTTGTCGCCGCGTTGCAGCCGGACGTCCCAGGCCGTCGGGTGGAGGGGCAGGACATCGTCGTCAGGCCGTTGGGGTTTCTGGCGGGAACCGATGTGGCACCTGATGTGGTAGTGAACATGTTTGTGATCGGTCCGGCTGGCGTGGAGCAGGGGCCGAGCATCCTTTATCGGCCTGCATCTACCGCGCCCCTCATCGAGTTTTCTTCTCGGGCGTCGCTTCTCGATGCTATCAGCGAAGATGGGCAGTTGCAGGAAAGTGTTCTGGCGGGGCTGCCGGTCTTCACGCGCTCGATCTATGCCAATGGCGGTTTTCAGGAACCCCACCTGGCCCGGGTCATCCTCTCCGATTTTGATTTCATTTCTTCCCCTGAGCCCGCCCGGCTCAGCAGTGTGCCGCTGCGCGACGGCATGGTCGCTGCACTCTACGAGGCAAGTTCCCAGGCCCTGATCGAGCAGGCCGAAAAGGCTTCGGTGTCCAATTGCGAAGAGCGTTGGGAGCGATTCAGGCAATTCGCATGGTGCACGTTCAACCTGTTGCTGCCGCTGTTCGATGGCCCGCTGGCCGTGGTCGGCTTGTTAGTGCAGCTCACCGCCAGCTTCGATGACCTTATCGAAAGCGAGAACACCGAAAACCATTCGCAGGCGCTGGCCGACATGCTGATCGGCCTGGCGTTGGCGCTCCTGCACGGCGGCAAGCAATTGAGCGACATCTCTCGCCTCGATGAGCTGCAAGTTGCCGGCGAAGCCAGTATTCCTCGTGCCCCGCTCGACAATGCGATCCGCAAGTCAGCGACATCATCCGTTTCCTCTCAAGCATACGCAGCGAGGTCGAGGCTGTTTTATGGATGGTCCAGCCCGGGCGGCCGATTTTCAGCCAGGGAACTGGGCCGCCTCGACGCGTTCAAGCTGGAGGCTTTTTCCGCAGCGCAAGGTTATGTGTCCTCGGGTCAATACCGTGGGCTCTACCGGTTGGACAGCGAATGGTATGCCAACGTCGACGGAAATTGGTACCGGGTATCGCCCAGGACGGAGGGGGTGGTAATTATTGATACGGCCCATCCGGCGCGAACCGGCCCTTGGCTTGAAAATGACGGGCGGGGTCGGTGGCGGTTGGGTTATGGCCCGCGGTTATTGGGCGGAGCTGGCGGGCCGGGCGCCAGCGCCAGAAAGAAACTCAGGGCATTGGAAAAAAAGGCGCAGGAGCTGCTCGGTACCGTCAGCCAAGGGGATGCCGAGGCTCGGCGGTTGAGCATCAGCGATAGCCCGTCGATCGATGTGGAAGAAATTTTCGTGAACAAGGCCAGCGCTCTGGATCGCCATGCCCGGGACATGATGCAGTTGACCCAGCCGCTTGGCGACCAGGCGCCACAGGTGTTGATTGAACAATTGAAGGCCGGAGCTATTCGGCTGCGAGCGCTGGGGCGATCAACGCGCATCGCCATGCTCAAGTCGAGACGACCGGATGTCGGCGCAGTGGACTATCTATTGCAAGAGCGGCAGATCAGCATCCGCAGGATCGGCGAGCGTGTGGATTGCTCCGGCGATAAAGGCCGGGACTTCCTGCAGGAGTACGAGATCCGCGATACGAGCAACAACCGCGTGCTGTGGTATGCGCATTTCCATTACCCGACACAGGGCACCGCAGCGCAGGCTTTTTCCAAAGCCCACCTGAAAACGGCAGCGCAGCGCAGGCTAGGAGTCGGTTATCAGCTTTCCCAGCAACGGGCCGGACAACCGGTAGACAGGATCTGGCGCGGTGATATCGGCCGCCAAGCGGCAACCAGGCTGTTTCCGTTGGTTTGATCACATGGGTACCGGCACTCGGGGCTGAGGCTCGAAACGTACAGTTGCTCCCATCAGACACCTCTCGCGTGCAAGCGCTGGCCGTCAGGATTCATACCAATCATCGAGGCCCGCGGGATGGGCCTATTCAATGAACCTGAATTCGTAGCCACCGACCCCATACGTTTGCGCCTCGGGATCATGGGGGGCGAAATCGACTGATACCGTGCACCTGCATTCCGCCTCGGCAGGGAAGCCTGTATAGGCCTGTGCAGGAATACGGAAACGATACGGTGAGCCCGGCGCCGCCGGGACGCTCTGCAAAAGATCATAGAGAGAAACCACTTCACCGTTATCGAGCCTTATGGACACCACCCAGAGGCACCGTACGACGCTGGGATACTCCAGGTTCTCGATAATCGCTTCATCCACATCCAGCCCGTTTGGGTAGTCGGACACCTTGAGCTTCGAGTCGATCAACCCCTCCACTATGGGAGGGGTATAAACCAGTGGCGAGGTGACCTTGGCGAACAACTCATCGGAGCCTACCGGTTCCTCGTTGTGCAGTTCGACGAAATAGCGGATGGCCAGTTCCTTGCCCGCAAAAAGCTTGAGGTGTTCTTGCGGTACTTCGATGATCATCAATTCCGGCGGGCTGATTGGCAGGCTTTCGGAAGCGAAGCCAGCGCTGCCATCGAGCGCCCGGACCTTGATGGAGGCGGTGGCAGCCTCCGGCAGGTCTGCCGTCGGGATGTGCACATAGACACGGATATGGGAGGAAGCCAGCTCAACAGGGATGATGATTCCCTGCGTTTCATGGGGAATGAATGGAAGACCGTTGCGATAAAGCGCCGGTGCCACCAGCTGCCGTTGGAAAACCGAAGCGATCGAGGATGGTTGAAAGCCTTCGAACGACGACTTGTTTGGGAACGGATGCGTTTTCATAGGAGCTCCGAAATCGATATCGACCCGCGCCCGTTCATGTGACGCGGATCTATCGGAGCTCACGTTAGGCGTGAGGGAGGGGGCCGGCTACTGTCAGAACTGTCAGTTGACCAAGCAACGCTCCCGATGTACCGGGCTTTGCAAGCGGATTACGCCAGTTCCCCACACAGGTCCCGCTCCACCAGCCGTCGAACCTCAGACACCGGCAACCCCGCACCGATCAACGCCTGCAACTTGCCGAACGCGGCCTCGCGGGTCATGCCGCCGCCGGACAGCACGCCGGCGCCGCGCAAGCGACTACCGGCTTCGTAGACGTCCAGCTCGACGCCGCCTTCATGGCATTGAGTGACCGCCACGACCACCACGCCGTTGTCCCGCACCCGTTCCAGGCTGGCGAGGAAGGCCGGGTTGTCGCTCGGACCGGTGCCGCTGCCGTAGCACTCCAGCACCAGGCCCTGGATGCCGCTGCCCAGCAAGCCATCTATAACCTCGGCGCCAATGCCAGGGAACAACGGCAGCGCCGCGACATTTGCCAGCTGTTTCGGCTGGTTGTAATTCAACTGCGCCGGCAGCGACGTGGCCTTGATGCCGCCGCCTTGGCGCTCCAGGCGCTTGAACGGATGGCGACCAAAGCTGCGCACCTTGGCGCAGCGGGTCGGCGCCAGCAGTTCGCCGTGGAAATACAGGTGTACGCCCGGCGCCAGGCCCTGGCCGAGGGCGACCAGCGCACCACTGAGGTTTTCCCAGGCGTCGCTGTCGGTCACGCCGGCGGGCAGCATCGAACCGGTGAAGCAAACCCGCGCGTGCAAGCCGAGCAACTGGAAGCTCATGGCGGCGGCGCTGTAGGCCAGGGTGTCGGTACCGTGCAGGATCAGGACACTGTCGCAGCCCTGTGCATCGACGGCATCAACCACCGCTTCGCGCAGTTGCTGCCAATAGGCCGGGGTCATGTTGGCGCTGTCGATCAGCGGCGACATTTCCCGGAAGCGCCATTGCGGGATAACCAGTTCGGGCTGGCTGTGCAGGTAGTCGCGCATCCGCGCTTCGAAACCGGATGCCGGGGCCAGGCCGTTGGCGCTGGCCTGCATGCCGATGGTGCCGCCAGTGTAGAGCACCATGACGTGCTGGGCGGCGGGGTAGGTCGAGGCATTCATGGGGTGTTCTCCGAGGACGAAAACAGCAGCTTCACTCACTGCTGCAACATAAGGCCGAGCATGACGCCGACCTTGTGTTGTGTCACGCCGGGCGCAGGGGATGCGCCCGGTTTATTTCAAACAATCTGCCGATCAGCGTTGCGCTGCGGCCAGGCTCGCGGAGGCGTTGCCGGATTCAGCGGCGGGGGTCGACGGGTTCGCTGGCCAGGCCTTGCGGTCCAGGTCCAGGTCGGGGAATTTGCTGGAATCGAAGACCGGAACCTTGATACCAGCCGAACGCTGGTCGTCATAGTCGCGCAGGATACGCATGCCGACCTTGAACAGCAGGAACAGCGCGATCAGGTTCACGAACGCCAGCAGCGTCATGGTGATATCGGCGAACGCGAACACGGTGCCGAGGTTCTCGATGGCGCCCCAGAAAATCAGCCCCAGGACCAAGGCGCGATAGGCCATCAGCGCCTTGCGGTTTTCACCCAGCATGAAGCGCAGGTTGTTTTCGCCCAGGTAATAGTTGTAGAGGATCGAGGTGAACACGAACAACGACAGGGCCACGGAGATGAATATCCGGCCCCAGTCGCCGACCACGGCCGCCAGGGAGTTCTGGGTCAGGGCAATGCCGTCGCCTTCGAAGCCTGGGGTGTAGAAACCCGACAGCAGGATCAGCAGCGCGGTGCAGGTGCAGATCACGAACGTGTCGAGGAAAACGCTGAACGCCTGGACCACGCCTTGGGCGACCGGGTGCTCCACCGACGCCACGGCGGCCACGTTAGGCGCACTGCCCAGGCCGGCTTCGTTGGCGAACACGCCACGCTTGACGCCCATGACGATGG
>Ga0307405_10000365_pt1 | contig 16928 bp, 15 predicted proteins | sample 322Cmetagenome_2_FD_203311 | JGI IMG/M metagenome (GOLD analysis project Ga0307405, IMG submission 203311) | Maize rhizosphere microbial communities from greenhouse at UC Davis, California, United States - 322HYB-C-1 | ecosystem: Host-associated > Plants > Roots > Rhizosphere > Soil | place...
TTCCAGGATGCGGTCGTCGACGTGCTGGTCGCGAAGTCATTGCAGGCACTCGATCGCACCGGCTTCCGTACGCTCGTCGTCGCGGGCGGCGTCGGCGCCAACCGGCTGTTGCGCGAGCGCCTCGCGGCCGCGCTCGAGGCGCGCGGCGCGCGCGCGTTCTTTCCCGCGCCTGCGTACTGCACGGACAACGGTGCGATGATCGCGATGGCCGGCGCATTGCGGCTCGCGCACACGAAGGCTTCCGGGCCCGGATTCTCGGTGCGGCCGCGCTGGCCGCTGCAGTAGCCTCGCCGACGACGCGGTCAGCGGCCGATCGTCGTCTCGCTGCCGGACAGCAGTTGCCGGATGTTGGCGCGGTGGCGCCAGAACAAAAGCAGCGCGATGGCGACGCTGACCCACGCATGGGTACCGGGACCGCGCAGATAGAACATGCCGAGCGGCAGCAGCGCCGCCGTCGTAAGCCCGGCCAGCGAGCTGATCTTGAATCCGAACGCCATCGTCAGCCAGACGATCGTCAGCAGCAGGCCCAGCGGCCAGGCGAGCGCGAACACGATGCCCGCGGCGGTGGCGATGCCCTTGCCACCGGCAAAGCGGTGGAAAACCGGATAGAGATGGCCGACGAAGACCGCAAGCGCGGCCGCCGCGACCGTCCAGTCGGCCGCGCCGACGAGCGGCGCGATCTCGCGCGCGGCGAACACCGCAACGAAGCCTTTGAGCCCGTCGCCCAGCAGCGTCAACAGCGCGGCCTGCCGATGGCCGGTGCGAAGCACGTTCGTCGCGCCGGGATTCCTCGATCCGTATTCGTGCGGATCGGGCAGTCGGAACGCGCGGCTCACGACCACGGCGAACGAGACCGACCCCAGCAGATAGGCGCCGCAAACGACGGCGAGCGTGGCGAACATCCGCGTGCGTCCGTGGATTGGTAAGATGAAACGATTGTAGCGCCCGCCCCCCGCCGATTCTGCCGCCGATGGATACGATCTTCATCCACGATCTTCGCATCGAGACAAGGGTCGGCGTGTACGCGTGGGAGCGCGAGCTTCCGCAGACCGTGCGCATCGACCTCGACATCGCACTGCCGTCGCGGCGCGCGTTCGAGACGGGCGAGCTGGCCGACGCCATCGACTATTCGGCCGTGGTGTCCCGCATCCGCGCGTTCGCGCGCACCAACGGCCACGCGCTGCTCGAGCCGTTCGCCGAAGCGATCGCCTCGCTCGTGCTCGCCGAGTTCGGCGCGCAGGCGGTGAAGCTGCGTGTCGCCAAGCTGGGTGCGCTGCCGGGCGTGCGCGAGATCGGCGTTGCGATCGAGCGCAGCACGCTTCCACCACGTACCCATCCTTCCGCTTGATACGATGTAGTCAATGTCACGCCGCGAACGGAGGCTTCCGCCATGGACGAAGAAGTGTTCAATCTCAGCATTCGCAAGTTCCTGAAGGTGGTCGGCATCGGCTCGCAGCGCGAGATCGAGCGGGCGGTCGCGCAGGCGCTCGCCGACGGCGCCATCGCGGACAGCGACCGCTTTCCCGCGCGCATGACGCTCGTCGTCAAGGATCTCTCGATCGACATCTCGTTCGACGGCGAGATCAAGCTGCAATGACGTGGACGCGGCACCCGGAGTCGCCGGACCAGGGCCCGTTCACGCGATCGCCTAGATGAAATACAAGGATTACTACGCGGCGCTCGGCGTCGACCGCACCGCGACGGCCGACCAGATCAAGGCGGCGTATCGCAAGCTCGCGCGCAAGTTCCATCCCGACGTCTCGAAGGAAAAGGACGCCGAGGAGAAATTCAAGGAAGTCGCCGAGGCATACGAGACACTGAAGGATCCGGAGAAGCGCACGGCGTACGACCAGCTCGGCCGTCATCGTCCCGGCGACGAATTCCGGCCGCCACCCGACTGGCAGCAGTCGTTCGGCGACACGCAGTTCTCGTTCGACGACCTCGATCTCGCCGACCTGTTCGCGAACCTCGCGGGACGCTCGGGAGGTGGCGGCCGGCGTCGCGCCAACGCGCCGTTCCCGGGCCAGGATTTCGAGGCGGCGGTGCGCCTCTCGTTCGAGCAGGCGTATGGCGGCGCGGAGATCGAGTTCGACATGGCGGTGCCCGAACCCGACGAGAACGGCTTCCTGCGCCGCGTGCCGCGCAAGATCAAGGTACGCATTCCGAAAGGCGTCACCGACGGCCAGAAGCTGCGCGTGCCGGGCAAGGGTGGGAAAGGGATCAACGGCGGCCGCGACGGCGACCTTTATCTCGACATCGCCGTCGAATCGCATCCGCTCTATCGCGCCTACGGCCTCGACCTGCACATGGACCTGCCGCTCGCACCCTGGGAAGCCGTTCTCGGCGCGACCGTCGAGCTGCCGACGCCGGCGGGACGCATTTCGCTCAGGGTGCCGGCGGGAACGCATGCGGGACAGAAATTGCGAGTCGCCGGCCGCGGCCTCGCCCGTCCGGACGGGACGGCGGGGCACCTGTATGCCGTCGCGAAAATCGTCGTCCCGACGGTCGTCGACGAACGCCAGCGCGCGCTCTACGGTCAACTGCAGGACGCATCGACGTTCAATCCCCGCGCGCACCTGACCTGAACAGCTCGGAGGAATTCGGCCTTGGTGAGATTCGAATCCGCATCCGCATTCATGCTCGACGACACCGGCGCGATCTCCGTTTCCGAGCTGGTCGAGCAATCGGGACTGAGCGAGGCGGAGCTGCGCGTGCTGGTCGATTGCGGTGCGCTCGCACCGCGTGACATCCTCGCGGCGACGTGGACGTTCAGCTCGCAGTGCATCGTCACCGCGCGCACGGCACGGCGGCTGCGCGACGACTTCGCGCTCGACGATGCGCACGTCGTCGCGATCGTGCTGCGTTTGCGCGAGCGCATCGACGCCCTCGAGCACGAGCTGCGCCGGCTCTCCGGCGGCCACGGCATAAGGTGAACGACCGCGCGTCCGCTGCGGCTGCGGCACCCGCCGCGGCCGTCGGCGCTGAAACACTTCCCGCGCCAGGCATACGTAGCCCCGCGACGCAGGGACGATGGCGGCGCATCGGCTTCCTGGTCCTGCAGCTCTTGCTTGCGCTTTTCGTCATGTACCGGTTCCGGCTCGAAAGCCGGACGTTCTTCGACGTGATGCTGCTTGCGACCGGCGGCTTCGTCGTCCATTCGCAGCTGCCGCTGCGCTTTCGCCAGCCGTTCTTCGTCGCACTGTCGCTCGCGTCGATCATCGTCGCGCTCGGCTGGCTCGACGGCATCGTGGTCATCGCCTTCGGGCTCGTGCTGATCGGAATCTGCCATCTGCGCATCGCGCTGCGATGGCGCGTGCTGCTGCTGGCGGCGGCCGGCTGCCTGTTTGCGCTGTGGCGGCTCGAGCTCGTCCCGGCGCCATGGAGCGTGGCCGTCTGGCCGGTCCTCGGTGCGATGTTCATGTTCCGGCTCGCCGTATACCTGTACGCGCTGTCGCACGACGAGAAGAAACCCGCGCCGGCGCCGACGCTCGCGTACTTCTTCATGCTCCCGAACGCGTGCTTTCCGCTGTTTCCGGTCGTCGACTATTCGACGTTTCGCCGCACGTACTACGATCGCGACGAGCTCGCGATCTACCAGACGGGCCTCAAGTGGATCGTGCGCGGGCTCGTGCACCTGATCGCCTACCGCTTCGTCTACGTGCATCTCGCGTCCGATCCGGCGGACATCCGCTCGCTCGGCGATCTCGTCCAGTTCGTGCTGGCCACGTTCCTGCTCTACCTGCGCGTGTCCGGCCAGTTCCATCTGATCACCGGCATCCTGCATCTGTTCGGCTATCGCCTGCCGGAGACGCATCATCTCTATTACCTCGCGTCGAGCTTCACCGACTTCTGGCGGCGCATCAACATCTACTGGAAGGATTTCATGATGAAGCTGGTGTACTACCCCAGCTTCTTCGCGCTGCGCCGGCACGGCAACAAGCTCGCGCTCGTCGTCGCGACGATCGTCGTATTCGCGGCGACGTGGATCCTGCACTCGTATCAGTGGTTCTGGTTGCGCGGCGGCTTTCCGATCGAGCCGCAGGACGGCCTGTTCTGGGGTTTCCTCGGCGTGCTGGTCGTCATCGGCTCGCTGCGCGAGCTGCGGAAGTCGCGTTCCCGCGCGCCGGCGCGCGCGGCGGGCTGGAGCGCGTCGCTCGCGCTGCGCACCGTCGGCACGTTCACCGCGATCTGCGTCCTCTGGTCGCTGTGGAGCGCGCAATCGGTGATGGAATGGCTGGTCATGTGGGGCGCCGCGGGCACGGTCGATGCGTACGGTGTCGGGCTGCTCGCCGCATTGCTCGCAATCGGGCTCGCGGTCGGCGGCAAGCCATGGCCCGTGGGCGAATCGCAGGCGAGCGCGCCGGCGCGCGCGTGGTCGATGCAGGCGCTGCTTCCGGGGTTGACGCTGGTGATACTGATCGTCGTCGCATCGACCGATTGGTATTCCGGCGTGGCGCCACGCGCGGCGCAAGTCGTCGCATCGCTGCAGCGCTCGACGCTCAACGCGCGCGACGCGAACCTGCAGCACAAGGGCTACTACGAGAATCTCGACAATGCGAGCCGGCAGAGCGCGCAGTTGTGGGAGGTGCGCGCAAAGAAGCCGGCGGACTGGATTCCGCTCGGAGCGACCGCCGCCTATCGCAGCCGCGCGGACTTCCTCGGCGGCGAGCTCGTCCCGGACGCGCACATCGACTTCATGAGCCAGCCGTTCACGACGAATGCCTTCGGCATGCGGGATCTGCCACGGCAAAAGGCCAAGCCGCCAGGAACGTTTCGAATCGCGGTGCTCGGCCCGTCGCACGTCATGGGCTCGGGCGTGGCCGACGACGCGACCTTCACGCGATTGCTCGAAAATCGCCTGAACGCGACCGCGCCGGAAGGCGTGCGGTTCGAGGTGCTGAACTTCGGCGTCGCCGCGTATTCGCTCACCAGGCAGCTCGCGCAGCTCGACGACCGCGTCGTCGCCTTCGAACCCGACGTCGTCATCTTCACCGACAGTCCCCGCCTGCTCGAGCCGGTCGTGCAGCACGTCGCGCAGGCGGTCGGCGCGGGCTTCGCAATCCCGTATCCCACGCTGGCCAGGGCGGTGGCCGATACCGGGATCGCGCCGCTGGCGAACCGCGGCATTCCGGTGCCGTTCGACGCCCTGCGCAGCGCGTTCGGCTTTGTCGGCATTCCTACGCGGATGCCCTGGCACGAAGCGGAGCGCCGGCTGCGCTACGCATCATCCGAGCTGATCCGGGCGACGCTCGTCGAAATGAAGCGCATCGCGCAACAGCATGGCGCCGCACCGGTGTTTCTCGCGCTCGACATCGTCGAGGAGCCGCCCGGCGAACCGCCGCCGGTCATGCACAGTGCGCGCAACGCAGGCTTCGTCGTGTTCGACCTGCTGGGCCTCTGGCGCGGCCGCGACGCGCAGGCGCTGCGCATCGCCGAATGGGATAATCACCCGAACGTCGAAGGCAATCGCCTGATCGCGGAGCGGCTGGCGGTGCTTCTGCGGGATCATCGCGCGGAACTCGGCCTTGCTGCCGCATTTCGCTGAAACGAAAGGAGCGCAATGGCGACGACGGACGAAATGGTGCAGACGGTGAAGGCTTTCATCCTCGACGAGTTCCTGCCGGGCGAGCCTGCCGACAGCCTCACCGGCGACACGCCGCTGATCAGCGGCGGCATCCTCGACTCGATCGCGACGCTGAAGCTCGTCATGTTCCTCGAGGAAAAGTTCGGCGTCGTGCTCGCGGCGCACGAAGTGGACAGGCAATATCTCGACACGCTGAACGACATCGCGAAGCTGCTCGCCGCCAAGCAACGGTAATCGGTCATGAGACCGCAGGGCCGCCCCAAGGTCGAATTGCCCCGAAGCGCGATAGCGCGAAGGGAAGTCCAGTGACGTCCTCGCTGCACGGACTGTTCGTCGCGGCCGCGGCGCGCCACTCCGACCGCGTCGCTGTCGTGCTGCCCGGGCGGGGCGAAATCACGTACGGCGCGCTCGACCGCTTGTCGAGCCGGCTGCGCGACCGCCTGCACGCAATGGGCGTGCGCCCCGGCGACCGCGTCGGCATCTATGTCGGCAAGTCGATCGACTCGGTCGCCGCGATTTGCGGCATCCTGAAGTGCGGCGCCGCGTATGTCCCCGTCGATCCCACGGCGCCGCCCGCGCGCAACGCCTACATTCTCGACAACTGCCGCGTCGCCGCGCTGATCGTCGAGTCGCGCTTTCGCGCAGCGCTCGAAACCGAGCTCGAAGCGCTCGGCCCGCTTCCGCCCATGCTCGGCGTCGATGCTGCGGGTACCGGAGACGCGCTGGCCGGCGCGCTCGACGCCGCCGATCGCGACGCGCCGGCCGCCGTTGTCGCGACGGCGACGCCGGAGCCGGACGCGCTCGCCTACATCCTCTACACGTCGGGGTCGACCGGCAAGCCGAAAGGCGTGATGCTTTCGCACGAGAACGCCGTGTCCTTCGTCGACTGGTGCTCGGAGGCGTTCGAGCCGAGCCACGAGGATCGCTTCTCGTCGCACGCGCCGTTCCACTTCGATCTCTCGATCCTCGACCTGCACGTCGCGCTGAAGCACGGCGCTTCGATCGTGTTGATTCCGGAGGAGCGGGGGAAGGACCCGCAGCACCTCGCGCAGCTGATCGACGATCACCGGATCACGATCTGGTATTCGGCGCCGTCGATCCTGTCGCTGCTCGCGCAGTTCGGCGACCTGCGAAGCCACGATGGCTCGTCGCTGCGGCTCGTGCTGTTTGCGGGGGAAGTCTTCCCCGTCAAGCACCTGCGCACGCTGACCGCACTTTTGCCCAGGCCGCGCTATTTCAATCTCTACGGGCCGACGGAGACCAACGTCTGCACGTACTACGAGGTGGTGCCGCCGGTGCCCGACGAGCGCACGGTGCCGTATCCGATCGGGACGGTGTGCTCGCATTTGCGCGCCAAAGTCGTCGGCACGGAAGGCGAAGCGATCGCCGCCGGCGACGAAGGCGAGCTGTGCATCGCCGGCCGCGGCGTCATGCAGGGTTACTGGGAGCTCCCCGAGCAGACGGCGCGCGGCTTCATCGTCGATCCCGACGGCACCCGCTGGTATCGCACCGGCGACGTCGTCGTCGAGGAGGCCGGCGGCGTTTACACGTACCGTGGGCGCCGTGACCGCATGGTGAAGCGGCGCGGCTATCGCGTGGAGCTCGGCGAGATCGAGGGTGGTCTCTACCAGCATCCGCGCGCGAAGGAAGTCGCGGTCGTCGCCACGCCCGACGAGGAAGCGGGCGTGCGCGTCACCGCGTTCCTGAGCGTTCGCGAGGGCGCACCGCCGTCGCTCGTCGAGATGAAGCGGTTTGCAGCCGAGCGGCTGCCGCTCTACATGGTGCCGGACCGTTTTGTCTGGCTGGAAGCGTTGCCGAAGACGTCGACCGACAAGGTCGACTACCAGCAGCTCAAGGCGATGAGTCAGGACAGGGCCTGATGGACTTCGCGCTGTCCGACGAGCAGCGTGCGCTGCGCGACACGGTGCTCCGCTTCGCCGAGCGCGAGCTGAACGGCGACGTCGTCGAGCGCGATCGCGCGCAGACGTTCCGGCGCGACCTGTGGCAGCAGTGCGCGGCGATCGGCTTGCAGGGTCTTCCCGTGCCCGAGGAATACGGCGGTGCGGCGCTCGATACCGTGTCGACGGCGATCGCGCTCGAGGCGTTCGGCAATGGCTGCCGCGACGGCGGGCTCGTGTTCTCGCTGTGCGCACATTTGCTGGCGTGCGTCGTGCCGGTGTGGAAGCACGGCAGCGACGCGCAAAAGGCCCGGTACCTGCGTGGACTTTGCGATGGCACGCTGGTCGGCGCGCACGCGATCACCGAGCCCGGCTCGGGCTCCGACACGTTCAGCATGCGAACCCGCGCCGAGCGGGTCGGCGGGCAGTGGCGGATCAGCGGCACGAAGACGTTCGTGTCCAACGCGCCGGTCGCCGATGTCGCGGTCGTGTTCGCCGTCACCGATGCGGAGAAGGGCTTCACCGGCGGCATCACGGCGTTTTTGCTCGACCGCAGCGTGCACGGATTCGGCACCGGGCAGAAGTTCGAGAAGATGGGCCTGCGCACGTCGCCGGTGGGCGAGGTCGTGCTCGAGAACGTCGTCGCGGGCGACGACGCGGTGCTCGGCAGCGTCGGCGGCGGATCGGCGGTCTTCGGCACGGCGATGGACTGGGAGCGGACGCTGCTCGTGGCGACCCATGTCGGCGAGATCGAGCGCCTGCTCAAGACGACGATCGACTACGCGCGCACGCGGAGCCAGTTCGGGCAGAAGATCGCCAGGTTCCAGGCGCTCGGGCATGCGGTGGCCGACATGAAGGTGCAGCTCGAAGCGGCGCGCCTGCTCGTCTATCGCGCCGCGTGGAGGCTCGAGCAGTCGCGCGGCGTCACGCTGGATGCGTCGATCGCCAAGCTGTTCGTCAGCGAGACGCTCGTCGCCACCGCGCTCAAAGCGGTGCAACTGCACGGCGGGTACGGCTTCATGGTCGAGTACGAAGTGGAGCGCGCGCTGCGCGACGCGATCGGCAGCACGATCTACTCGGGCACGTCCGAGATGCAGAGGAACATCATCGCGCGCTGGCTCGGGCTGCTTTGAGCAAAAGGTCGCGCCGCCGCGGCCTCGCTCAGCGCTCGTCGTACTCGTCGTGACGCCGCCACCAGAGGTCCGGCTCGTTGCGGCCCCTGGGTGCGCGGTCGAGCCACGGGTACATGCCCCACAGGACGTCGAGCCCGCGTGCGTACGTCGAATACGTGTGATAGACGACGCCGTCCTCGAGGGCGAACGCGCTCATGCCCGGCCGCTCGCGCGTGTACGTCGAGGCATCGGTTCCGCTCATCGTCGCGAACGTGACGACGGCACCGCTTTTCGGTTCCTCGCGCCACGCGCCTTCGCGACGGAAGTTGTACTCGATTCCGTCTCGCTGTTCCGCCTCGGTGAACGAGGCGCCGAAGTCGGCGTTGAAATCGCTGCCAAGCGAGGAGGCCCACGGAAAAGTCCAGCCCAGCCGCCGCTTGTACGCCACGAGCTTCGCGAGGGGTGCGCGCGACACCGCCCACAGCATCACGTCGTGATGGGCGAGGTGCACGGCGAAGCCGTTGAAGCCGTCCGCGATCGCCGAGCAGGACGGGCAGCCCGCCTTGTAGTCCGGCCCGAACATGAAGTGATAGACAAGGAGCTGCGTGCGCCCGCGGAACAGGTCCGCCAGCGAGGCGCTCCCTTCGTCCGTTTCGAACCGGTAGTCCTTGTCGATCCGCACCCACGGAAGTGCCTGGCGCCGACGTGCAAGCTCGTCGCTGCGCCGCGTGAGCTCCTTTTCCGCTTCGAGCAGCGAAAGCCGCGCCGCCCGCCATTCTTCGCGTGTTCCCGTCGTGTGTGTCGTCATGGTCATCGTCTCCTTGCGGTGTCTCGCGTCGTCCCTTTCGTCATGGATACGGCGCCTCGATGCGCCACATTAAGCGGCGGACACCGATCAAGGGGAGTGACAAGTGTGGCGCGATTTCGTGCCCGTTCGCGCCATCGGCGGGCGCGCTCCGCAAGAAGCGCCGGATGGACTCGCTGATCACGGCCGCCGCACGCGCGCTCGCGGGGGGCGACGCCCTCGGCGCGCTGAACCGGGTCGCTCTGCGCAACGACGCACCGGCGCTCGCGTTGCGCGGCATCGCGATGGCACAGCTCGGCGATCTCGCCCGGGCACGAGCGCTCGTGCGAAGCGCGGCACGCGCGTTCGGCTCGAGGGAAACGGTAGCGCGCGCACGTTGCGTCGTCGCGGAGGCCGAGATCGCGCTCGCCGCGCGCGACCTGCGCTGGCCGGCGAAGGCACTCGACGTCGCGCGGGCAACGCTCGAGGCGAACGGCGACCGCGTGAACGCCGCGCATGCGCGGTACCTGGAGGTGCGGCGGCTGCTCCTGACGGGACGGCTGGACGACGCCGAGCGCGCGCTCGCCGAGCTCGACCCTGCGCCGCTGCCGCCTGCGGCGAAAGCCACGCACGCGCTGGCCGTGGCCGGGATCGCGATGCGGCGCCTGCGCACGAAGGCGGCACGCGCGGCGCTCGTACGGGCTGCGCGGGCCGCACGTGACGCAGGCATACCGCCGCTCACGGCGGAGATCGAAAACGTATCGCGGGCGCTCACCACGCCGATGGCACGCCTGATTGCGCGCGGGAACGAACGGCCGCTGCGCCTCGCCGAAGTCGAAGCGTTGCTCGCGTCGCAAGCCCTCGTCGTCGACGCCTGCCGCCATGTCGTGCGGCGGGGACGCGACGTCGTCCCGCTCGCAACGCGTCCGGTATTGTTCGCGCTCGCACGCGCGCTGGCCGAGGCATGGCCCGCGGATGTGCCGAGAGCCACGCTCATCGCGCGCGCATTCCGGTCGAGGTTCGCCGACGAATCGCATCGGGCCCGGCTGCGCGTCGAAATGGGCCGGCTCCGCGCGATGCTGCGGACGCTGGCCGACGTGCGTGCCACGCCACGCGGGTTTGCGTTCGCTCCGCGCCGTGCGCGCGACGTCGTCGTGCTCGCGCGGCCGGTCGACGAGAAGCACGCGGCGGTGCTCGCGCTGCTCGCCGACGCCGAGTCATGGTCGAGCTCGGCGCTCGCGATCGCGCTTGGCGCAAGCCAGCGCAACGTCCAGCGCGCGCTCGACGCGCTCGCGGCTTCGGGCAAGGTGCAGTCGCTGGGTCGCGGCCGCGCACGCCGCTGGATGACCGTGCCGGTGCCTGGATTCACGACGACGTTGTTACTCCCGATGCCGCTGCCGATCGACTAGGATGTGGGGATGAAGCGATCGGCGGGCGAAGTCGTGCGCGAGTACGGACCCTTCGAAGGTGCCGGCCACGTGCATGGCCTCACGTACGATGGCGTCCACGTCTGGTTTGCATCCGGAGACAGGCTGAACGCCCTCGATCCGGCGAGCGGAACGATCGTGCGCTCGTTCGCCGTCGCCGCGCATGCGGGGACCGCCTTCGACGGCCGGCATCTGTATCAGATCGCCGAGGACCGCATTCAGAAAATCGATCCCGGAACGGGTCGCGTCCTCGCGACGATTCCCGCGCCCGGTGGCGGCGCCGACTCGGGTCTCGCCTGGGCGGAAGGATCGCTCTGGGTCGGGCAGTATCGCGCGCGGAAGATCCACCAGGTCGATCCGCAGACGGGAGCGATCCTGCGCACGATCGAGTCCAATCGCTTCGTCACCGGCGTGACCTGGGTCGACGACGAGCTCTGGCACGGTACCTGGGAAGGCGACGAGAGCGACCTGCGGCGGATCGATCCGCGAACGGGCGAGGTTCTGGAGCGTCTCGACCTGCCGGCTGGGATGGCCGTGTCGGGACTCGAGTCCGATGGCGGCGAACTGTTCTACTGCGGCGGCGCCTCCAGCGGCAAGTTAAGGGTCGTGCGCCGGCCGAAACGGCGCCCCGCGAACGAAGGCGGCGCATAAAGCGGCTACCCTTCGCCTTCCGCAAGGAGCGCCGCATTGCCGCCGGCCGCCGCGGTGTTGACGGACACCGTGCGCTCGACGGCGAAGCGCGGCAGATAGTTCGGCCCGCCGGCCTTCGGCCCGGTGCCCGACAATCCTTCGCCGCCGAACGGCTGCATGCCCACGACGGCGCCGATCATGTTGCGATTGACGTAGACGTTGCCGACGCGCACGCGCGCGACGATGCGGTCGACCGTTGCGTCGACGCGGCTGTGGATGCCGAGCGTCAGGCCGTAGCCGAATGCGTTCACGCGATCGATCAGCGCGTCGAGCGCGTCGGCGCGCCACGTGACGACGTGCACGACCGGCCCGAAGATTTCCTGCGTCAGCCGCTCGATCCGGTCGAGCACGACGAGCGTCGGCGCGACGAACGTGCCGTGCGCGCACGCCGGTGGCAGGTTCACGCGATGGCGCACGAGCCCGGCGGCCTGCATCTGCGCGACATGCGCCTCCAGCGCATCGCGCGCGGCCGCGTCGATCACGGGCCCGACGTCCGTCGCGAGATCGCCGGGATCGCCGATGACGAGCCCGTCCATCGCACCGGCGACGAGCGCGATCACGCGTTCGGCAATGTCTTCCTGCACGCACAGCACGCGCAGTGCCGAGCAGCGCTGGCCGGCGCTGTCGAACGCCGATTGCACGACGTCGGCGACCACCTGCTCGGCGAGCGCCGAGCTGTCGACGATCATCGCGTTCTGGCCGCCGGTTTCCGCGATCAGCGGCACGATCGGCGCACGCGCGGCGAGCGCCTGCGCGATCGCGCTGCCGACGCTCGTCGATCCGGTGAACGCGACCCCCCCCACGCGCGGGTCGGCGACGAGCCGCGCGCCGATCGTCTCGCCCGCGCCGGGCATCAGCGACAGCACCCCGTCGGGAATGCCGGCCGCGAGCAGCGTCCGGACGGCGGCGGCCGCGATCAGCGTCGTCTGCTCCGCCGGTTTGGCGACGACGGCGTTGCCCGCGGCCAGCGCCGCGGCGATCTGCCCGGTGAAGATCGCGAGCGGGAAATTCCACGGCGAGATGCACGCAAAAACGCCGCGGCCACGCAGCGCGAGCGTGTTCGCTTCACCGGTCGGAGACGGCAGCGCAACCGGGGCGCCGAAGCGCAGGCGCGCCTGCGCCGCGTAGTAGCGGCAGAAATCGGCGGCTTCGCGCACTTCGGCGATGGCGGCCGCGCGCGTCTTGCCCGCTTCGCGCGCGAGCAGCGCAACCCACTCGGCGCGATCGTCCTCGAGCTGGTCGGCGGCGCGATCGAGCGCTGCAGCACGTTCGGCGGCCGGCCGCATGTCCCAATCGCGCTGGCCGGCGACCAGGACGTCGAGCGCGCGATCGACAACCGGCCACTCCGCATCGATCGCCGTGCCGATCCTGCGCCGGTTGTCCGCGGGCTCGCGCACGTCGCGCGCAATTCCGGATCCCGCGGTTCCGGCGGAGATCGGCGTCGCCGCCCATTGCCGCGAAGCGCTCGCCGCGACCGCGCGATCGAGCGCCGCCATCGCCGGCTGGTCGGCGAGCGAGACGCCTTCGGAATTCTTCCGTTCCGGCGCGAAGATGTCGCGCGGCAGCGGGATGCGCGCGGCCGGTGCGAAATCCCACGTGCGGGCGCGCGCGAGCGGATCGGCCACGAGATCGTCGATCTCGACGTTCGGATCGCCGATGCGGTTGACGAACGACGTGTTCGCGCCGTTCTCGAGCAGGCGGCGCACGAGATAAGGCAGGAGGTCGCGATGCCCGCCCACCGGCGCGTACACGCGGCACGCGACGCGCGGCCCGTCGCGCTCCGCGAGCACCTGGCGGTACAGCGCATCGCCCATGCCGTGCAGTCGCTGGAACTCCACCTCGCCGACGCCGAGCGCCGCCGCGCGCGCGCGAACCCATGCGATCGTGTGTGCGTTATGGGTGGCGAACATCGGGTAGACGGCGCCGGCCGCCTCGAGCAGCGCGAACGCACACGCGAGGTACGAGACGTCGGTGTGCGCCTTCCGCGTGAATACCGGATATCCGGCCAGGCCCTGCACCTGCGCGCGCTTGATTTCGGTGTCCCAATACGCGCCCTTGACGAGGCGCACCGGAATGCGCGTTCGCGTCTGCCGGGCGAGCGCGACGACGTAGCCGGCGACGGCGCGCGCGCGCTTCTGATAGGCCTGCACCGCCAGGCCGAGGCCGTTCCATCCGTCGAGTGCCGGATCGCGACGCAGGCGCGCGAAGAGCTCCAGCGAAAGCTCCAGGCGCTCGGCCTCCTCGGCGTCGATCGTCATGCCGATGCCGCGCGCGCGCGCCTCGCGTGCGAGCGCGAGCACGGCCGGGGTCAGCTCCGCGAGCACGCGCGCACGCTGCGCGTATTCGTAGCGCGGGTGCAGCGCCGAGAGCTTCACCGAGATCGACGGCCGGGCGAACACCGACGTCTCGCCCGGATCGGCCGTTGCGCCGATCACCGCGATCGCACTGCGATAGGCATCGAGATAGCGCGTTGCGTCGGCGGCCGTGACCGCCGCTTCGCCGAGCATGTCGTAGGAATGGCGATAGCCGCGCTGCTCGCGTCGCGCGCGGTCGACCGCCTCGTCGATCGTCCGCCCGAGCACGAACTGCTCGGCCATGAGCTTCATCGCCTGCCGCACCGCGACGCGCACGACGGGCTCGCCCGCGCGCGCGACGAAGCGCTCGTACCACGCGCGTGGGTCGCGGGCGTCCTCGCGCTCGACGCGCGTGAGCCGCCCGGTGAGCATCAGGCCCCATGTCGACGCGTTCACCAGCAGCGAGTCCGATGCGCCGAGGTGGCGGTCCCAATCGCCGCGCGACAGCTTGTCGCGGATCAGCGCGTCGGCGGTGGCCGTGTCGGGGATGCGCAGCAGCGCCTCGGCGACGCACATGAGGAGCACGCCCTCGGGCGTCGACAGGTCGTATTGCTGCAGGAACGACTCGATGCCACCCTGCGTCTCGCGGTCGGCGCGCACCGCCTCGACCCATGCGCGCGCCTGCGCTTCGACGCCGTGCACGGCCTCGTCGCGGCGCGAAATCTGCGCGGCGAGCGCCGCGAGCGTCGTGCGCTCGTCCGCCAGGAACGCGTCGCGGATCGCGCGTCCCGCGTCGCCGTCCGGGAGCAGCGCCTGTGAATCGTCGGTAATCACGGCGTCATCCCCGCGGGTGGTGCTCGGCATGCAAGCGCTTCAGGCGCTCGCGCGCGACGTGCGTGTAGATCGTCGTCGTCGTGATGTCGGCGTGGCCGAGCAACAACTGCACGACGCGCAGATCGGCGCCGTGATTGAGCAGATGCGTCGCGAACGCGTGCCGCAGCACGTGCGGCGACAGCGTGGCCGCCGGGATGCCCGCGCGCACCGCGTAGCGCTTGACGAGCGCCCAGAATGCCTGGCGCGTGAGCGGCGCATGGCGCTGCGTCAGGAACACTTCGTCGCGCTTGCCGGCGCCGGCGAGCGCCGGCCGCACGTCGCGCAGGTATCGCTCCATCCACGCGACCGCTTCGTCGCCCATCGGCACGAGCCGCTCCTTGTTGCCTTTTCCGACGACGCGGACCACGCCGGCGTCCTGCGCCACCTGCGCGCGACGCAGGCCGGTCAGCTCGGACACGCGCAGCCCGGTCGCGTACAGCGTTTCCAGCATGGCCCGGTCCCGCAGGCCCAGCGGTGTGCTCGTATCGGGTGCGGCGAGCAGCGCCTCGACCTGCGCCTCGGACAAATGCCTGGGCAGCCGGCGCGGCTTTTTCGGCCCCTGCACGCGCAACGTCGGGTCCGCGGCGATGATGCCCCGGTCGAGCTGCAGCCGATAGAACCGCCGCAGCGCGGAGAGGCGGCGGGCGACCGACGTCGCCTTCGCGCGCCGCTCGAACTGATCGGCAAGCCATTGCTCGAAATCCGGCCGCTGCGCCGCAAGCAGGTTCCGCTTGCGCTGGTCGAGCCACGCGGCGAATCCGGTCAGATCGCGGCGATAGCTCGCGAGCGACGCGGCCGCGAGGCCGTCCTGCAGCCACAGCTGGTCGCAGAAGGCGTCGATCAGCGCGGCCACGTCGCTTTTCTGGCTCACATTTTCATCTGCTGCGGCAGCAGCGTCACGAGTTGCGGAAAGAACCAGATCGCGAGCACCGCCACGCACATCAGGAAGAACATCGGCAGCGTGTGCCGCGCGATCCAGGTGATCTGGCGCCCCGTCATGCCCTGCAGCACGAACAGGTTGAACCCGACCGGCGGCGTGATCTGCGCCATCTCGACGACGAGCACGACGAAGATGCCGAACCACAGCAGGTCGATGCCCGCCTTTTCCACCGTGGGCAGGATGACGCCCATCGTGAGCACGACCATCGAGATGCCGTCGAGGAAGCAGCCGAGCACGATGTAGAACAGCGCGAGCGCGACGATCAGCGCGAACGGCGTGAGGCCAAGCGTCGCGATCCACTCGGCGAGCTCGCGCGGCAGGCCGATATAGCCCATCGCGAGCGTCAGAAACGCTGCGCCGGAGAGAATCAGCGCGATCATGCAATAGAGTCGCGTCGCGCCGAGCAGGCTGTCGCGGAACGTCTTCCAGCCGAGCGAGCCCTGCAGCGCGGACAGCGCGAGCGAGCCGATGACGCCGAAGGCAGCGGCTTCGGTCGCGGTCGCGACCCCCGTGTAGATCGAGCCGAGTACGAGGAGGATCAGCAGCACCACGGGGATCAGGTGACGCGACGCGTGCACCTTTTGCGCGAACGTGGTGCGCTCGGTGGCGGCGGGGATCCGGCCGGGATTCGCAAAAGCCCATCCGACGATGTAGCCGGAGAACAGCAGCGCCAGCATGACGCCCGGCAGCACGCCGGCGATGAAGAGTTGCGCGATCGACACATTGGCCGTGACACCGTAGACGATCATGATGATCGACGGCGGGATCAGCAGTCCCAGCGTGCCGGCACCGGCCAACGAGCCGATCGTGATCGTGTCCGGATAGCCGCGCCGCGCGAGCTCGGGCAGCGTCATCTTGCCGATCGTCGCGCAGGTCGCGGCCGACGATCCCGACACGGCCGCGAAGATTGTGCAGCCGATGACGTTCGTGTGCAGCAGGCGGCCCGGCACGCGCTCGAGCCACGGCGCGAGGCCGCGGAACATGTCCTCCGACAGGCGCGTTCGGAACAGGATCTCGCCCATCCACACGAACAGCGGCAGCGCGGTGAGCGTCCACGACGACGCCGTGCCCCAGATCGTCACCGCCATCGCATCGCCGGCCGGGCGGGACGAGAAGAGGGTCATGCCGATCCACGCGACGCCGGCGAGCGCCAAGCCGATCCACACGCCGCTGCCGAGCAGCGCGAACAGCGCCACGACCAGCAGCGTCGTGACGAGCGCGTCATTCATGGTGCAGCGCCTCTTCCGGTACGCGCATCCTGCGCACGCCGCGCCATTCGCGCACCAGCTCGTCGACGAACGCGACTGCCAGCACGATCGTGCCGAA
>Ga0307405_10000367_pt1 | contig 16871 bp, 16 predicted proteins | sample 322Cmetagenome_2_FD_203311 | JGI IMG/M metagenome (GOLD analysis project Ga0307405, IMG submission 203311) | Maize rhizosphere microbial communities from greenhouse at UC Davis, California, United States - 322HYB-C-1 | ecosystem: Host-associated > Plants > Roots > Rhizosphere > Soil | place...
ACTGGTCGAAAGTGGTGGTGAGCCTGGCCGATGAACGCTGGGTGCCGGTTGAACATGCCGACAGCAATGCCGGCCTGCTCAAGCGTTATCTGCTCCAGGGGGCCGCGGCCAAGGCGCAGTTCCTGAGCCTCTACAGCGCCAGCGCCAACCTGGAAGCCGCCGCCGAACAGGCGGACCGCCGGCTCGCCGAGCTGCCGCCGATTGACGTGCTGATACTGGGCATGGGCGATGACGGCCATACCGCTTCGCTGTTTCCCGGCAGCCCGAACCTGGCTGAGGCCCTGGATCAAAATGGCGTCCGCCGTTGCTGGCCGATGCTCGCGCCGACGGTACCGCATCAACGCCTGACGATGAGCCGTGCCTTGCTGGCTTCGGCCACGCACAAAGTCCTGTCGATTTCCGGTCAATCGAAATTGACCACCCTGAACGCTGCAGTGGCCGGTGACAACGTCGCCGATATGCCGATCCGCGCGTTTCTGCAACCTACGTTAGAGATTTACTGGTGCCCATGAACCAAGGATCAGCCGCTATGAAAAACCCATCCTCGACCGTTTCCATGGCGGACAAAGTGACGCTGATCGACAGCCTCTGCGCCAAGGCGCGGATTCTGCCGGTGATTACCATTGCGCGTGAACAAGACATCCTGCCGTTGGCCGATGCCTTGGCCGCAGGTGGCCTGACGGCACTGGAAGTGACCTTGCGCTCGCAGTACGGCCTCAAGGCCATTCAGGTACTGCGCGAGCAGCGCCCGGAACTGGTGACGGGCGCTGGCACGGTGCTCGATCGTCACATGCTGGCCGCCGCCGAGGCAGCCGGTTCGCAGTTCATCGTGACGCCGGGTATCACCCGGGACTTGCTGGAGGCCAGCGTCCAGAGCCCGATCCCGTTGTTGCCGGGCATCAGCAATGCCTCGGGCATCATGGAAGGCTATGGCCTGGGCTATCGCCGCTTCAAGTTGTTCCCGGCGGAAGTCAGCGGTGGCGTCGCTGCCATCAAGGCGTTGGGCGGGCCATTCGGCGAAGTGAAATTCTGCCCGACCGGCGGCGTGAGCCCGGCCAATATCAAGAGCTACATGGCGTTGAAAAACGTGATGTGCGTGGGCGGCAGTTGGATGCTAGATCCGGAGTGGATCAAGAACGGCGACTGGGCCCGTATCCAGGAATGCACCGCCGAGGCACTGGCGCTGCTGGACTGATTGTCTTACCGAACTTCGTTGTGTGTTCTACGGCTTTACGGTGCGCTTGGTCGGCGCACCGTTTTTTTTTGCCTGTATTTTTGCAGCGAGCACGCTGGCTCTGTGGCGAGGGGATAAATCCCCTCGCTACAACTAGATTCGGCTCAGGTCGGTCAGCGCTCGGGTCAACCTCTCGATATCACGGCCCAAGGTAATCAACCCCGGCGTAATGCGAATGCAAAGGCCGACGCTGGTCTTGCGCACCACGGTAAAAATCCCATGCTCCTCGAGCAACCGATCAGCCATCGCTTGCTGGTCAGGCTGGTGGGCAAAACGCATTGAAGTGATGCCGCAATAGAGGCGCCGGTCGTCCGGCGTCATGACCTCAATGCCCGGCACGTCACGAACGGCGCTTACCCACAAGTCCCGCAGATGACATAGCCGTGCGCCTTTGGCCGATGCTCCGCCCAGGGCACGGTGCTCTTCGAATACCAGGGGCAGCGTCAGCAACGCCGGGATGTTGGGCGTACTGTGAGGCGTGCGCGAGCGTATGTCGGTGGGCGGGTAGTGGCTCTCGTCCATGTCCGGGTCGATGTCGGCCAGCCGGTGTGGCGCGATATAGAGGAAGCCCAGCGCCAAGGGGCCGCCAAGCCATTTCTGCAGGTTGAACCCGGCAAACTCAATGCCGAGTTTCTTGAGATTGAAATCGATCTGGCCCAAGGCGTGGGCACCGTCGAGAATGATATCGACCCCGAATTCCCGTGCCGTCTCGGCGATCGCCTGGACCGGCATCACCAGGCCGGTCAGATGGTTCACATAAGTCAGCGCCATCAGCTTCAGGCGCGGATAACGAATGAAGGCTTCTCGGTAAGTGCCTACCAGTGCGTCAAAACTGGCAGGGTGCGGATGGACCAGCTCGACAACCTCGGCGCCGCGCTGGCGGGCCAGCCAGCGCATCGCGCTCTTGACCGACTCGTATTCCACATCGCTGATCAATACCTGGTCGCCAGGCTTGAGCTTGTTGTAATTGCGAATCAGCGTCTGCAGGGCGTCAACCGCATTGTTGGCCAGTGTCACGGTGGACGCTGGGGCGTGGATCAGTTGTGCCACTTCTCGGCGTATCGCTTCGCCATGCTCCTGGTCGAATTGTTGGCGCACATAAAACGAATTGCCGCGGTTCACCAGCTCGATATTGCGTTGATATTCCTCCACCACCGTACGCGACATCCGGCCGAAGTAACCGTTTTCGAGATTGAGGGGCCCATCGGCGTCGACATCGTAGCGACCGACAAAGGTTTCCCAGAAGGTTTCATCGTGGGCGCGCAGCGTATTTTCGGGCATGGCGGGGCTCAATCAGTCAAAGGCAGCATCAGTAGCCAGGTTTGGGCAAGCCATGTTTGGCTCGCAGCGGGTCCAGCAGGTCCGACAGGCCGTTGTGGTCGATTTCCTGCATCAACGCCAGCAAGCCGCCCAATTCCCCGTGGGGAAAACCCTCCCGTGCGAACCAATTCAGATACTGGCCCGGCAGGTCGGCAAGGATTCGGCCCTTGTACTTGCCAAAGGGCATCTGGCGGGTGACCAGCAGTTCCAGCTTTTCCGGATTCATAGGCGAATGTCTTGTTGAAAACCATCGGCAAAATACAGGCATTCTGCATGCAGGCCAAATGACAGATCATGCAAATAAAGCGGATACAGAAATTGCGTTATTTTATAAATATTTGATTTATAAGGGTTTTATGTTGGTTCGGTGGCTGGCATGGGCGATGCAATATTCCTTGCAGGTTTTTATTCACCAAGCAAAGGAACTGAAAAATGACTGACATCAACAAAGAATCCATCTCTGTCTTGAATGACCTGATCGAGACCAGCAAGGATGGCCAGGAAGGATTCAAGACCTGCGCTGAAGACATCAAGCACCCTGAACTCAAGGCACTGTTCGTCAAGCGTTCCGCCGACTGCGCCACTGCTGCGGCCGAGCTGCAAGCCGCCGTACGTTCCCTGGGCGGCGATCCGGAAACTTCTACCAGCGTTGCCGGTGACCTGCACCGTCGTTGGGTCGACGTAAAATCGATGTTCACCGGCAAGGACGAAGAAGCGGTGCTGAACGAGGCCGAGCGCGGCGAAGACCACGCGCTGAAGGCTTACCGGGAAGCGATGGAGAAGATCAACAAGCACAACCTGGAGGGCATTCGCGACCTGGTGGAGCGTCAGTACCACGGTGTGCAACGCAACCATGACCAGGTCAAGGCCCTGCGCAACCAGGCGCGCGCCAGCTAACACTTGCGTGTGACGAAAAACGCCAGCTTGCCTGGCGTTTTTTTATGGAAGCGATCCGGGGCGAGGAACGCTTTCTATCAGCACAAATCCGCAAGAGAGTTTGTCAGATCTCTCAACAATCAACGCTGGACGTCAATAGATAGCTACCTAATAATTGCATCGCATTTTCCACGATCTATCGTTACGTCATCCCAAGAAGAGTTTTGCGCGTGCCCATCACCTTTCAGGCTCTGTTCGCCCCTGATCGCCTCGCTGTGCAGTTCGCCATCAAGACCGTGCTCGGTGGTGGCCTGGCGTTGTGGCTGGCGTTGCGCTGGGGATTGGAGCAGCCGTCATGGGCGCTGATGACGGCGTTCATCGTGGCCCAGCCGTTGTCCGGCATGGTGGTACAGAAAGGCTTGGCACGCTTGGTCGGGACGGCGGTGGGAACGATCATGTCGGTGGTGTTCATGGGCTTGTTCGCCCAGGCGCCCTGGTTGTTCTTGCTGGCGCTGGCGTTGTGGCTGGGCGTGTGCACGGCGTGTTCGACGTTGTTGCGCAGCGCCTGGTCGTATTCGTTCGTGCTGGCGGGCTACACCGTGGCGATCATTGCCCTGCCGGCGATTTCCCATCCGCTTGGGGTATTCGATCAGGCCGTGGCGCGCTGTACCGAGATCAGCCTGGGCATTACTTGCGCCACCTTGACCAGTGCCTTGCTCTGGCCGTTGCGGGTTGAACGGCAACTGGCGGATCAGGCCCGCGCCGCCTGGCAGAGCGGCATGCAGGCAGCCCGCGCCACCTTGGCAGGCGATGCCCAGGCACGCAAAGGCTTGCTCGAAATTCTCGGCAAGATCGTCGCGGTAGACGCCCAGCGCGAACATGCCTGGTTCGAAGGCCGATTGGGACGCCAGCGCGCCCGGTCCATCAGCGGCTTGAGCCAGAAACTGTTGATGCTGCTGCGCCTTTCCCGCTCCGTACGCCGGCAATGGAAACAGCTCGAGCCCCAGGAGGCCGAAGCGCTGCAGCCGTGGATGGACGAGGTACAGCAAGCCCTCGACGCTGACAGCGCGACACTGCACGCACTGCGACCGCGGGTCTGGGACGCCTCTCACGACCCCCGGTTAAGCTCGGCGCAAAGTTATTGCCTGGCACGTTTCGCCTTGTTGCTCGACACCGCCCTGGCGGCTTGCGATGCGCTGTCGGCGGTGCAAGAGGGCAGGGCGGCGGCCGATCCCCCACGCACCCTGGCGCCGCATCGGGACCTGTCCCTGGCGATGGTGTTCGGCGCCCGCAGCGCCCTGGCGTTCCTGGCGGTCGCGTGTTTCTGGCTGGCGACTGCCTGGCCGGCTGCTTCGGGTGCTTTGCTGCTGACTTGCGTGGTGTGCAGCCTGTTCGCCAGCCGTGAAAACGGTGCGCAGATCGGCATGAGTTTCTTGCGAGGGATTCTCCTGGCGGTTCCGACCGCGTTTGTGATCGGTGAAATCATGCTGCCGCAATGGAGCAGCTTCGCAATGCTCGGCATGGCCATGGGCGTGCCTTTGTTCCTCGGGGCGCTGTGCATGGCCAAGCCGCCGCTCTACGCGACCGCCACCTCGTTCTGTCTGCATTTCGTGGTGCTGGTCTCGCCGCTCAACGCCATGAAGTACGACGTTGCGACTTTTTTCAATAACGCCCAGGCCATGATGATCGGTGTTGGCGCAGCGGTGTTGGCATTCAATCTGTTGATTCTGCGCAACCCGGCCTGGCACAGCCGCCGGTTGCTGGCGGCAACGCTGGATGACCTGGTGCGCTTGACCCATCGCAGTCTGCGCGGCGCCGAGAGCTGGTTCGGCGGGCGCATGGCCGATCGTTTGCTGCAACTGGCGCGTCACTACCCCGAGCTGCCGGTGCCGTCGCGCAGTCGTTGGGACGATGGTTTGCTGGGCCTGGACATCGGCGACGAATTGCTCCATCTGCGCTTGAGCCTGGCGGTCGCCCAGGTTCCGGAAAATCCAGCCCAGCGCCATTATTTCGAAACGTTGGAACAGGTGCTGGAGCGCGGCCCGGCCGGCGACCAGGGCGACGCATTGGCCCAGGCGAGCGACGAGTACTTACGGGTGCTTTCGCAACAGCCAGCGAGCGACGCGCTGAAGCTGGCCCAAGGCGCCGTGGTGCAATTGCAAAACAGCTGGCGCGCCTGGTGCCGCCAGCACGAATCTACAGAAGGGAAACATAGCCATGGGCTTGCGTGAGTGGTCGATCGGCGGGGTGTTGCTCAGTCCGTTCCTGATTTATGTCGTGCTCGCCTTGTTGGTGACCGGGGGCCTGCGCCTGTTGCTCAGCCTGGTGCCGGTCGGGCGCTGGATCTGGCACGAAGCGTTGTTCGACTGCGCCCTGTATGTCTGCGTCCTGACTGTCATTACCCGGGTCCTCGGACCGTTATAAGGAGTTGAACATGCGTACTTCCGTACGTGTCGCCGTCACGCTGAGCGTGGTGGCCGTGGCGATCTTCGCCGGCCTGCATTTGTGGCAGTACTACATGCTCACACCCTGGACCCGGGATGCACGCATCCGCGCCGATGTGGTGGTTATCGCCCCTGACGTTTCTGGTTGGGTGCGTGAACTCAAGGCCGTGGACAACCAGCCAGTCAAGGCGGGGGATCTCTTGCTGAGTATCGATCGCGAGCGTTTCGAGGCCGCATTGGAGAAAGCTCGGGCGGTGGTCCAGACGCGCCAGCAGCAATTGAGCCTGCGCGAACACGAAGCCAGCCGCCGGGCGGCCCTGGGGCCCCAGGCCATCAGTGCGGAATTGCGTGAAAACGCCCAGATCAATGCGGGCATTGCCCGAGGCGAACTGCGCGAGGCCCAGGCCGAGGCCAAGGTTGCGGAGCTGAACCTGGCCCGCAGCCAGGTCCTGGCCCCACGTAGCGGTCACATCACCAACCTGCGCCTGGCCCAAGGCAACTACGTGAACGCCGGCCAACCGGTCATGGCATTGATCGATGATTCAACGTTCTACGTGCAGGCCTACTTCGAAGAAACCAAATTGCCGAGGATTCGCGTCGGCGATCCGGTCAAGGTCTGGTTGATGAGCGCCGGCCATGCCCTGCAAGGCCATGTGGAAAGCATCAGCCGAGGCATCACCGACCGCAACACCAATCCCGATGCGCAACTGCTGGCGGAAGTCGAGCCGACCTTCAACTGGGTGCGCCTGGCCCAGCGGATCCCGGTGCGGATCAAGCTGGACAAGGTGCCGGAGGGCGTGAGCCTGAGTGCCGGGATGACGGCGAGCGTGCAGGTCCTCGACACTGCGCGATAACTTGTGGCGCGGGGATAAATCCCCTCGCCACACATCACTTACTTTGGATCGCAATCAACCGACAGTAATTGCCGGCAACTCCGGCAACGTCACAGTCTGCTGCTTGCGTGGTGCGAGGATTTCCGCTTCGCCGTCCACCACCAATTCATCGCGCTGATTGAATACGCGGGTCGCAATGCGTACGCGGAATTTTGGCAGTTTCTCCAGGATCTCCAGGCGTACGGTCAGGGTATCGCCAATCTTCACGGGTTTCTGGAAGCTCATCTGCTGGCCGATGTAGATAGTGCCCGGCCCAGGCAACTCGCACGCCACTGCCGCGCTGATCAGTGCGCCGCTGAACATGCCATGGGCAATACGCTCCTTGAACATGCTGGCGGCGGCGAACTCGGCGTCCAGGTGCACCGGGTTGTGATCGCCGGACATGGCGGCGAACAGCTGGATGTCGCGCTCTTCGACGGTCTTGCTGTAGCTGGCGGTCTGGCCGACTTCGAGGGCTTCGTAAGGGATGTTGGTAACCTGGGTCATGTCTGGATCCTGTGACGTGTAGAGAAAAACGCTGCAAACCTACTCGCTGCGTGGCGGCCGCCGATGGCTCAGGGCCTGGGCAATCCAGACCAGCACGTCGGCGGTCACTTCATCGCGGTTGGTTTCGTTGAACAGTTCGTGCCGGGCCTGCGGATAGATCTTTAACTGCAAATGCTGGTTGCCGCCGTCGCGCAGGGCATCGGCCAGATCTTTCAGACGCTTGCCTTCGCTCACCGGATCACATTCGCCGCCGATCACCAGCAACGGCAGGCCTGGATCGATCTGCGCGAGAGTGGACGCTTTGCTGATCTGCTGCAACCCGCCGAGCAGGTCAACCCACAGTTGATTGGTGCAACGAAAGCCGCATAGCGGGTCCTGGACGTACTTGTCCACTTCCGCGGGGTCGCGGCTGAGCCAGTCGAAGGGCGTGCGCACGGGTTTGAATCTTTTGTTGAAACTGCCGAAGGACAGCCACTCGATCAGCGCGCTGCGCCCTGTGGGTCCCTGGCGTCGGCGCTCGAAACGGGCGATCAGTCGCGCCGCGCGGTAAAGCGCCACGGGCTGGAAATTCGAACCGCTGAGGATGGCCCCGTGCAGGCTGGCGCTGTGGTGCAACAAATATCCCTGGGCGATATAACTGCCCATGCTGTGGCCCAGTAGCAGGATTGGTATTTCTGGATGTTGCTGGCCGATGTGGTGGTTCAGACTCGCCAGGTCGCCGACAACCTTGGTCCAACCGTCGTGGTCGGCGAAGTGACCGAGGATCGCTGCTTCGCCGGTCTTGCCATGCCCACGCAGGTCCGGCGCGTAGATGCCATAGCCCTCATCGCACAGTGCCTGGGCCAGGCGCCCATAGCGGCCGCTGTGTTCGGCCATGCCGTGGGCCAGCATGATCACCGCCCGCGGGGCAGTTTCGGGTAGCCACTGATTGACGAACAAGCGGCTATGATCGGTCGCGGTCAGCCAGAACGTTTGGTGGATCATGGCGGTTCCTTTGCACAAAGTCAGACGCAGCGTCGCTGCATTGTATAGCGCATCCGTTGCGTCTCGCCTGAACAGGCCAAGGCAATTCAGGAAGATTCACACAATCTATGACGCAAGTTGCCATATTTGCCTGATTGGCCATAGCTGCTAGTGTCCCATGAGCTCCGCCTGTGCAAGCGATACGCAAGCGGTCCCCGGATATGTTCAGGTAAAGAGGACAAAAACAATGCAGCCTGATTTCTGGAATGACAAACGCCCGGCCGGCGTGCCCTCGGACATCGACCTGAGTGCCTACAAGTCGGTTGTCGAGGTGTTCGAGCGTTCCTGCAAGAAATTCGCCGACCGTCCGGCCTACAGCAACATGGGCGTGACGCTCACCTATGCCGAGCTGGAGCGCTACAGCGCGGCCTTTGCCGGCTATTTGCAAGCCCATACCGACCTGGCGCCGGGCGATCGTATCGCCGTGCAGATGCCCAACGTCCTGCAGTACCCGATCGCGGTCTTCGGTGCCCTGCGCGCCGGGCTGGTGGTGGTCAATACCAATCCGCTTTATACCCCCCGGGAAATGCGTCATCAGTTCAAGGACTCCGGTGCCCGGGCGCTGGTGTACATGAACCTGTTCGGGCAGAAAGTCCAGGAAGTGCTGCCCGACACCGACCTGCAATACCTGATCGAAGCGAAGATGGGCGACCTGATGCCCACCGCCAAGGGCTGGCTGGTCAATACGGTGGTGAGCAAGGTCAAGAAGATGGTCCCGGACTATTCACTGCCCCAGGCCATTTCCTTCAAGAGTGCCTTGCGGCTGGGACGAGGCCAGGGCATCAAGCCGCTGAGCGTCGGCCTCGACGACATTGCCGTGCTGCAATACACCGGTGGCACCACCGGCTTGGCCAAAGGTGCCATGCTGACCCATCGCAACCTGGTGGCCAACATGCAGCAGGCCCGCGCCTGCCTGGGGCAGATCGGCGACGACGGCCAGCCGTTGTTGCGCGAGGGCCAGGAAGTGATGATCGCACCGCTGCCGCTGTATCACATCTATGCCTTCACGGCGAACTGCATGTGCATGATGGTCACCGGCAACCACAACGTGCTGATCACCAATCCCAGGGACATCGGCGGTTTTATCAAGGAGCTGAAGAACTGGCGGTTTTCGCTGCTGCTGGGGCTGAACACGCTGTTCGTCGCGCTGATGGACCATCCTGATTTCAAGACGCTGGATTTCTCCAACCTCAAGGTCACCAACTCAGGCGGCACCGCACTGGTCAAGGCCACCGCGGAGCGTTGGAAGCAGATGACCGGTTGCGGTATTACCGAGGGCTACGGGTTGACCGAAACCTCGCCAGTGGCCAGCGCCAATCCTTACGGTGGCAAGTCGCGCCTGGGCACGGTGGGGCTGCCGGTACCGGGTACGCTGATGAAAGTCATCAGCGACGACGGCGTCGAGCTACCTTTGGGCGAGCGCGGCGAGCTGTGCATCAAGGGGCCGCAGATCATGAAGGGCTACTGGAACAAGCCCGAAGCGACCGCCGAAGTGCTCGACAGCGAGGGCTGGTTCAAGTCCGGTGATGTCGCGGTGATCGATCCCGATGGGTTCGTGCGCATTGTCGACCGCAAGAAGGACATGATCATCGTCTCGGGTTTCAACGTGTATCCAAACGAAATCGAGGACGTGGTGATGGCCCATCCGAAAGTCGCCAGTTGCGCGGTAATCGGCGTGCCGGACGAGCGTTCGGGGGAGGCGGTGAAACTGTTCGTCGTGGCCCGTGAGTCGGGGGTCAGCCTTGAAGAGCTCAAGGCGTACTGCAAGGAGAACTTTGCCGGCTACAAGGTTCCCAAGCACATCGTGTTGCGGGAATCGCTGCCGATGACCCCAGTGGGCAAGATCCTGCGCCGGGAACTGCGCGATATCGCCTGACGATAAACAGCCTGTCCAGTACTAGATCCTGTGGGAGCCTGCTCGCGAAGCGGTATGACAGCGCCAGAGATATGGACTGGCACGCCGCTTTCGCAAGCAGGCTCGCTCTCACAATATTCAGGTATCCAGCGAAATCATACGGGGCTTAGAATTTTTACTCTAAAAATGACCATTGAATATTCTTGAGTCAAGTTTATGACTGTAGGGGCCGTTTTTGGCTCTAGGCGACCCTTGGCAAAGCTGCTACTCTCGGCGCGCTTTTGTGACTTCTCGGCCTTTATCCAAGCCAGATTCACCAATAGACACACACCAATAATAATCGCATCAAATGCGGTGAGAATTCGCGTTGCTGAGGAGTGGGGCTTCCATGATTGAAAACTTTTGGAAGGATAAATACCCAGCTGGGATTGCTGCCGACATCAATCCAGATGAGTATCCGAATATTCAGGCGGTGCTGAAGCAATCCTGCCAACGCTTCGCCGACAAGCCGGCATTCAGCAACCTCGGCAAGACCATCACCTATGGTGAACTCTACGAGTTGTCCGGTGCCTTCGCCGCGTACCTGCAACAGCATACCGATTTGCAGCCGGGCGATCGAATCGCCGTGCAGCTGCCCAACGTCCTCCAATACCCAGTCGCTGTGTTTGGTGCCATCCGCGCCGGCCTGATCGTGGTCAATACCAACCCGCTCTACACCGCGCGGGAAATGGAGCACCAATTCAACGACTCCGGCGCCAAGGCGCTGGTGTGCCTGGCAAACATGGCGCACCTGGCCGAAAGCGTGGTGCCCAAGACTGGCGTCAAGCACGTCATCGTCACCGAAGTGGCCGATTTGCTGCCGCCGCTCAAGCGCCTGTTGATCAACAGCGTCATCAAGTACGTCAAGAAGATGGTCCCGGCTTATCATTTGCCCAAGGCCATCAAGTTCAACGACGTGCTGAGCAAAGGCCACGGCCAGCCCGTGAACGAAGCCAGCCCGACCAGTGATGACGTGGCGGTGCTGCAATATACCGGCGGCACCACCGGCGTGGCCAAGGGCGCGATGCTGACCCACCGCAACCTGGTGGCGAACATGCTGCAGTGCAAGGCGCTGATGGGTTCCAATCTCAATGAAGGCTGCGAAGTACTGATCACGCCGCTGCCGCTGTACCACATCTATGCCTTCACCTTTCATTGCATGGCGATGATGCTGATCGGCAACCACAACATCCTGATCAGCAATCCGCGCGATTTGTCGGCGATGGTCAAGGAACTGTCGAAGTGGAAATTCAGCGGCTTCGTCGGCCTCAATACCTTGTTCGTGGCGCTGTGCAACAACGAAGCCTTCCGCAAACTGGATTTCTCGGCGCTGAAGGTCACCCTGTCTGGCGGCATGGCTCTGCAATTGGCAGCGGCGGAACGTTGGAAAGCGGTCACCGGTTGCCCGATCTGCGAAGGCTACGGCATGACCGAAACCAGCCCGGTGGCCACCGTGAATCCGATCCAGAACATCCAGATTGGCACCATTGGCATCCCGGTTCCGTCGACGTTGTGCAAGGTCATCAACGACGCGGGCGAAGAACTGCCTTTGGGTGAAATTGGCGAATTGTGCGTGAAAGGCCCGCAAGTGATGAAGGGCTACTGGCAGCGCCAGGATGCCACCGACGAGATCCTCGACAGCGAAGGCTGGCTCAAGACCGGGGACATCGCGCTGATCCAGCCGGATGGCTACATGCGCATCGTCGATCGCAAGAAAGACATGATCCTGATCTCCGGCTTCAACGTTTACCCCAACGAGCTGGAAGACGTGTTGGCGGCCCTGCCGGGCGTGCTGCAATGCGCGGCCATCGGCGTACCGGATGAGAAATCCGGCGAGGCGATCAAGATCTTCATCGTCGTGCGTCCGGGCGTCACGCTGACCAAGGAACAGGTGATGGAACACATGCGCGCCAACGTCACCGGCTACAAAGTGCCCAAGTCGGTAGAGTTCCGCGACGCACTGCCGACCACCAACGTCGGCAAGATCCTGCGGCGCGAGTTACGTGATGAAGAGCTGAGGAAGTTGGGACTGAAGAAATAAGACAGCCGCCAATAAAAAGCCCCGCGATGCGGGGCTTTTTATTATGGAGCGGAGCGCTACAACCGGAACTGCGCGAAATCCAGGTTGGTGCCACCCGGCCGCATGTCCTGCAGGTAGGAATCCTTGTCGGCACTGAGTTCCAGGCTCAGGGCGGCCTTGCGTTTGCCCTGGTTGCGCACTTCCAGGCCTTCCATTTTTTCTCGCAGGAATACGGTTGGCACCTTCAGGTGCAACAACTCGTCGGTGGCCGGTGTGTGCAACAGCAGATGAATCCATTCGTACTGCCCGATGGCCAGGCGAGCCACCGGAATGTCGAACCAGAAGATGTTGCGGTTGCGGTTCAGTTCGCTGAAATGGCAATTGTTGACACCCAGGACGGCGCCGCCCAGTTGCTGGTTCCTGCGGGCGATGGCCTGCTTTTTGTCGAGTTTCATAACGTTCCTACGGGATTGGAGCTTCGGGCCAGGCCGGAATAGAGAGGCATTCTCGACGGTTGCCGGGCAAACATAAAGCCCCGCCTGTGCGAACGATGAAACTTGCCTCGTGAATCGCCGGTCAATTCTGCGTCGGCGGGAAAAACGCTGACAGTGTTCCAAAGTCGCCAAACCGGCTACTTTGATGTAGAAAACGGCCCTTGAGTCGCCACGGACTCCTCTTTCTTGCGGCGAAAGGAGACGCTTATGATGTTCCCGGCCTTGAAAGGCTTGCCCCTGCATCGCGTGATGATGCGCACGGTGACAGAGTTTCTCGACGACGAGATGTCGACCTATGCCTCCGCGCTGGCATACCAGATGCTGTTTTCGCTGTTTCCCTTCATTCTCTTCCTGATTGCACTGATTGGCTTCCTTCATCTGCCGGATTTCTTTTCCTGGCTGCGCCTGCAATCGGAACTGGTGCTGCCGCCCCAGGCGTTGGAGCAAGTCAACCCGGTGATCGACCAGCTCCAGCAATCCAAGGGCGGATTGCTCTCGGTGGGTATCGTGGTTGCGCTGTGGACCGCGTCGGCCGGCGTGCGATTGATGATGAGCGCGATGAACGCCGCCTACGACGTGGTAGAGGGACGTCCGGCCTGGAAGCGCTTTCCGCTGTCGATTCTCTACACCGTCGGCATTGCCGGCATGCTGCTGGCCGCCGCGGCCTTGATGGTACTGGGCCCGCAAGTGATGGGTTGGATTGCCGCGCAGATCGGGCTGGAGGAATTCATCGTCACGGTCTGGACTATTGCGCGCTGGCCGGTCATCGTGTTTTTGCTGATGGTGGCGGTGGCGCTGATCTATTACGTGATGCCGGACGTCAAGCAGGAGTTTCGCTTCATCACGCCGGGTTCGGTATTGGCTGTTGTGGTGTGGATCATCGCGTCCCTGGGCTTCGCGTTCTACGTCAAGACCTTCGCCGACTACAACGCGATGTATGGCAGTATCGGGGCGATCATCGTGCTGTTGTTGTACTTTTATATCTCGGCGGCCGTGCTGTTGCTCGGTGCGGAAATGAACGCGGTGATCGAGCACATGTCCGCCGAAGGCAAGGATCCTGGCGAAAAGAACCCCGGCGAGCACGAAAAACAGCATGTGTCGGGCCTGGGGCGCGACCATTCCATCCACCACACCCACACTGACGAAGCCCGACCATGATCCGCGAAATCCTCAAGATGGGCGACGAGCGCCTGTTGCGCATTGCCCCGCCGGTGCCGCCGGAAATGTTCGACAGTCCCGAGTTGTGGCAGTTGATCGACGACATGTTCCAGACCATGGAAAGCGTCGGCGGCGTCGGCCTGGCGGCGCCGCAGATCGGTGTAGACCTGCAACTGGTGATCTTCGGCTTCGAGCACAGCGAGCGTTATCCCGATGCCGAGGCGGTGCCGCAGACAATCCTGATCAACCCGTTGATCACGCCGCTGAGTCCGTTGATGGAGGAAGGCTTTGAAGGCTGCCTGTCGGTGCCAGGCTTGCGCGGCGCGGTGGATCGCTACCAGCAGATCCGCTACGAAGGTTTCGACCCCAAGGGCGAGCCGATCGTGCGCATCGCCTCGGGCTTTCATGCGCGGGTGGTCCAGCATGAATGCGACCACCTGATCGGTCGCTTGTATCCGTCGCGCATCACCGATTTCAGCAAGTTCGGATTCACCGAGGTGATGTTTCCGGATCTGGACCCCACGGCCGACGATTGAACATCCACACACCTCTGATATGAGTTGCACCTTCAGGACTGTGTATTCCGCTTCAGTCCCATCGCGATCATCGGCTTGCTGCGCGCATAACGACTCAGGCGCTCGGCCATCGCGTAGGGCAGGTCAGGGTCGAAACCGAACCCTTGTCGCTCGTAAAAACGGCGTAGATCGGGGTGGCAAAACAACCACACCGGCGCGTCCAGGTTTTTCACCGCTTCGGCGATCAACCGCCCCGCGATGCCCTGCGTGCGGTACGCCGGGTCGACAAACAGCCCCGTCAGCCAATGCCCACCCGAAACCGGTCGCAGGCACAGTGCTGCGACGATTTCCTCGCGCCGCGCCACCCACAGCTGTGCGTCGCGCACGGCTTTCATCGAGGATTGATGGGCGCGGTAGAACTTGTTCATCAACGGCCACAGGGGCTCGTCGAGACGTGTGCAATGGAATTCGGACATGGCGCAGGTGCGGTGGGGAATGAAAGCGGGGGATTATAAGGGGGCAAACAATGCGCCGGGAGACTCCCGGCGCTTGTCTGACGGATTCACAGCGAGGCGAGGAACATGTCCGTGGCCGGGTTTTTCTCATCCGACCGGCTTTCCTGGGCTTTTTCAACCTGTGCCATTGCCGCCTTGTCCTGCATGCGCTGGGCAATTTCCTCGCCGACCGCCAGCTGCTTCTCGGGCGGCATCGCCTCGTATTCCTCTTGGGTAATGCCCATCTCTTCGAGGATGCTGTCGCGCAGGCGCTCTTCCGGCGTCTTGCTCATGTAGTCCTTGAACTGCGCCATGGCAGAGCTGATGTCTTCAGGGGCTGAAGAGCCAACCGTCTGCAGTTGCACACGGGTCTTGGCGAAGGCTTCGTCGACGTTGTCGCTGATGGCGGTAGCTGCGTTGACCTGTTGTGTGGCTTGTTCCGTCGCGGACTCCTGGACCTGGGCGCCATGGAGGTTATCGCGCAGCGCCTGTAGCGCGGCGCTCTGAAGGCCGCTGGCGGCTTCGGCGGCAGGGTCCCTTTCCGACCGCTTGAGCGGCATGATCATCGCTTGCTGTTTGGCACTGACCAACATGATGTGTACCTGTGGGTAATGGCTGAGCGATGGGCAGCAGCATTTCCCGTGCCATCGCCGCAGGGGCCCGTATTTCAAGGGCTGCGGGAAAGTTGCTTGCAGCGGAGGCGGCCAATCCTTGCCGTTCGTCGGCAGGGATCGACCGCATCGTGCCGAGCCTCAGGTACTTTCGCGAACCTTGAGTTCGAAACCCAGGTCCACGACCGGCTGGGCAATGCGATTACCAGCCATCAACGTGAGCATCTGCTCGGCGGCGCGGCGGCCAATGGCTTCCCGCGGGGTGCTGATGCTGCTCAAGCGCGGGACCATATGAGCCGAGGCGGGCAGGTCGTTGAAGCCCAGGATCGAAACCTGCTCGGGGACCTTGATGCCATTGCGCAACGCTTCGAGCAGGGCACCGTGCGCCAGGTCATCGTTGCCGAAGAAGATGGCGTCGACGTCCGGATGGCTGGCCAGCAGTTGCAGGAATAACTCGCCGCCCAGGCCCACCGATGACGGGCGAGGGGTGAGCACTTCCAGATCAGGATCGTAAAGCCCGGCCTTCTGCAGCGCGCGACGAAAACCTTCGCCGCGCAGCAACGTACGTTGGTCCAGTTGCGCGCCGATGTAGGCCAGGCGCTTGCGACCTCGGGAAACCAAGTGCTCGGCGGCGGTCTCGCCGGCCTTGAGCTGGGAAAATCCCACGCAGTTGAGGCCGGCGCCAGGGTCCAGTTCCATCATGTACACGCATGGAATGTTGCTGGCCTCGATCATGCGCCGGGCGCTTTCGGTACGGTCGAATCCGGTCAGCAACAAGCCACGGGGCTGGTAGGCCATGTAGTTGCGCAGCAGGTTTTCTTCTTCATCCCGTGAGTAGTGGTAGTTGCCGATCACCACTTCGAAGCCCTTGGGCCGCAGGACCCGATGGATGGCTTCCAGGGTGTCGATGAACAACAGGTTGGACAACGATGGCACCAGCACCACCACCGAATGGCTCTGGGCCGAGGCGAGGGCGCGGGCGGCGGGGTTGACGACATAGTTGAGCTCCACGGCGGCCTGGCGGACTTTTTCCACCAATTCAACGGCCACGGTGCTGACGCCGCGCAGGGCCCGAGAGGCGGTGATGGGGCTGACACCGGCCAGGCGTGCGACTTCATTGAGCGTGGGGCGACCGGTGGTGCGTGTATTCTTATCGTTTTTAGGGACGGTCATCAGGGCGGCTTGCCAAACAAAAATCAAGGCACTAAGGTAGCGCTGTCTCGACGCGCCTGCAAATGCATGAACGGGGGTTGCCTGATCCTCCAACCGTTGGTGTCGTGGACGAACATGCTGCAACCACAAAAATGACAAGAAGGCGTCGGCAACTTCTGCTTTTGCTGCGGTGTCATAACTGGCAAAGGTAGCGCTGTCTGCGCGCTGAGGTGTTACATGAATAATCCAATCACCGC
>Ga0307405_10000368_pt1 | contig 16871 bp, 7 predicted proteins | sample 322Cmetagenome_2_FD_203311 | JGI IMG/M metagenome (GOLD analysis project Ga0307405, IMG submission 203311) | Maize rhizosphere microbial communities from greenhouse at UC Davis, California, United States - 322HYB-C-1 | ecosystem: Host-associated > Plants > Roots > Rhizosphere > Soil | place...
ACGGTATTTATTTTCTTCAGAGGAGCTATTACAACAGGTCGTTCGCGCAACCGGTGATCGAAGAACTGATCCAGGGCATCGTGCGCTACGCAATACCCACGGACGAAGGTTGTTACTGGAAGTCGGGGTTGAACGGGAACGACACAAAGCCCGCACTTTTCTCCCCCAACGAAACTACCGCTGTACTTCTTTTCCTGGCCCGGGCGATTGAAATGGGCCTTTGCCCGGCCGATTTCCTGGAAGGGATCGTCGAGGAAGCCATTATATATCTGGACAATACGCGTGCAAACCTAACGAAGCCGAATACAAGCACTGCCGGAAACGGCAGTGCCCGGCATGGCGATGCCCGGCATACCGATGCGGTTAACGGCCATAACCATTCAGAGGTGCATGACCTGGATGCAGCGACCGCCTATGCGTTGCTGCGTACAGGCGCTGCGTTCGGTAATCCCGCGTGGACACGGGAGGGGCTGGAAATGCTGAGGGAATATGCAAGATGCAGGCAGGAACACGTGAGCTGCACCAGGGATGCAGGCATCCATTCCGGTGTTGCCGGCCTCGCATTGTTATTTGACCGAGTCGCGCAGCTCACATACGACCAGACGCTTGAAAACACGGCCAATTTCTGGTACCGGCAGATCCTCCGGTTCGATCTTCATCCCGACGGACTTGCCGGCTATAAAACGTCTGAGAATTCGTGGAATATGCAGAAAAACCTTGCATTCTGTGAGGGTATTACCGGTATCGGGAGCGCATTGGTAAAAGCCCTGCACCCCGAAAAGGTAAACTTCGACGACCTCATCTGGCTGCTTTGACATAACGCTTCTTCAACATCAGTACAAAAAAATAGCCACTGGGGAATTCCCGGTGGCTATTTGCATAAAGAGGTTTAACACATAAAGTAATTACCTGGCAATGATGATCTTCTGTGATTTCACTCCCCCATCTTTGTTAACAACTTTCACGAGGTACATTCCAGCAGCAAGGCCGTCGACCCGGATCGTTCCACCGGTGCTTATGCCAGCGTCTTTCACGGTTTTACCATTCATGTCGATCACCGAAACGCTTTTCACATCATCCGCATCCTGGATATACACGATGTCACGCGCAGGGTTCGGATAAGCGAGTTGTCTTGCTAGCTGATCGAAGGTCACGCTCTTGATGCTGCTATATGCGAATGTCTCGTCTTTGCGGTCCGCCGCGCGGTCGACCATTCTCAGACGGTAAAGGTTTTCGCCTTTCAATGGGCTTGCATCGCTAAACTTGTAATTAACAAGCACCTTGCTTTCGCCGCTGGATGCCACTGTACCGATTTTGCTCCAAGCCTTTCCGTTTGCGCTGCGTTCGATCTCGAAACGATCGCTGTTGGTTTCGGCAGTAGTAGCCCATGTCAGCGACGACGTCGAGCCTTCTTTGCGGGCGTCGAATGACACGAGCGTTACGGGCAATGCGATATTCGCACCGAACGTAATGGCCGAATAGTTATCCGGAATTACACCGTTAGCAGTAATGCTGCCTGTGCCAGCCAGCGTACCGGTAGTACCGCCCGCTTTGCCCAGGCTTTCCCATTGAGAGGTAGCCGGGTTGTATCCCACGATCAGCAGGTTCACGATGTTCGAACTGGCGAGCGCACTCAGGTTGCTGGCTGCATCCCAGGTAAGGGTAATGTTCACAGCCCCCGCCCCGTCCACGTCCCAGTATTCCACGGAGCTTACGCCGGTCACATCGGTTGACATATCATCTGAATCCGTATGTGGGAACGGCGCCCCCGCCGGCAAGGTTGCAACAGCGGCATCTTCGGACCAGTATGCGGCCTTGTAGACACCTGATGTGGAGGGAGCCGAAATACCGATGGTGCGCAACCTGGTACCGTCACCGACAGGGAACACGAATGCGCTTGTACCGTCTTTCGACACATAGCCGTCTACATGGTTCGCGTTGTTCTGGCCCGTATAGGAGCCACTGGTACCGAAACCCAGGATCCCCGGCGATACCGCGCGGTTGGCTTTGATGATACCGGGTTGGATGCCCGCACCGCCCGTGAGGAACGTATGCGCACCGAACACGGTCATCTGCGTGCCTTCGTAGATGACCGTATTTCCCTGACTGCTCGACTGTGCAGCCGCGGGATCGGTCATCAGCGAGAGCGACAGGCACAAGCCCGCGCTCAGGCCAATGAGCTTTTTATGGATGATTTTGTGCATAGTTCACTCATTTTGAAATGGTAGCTTCGGATTTCTGCTGAGCAGCATGGTCGAGCATCGCCTTGATGCTGGCAACCTCAGCTTTGAGCGTGTTCATTTCGCTCAATTGCGCTTTCAAAGCGGCGATTTCTTTTTGCTGATCCTGAACGGCTTTTACCAATAGCGGGGTCAGTTTGCCATAATCAACGGACCATGGATTAGTTTTTACGTCCTCTCCACCCTTTCTTACTGCGGTAGGGAATACCTTGTAAAGATCCTGTGCTATAAAGCCAGTCACCGGTGTTTTCGCTTCATCGCTTTTATAATTGTAATCAACCACACCCACTTTCATTAAGTCTTCGATTGAATAGTGTGTGTTGTTAATATTCTCCTTTAGACGGCGGTCCGAGCTCGTGTTAAATGCTACTGCCGATCCCGCATCGCGCGTAATGGATCCTATCGTACCAGAAGGAATTACGAATTTCGCGAACATGGAGTTGTTAGGAATGGTACCTCCTCCCGCGTCCTTTTTCGACAAAACCAGGTTTGGATCACTTGCTTCAGTCTGAACAAAAATCTGAGCTCTATTGGCAGTACTGTCGTAATAGAACTTCATACCGCTTCTGCCACCTGTGGCATCATCATAACCAGCGCCGTCCTCACTGTTCTCAGTTATCAATACGGTACCGTCTACATGTAGTCTACTCTTGGGATCGGTTGAGTTAATACCAATCTGGCCGTTCAAACCTATGAGCAATCGAGGTTGAGGGGCTCCGGCAGTAAGGCTAGTCTGGAACACCAACGCTCCGCCGCCACCATTGAGGTCATTCCGAAGACCGATGCGGAACAGATCCGGATTTGCAGCGTTGCGGGCGAAATCAACGAATGCTCCATTATTAGGTGCGATCGATACGTTGCGGTAAAGTCTGATGCCACCACCCTGGGTAAGCGTCGTCGATCCCTGGTTGTCGTTAGGACGTTTCAGGATAATGTTTCCATAGCGACGGATAGGACCACCTTTTGTGCCACCGGCATCCTTACCACTTGTCAATCCTAACAAAAAGGGCGTTCTGCTGCTTGGAGCATTGTAGACTTCCCATACTCCGGTTCTACATATCCATTGCTGGCCTTCCGTAGCACTACCTTCCAATATATCGTTCCAGATGGTTCCTTCCGGGTCAGACCCGCAAGAAGCGCCAACGGAGGCAGGCCCTTCCCTGAAAACTTCCTGTGAAGCAGGAGCTTCTGTAACCAATCTTACCCAGGCGGAGCCATCGTGATAATACTCACCTGGCGATACACTGTTGACGCCGTCAGCACCAGCGGTTACGGTGGCGATATTGTACACGCGCGTGCCGGCGATTATAGGTGCGGTAAGGGGCGCCGGGTTATTGGTAGCCTGAAGTTGAACGCGAGGAATCAAAAGGCCCTTTGTTGTACTTTCCAGTTCGAGGATAGAATTCGGGCTAATTGTATTCGGGTTCTCCCCGATCTTAACCTGCGCCATCAGTGGCGAACTCATAAAAAGCAGCCCGGCGGCGACTCCCAGTGCACCGGTTGTGCGTGTTAGTAGTTGTTTTACTTTCATGTTTGTAATTTGTTTTAATTAATAAATCATTGAAAACAGTATAGAATTGGTAAGCGATTGAATTTGGATCAAAAAGGCACACCGTTCCCGCTCGAAAACAGGGCTTTACAGCTTCGTTTCTAAATGGGTACTCTGATCTGGTTATGAATGAATGGGGCTTTCTTAAGCACATCGGTCCGCGGGGATCGTGGCCTGGCTTACAGCTTACTTGCGCTGCAAACTATATCTACAAAGTAGCGGGAAAAACGTATCCGATTCGACGGATGAACAGCGCATAGCGGACGCCAAAATAAAGCAAACCACTCTATATCAATTGATTAATAATAATATTTTTCGCAAAGAATAGAAACTATTCTACGATTCACCCTCATTGCATATCGAGAGCAAATGGAGGTATTTGTACTTCGGGATTCGAGAAATGGGGGTGGAGGCTATTTGGAGAGGTGGTACATCTTGACACGCTTGGCAAGGTCCAGCAGATTGTTCACGCCGAGCTTTTTAAATATACGGGTCTTGAACGTGCTTATCGTGGTACTCTTTAAATTCAACTGCCCGGCAATATCCTTCGTCCATTTCCCTTCCAGCAGCATTTCCATGACTACCAGCTCTTTTGCCGACAAAAGTTCCGCGGGATCGGATGCGCCCTGTTGCGTCATGGCGCTCAAAAGCTGCGCCCGGACCACCGGGCTGAGGTATTTCTGCCCGTTCAGCACAACACGGATGGCCTCCTGCAACTCGGTCGCTTTCGACTCCTTAGAAACAAACCCGGCCGCGCCCGCGCGGATGCAATGCACCCCGTAGAGCTCCTCTTTCTGACCTGAGAAGACGAGAATGGGTGTATTAGGTTGCAGCCCAAGCAGCTTTTCGATTGTCAACAAATAGTCGGTGCCGGGGATATTCAGGTCGAGGATAATGAGCTGGTAGGTGCCGGTAGAAGCGGCCTGCGTCGCCTCTTTGAAATTGGCGGCCGTGTCGACGACCGCCTCGCCGATCGTCTCCCGGACGAGCATGCTGGTGGCGATGCGGACAATGTCATGATCTTCAACGAGTAAGATTCGGGTAATGGAAAGTCGCAATGTTTCGGGGGTTGTCGGTGATATCCCGAATTAACGAAAATTCAGCGAAACCCCATTGATAGTTGTAGTACTATGTTTACAAGAAAAAATCAATATCTATATTGTAACCATAGATTTACATACCTAAATTTGGATCAACGAAGCCGCACCGGTGTTACTTTAAACCAAATCCACTATCATAATGAACGCATTACTTATTGAGGATCACGCTGTTGTGAGAATGGGCATGCGCCTGGTGATACGCGAAGTATTTCAAAATGCCTCGGTTTTCGAATCCGAAGATTTCAACGAAGGGCTCCGAATCGTCCAGGACAAGCCGATAGACCTTGTCGTACTCGACATCCACCTTCCCGGCGGTCAGGATGTGAAAATGATCGACATGATCAAGACCGTGCGAAGAGAAACTAAAATATTGATATTCAGCGGACTGCCGGAAGAAAAATATGCATTAAAATACGTCCAGGCCGGAGCCGACGGCTACCTGTCGAAACGCTCGGACCCTGAAATGTACGGAGAAGCGGTGTCGGCGGTGGTGAACGACAAGAAGTACCTCAGCGAGGTGGTCCGCAAGCAGCTGGTTACGCAGTTGCCGCAGAATTATAACAAAATCAAACGCAGGAAATGGATCGGGCTCACCGACCGGGAACTGGAAATCAGCAGGTTGTTGATCAGAGGATTGTGGACGAAGGAGATCGCCACCCAGTTGCAGCTGAAATTAAGTACCGTCAGTACTTTTAAAAAGAAGATATTCAAGAAATGTGGCGTAACGAGCGCGATCGAGCTCTCGAAAATCATCGACGACGTAGCCGCCACTGCCTATTAATTTAATGCTATTTCGGATAGCCTCCGCCCGGCAGGCTACCGCAGCATCTCCATTTTCTCCGACAAAGCCACCAGATTGCTCACTTGAAGCTTTTTGAAAACATTCGCCTTGAATGTACTGACCGTACTTTCTTTTAAATCCAGCATTTCGGCGATAGCCCTTATTTTATTCCCTTGCAGCAGCAAATGCACCACCAGCCTCTCCCGCGGCGTGAGCGTCTGCAACGGGTTATGGTCCGACGCATCCACATTGGCAATCACCCGTGAAAGCAGGCTTTCCTGTATTGTTTTGCTAAAATAGGTCTTCGAATCGAGCACCATATCTATCGCGATCCTCAGCTCGTCGCCGGTACCGTCTTTGGACAGGAAACCGTGAGCGCCGGAAGAAACCGCAGGAAGGGCATAAGTAGCCTCGCTCATCGAAGAATAGACCAGAATCTTGCCTGCGTGTCCCGTCGTCCGCATTTCCCTGATCGTATGCATACTCCCTCCTGGAATACCTATTTCGATGATAATCAGGTCAAAATACTGGTTTTCGATCACTTCCATAGCTTCATCCAGCAGCGCTGCGAGCGTAACCCGGGCCTGGGGCTTGTGGTCTTTGATTTCCCGTTTAATGGCCGACCGCATGAGGGGATGACCGTCGATAACGAGCACTTTCATAGGTTAAATGGTGGGTTAAGGCTTAATAAATTGGTGTGGTTAAAATGACGGTTGCCCGTAACGAACGGGCAACCGTGTATGCTACTATTTAATGTGGACGAACTTGTGTGTGTGAACAGATCCGTCCGTGTGCGTTATGTGAAGCATGTAAATTCCCGCTTCAAGCCCGGAGACATCGATACTCCCCGACGCTACCGGCCCGGAGCTGTATACCCTGATGCCCGATAGGTTGTTGATACGTACCGTTTTGACGTGCTTCCAGCTCGTTACTTTCAGGTTGAGCACCGTCGATGCCGGGTTCGGGTAAACGCCGCTTTCCAGCTTGCCGTCGAAGCGTACGCTTCTGATGCTGCTGAATGCGAAAGTACCGTCGAGGCCGTCCGCGGCGCGGTCGATCATTTTCAATCGGTACAACATGGCGCCGTTAGCACCGTGCTCTGCAAGCTGATCGGTAAAACTGTACGTCTTCCGTTCTCTGCTCTCCCCTTCCGCTTTCACACTTCCAACCATCTCCCACACCTTCCCATCAACACTGCGCTGCACCTCGAACCTGTCACTGTTAGTTTCCTCGGTAGTAACCCAGTTCAGGTCCGCCACGTTTTCGCGCGCCACTGCCTCGAACGACACCAGCTTCACCGGCAGCGCACCTTCCCAGCGGACCGTGTAAGGTACCGGGGACGATTGTTCTCCCGCCTCATCCAGGTAAGCATATTCGAACGTGACATTCGTGTAACCCGTGCCGGTCAGCTTAATGGTCATCAATGCCGGGTCGTAGGCAGGGATCACCTGCCCTTGCGCCACGAGCGCGTTGTTGTAATACAGCTCGGCCGTGCCGGGTAATGCGGTGATTACCACCGTGCGGTTCTTGCCTGAGCCATTCAGTGAACCATCTTCCTGGTCATTTCCGGTGAGCCCGTCGGGTGACGACGTACCTGCTCCGGTGCTGGTATGCGTGCCGTCGAGTGCAATTATTGTGTTGGGTACCGGCCTGTCGATCTGGTAATCCTTCGTATCGGCCAATGGAGGCTGCTGGATACCGAAATTGGCATTCGCAATATTCTGGCCCGCAACGGTTACCTTGGTCAGGATACCGTTCACTGCGTCGTCGGCCCCCACGCCTGCGCCCAGGTTTTCGCCGGTATTGATCCAGCCTGCCGGAAGGCCAGTTGTGGTAGAACCAGCCGCATTCTGGTGCAGTACGATGCTGTAAGTACCCGCGGCAGTAGCTCCGAAATCGTAGGTACCATCCGCATTAACCGCCACGGTCTTCACCGCCGTGCCGCTTGCGTTCACGAGCGTTACATAAAGTCCGACTGGCAATGCCTGTGCAGTACTGTTGTTAATGGTCACATCTTTAAGCCCGTTACCGTCGTGGAACACGCTGCCTGTCACGTTTGCTGACGGCAGACATGCCCCAGGTGCATCGATGGCCACATTCACAGTTCTCACCAACTGGCATTGGTTTGCATTGTCGGTCACTGTTACGGTATAGGTTCCGGCGGCATTGGCAGTGAATGTAGGATTAGCCACAAATGCATTGGAAAGACCTGCCGCAGGGCTCCATCCATAAGAATAGTCGCCCGAGGAAGTCACATTCAGAGGCAATGTGCCCGCAGTACCCTCGCAAAGTGCCAGGTCTCCCGCAGTGGCAGCAATCGTATTCGGACTTACCACCACTATAACTTCCTTGTAGTTGCTGCAACCGGTTGCCACATTGGTTTGGGTTAAACGATAGGTACGCGTCGCAGAACCGATGATCGTCGTGACAGGGCTGTTAGGACTTGCCACACCAGCTACCGGCGTCCATTGCCAGGTGCTTCCGGCAGCCGGGCTAGCCACTGAAAGTGTGGTAATACCTCCTTCGCAAATGGCAGTGCTACCCGTAATATTGAAATTGGCAGGCGTATTGACCGTTACCACAACCTGGTCGGTGGTGGTACAGCCATCGACAGTTACCTGCACCGTGTAGGTGGTGGTAACCGTTGGCAATACGGTTGGCTGGGCCACATCGGCAGCGCCAACGATACCTGCTCCCGTCCATGCATAAGTAGCGCCGTCGATTGCCGGTGTACCAATGACGGTAGATTCACCCGGGCACGTTGCCGCGTCGATTCCTGCATTGGCAGTCGGCGTAACGGTTACGGTGTCTTTGAATACACAGCCGCTTGCCAATGTCACAGTCACGATGTAATCGATATTGCCGGTTACGGTAGCGGTTGGGTTAGCTGCCGTAGCATCGCTCAGCCCCGTCGCCGGTGCCCATGCGTACGTAGCGCCAGCCGGTGCGGCCGGGTTACCCGCGGCCCCGTACCCGATCTCGGTCGGTCCTGCCGGGCAAATGGTCTTGTCGACCAGTTCCAGGCCCGATTCCCCGTTCACAATAAGTGTTACCTCATCGCTGATCGGCGTAACACAGCCTGGGTAGCTGACTTTCACCACATAGGTAGTAGTCACCGTCGGGTTCATTACCGTCGGGTTCGCGACGGTGTTGCTGCTCAGGCCGGTTGCCGGCGTAACACCGTCGGCCATAAACCATTCGTATTGTGCGGATGCATCTCCCCCGCGCCCGAGTGTTACAGGCTCGCCTGCGCACGTGGTCGCACCCTCACCCGCATATTCCCCCGCGGTAACCGAGTTGCTGAGCACCACTTCGTCCGTAGCGGTGCAGCCCGACAATGGGTCGGTTACGGTCAGCGTAAAGGTTTGTGGTGTGCCCGAAGCAAATTGCACCTGCGGCTGCGCGTCGGTAGCGCTGGTGCCGTTCACCCAGGCTGCATTGGAAGGCTCCCAGGCATATTGCCAGTTGGTACCCGCAGGAGCCGGAGCGCCCAACGTTACCGTACCGCCATTACAGATCGCACGATCGGTGCCCGCTGCTGCCACCGGAGTGGCTACATTCACAGTAACCGTGTCGCGGAGTTTACAACCGGAAATGGTTTCGATGATCAGAACGCGGAAATCGGTAGTGGAGCTGACCGTCGCGAACGGATTGGCAAGGGCCGCATTGTCCAGGTCGGCTGTCGGCGTCCAGGCGTAGGTAAATCCTGCCACCGCCGCGCTGCCGATCCGTACAGGCGTGCCTGCACAAACGTATTTGTCCTCCTCGGTAAACACCGGCAGCGACCAGCCCGGCGGGTTGATCACGATCGATTTAACACAGCTGAAAGATGCATCGTATTTGCTGGTAATAGTCACTGTAATGGTCGCCTGCGCGGTGGAAGTAATGTTCACCGTCGCTGCACGCGCATTATCCACCAGGTTGGCAGGGCTCCACGAGAAGTTAAAATCGGAGGTATTGCCCAGCGAAGTTCCCAGTTTCAAAACAGAACCATTGAATATTTTGGGACAATCCTGCTCCGAAAGCGTCACAATCTCGAAATTACACGAGCCGGGACCACCCGCGCAAGGCTGCACCGAAACTTCCGCGCTGCAATCCACGCCATTCAGGCTCACGGTGCGGCGGAAGGTGGCAACGCCGCTATTGCTTTTCAGATAGGCATTTTTACCGCCTTCCGAAGTTTGCAGCACCACGCCATCTCCCGAAACCACGCTCCATGTGTAAACGGTGCCCGGGGCGTTGTCCTCGTCCATTTGTCTGCTCCAAATCGGGCCGCAGACGGTTTCGCCTTCATCGGTAATACGGGTATTGAGCACGGCCACTCTCACCTGGTCGGTAAATGTACAGCCGTTTTTCACTGCCGTAACGGTGTAGTTCGCAATGCCGCCGGCAACACCGGCAGTTCCTGCATTGAAACTCGGGTTCGCTACCTGTGGGTTGTCGAGGTATTGTCCGGTTGTCCAGGTGTAGGTAAATGTATTGTCGGCAGTACCACCGAGAGTAACGGAGGAATTTTTGCAAATGGTTTTGTCGTCGCCTGCGAATGCAACGGTTCCGCTAGGTGCTGCAACGGGCGTTACGGTCACATTAGAGAACGAAGAACAGGTCGTACCGTCTTTACGCTGCACAGTCACCGTCACGCGGTAAACGGTAGCCACAGTTGGGTTAGCTATCGGCTGCGAACAGGTGGTGCAGCTCAATGTGGTAATAGGGTCACCGGAAATGCGGGTCCAGGCATAAGATACCATCGGGCTTACAATCGCCGCAGTACCGATCTGCACACCGCCTGTACCTTCGCAGACAGACTTTGCAGCACCTGCGGCGGCTATCGCCGGCACAATCGTCACCTGGTCGATATCCACACAGCCCGCCGCGTCGCTCACCTGCAACGTGTACGTAGTCGCCTGCGTCACGGCCGGGGTAGTCCACGAATCGGTACTGGCCCGCAGCGTACCACTGCTGGTGCTTCCTTCAAACCACTGATAGGTAAATGAACCCGTGCCGCCCGTTGCCGAGCCATTCAGGGTTACCGTGTTGGCACCGGTACCACAGACATACCATTGCGGCCCGTCCGCATTGGCAACCGGGGCCGCATTGGCACCAATCACCACCTCCGCAACCTGCGACGAGTCGAGCTGCACCGGCATACAATCCTGGCCATAGGTTTTGATTAAGCGACGATAATAAGCCGTAGTCTGCGAAGCCTCGGGCTGCAAATCCTTGAAAACTTCACCCGGAATATCCGCCCACGGGCCGGTAGCCGCGTCGGCTTTCTGCCATTGATAGGTCAGCTGGCTTCGATAGCCCGCCGGTGCGGTAATGCTCACTGTATTGCCTGTGATCACACCCGGGATACCGAGGATACATACATTTTGCGACATTGGCGCCAGGCTGGTAGCCGAAACTGCCAGACCAGCCGGCAATGCATTCTGGTTAAATTTGACGATCATACCGTCGGCACCTCCGCCCCATGTAGGCTGGTGGCTGCCTGCGGTAGCCAGTCCTGCACCCGTGGTACCGAAACCAAGCAAAATACCTCCGTCGCTCGCCATGGCCATATTAGTGCTGCTGGTAACCATTCCCTGGATACCCGCTCCCGGAGTGGTGCCTTCGTTTCCAGTTCCTCCAAAATAGGTCCCCCACAGCCTTTGGCCCGTAGCGATACTAAATTTATTAAGGAATATGTCAGTAGCTCCGCCCGGCGTCACCTGGTAGGCGCAATCGCTTGACAACCCGCCACCATTTGCAGACGACGCACCCATGATCAGCAAATTGCCTTTGCCGTCCAGCGCGCAGTCCATCGCTCTCGCATAGTTAGTTGTTCCAGTCGAGATCGCACCCAGGTAGGTAGCATGCTGGAAGTGGCCCGTAAGGTCGAAGCTGGCCCAGATACCGTCGCGAGCGGCAGCCAGCGTAGTGCGGAATGCCCCGGGCGACGCGATACCCGACGCTACATTCGTACTTCCTACCACGTGGATCCTTCCGTTGCTTTCGTCTACTTTCAATCCCGTGATGGCAGTATTGAAAAACCTGCCCCATATTCTTGCTCCGTTGCCTGCATCGAATTTGCCGACATAGCCTTTCTGGGGAGTCGTTCCCTCGCCGACACCGTTTGCGAAAGTTGCGTCGTCGCTCGCGCTGGTGCCTGTTCCGGCCACATACACATTGCCATCGCTACCCAGGTCCAATGCCAGACCTGACTCAGCATTCAGCGTGACCGCTCTTGCAGTTGGACCAGCCACAAAAGTGCCCCATTGCCTGACGCCCGCGGCATCGAACTTGACCAGATAGGAAGTATTGGTTCCGCCGTCCGTACGGTAGGTTCCGGGCGTCGCGATCTCCCCTGCTCTGCTGCCCGCACCTACAATGGGCGAGCTGCCGCCCAAAGCAAACAAGTTGCCCTGAGCGTCCACTTTCAGGCATTCAAACCAACCGGGGTGGGAGTTCGTGCTCGTACCGCCGTAATAGGTAGCCCACATCCTGGCTCCGGTGTTCGCATCAAAACGGGCCAGGAAAGGGATTTCCGGATCGTCGTTTACCAGGTTGGCAGTTGTCTGATGTGCCCCGGCGGTCGCCATGCCTTCACTTCTGGTCTCTCCTCCAATGTAAACCTGTCCGTTGCGCACGACAATCGCGTAGGCCTGTTCCGCATTGGCGCCACCATAGTAGGTACCCCATTGGCGCACCCCCGCGCTGTTGAACTTTGCAATAAAAAAGTCGTTTCCACCTGCCACAGTGCCCTGGTAAGCACCACCTGACGCGATATTACTGCTGCCGGGTGTGTAACCAACGGCGTAAATGTTGCCGCTTTCGTCGGTATCGATGGCCGTGATAAGCTCCGTCTCGGAACCGCCATAATAGGTAGCCCATTCCAGGTTCGGCGAGGGGTCGATTACCAGCGTCTGGCGCTTGTCGTACGCGGGTACCTGAAATGCAAACAGGCTCTCACCCAACGCTTTGTAAGAGACATCGAGCGGTTTGCCCCTATCCCCTACCCAGCTCGCCGGAATGCGCTCCTGCATTTTGCCGTGGGCGGTTTCCATCACGATCCGGTTGCGGCTGAGCGCTACCTTCCTGCTTCCCCGGTAGCGCAACTGAATACGCGCGGCGTCGGCGCCGGGATGTACGATGAAATTGTATTCGACATTTTTGTCCGATTTCGGGTCGGCCACGAATTCCAGGTCGATGCCCGGGTAAATGCCCGTGTAGGTAATGCGCTGAAAATTACGGATGTTCCGAAACTCGCCGCGCTCGTTGATCACATTACTGACCGCATTGCCGGGTATATCGGCCTTCAATGCCGCCGCCGGGTTCGCGCCCACGAGCTCGATATCCACGCGGTGGAACTTGCGTGAGCCCGCACTCTTGCGCATGTAGGTATCGTAGCTGAATCCGTTTTGACGCAATTGCACATTGAGCGGGCCGCTTTGCAGCAGGTACCTGACCTGGCCATTCGGCTTCCCGTACTGGTCGACAAGCTGACCTTTGTTTTCAATAAAGCCCGCGCGGAAAGCACCGACAGATTTGGAGAGTGTGTTTGGGACATCAATTGCCGTCTTGCCAATGCCAATGCGCTGCGATTCCGGCAGTTCCGGTTTCTGGGCGCAAAAGGCAAAGGAAGTCCAGCCGCTGATAACCAGCGAAAGTAGTAGTCTTCTCTGCATACAAGTTTGGATTAGATTTAAACTGATCTTCGGGGGTATTCTAGTAAGTATTCATTGGAATAATTGGTTTAATGAGAGAGGTGTGTATAGTGTGAAGCTTTCCCGGCGCCGCTTGCCATGATAAACGGTTATGCATATACGCATTCCATTGCCTCGCCAGAATTTGCTCTGAGGCGCCGGGTTGTAATATTCCGTGTCAAAGCTAGCTAGAAATATTTCGCATTACCTTGTATTCCGTAAAAGTAAACCATAGAAACATTTCTATTGATTTTATATAAAATTCTGATTATCAAATTTTTATATACTAGTTCAAGAAAGCACCCAGTGCGCCGATGACTCAAAAACTGACAGCTTTCTGAGACAATTCAAAGGTATCGGTGACATTCATCTTTTTGTAGATTCGCTTTTTATAGGTGCTCACCGTATTGCATTTCAGGTTGAAGAGGTAGGCAATTTCCTTTGTGGTTTTACCCTGCACGACATGCGTCATGATCATCCGTTCGCGATGCGATAGTGTTTCAATCGACTGCAAACCTTCTTTCTGACGATCTGTGCCCATCATTGTGATTAATGAAGCCTGCAACTCTACACTCATGTATTTACCGCCGGAACCCACCACAGCGACGGCCTTTGCCAGTTCGGCGGAACTTGCGCGTTTCATGAGGAACCCGTCGGCGCCGGCCCGTAATGCCGGGAGCGCGAAAATCCGTTCGGACATTCCCGAGTAGAAGAGAATCGAGACGCCCGGTTTGGCGGATTTGAGCAATTTGATGATTTCAGACGAAACCAGGCCCTCGATTTTAACTTCGGTGATCACCATGTCGATGCCGGCGTTTTCTTTAAGAACGCCCCTGGCAGTTTTCAGGTCGGGTGCTTCAAAAAGATGGTATTCGCTGGAAACGGTTTCCAGAAAAAGCTGCATTCCGGTACGCAGCAACGTTTGGTCGTCGATGATGAGGATGTTCATGATAGTAGGGCCGATGGCCGGGTCAATACAGATGATAGCCGCGTCCGCGACGCGACGTATAGGAGTAAAATGGTAAGCCGGTGACATCGGTAAAAGTATGGGGAAACGGTTTTTGTTACAACCGGTTGCTCGTAAATAAGGCATAGAATGATTTCTATGGTTTCAGATCGGGTAGCATTGACCTGCGTTTCTCCTTTTAATAGCAGCAATAGAACTATTTGGTTTATTTTGCCTCAAAGTTCCAGTGTGCCTAAAGGGTCATTACCCAGGATCAGGACGGCTTCGTTTGGCTTGCCACAGATATGGGCTCGTCATGTTCGACGGCCAGTCGTTTGTGACATTCAATAAAGACAAGTTTAGCCCGAAGTGGGGCAGCTTACCGTCAGCGATTCTGATATGCGCGAGGTCTTCTCCCACTGCATATAGCCGGTTTTTTCGACCTTCTATGTCTGTAATAAAAGAAAGGAAACTTGCGGATCAGGGCGGCGTCCGGTCCCGGAGCTGCATTTTCAATCGAGTTTTGGAAAGAGTGAAAGTTTATGAGATTAATTCTACGCGTTTTGTTTCTGGGATTGATGGTGATGGCTGCATGGCGGGCCGTCGCGCAGCAGCCTAAATACACCCTCCGGCATTACACCAGTGAAAACGGCCTGCCCCAGAACTCCGTGGCCGCCATTGCACAGGATCGCGACGGCTTTCTATGGCTGACGACCTACAACGGCCTCGTCAGATTTGACGGGCAGTCGTTTGTCACCTTCGAGAAAGACCGGCTGGGATTTTTGAGCAATAGTTTTGTGGGCTTTCTTCCTGACGTCGGCCGGCTATACGCGTTAACCAATGAAAACGAATATGTTAAAATCATTGATGGCAGGGCAATCCCAGAGGTACCATTGTCGGTTAAGCGCATTCGGAAGATGTTTAAAACCAAAGAGGATCTCTATGGTTTGTTCTTTTCAAAAGGTCACGCCGACCGCCTGAGCATGAACTGGTTTCTGCCTGACCAGCTTGACCAGGCTGACGCCTATAAAAAGTTATGGTTTCCATCTCATTACGTGTTTTTCATCCCGCATTCGAACGGCGACTTTTATATCTGGCAGCGAGACGGCAGCATCGGCTATTATGTGAATGGGAGAAAGCGGAAAAGCTACCCCACAAATATTCGTTGGCCGCGGGGCATTTTCAGGATCGGGAGCAGTTTGTACAATGATGATCGTGCCGGTAATATCGAGCTTCTGGCAACCGGCCCCGGGGCTGCCACGAAGCCAGGGAAGGCAACCCTGACACCGCTGCGGCAACAAGATCCAAAACTCGACCTGACTAAATCGTACCTGATTTATTCCCACGATGTTTCAGAAAATGCTTTTATCTACCAGGACCGTAAATTATTCATGCTGTCGCAGAACGGTCCGGGAGATATTCGCACGAGGGTGTTGCTTGACGACTTCGATTTTCAAAAAAACAACGTTGCGTCCGTGCATTACGACGCCGGGCATAGCAGGCTTTATCTGGGAACGCTGAGTAACGGGCTCTTTATTTTTGATTTTCACACGTTTGAGACCCTGCTGGTCAATAGCAACGAACGGCAGGCAAATGTGTATTATGCACAAGCCGCCTTCTCGGATAGCACTGTGATCACAGCGGGCTTCAATGTGCTGGGTAAAAGTGCCGCCGGGCAAACCGTCGCATACCGGCAACCTCCGCCGATGAAGGAATTCACCATGAATCTCCGTAGTATGCTGATCGACCGGTCTGGCGATATCTGGTGTATGAAAAGCGATATCGTTTACCGCTTCAACGCGCAAGGTAGCAAAGTAAAAGGCCAATGGAATGCCGGCGGAGGAATCTCGCATATATATGAAGATAACTCGGGACGGATCTGGGTGGGTACCCGGTTCGCAGGCTTGCGTTACATCGATCCCTCTGAAAAGGGAATGCCTATGCATCTTTTCACAAAAAAGATCGAGCGCATTACTTACATGTTGCAAGATGGAGCTGACACGCTCTGGGTCGGTGCGGACACGGGGCTATTCAAGGTTAACCTCCGCCGGAAGAGCTTTTCCCTGATACCGAACACGGGTAAAATTTACGTCAAGAATCTCTACATACCAATCAAAGGAGAACTCTGGTTTGCCACCCGTGATCATGGACTTTGTTTGTATCAAAACGGCAAACTGACACGGTTTCCACTCGATAAAAACCAATACATGAAGGCCGGGCATTGCCTGGTACTTGACAAGAAGGGCTTCTTATGGATGCCGACAGACCGCGGCTTGTTTCGCATCCTGCGCCAGGATTTGCTCGACTATACTGCTCACCGCGACAGTACCCGGCTCTATTATCACCGCTACATCAAGCAGGACGGGTTCCGGATCGACGAATTCAATGGAGGCTGCCAGCCATGCGCCACCCGCTTAGCGAATGGCTACGTTACGCTGCCGTCACTGGACGGGATGGTCTTTTTCAAACCGGAACAGACGCCTGTTGACGTGCCCGATTCGCGAATCTTCATCGACGGCATCGAAAGCAACTCGCAGAACGTGCCATTTGCCGGTACCAAAATAAGGTTACCC
>Ga0307405_10000369_pt1 | contig 16818 bp, 13 predicted proteins | sample 322Cmetagenome_2_FD_203311 | JGI IMG/M metagenome (GOLD analysis project Ga0307405, IMG submission 203311) | Maize rhizosphere microbial communities from greenhouse at UC Davis, California, United States - 322HYB-C-1 | ecosystem: Host-associated > Plants > Roots > Rhizosphere > Soil | place...
CCCCAACCGCACGCCGCAGTCGCAGCTCCTCCTCGTGCGTGCCGCCGAAGCCTTCGGCACAATCCCGAAAGGCACACACCACTGGGACGATTTCGCCACCCCCGAGGAACTGCGCGGTCTCCTGGCCAATGCCGGTCTTGCGATGGGCGAGCCGCGCGGGATCGGTTTCTCGCCGGGCAAGGGCCTGCACCTGTCGGCCGATCTGGCGCTCAACTACATCGTCACCGCCACGCGCACCTGATACTCCGGCGAAGAGGAGGGGAAAACTCCTGCGGCGGGTTCACCGCCGCGAACGGGCTGGCTATCGAGCGCGCCAACCGATTCTCACATCATCCGGAGTTCAAGACATGGCCGAAGCCACCGACGACCGCCTGCGCCTGCTGATCGAGCGCATCGAGCGCCTCGAGGAAGAAAAGAAGGGCATCGCCGACGACATCCGCGACGTTTACGCCGAGGCGAAGGCGGTCGGCTACGATGTCAAGATCATGCGCCAGATCGTCCGCCTGCGGAAGATGAAGCCCGACGACCGCGCGGAAATGGAAATGGTGCTCGACACCTACAAGGCGGCGCTCGGGCTGGGTTGATCCGCCATCGCGCCGGAGCGGGGAACGACGCCCCGCTTCCGTCGATTGCTTTCGTGAACACCCGATTCACGGAGCAAGCCATGAGCGATTCAACCGAAACCGTCGACAAGGCCTTCGTCGAGGAAACCCACGAGGAGCCGAAGCTGCCCGGCCACGAGACCGCGATGGACGACAAGCCCGAATGGGCACCGCGCTATCCGGGCTCGGGCCGGCTCAAGGGCAAAGTGGCGATCGTGACCGGGGGTGACAGCGGCATCGGCCGCGCCACCGCGGTGCTGTTCGCGCGCGAAGGCGCGAAAGTCGCGATCGCCTATCTCGAGGAAGACGACGACGCGCGCGTCACTATCGAGGCGATCGAGCGCGAGGGCAGCGAAGGCCTGTTCCACCGCGGCGACCTCGGCGATCCGAAGGTCTGCAAGGCGCTGGTCGAGAAAGTCATCGACAAGTGGGGCCGGCTCGACGTGCTGGTCAACAACGCCGGCGAGCAGCATCCCGACAAGGAGGTGACCGAGATCACCGCCGAGCAGCTCCAGCGGACGTTCCAGACCAACATCTTCGCGATGTTCTACCTCGTCCAGGCGGCGCGGCCGCATCTCACCAAGGGCGCCGCGATCGTCAATTGCACCAGCGTGACGATGTACAAGGGCTCCGGCGGCCTGCTCGACTATTCGGCGACCAAGGGCGCGATCACCGCCTTCACCCGCTCTCTGAGCGAGAACCTGATTGGGGACGGCATCCGCGTGAACGCGGTCGCGCCGGGGCCGATCTGGACACCGCTCAACCCCTGCGGCGGGGCACCGCCAGAGAAGGTCGAACATTTCGGCGAGGACACGCCGATGGGCCGCCCAGGCCAGCCGAACGAGGTCGCGCCGGCGTTCCTGTTTCTTGCCTGCGAAGATTCCTCCTATATGTCGGGCCAGGTCCTGCATCCCAACGGCGGGACTGTTGTTAACGGCTAGGCGTCAACGGCTGAGGAGCTTCGGATGGCAGGACCCTGGAAAGACGCGCCCCATAACGATGCGAGGGGCATCATCGTCACCACCACGCCGACCATCGAGGGACGGCCGATCCAGGAATATCTCGGCATCGTCACAGGCGAAGTGATCGTCGGCGCGAACCTATTCCGCGATCTCTTCGCCAATATCCGCGACATCGTCGGCGGCCGTTCGGGCAGCTACGAGCGCATCCTGCGTGACGCGCGGGAGCAGGCGATCCAGGAACTGCAGGCCGAATGCGGCGCGATCGGCGGCAACGCCGTGGTCGGGGTCGATCTCGACTACGAGGTGATCGGCGACACCGGCTCGATGCTGATGGTCTCCGCCAGCGGCACCGCGGTGCGCATCTGAGCGTGGACCTTGGCTTCTCGGTCGCGCGGCTCGGGCCGGGCGATCTCGCGCGCTTCCGCGCGATGAACCGCCTGTTCGGCGAGGTCTTCGACGACCCCGAGAGCTACGCCGCGTCTCCGCCGGACGACGCCTATGCCGAAGCGCTGCTCGCACGGCCTGATACCGTGCTACTGATCGCGGAGGCGGACGGCGCGATGATCGGCGCGCTTGCCGGATACATCCTGCCAAAGTTCGAGCAGGCCCGCAGCGAGCTCTACATCTACGACCTCGCCGTCGCCCAAAGCTGGCGGCGTCGCGGCGTCGCCACGGCGCTGATCGAAGAGACGCGGTGGATCGCGCGCGAGGCAGGCGTCTGGGTCATCTACGTCCAGGCCGACACCCAGCCCGAGGACGAGCCCGCGATCGCGCTCTACGACAAGCTCGGCACGCGCGAGGAAGTTCTGCACTTCGACATCGCGCCTTGATCGCCCGCCCCCGATTGCTCGTGCGCTCCGGCTTCGCTAGGAGCGCGTCACAATGCGGCCCGCACCGCTGGGCCACATGCAGACCAAAATTCCGGGGTTACCATGGCAGGCCATTCCAAATTCAAGAACATCATGCACCGCAAGGGGGCGCAGGATAAGAAGCGCTCCAACCTCTTCTCCAAGCTCAGCCGCGAGATCACCGTCGCGGCGAAAATGGGCACACCCGATCCCGACATGAACCCGCGCCTGCGGCTGGCGGTGAACAACGCCAAGGCGCAGTCGATGCCCAAGGACAACATCCAGCGCGCGATCGACAAGGCATCGGGCGGAGACGAGGATAACTACGAGGAAGTCCGCTACGAGGGTTACGGCCCGGGCGGCGTCGCGCTGATCGTCGAGGCCCTGACCGACAACCGCAACCGCACCGCCACGGCCGTGCGCACCGCCTTCTCCAAGAACGGCGGCAATCTCGGCACCGAAGGCTCGGTCGCGCACGGGTTCGAGCGCAAGGGCCTGATCGAATATCCGGCAAGCGCCGGCGACGAGGAGAGGGTTCTCGAAGCCGCGATCGAGGCCGGCGCCGACGACGTCGAGAGCGACGAGGATGGCCACACGATCTGGACCGAGATGGAAGCGCTGCACGAAGTCGCCAGCGCGCTGGAAAAGACGCTGGGCGAGGCGGAGAACGTCAAGCTCGCGTGGAAGCCGAACATCACCGTGGAGATCGACGAAAGCTCGGCCGGCACGCTGCTCAAGCTGGTCGACGCGCTCGACGACGACGACGACGTGCAGACCGTTTGGGGCAACTACGAGATTCCCGATGCGGTGATGGAGAAGCTGGGGTGAACTGGAAAGGATGGGCCGCTGCGATCATCGCGCTGATCGTAGTGGCCTATCTCATGTTTGCGAGCGGCACCCTCATGCAAGGTGACTGCATCGATATTGAAGCCGCGCCCCCATGCTGATCCTTGGCCTCGACCCTTCGCTCAGTTGCACCGGATGGGGTTTGGTGCGGGCGGAGGGCGCGCGGCTGTCGCACGTCGCCAACGGGCAGATTCCGACCGATGCCAAGGCGCCCATGGCCGAGCGACTCGCGGCACTGCACGCGGCGGTGTCCGAAGTGATTGCGCAGCACCGCCCGGACCGTGCGGCGGCCGAGGAAGTCTTCGCCAACAACAATCCGCAATCGACGCTCAAGCTCGCGCAGGCCCGCGGCGCAGTGCTCGCGGCCTGCGGGGGCTCAGGACTCGAGGTGCGCGAACATGCGGCGAGGCTGGTCAAGAAGGCGGTCGTCGGCACCGGCGGCGCCGAGAAGCCGCAAGTCCAGGCCATGCTCAAGATCCTATTGCCCGGCGCGGCGATCGCCGGGCCCGACGCGGCCGATGCCCTCGCCGTCGCCATCGCCGATGCACACCTGAAAGGACCCTGATGTTCCTGGTCGTATTCCGCAACCGCAAACGGGCCGATATCGACTACGCCGCCTATGACGCCGAAGCCGCCCGCATGCTCGAACTCGCGCAGGCGCAGCCCGGTTTCCTCTCGTTCAAGAGCTACACCAGCGAGGACGGCGAGGTAATCGCACTGTCGGAATGGGAAGACGAAGCCTCAGCCCGTGGCTGGGGCCGCGTGGCCGAGCACCGAGTGGTCCAGAACCGCGGCCGCAACGAGTTCTACGAGAGCTATACGCTGTTCGCCTGCGACGCCCCGCGCACCCATCGCTTCGAAAACAAGGACGCAGCATGAGCATCGACGTCTACGGCATTCCCAATTGCGACACGGTCAAGAAAGCCCGCCAGTGGCTCGACGCGCGCGGCGTGGACTACGCGTTCCACGACTACAAGAAGGAAGGCGCGGACCCTGCGCGGCTCCGCAAGTGGATCGCGGCCGAAGGCGTGAACACGGTGCTCAACCGGCGCGGGACGACCTTCCGCAAGCTCTCCGACGCCGAGAAGGCGGATATAGACGAGGCCAAGGCCGTAACGCTGCTGCAACAGCACCCGAGCATGATCAAGCGGCCGGTGGTCGAATATCCGGGCGGTCTGCTCGTGGGGTTCAAGGAGGACGAATGGGCCGCAGCCTTTTCCTGAGCGCGCTGGCCGCGCTCGCACTGGTGGCACCTGCCGCGGCGCAGGAAGCACCTTCGGAGGTGCTCGTCATCGCCCATCGCGGCGCGAGCGGGGAGCGGCCCGAGCACACGCTTGCAGCCTATGAACGGGCGATCGATCAGGGTGCGGACTATATCGAGCCCGATCTCGTTGCGACGAAGGACCGCGTGCTCGTCGCCCGACACGAGAACGAGATTTCCGGCACGACCGACGTCGCGGACCGCCCGGAATTCGCCGACCGGCGGACGACCAAGGAGGTCGACGGACAGCAGGTGACCGGCTGGTTTATCGAGGATTTCACTCTGGCCGAGCTGCGCACCCTGCGCGCGCAGGAGCGACTGCCCGCCCTGCGCCCGGGCAACGCGCGGTTCGACGGGCTCTACCAGATCCCGACTTTCGCCGAGATCGCCGCGCTGGTGAAGGCGAAGGAGGCGGAGACGGGGCGCCGGATCGGTCTCTACCCGGAGCTCAAGCACCCGCAGTTCCTGCTCCAGCACGAAGGCATCGACACGGTCGACCTGTTGCTGCGCGAGCTGGCGGCGGCCGGGATCGGCGCCGAGGATCCGATCATCATCCAGAGCTTCGAGATCGCGCCGCTGCGGCGGCTGGACGAGCGCAGCGATTACAAGCTGGTGCAACTCGTCGGGGCCGAGGGCGGCCCCGTGGACGAGCCCGCCATGCGCTACAGCGCGATGGTCACGATGGAGGGGATGGCACAGATCGCGGACTATGCCGATGCGGTGAGCGCGGACATCAGGCTCCTGCTGGAGGAAGACGGCACGCCCAGCGGGCTGGTCACCGCCGCCCATGCCGCGGGACTGAAGGTGCATGCCTGGACGCTTCGCAAGGAGAACGCCTTCCTTCCGCCGCAGCTGCGCCGGGGAGCAGGCGAAGGCGCGCGCGGTTGCCCCGAGAAGCTCTGGGCTCTGCTGGCCAGAGCGGGTGTCGACGGGGTGATTACCGACGATCCGGCCATAGCCGTGGCCGCACGCGAAGGCGCTACGTGCGGGCAGCCATAATGGCGCGAATGCCCGGGCGGCGGCTGCATTCGTATCCGCCGCCCGGCTTTCGCTTGTCTTGGCCCGCGCCTCTGGCGTAGCGCAGCATTCATGCAAAAGCTCGATCCGCGCGCCCGCAAGGTCAAAATTCTCGCCACCACCGGCCCCGCCAGCCGCGAGCCGGACATGCTGCGGCGGCTGTTCAAGGCCGGGGCCGACGCCTTTCGCGTCAACATGAGCCACGGCGATCACGCGACCCACGCGGAGACGATCCGCGCCATCCGCGCGCTGGAGAAAGAGTTCGCCCGGCCTATTGCGATCTTCTGCGACCTGCAGGGCCCCAAGCTGCGGGTCGGCGAGTTCAAGGACGGGCAGGCGGTGATCCGCCACTCCGGCCACTTCACACTCGACCGCAATCCCGAACCTGGCGACGAGACCCGCGTTCACCTGCCGCACCCCGAGCTGTTCGGCCTGCTCGACAAGGGGCAGCGGCTGCTGATCAACGACGGCAAGATCCGCCTGCGCGTGATCAAGGCGGACGAGACCGAAATCCTCTGTTCGGCGGAAGTTGGCGGGGTGATCTCGAACCGCAAGGGCGTCAACGTGCCGGATGCCGAGATCCCGATCCCCGCCCTGACCGAGAAGGATCGCAAGGATCTGGCCTTCGCCGTCGAGCAAGGTGCCGACTGGATCGGCCTCTCTTTCGTCCAGCGGCCGGAAGATCTGGCCGAAGCGCGCAAGCTGATGGGCGGTTACGGCTCGCTCTGCGCCAAGATCGAGAAGCCGATGGCGGTGCGGCGGCTGGATGAGATCATCGAACTAGCCGACGGGATCATGGTCGCGCGCGGCGATCTCGGCGTCGAGCTCGAACCGCAGGAAGTGCCGCCGCTGCAGAAGAAGATCGTCAACAAGGCGCGCACCGCGGGCAAGCCGGTGATCGTCGCGACGCAGATGCTCGAATCGATGATCGAGAGCCCTGCCCCCACCCGCGCCGAGGTCTCGGACGTCGCCAACGCTGTCTACGACGGCGCCGATGCGGTCATGCTCAGCGCCGAGACCGCCGCGGGCGAATGGCCCGAGGAAGCGGTGACGATCATGGACAAGATCGCGATCCAGGTGGAGCGCGACGATGCCTATATCGAGCGCGTGCGCTTCCTCGAAACACCGCCCGACCGCACCACGGCCGATGCGCTGGCGCATGCCTGTATGACCATTGCCGACACTGTCGCGATCGAGGCAGTCACGGTCTTCACCGGCACCGGCTCGACTGCGCGGCGCGTCGCGCGCGAGCGGCCGAGCGTGCCGATGCTGGTGCTGACGCCATCGATGGCCACCGCGCGCCGGGTCGCCCTGCTGTGGGGGGCGCACGCCGTGGTCACGAAGGACATCGGCAGCTTCGAGGAGATGATTGCCAAGGGCAAGCGCATGGCGCTGCGGCACGGCTTCGGCCACGCGGGCAGCAAACTGATCGCGCTCGCCGGCGTGCCGTTCGGGACCCCCGGCTCGACCAACCTGCTCCATGTCGTGACGCTGGTCGGCAACGAGCTGGAGAAGCACGGGAAGTAAGCGCGCTCCGCCGGTCGCTGGTCGGTGGCTACGCCTTAGCCGCCCGCTCCAGCCTCGCGCGCGCTTCCGCCTCACCGATCAGCGGCAGCAACTCCACCATGTCCGGCCCGTGGTCCATGCCCGTCAGCGCCTGGCGCAGGGGCAGGAACAGCGCCTTGCCCTTGCGGCCTGTCGCCTGCTTCAGCGCGCCCGTCAGCGCGTGCCAAGGGTCCTCGCTCCATGTGAGCAGCCGCGCAGCGTCGGCGAGATAGGCGCGGTCCTCGTCCGGGAACGCCGGCTGCGCGATCGGCCCCGTCACCAGCCGCCACCATTCGCCTGCGTCGCCCACAGTCGCGAGATTGGGCCGCACGGCATGCCAGCCCGCCGCGTCCATGCCCTGCGGCAAGCGATCCGCGACCGCGTCGTATTCGAGCTGGTGGACGATCGCGGTGTTGATCCGCTCGAGCTCAGCCTCGTCGAACTTCGCCGGCGCCCGGCCAAAGGTCGCGAGATCGAAACTTTCCACCAACACGCTGCGGTCGGCGATCGGTTCGACCGGTAGCGAAGTGCCGATCCGCGCCAGCAGCGCGACGAGCGCCTCCGGCTCGATCCCGCGCTCGCGAAAGGCGTCGCAGCCGAGCGAGCCGAGCCGCTTCGACAGCTTGCCTTCGCTGCCGACCAGCAGCGCCTCGTGCGCGAAACACGGTATCTGCCCACCGTCCGCCAGCGCGCTGAACATCTGGATCTGGACGGCCGTGTTGGAAACGTGATCTTCCCCGCGCAGAACGTCGGTCACGCCCATGTCGAGATCGTCGACCGCGCTCGGCAGCATGTAGAGCCATGACCCGTCGGCGCGGCGCACCACGGGATCGGAAAGCTGCGCTGGGTCGAACTTCTGTGCTCCGCGAATCCCGTCCTGCCAGCCGATCGGTTCCTCGTGGTCGAGCTTGAAGCGCCAGTGCGGCGCGATCCCCGCCGCCGCCTTGGCCGCGTGGTCGTCCTCGGTCAGCGCTAGCGCGGCGCGGTCGTAGACCGGCGGCAGCCCGCGCCCGAGCAGGATCTTGCGCTTGAGGTCGAGCTCCTGCGCGGTTTCGTAGCAGCGATAGACCCGGCCCGCCGCGCGCAGCCGCTCGAACGCCGCCTCGTAGCGGTCGAGCCGCGCCGACTGCCGCTCCTCCCCGTCGGGATCGAGCCCGAGCCAAGCGAGATCGGCGCGGATCGCGTCGACGTATTCCTCCCGGCTGCGCTCGGCGTCGGTGTCGTCGATCCGCAGCAGGAAGCGGCCGCCAGCCTTGCGCGCGTGCATCCAATTGTGCAGTGCGGTGCGGACATTGCCGACATGCAGGCGTCCCGTGGGCGAAGGGGCGAAGCGGGTGGTCACTGTCATGCCCGGCCCGATAGCCGAGCCGCGCGCCTATTGCGAGAACAGGGTGACGCTGTGCCCGCCGCCGGTCAGCTCGATCCCGTTCGAGGGCGTCCGCTCCGCCCGCGTCACCGCATCGAGCGCGACCGCGAGCCGCTGCTTCTCCGGATGAACCGCAATCTCGCAAACCGGCGCATCCGCCGGGCGCTCCGTGGTCAAGGCGCCGTTCCCGTAAGTGTAGGTCCACTCGAGGCCCGCGCAGCGCGGATCGTAGAAGATGCTCTCTTCGGTGATCGACAGGGCGATGCCGATCTGCCCGCCGACTTCCGTGCCGTCGATTCCGGCGACCCGGTGTTCGCCGACCAGCGAGGCCGGTGCATTCACCGCCGGTGCCGGCGGGTCGCCGTCCGGAGCGCCCGTGGGCGTCGCGACCGCGCCGCTATCGGAGGCGGGCGTGGCAGGCGCGGCAACCTCGTCGGCCTGCTGGCAGGCCGCCAGTGCGGCGGAAGCGGCGAGGATGGTCAGCATTCGGCGCATGTCCGGAGTTCTCCCGTGCGAGTGCGAAGACGCCGCAGGCTAGCCCTGATCGCGCGCACGAAAAAGCCCCGCCGGATCGCTCCGGCGGGGCCTCTTGTCGCTTGGGACGAGGCTTTCTTATTCCTCGTCGGCAGCCTGGGTCGCTTCGCCTTCGTCAGACTGCTGCAGGTACTCGCCCGCATCCGCGTCGGTGCCGTGGGTCTCGCCTTCCACCCGCGCCAGCGGATCGTCGCCGATTGCCGCCTCGGGGCCCTGGGCGAGCTCCGCCTCGTGCTCTTCGGCAGCCGTCTGCGCTGCGACCAGCGCTTCCTGCTGCTTCTTCCACTGCGCACGCAGCGCAGCGTCGCGGCTGGAGGCGGTGATGCGAACGCGGTTCATCGCCGCGCCGGTGCCGGCGGGGATGAGACGGCCCACGATCACGTTCTCCTTGAGGCCGATCAGCGTGTCCTTCTTCCCTTCGACCGCCGCCTGCGTCAGCACGCGGGTGGTCTCCTGGAACGAGGCGGCCGAGATGAAGCTGCGCGTCTGCAGGCTCGCCTTGGTGATCCCGAGCAGGATCGGCGTGCCCGTGGCGGGCTGCTTGCCCTTGGGCAGCCTGGCGTTGACCTCGTTCATTTCCTCGAAGTCCACCTGCTCGCCCGGCAGCAGCGTAGTGTCGCCGCCATCGGTGATCTCGACCTTCTGCAGCATCTGGCGAACGATCACCTCGATGTGCTTGTCGTTGATCTTCACGCCTTGGAGCCGGTAGACTTCCTGGATCTCGCTGACGAGGTACTCGGCGAGCGCCTCGACCCCGAGAACTTCCAGGATGTCGTGCGGGTTCGGGCTGCCCGAGATCAGGGTGTCGCCCTTCTTGACGAAGTCGCCTTCCTGGACGTCGATCACCTTGGTCTTGGGGATCAGGTACTCGACCGCCTCCCCTTCCTCCGGCACGATCGCGATCTTGCGCTTGGCCTTATACTCGCGGACGAATTCGATCTTGCCCGAAATCTTGGCAATGATCGCGTTGTCCTTCGGCACGCGCGCCTCGAACAGCTCGGCAACACGCGGCAGACCGCCAGTGATGTCGCGCGTCTTGGCGGCTTCACGCGAGGCGCGGGCGAGAATGTCGCCGGCCTCGATCCGCTGACCGTCCTCGACCGAGAGCGTGGTGCCCGGGGCAAGCATGTAGCGCGCCGCCTCGGTTTCCTCGCCCTTCTTGCCGCCTTCCTCGCCCAGCAGGGTGAGGCGCGGACGAAGATCGTCCTTCTTGCGGCTGCTGGAGCGCAGTTCGGTGACGACGCGCTGGGCGATGCCGGTGGCTTCGTCCACGCGCTCTTCCATCGTCTGGCCGTCGACCAGATCCTGGTAGCGCACCACACCCGACTGCTCGGTGATGATCGGCAGGGTGAACGGATCCCACTCGGCCAGGCGTTCACCTTCCTTCACCTTGGCGCCGTCCTTGTGCATCAGCACGGTGCCATAGGGGACCTTGTGGATTTCGCGCTCGCGCCCTTCGGCGTCGATCACCGCCAGCTCGCCGTTGCGGGCGAGGCTAAGGATGCGGCCTTTCTTGTCGGTGATGGTCGGCATGTCGCGATAGACCACCTTGCCGTCCGAAACCGCCTCGAGGTGGCTCGTCTCGTTGAGCTGCGCCGCACCGCCGATGTGGAAGGTCCGCATGGTGAGCTGCGTGCCCGGCTCGCCGATCGACTGCGCCGCGATGACGCCCACGGCCTCGCCGATGTTGACCGGCGTACCGCGCGCGAGATCGCGCCCGTAGCAGGTGCCGCAGACGCCCTGTTCGGCCTCGCAGACCAGCGGCGAACGGATCTTCGCCACCTGGACTTCCGCTTCCTCGATCGCCTTGACCATCGCCTCGTCGAGCAGCGTGCCCGACTTGACGATGACTTCGCCGGTCTTGGCGTTCACCAGATCCTCCGCCACGGTGCGGCCGAGGATGCGTTCACCGAGCGACGCGATGACCGAACCGCCCTGCACGATGGCGCGCATTTCGAGCGCGTTCTCGGTCTTGCAGTCGTCATCGACGATCACGCAGTCCTGCGACACGTCGACCAGACGGCGGGTCAGGTAGCCCGAGTTCGCCGTCTTGAGCGCGGTGTCGGCCAGACCCTTGCGGGCGCCGTGGGTCGAGTTGAAGTACTCGAGAACGGTGAGGCCTTCCTTGAAGTTCGAGATGATCGGCTGTTCGATGATCTCGCCCGACGGCTTGGCCATCAGGCCGCGCATGCCGGCGAGCTGCTTCATCTGCGCCGGCGAACCACGCGCACCCGAGTGGCTCATCATGTAGATCGAGTTGATCTGGGTCTCGCGGCCGTCATCGTCCACCGCGCGCGACTTGATCTTGTCCATCATCGCGTCAGCCACCTGGTCGCCGCAGCGGCTCCAGGCGTCGATCACCTTGTTGTACTTTTCCTGCTGGGTGATCAGGCCGTCCTGGTACTGCTGCTCGTAGTCGGCGACGAGCGCCTTCGTTTCGTCGACCAGCTTCACCTTTTCGTGCGGGATGATCATGTCGTCCTTGCCGAACGAGATGCCGGCCCGGCACGCATGGCGGAAGCCGAGCGCCATGATCGCGTCGGCGAACAGCACCGTGTCCTTCTGACCGGTGTGACGATAGACCTGGTCGATGACGTCACCGATCTCCTTCTTGGTGAGGAGACGGTTGACGATGTCGAAGGGAACCTTGTGGTTCTTCGGCAGGCATTCGCCGATCAGCATGCGGCCCGGCGTGGTCTCGAAGCGCTTGATGACGACGTTGCCGTCTTCGTCGGCCTGCGGGACGCGGCTGATGATCTTCGAGTGGAGCGTGACCGCGCCGACGTGGAGCGCCTGGTGCACCTCCGCCATGTCGGACAGCATGCGGCCTTCGCCCGGCTCCCCGTCGCGATCCATCGACAGGTAGTACAGACCCAGCACCATGTCCTGCGAAGGCACGATGATCGGCTTGCCGTTGGCGGGCGACAGGATGTTGTTGGTCGACATCATCAGGACGCGCGCCTCCAACTGGGCCTCGAGGCTCAGCGGGACGTGCACGGCCATCTGGTCGCCATCGAAGTCGGCATTGAACGCGGCGCAGACCAGCGGGTGGAGCTGGATCGCCTTGCCTTCGATCAGCACCGGCTCGAACGCCTGGATGCCCAGGCGGTGAAGCGTCGGCGCGCGGTTCAGGAGGACCGGGTGCTCGCGGATGACTTCATCCAGGATGTCCCAGACTTCCTTGCGCTCCTTCTCGACCCACTTCTTCGCCTGCTTGAGCGTCATGCTCAGGCCCTTGGCATCGAGACGAGCGTAGATGAACGGCTTGAACAGCTCGAGCGCCATCTTCTTGGGCAGGCCGCACTGGTGCAGCTTGAGCTCGGGACCGGTCACGATCACCGAACGGCCCGAATAGTCGACGCGCTTGCCGAGCAGGTTCTGGCGGAAGCGGCCCTGCTTGCCCTTCAGCATGTCGCTGAGCGACTTGAGCGGACGCTTGTTGGCGCCGGTGATCACGCGGCCGCGGCGGCCGTTGTCGAACAGCGCGTCGACCGCTTCCTGCAGCATGCGCTTCTCGTTGCGGACGATGATGTCCGGCGCGCGCAGCTCGATCAGCCGCTTGAGGCGGTTGTTGCGGTTGATGACGCGGCGATAGAGGTCGTTGAGGTCCGACGTCGCGAAACGGCCCCCATCGAGCGGCACCAGCGGGCGCAACTCGGGCGGAATGACCGGAATGACCTCAAGGATCATCCATTCCGGGCGGTTGCCCGATTCGATGAAGCTCTCGACGACCTTCAGCCGCTTGATGATCTTCTTCGGCTTGAGCGCGGACTTGGTCGTCTCGAGTTCCTGCAGCAGGTCGGCCCGCTCCTGCTCCAGATCGAGATCCATCAGCATGATTTTGACGGCTTCCGCGCCGATTCCGGCGGTGAAGGCGTCTTCGCCATACTCGTCCTGCGCGTCGAGCAGTTCGTCCTCGGTGAGGAGCTGGAACTTCTCGAGCGGCGTCAGGCCCGGCTCGGTGACGATGTAGGCCTCGAAGTAGAGCACGCGCTCGAGCTGCTTGAGCTGCATGTCGAGCAGCAGGCCGATGCGCGAGGGCAGCGACTTGAGGAACCAGATGTGGGCGACCGGCGCGGCTAGCTCGATGTGGCCCATGCGCTCGCGGCGCACCTTGGTCACCGTCACCTCGACGCCGCACTTCTCGCAGACGACGCCCTTGTACTTCATGCGCTTGTACTTGCCGCACAGGCACTCGTAGTCCTTCACCGGACCGAAGATGCGCGCGCAGAACAGGCCGTCACGCTCGGGCTTGAACGTGCGGTAGTTGATCGTCTCGGGCTTCTTGATCTCGCCGAACGACCACGAACGGATGCGCTCGGGCGAGGCAATCCCGATCTGGATCTGGTCGAAGGTTTCCGGCTTCGCGAGCTGGTTGGTGAATTTGGTCAGTTCGTTCATGACTTCGTTTCCCTAACGGGTGAATTCGCGGGGCGGGTGGAGGGGGCCGAAGCCCGCCTCCGTTACTCCGCCGCTTCCGGCCACTGGTCCTGCTCGTCGTCCTCGTCGGTCAGCGACTTGAGTTCGACATTGAGGCCGAGGCTGCGCATTTCCTTCACGAGCACGTTGAAGCTCTCCGGAATGCCGGCTTCGAAGGTGTCGTCGCCCTTGACGATCGCCTCGTAGACCTTGGTCCGGCCGATCACGTCGTCCGACTTCACGGTGAGGATTTCCTGCAGCGTGTAGGCGGCGCCGTAGGCCTGGAGCGCCCAGACCTCCATCTCGCCGAAGCGCTGGCCGCCGAACTGCGCCTTGCCGCCCAGCGGCTGCTGGGTGACGAGCGAGTAGGGACCGATCGAACGGGCGTGGATCTTGTCGTCCACCAGGTGGTGCAGCTTGAGCATGTACATGTGCCCGACCGTCACCTTGCGGTCGAACGCGTCGCCGGTGCGCCCGTCGTAGAGCGTCACCTGGCCCGAGCCGTCGAGCCCGGCGCGCTGGAGCATGCGGGTCACGTCCGCCTCGCGCGCGCCGTCGAACACCGGAGTGCCCATCGGAACGCCCTTGACCAGGTTGCCGGCAAGCTCGACGATCTCGGTCGGCGAACGCGCTTCGATCTCCTCGTGGTATTGCTCGCCGTAGACGTCCTTCAGCTTCTCGCGGACGGCCTCGGGCGGCTGGCCCGCTTCCGGATCCGGATTGGCCTCGCGCCATTCCTCGAGCGCCGCGGCGACTTGCTGGCCGAGCCCGCGAGCCGCCATGCCGAGGTGCGTCTCGAAGATCTGCCCCACGTTCATGCGCGAGGGCACGCCGAGCGGGTTGAGCACCATGTCGACGTAAGTGCCGTCTTCCATGAACGGCATGTCCTCGATCGGCAGGACGCGGCTGATGATGCCCTTGTTGCCGTGACGGCCGGCCATCTTGTCGCCGGTCTGCAGCTTGCGCTTCACCGCGACGAAGACCTTGACCATCTTGAGCACCCCGGGGGCGAGCTCGTCACCGCGCTCGAGCTTCTCCTTGCGGTCCTCGAACTTGTCCTGGATGACCTTGATCGCTTCGTCGTACTGCGACTTGACGGCTTCGATCTGCGCCTGGCGGCCATCGTCCGCGACCGCGAACTTGAACCACTCGTGCCTCTCGACCCCGTCGAGCACCTCTTCGGTGATCTCGGTGCCCTTCTTGACGCCCTTTGGCGCGGCCGAAGCGGTCTGGCCGAGCAGCATGTCCTTCAGGCGGTTGTAGGTCGCCCGGTTGAGGATCGCGCGTTCGTCCTGGCTGTCCTTGCGCAGGCGCTCGATTTCCTCGTTCTGGATCGCGCGGGTACGGTCGTCGATCTCGATGCCGTGGCGGTTGAACACGCGCACCTCGACGATCGTGCCAGACACGCCCGGCGGCAGACGCAGCGAGGTGTCGCGCACGTCGCTCGCCTTCTCGCCGAAGATCGCGCGCAGGAGCTTTTCTTCCGGCGTCATCGGGCTTTCGCCCTTCGGCGTGATCTTGCCGACCAGGATATCGCCCGGGTGCACTTCGGCGCCGATGTAGACGATGCCCGCCTCGTCGAGGTTGCGCAGGGCTTCCTCGCCGACGTTGGGGATGTCGCGGGTGATGTCCTCAGGCCCGAGCTTGGTGTCGCGGGCCATGACCTCGAACTCCTCGATGTGGATCGAGGTGAACACGTCGTCCTTGACGATGCGTTCGGAGATCAGGATCGAGTCCTCGTAGTTGTAGCCGTTCCACGGCATGAACGCGACGAGGCTGTTCTTGCCCAGCGCCAGCTCGCCGAGATCGGTCGAGGGACCGTCGGCGATAATGTCGCCCTGCTCGACCACGTCACCCACCTTCACCAGCGGACGCTGGTTGATGCAGGTGTTCTGGTTGGAGCGCTGGAACTTCTGCAGCGTGTAGATGTCGACGCCCGACTGGCCGGGTTCGACATCGCCGATCGCGCGGATCACGATGCGGGTAGCATCCACCTGGTCGACCACGCCACCACGGGTGGCGGAGATCGCCGCGCCCGAATCGCGCGCCACGGTCTCTTCCATGCCGGTGCCGACGAACGGCGCCTCGGCCTTGAGCAACGGCACCGCCTGGCGCTGCATGTTCGAGCCCATCAGCGCGCGGTTGGCGTCGTCGTTCTCCAGAAACGGGATCAGCGAGGCCGCAACCGAGACGAGCTGCTTGGGGCTGACGTCCATCAGCGTGATCTGCTCGCGCGGGAGCATCACGAACTCGCCGTTCTGGCGGGCCGAGACCATCTCCTCGACGAACGAACCGTCCTCGTTGAGCTCGGCCGACGCCTGCGCCACGGCATGCTTCTGCTCTTCCATCGCCGAAAGATAGACGACCTCGCTCGTCACCTTGCCGTCGATGATCTTGCGGTACGGCGTCTCGATAAAGCCGTACTTGTTGACGCGGCTGAAGCTGGCGAGCGAGTTGATCAGGCCGATGTTCGGACCTTCGGGCGTCTCGATCGGACAGATGCGGCCATAGTGGGTCGGGTGAACGTCACGGACTTCGAAGCCCGCACGCTCACGCGTGAGGCCGCCCGGCCCGAGCGCCGAGACGCGGCGCTTGTGCGTCACTTCCGACAGCGGGTTGGTCTGGTCCATGAACTGACTGAGCTGCGACGAACCGAAGAACTCGCGCACCGCGGCGACCGCGGGCTTCGCGTTGATCAGGTCGTTCGGCATGACCGTCGAGACGTCGACCGAGCTCATCCGCTCCTTCACCGCGCGTTCCATGCGCAGGAGGCCGATGCGGTACTGGTTCTCGAGCAGCTCGCCGACCGACCGAACGCGGCGGTTGCCGAGGTTGTCGATATCGTCGACCTCGCCCTTGCCGTCCTTCAGGCCGACCAGCTCCTTGACCACCGCGAGGATGTCTTCCTTTCGCAGCGTGGTCACAGTGTCCTCGGCATCGAGGCCGAGGCGCATGTTGAGCTTCACGCGGCCGACCGCGGAAAGGTCGTAGCGGTCCGAATCGAAGAACAAGCCTTCGAACAGCGCTTCGGCGGTTTCCTTCGTCGGCGGTTCGCCCGGGCGCATGACCTTGTAGATCGCCTCGAGACCCTCTTCACGGTTCTCGGCCTTGTCGGCCTTGAGCGTGTTGCGGATCCAGGGACCGGTGTTGATGTCGTCGATGTCGAGCAGTTCGATCCGGTCGACGCCGGCCTTGTCGAGCACCTCGAGGTTTTCGGGACCGACCTCGTCGCCAGCTTCGATCCAGATGCGACCGGTCGCCTCGTCGATCATGTCGTTCGCGGCGTAGCGACCGAGAATCTCCTCGGTCGGGATCAGCAGATCCTTCAGGCCGTCCTTCAGCGCCTTGTTGGCGGCGCGTGGGGAGATCTTCTGGTTGGCGGGGAAGACTTCTTCGCCGGTCGCGGCGTCGACCAGCG
>Ga0307405_10000370_pt1 | contig 16796 bp, 16 predicted proteins | sample 322Cmetagenome_2_FD_203311 | JGI IMG/M metagenome (GOLD analysis project Ga0307405, IMG submission 203311) | Maize rhizosphere microbial communities from greenhouse at UC Davis, California, United States - 322HYB-C-1 | ecosystem: Host-associated > Plants > Roots > Rhizosphere > Soil | place...
TATCAGCCCGGCTGCAAACAGCGCTGGCCACAGCATCCATGAAAGCAGCGCGTGGGTGATCGATGCGCTCTTGTCGGTCACGTGTTATCTCCGCCAAATCTCGAAGTCATTCGTTGATACACTACGATTGTGGCTCGTATGCAATATCGCGCGTTTAAGCAACCGCGCGGACAAGCACACCGCGTCAATCGCCTGCCGCATCCTTAATGTATACTGGACCAAAACTAGCCATTGTTCCCTATGCAACTTCTTGCTAGGTGCACAGCATCATCAATGCCGCATCCAGGCTGCCATATCATGCATTTCCGCGCTTCAGACACCTCGCCCAACCCGCTCGTTGGTATTGCACTGTCATGCGCAGGCTATTCGCTGTTTGCGATCCAGGATGCGATCGTGAAATGGCTGGTTGCGGACTATGCGGTGCCGCAAATTCTATTCATTCGTAGCGTGATCATCGTTGCGGTCGCGGGCTTCATGGTCAGGCGCTTGCGCCATCCGTCCATCTTGAAAAGCGCGCATCGCGGTTCGCTCGTCCTGCGCGCCCTGCTCATGCTGGGCGCCTGGATGGCATATTACTCGGCCGCCAGGCATCTCGGCCTTGCCGAGATCACGACCTTATACTTCTCGGCCCCCATCATCGTTATCTTCCTTTCCATCTTCGTATTGAAGGAAAACGTAGGCCCGATGCGATGGTTTGCCTGCTTTGCGGGCTTCGCCGGCGTCATACTTGCCGCCAATCCTACGCATTCGCCAAGCCTTGCGCCGACGCTCATGGTGCTGTTTGCAGGCTTTTGCTGGGCGTGGAGCACGGTGCTTGTCCGCTTGGTCAGCCGCTTCGAGAGCACGTTCAACCAGATGATGGCGACAAGCTTCCTTTTCGCCATCGCTTGCGGGATCATGCTGCCGTGGGTTTGGAAGTCGCCCGATCTTGCCGGCTGGGTGTTGATGCTGGGGCTCGGGGCTGTATCGGCGCTCGGCCAATTCCTGCTCTATGAGGGATACCGACACGCGCCGGCGTCTACGCTTGCTCCCATGGAGTATAGCGGCCTCGTCTGGGCGTTTCTCTTGGGCTACCTCATCTGGTCAGAAGTCCCAACGGTGAACGTCGTTGCCGGCGCGGCTGTGATCGTCTGCTCTAGCCTCCTGCTTGTGTGGTGGGAGCGTCGTGCCGTACTTGCCAGCCGCCGCCTGATCGCCTGATCGTTTCGCGCCAAAGTGCTATTGCTGGTCGTCGCGCTACGCGAGACACAGGTGCAGCCGAAAGAATACTTCCGGTTGCCGTTCTTTCCTTATCCATTATTATAAGTAACGCCATTGTAATTATCGGTATATCCGAAATGATGACGCCTCAGCGTGAATATACCGATGTCAATGATTGGTGTTTCTGTTAGGTTTGTTGCTGCTGCTGCTCGCTTCAGTCTTCGTCGTTTCATAATGAAATTTGACTATTGCATCGCTGAATTTTTGCGCTTAGCATTGTTTCACGTTAATAATAAAGTGAACGAGAGCAATATCGTCGAGTGTGGCTTCCTTAGAGTGTATATATAGTGTCCGGAAATTTCTTTTCCGGAGGTGTTTTTTGTGTGCTTTCGGGGGAAGAAATGAGAAAACAACTAAAAATCGGCGCTCACGCCGATCCAGGTCCTGGAGAGATACTTCACGGACCATGCCTTGAGCGCCTCTCCGCCGTTCACCCTGCCTTTGGTCAATTCACATTTAAGCTCTCGCTGTCGTTGATAAATAGCAGATCAGCGCATGAGGCCGCTCGTCGGCGACATTCGCTGCTGAGAAAATCTCACCGATCGCGCGCTTTTTTGCGTTGCGGTTCCGCCAAGCGGCGAGCTGACATCTGAGCGCGCAAGCTGCTCTTCATCGCGACATGAGTGAGATGACATTTGAGGCGCATGCTGATGACAGAGGGACTTACGAAGATCTTGCTCGCTGATAGTCAGGCCGTTCGATGCGCGCAGGCTGGGATGGCCCGCCGGCCGTTGCGCGCGAGACAGCTCGCTCTTCTATCGATCGATCGGGCGCGAAATAAAAAGGGACGCCAGTCCTGTGTTCGCAGCGTCGATAACAGAGGTCGATGACGATGGCGTGGAAGAGTGCGCGCAAGCGTAGCGTTACATTTCGCAAGCGCCGCCAGCGGGATGAGCCCTTCGCCTGGAGCATGCAGCCCTATCGTGAGACCGGGCCACGGGTCATGACCTGCATGGCGCTCGTGATGCCGGAAAATGGGTCCGGCCTTGGGCGTGCCCATAATTGGATCGTTCTGATCAGCAACGAGATCAAGGCCCGTGCCTATCAGCAAATGACGGTTGAAATGCAGGGCGGGTCATTTGGCTTCGATGGCGATGACGACGATCCGCTGGACGAGTGACGGCGCCACAGAAGTGAGCGTTTCGATGAGTAAATTCGCTCTATTTTTAAGTATAGAATCGTAATTGTTAATTTTAATATTGAATATACATTTACTCTTAAGGTGGTCGGCGCTGCCGTTGAATGAATAACTCCTGTTTGTCGGTGAAGTTGCCGATAGGCGTAAAGCCTCCACAGCTTTCGTATCGTGATTTTATGACCAATCCTCGGTGTGTCGCGACCGCATGTTTCCAAGCTTGAGAGCCCTGTCGTCGTTAAAATATTATACTACCGGAGCGGTCGACATTTGTTGGCATCTAAAGCGCCTACTCTAGGTTTGTATTTTTGAGGATTTACTCCAACGCCAAGTCGTATAATCGACAAGACTGTGATGCGAGACGTATTCCTACTTTGAAATACTAAATAAGGAGTATTCCTGGGCGAATTGTTGGGTGTATTAATCTTGTGTTAACTAGACTGGCGGGTTGAGGATAAACGTTATGACCATGCCAGTGGAACACAGCTGGAGCGTGCGGCTTTCAGCCAGAAATGATCGACGGTGGTTTAGCTTCAATGCTGTCGCGACCACTTACGTTGCGGCCACCCTCGATTTCGCGGTGTTATTCTTCGCGAGCGCCGGAGGATACATGCTTTATGAGCAGGTATTCTTGGGGATGGATGACGACCTGTCACGATATGCTGGTATTGGCCTGCTGGTCGCGACCGCTTTCGTTCTTGCGATGGGCGGCGCCCACGCCTATCGCCCGGCCGGGCTACTGTCGTTTCGCAGACAGATGGCAATTGTTTGCACGTTTCTGCCAGCGGTCGTTGCGTTTCTTCTTGCGATTGTCTTTTTCCTGAAGATTGGCACGATGGTGTCGCGTGGCGCGATAATCTCCGCAGCCGTGCTGTCGTTTGGCGCACTGACGACGCTGCGGCTGGTGTGGTACTCTTACCTGAACCGTGCGGTCGCTCATGCAGCTTTTCCAACCAGGCGGGTGTTGTTGATCTGCCCCGATTCCACGCCGGTTGAGCCTCTCATCCACAAGGCTGCACTTGGCGGCTTGTCCATCAAGCATACGATGTACCTCCGCGGCGTCGATGAGCCTCCTTACCTGCTGCATGAAAAGCTTCAGAAGAACGGCATCGCTGATGTCGATGAGGTTCTGGTTGTCTGGGGCGACTACGCCAACGCCGCTGTTCTCGAAGAATGCCTCTCGGCATTGCGTGAGTTCTGCGTACCGGTCAGCGTGATGTTCTCCGGTCTTGTTGGCGATATTGCCCAGGGTTTTGCTCAAGATATCGGCGAGAACCGGGCATTCCAGATCCATCGCCCACCGCTCGGCCTGGTCGAGCGTATCGTGAAGCGCCTGTTCGATATCGGCTTTTCGATTGGCGCGCTGACGGTAACCCTGCCGCTCTGCGTCCTCGTAGCGATCGCCATCAAGTGCGAGAGCCGCGGTCCCGTCTTCTTCATGCAGTGCCGCAAGGGGCATAATGGAAAGCCGTTCAGGATCCTGAAGTTTCGCAGCATGACTGTCATGGAGGATTCCGGCGACATTCGCCAGGCGACGCGCAACGATCCGCGCGTTACCCGCGTCGGCGCCTTCATTCGCTCAACGAGCATCGATGAACTGCCGCAGTTCTGGAACGTACTGCGCGGCGAGATGTCCGTGGTCGGTCCGCGCCCGCATGCGCTGGCGCATGACGATCTCTATGGAACGCTGATCGCCCAATACGCCTCTCGCCGGCATGTGAAGCCAGGCCTGACGGGCTGGGCGCAGATCAACGGGCACAGGGGCGAGACCCCCACCGTCGACCGGATGGCCGACCGGGTGCGGCACGACATTTGGTACATCAACAATTGGTCGTTGTGGCTGGATCTCAGGATCGTCGTGATGACGGCGATCGGCTTACAGGATCGGAGCAACGTCTACTGAAATTTCGTCGTCAATCCTGGTGTTTGCGTTGGTTGAGAGGTGCGTAGGCGATGATACTTGTGACTGGGGGAGCCGGCTTTATCGGCTCGAACTTTGTGCTGGATTGGCTGGCGGAGCACGACGAGCCGGTCGTTAATCTCGATGCACTGACCTATGCGGGCAATCTGAGTAACCTGCGGTCTCTCGAGAACGATCCGCGCCATATCTTCGAGCATGGCAACATTGGCGACGCGGCACTTCTGAGCGATCTCTTTACGCGCCACAAGCCCCGGGCCGTCGTCAATTTCGCGGCCGAAAGCCATGTGGACCGTTCGATCCACGGGCCGGAAGATTTCATCCAGACCAACATTCTCGGTACGTTTCGTCTGCTGGAGGCCGCGCGCGCCTATTGGGGTGGCCTCCAGAACAAATCAGATTTCCGCTTCCTGCACGTGTCGACCGACGAGGTCTTCGGGACGCTGAGCGCCGATGCCCCCGCTTTCAACGAGGAAACCAGCTATCGGCCCAACAGCCCCTACTCCGCCAGCAAGGCGGCGAGCGACCATCTGGTTCGCGCCTATTTCCATACCTACGGGCTTCCAGTCGTCACCACCAACTGCTCCAACAATTACGGTCCGCTGCATTTCCCGGAAAAGCTCATTCCGTTGGTGATCCACAATGCGCTGAAAGGCCGTCCTTTGCCAATCTATGGCGATGGCATGCAGATCCGTGATTGGCTCTATGTGAAAGACCACTGCAGCGCGATCCGTCGCGTGCTGGAGGCCGGGCGCCTGGGCGAAACCTATAATATCGGCGGCTGGAACGAGCGCGCCAACATTCACGTCGTCACAACGCTCTGCGCGGTGCTTGACGAGTTGCAGCCGCGACCTGATGGCAAGAAGTACAGCGAGCAAATCGCCTTCGTCACCGATCGCCCGGGGCACGACCGGCGCTACGCTATCGATGCGCGCAAGATCGAGGCCGAGCTTGGTTGGCGGCCTGCCGAGACCTTCGAGAGCGGCATTCGCAAGACCGTCGGGTGGTATCTCGACAATGCCGACTGGGTCGAGAACGTGACCTCAGGCAGCTACCGCAACTGGGTGGAGAAGCAATACGCATGACCGTGCTGCTTCTCGGAAAAAACGGGCAACTGGGACGCGGACTTCAGCGCACGCTGCTTCCATTCGGCAATCTCGTCGCAGTCGCGCGCGACGAACTCGATCTCGACAAGCCGGAAGCAATAGCCGACCGTCTTGATGCCATCCGCCCTGACATCATCGTCAATGCGGCGGCTTATACGCAGGTCGATCTGGCCGAAACGAATTCCGATGCGGCGTTTCGCGTTAATCACCAGGCCGTGAAGGCGTTAGCGGATTACGCCCGCCGGTGCGACGCGTTGTTGGTTCACTATTCGACGGACTATGTCTTCGACGGCAGACAGGAGACGCCCTATCGCGAGAGCGACGACACGCATCCTTTGAATGTCTACGGTCAGTCAAAACGCGTCGGCGAGTTGGCGATCGCCGAGTCCGGTTGCCGGCATCTTTTGCTTCGCACGAGTTGGGTCGTGTCTGCCGATGGCACGAATTTCGTGAACACCATTCTGCGCCTGGCGCGCGAGCGTCCGAACCTGCGGATCGTCGCGGACCAGTTCGGGGCTCCGACGGCGGTCGAGCTGCTCGCCGATGTCACTGCCCTTGCAATTGCCGCGAACCGGCGCGGTGGACTTGCCGACGGGACGTATCACCTGACCGCATCGGGACGAACAAGCTGGCACGGGCTCGCCCGGCATATTGTCCAGAGGGCGATCGAGATCGGCTTCGTATCGGCGGTCGATCCCGCCGATATCGAAGCAATCACGACCGAGGAGTTTCCGCGGCCTGCCGCGCGGCCGCGCAATTCGTCGCTCAACACGGATGCTTTGAGTGCTGCCCTTGGGCTGACCCTGCCCGAATGGACGGTGCATGTGGATCGCGTAATTGATCAATTGAGGGAACGGGAGTGGCCGCTGTGACCCGAAAAGGCATCATTCTCGCCGGTGGATCCGGCACACGTCTTCATCCCGCGACGCTGGCCATGAGCAAGCAGCTCTTGCCTGTCTTCGACAAGCCGATGATCTATTATCCGCTCAGCACACTGATGCTGGCGGGCATCCGGGACATTCTGATCATCTCGACGCCGCTCGATATTCCTCGCTTCGAGCAGCTGCTGGGCGATGGCAGCGCCTGGGGCGTCAAGTTTTCCTACGCCGAACAGCCATCGCCGGATGGCCTGGCCCAGGCCTTCATCATCGGCGAGAAGTTTCTCGATGGCGCGCCGTCGGCGCTCGTGCTCGGCGACAATATTTTCTACGGCCATGACCTGCCGATCCTTCTGGCAAGCGGCATGTCGGTTGATCGCGGCGCGACGGTTTTCGCCTATCACGTGCTGGATCCGGAGCGGTATGGCGTCGTCGAATTCGACAGGCGCTTCAGGGCGGTCTCGATTGAGGAAAAGCCGGCGGAGCCGAAATCGAATTATGCCGTGACGGGCCTCTACTTCTACGACGAACGCGCCGTCGAATTCGCCAAGTCGCTACGCCCTTCGCCGCGCGGCGAGCTCGAGATCACCGATCTGAACCGGCGCTATCTCGAGGATGGCAGCCTGACCGTCGAGATCATGGGCCGCGGCTACGCCTGGCTGGATACGGGAACGCATGATTCACTGCTCGACGCCGGGCAATTCATCTCAACGCTGGAGCGACGCCAGGGGTTGAAGGTATCCTGCCCCGAGGAAATCGCGTTTCGAAACGGCTGGATCACCGGCCGGCAGCTGGAGCAACTGGCGGCGCCTCTCTGCAAGAACGGATATGGGAAATACCTGATGCGACTTCTGGCGGAGGCGGGCTGACCGATGAAAGTCTCTTCTCTGGAAATTCCTGAAGTCCTGCTGATCGAGCCCACCGTCTATGGCGACGAGCGCGGCTTCTTCTTTGAAAGCTTCAACCAGGCGCGCTTCAACGAAGCGGCCGGGGTCGAGGTTTCATTCGTTCAGGACAATCACTCCAAGTCGGCCAAGGGCGTGCTGCGCGGGCTGCACTATCAGATCAGCCAAGCCCAGGGAAAGCTGGTACGGGTGGTCGAGGGCGAGGTCTTCGACGTATCCGTGGATCTGCGGCGATCCTCTCCGACCTTCGGGCACTGGGTTGGTGAAATCCTGTCGGCGGACAACAGGCGCCAGCTCTATATCCCGCCGGGCTTCGCGCACGGCTTCGTGGTTCTGTCCGAAACCGCGCAATTTCTCTACAAGACGACTGATTTCTACTCGCCGCAACATGAGCGCGCCATTATCTGGAACGACCCGACGGTGAACGTCGCCTGGCCGATAGAGGTACCCCCCACCCTTTCATCCAAGGACGCGCAGGCGCCGTTGATGAGAGATGCGGATCTTTTTCCGTAACGGCGGTTCGCGATCATAGTTGCGTCGGCGCGGAAAGTTGCCGATCATCGGCCTGACGTCTCTCACTCCACCAGATATCGTTGTCCTTGGTCCTTTCCGGATCGGTTTTGGTGTGTCACATAAGGTCGGCTAGCCATCGCCACTGGGAGGACGATTGTCGGAATGAGGGGAATTCGCCAACTGGCCAAGCATCTCGATATTTCGATCGGGACCGTGTCGCGGGCGCTGAATGGCAAACCGGATGTGAATGAGGAGACCCGCAAGCGTGTGCTGGCGGCGGCCGAAGAGCTTGGCTATGTTGCGAACCAGTCGGGCCGAAGCCTGCGGCAGGGTACGACCAACGTCATCGGCCTGATGATCGAGTCCAGCAAGGAAACGGTCGAAAACGCCGACAACTTCTTCCTGGGCCTGACCGGCGGTCTGCAAAGCGTGCTTTCGCGCCACAAGCTCGATCTCATCATGCTGCCTTGCCCGAATGACGAAGACCCGCAGGAGTATCTGAAGCGCATGGTGGCGCGTCGTATCGTCGATGCACTGATCATTTCCGCCACGCAGCGCATCGACAAGCGTATCGATTTCCTGGCCAAGGCGAAGATACCCTTCGTCGCGCTTGGCCGTAGCTCGTCCGGCGGCAATTACAGCTGGATCGACCTAGATTTCGAAGGCGTCGCGGCCAGCGCTGTCGATCGCCTCGTGTCGAAGGGCCATCGACGGATCGCGATCGCGGTCCCATCGAGCGACGTCAATCTCGGCTACATCTTCCTCGATGCCTACCGCCGCTCGCTGGAACGCCACGGTATCGCCTATGATCCCGAACTCGTCATTCGCGCGAAGTCGAGCGAGCAGGGTGGATATCAGGCCGGTCACGAGCTCATCCGCCTCGATCCTCGGCCGACGGCAATCATTCTGATCTACGAACTGATGGCGATCGGGCTTTACCGGCGCATGGTCGAGGCAGGCATCATTCCAGGCCGGGATCTTGCCGTCATCGGCTTTCGCGAAGAGCCGCGCGCCAGGTTCCTGCAGCCGGCACTGACATGTTTCCGAATGTCGCTGCGCGATCTTGGCGCCGAGCTTGCGGAAACGCTGCTCGCGACCATGCCCGCCTACGCGGATTTCTATCCCGGTGGCGCGCGCAACACGATTTGGCCGCTTGAGCTCGTTGCGGGCGAGAGCGATGCCTTCAGTCTCAACATCTGAATTTTCTCGAAAGCCAGCCCATGCAACCGCGCGAATTCCTCAAAGATCTCTTCTCCGCCGCAGTCAAGGCGGCTGATCCGTTGACAGGCATCACCGCCCATCTTCCAGCCAAGCCGAAGGGACGAACGGTGGTGATCGGCGCCGGCAAGGGCGCGGCACAGATGGCCCAGGCGCTTGAGGGTGTCTGGGACGGTCCGCTCGAGGGCGTTGTGGTAACGCGTTATGGCTATGGCTGCGAAACCCGAAACATCGAGATCCTTGAAGCCTCGCATCCCGTGCCTGATCGCGCCGGCCTCGTGGCTTCGAAGCGGTTGATGGACGCGGTGAGCGGGCTTGGCGAGGATGATCTCGTCATCGCGCTGATCTGCGGGGGAGGGTCCGCCCTGCTGCCGTCGCCGCCGGAGGGGCTGACGCTCGAAGACGAGATTGCCATGAACGAGATCCTGCTCGCCTCGGGCGCGCCGATCTCCGCGATGAACGTGGTGCGCAAGCATCTGTCGACGATCAAGGGCGGCAGGCTGGCGGCGGCCACAAAGGCGCGTGTTGTAAGCATGGTCGTGTCGGATATCCCCGGCGACAACCCCGCTTATGTCGCTTCGGGCCCGACGGTTCCAGACAGCTCGACGCGGCACGATGCGCTTGACATCATCGCGCAATACAAAATGCCGCTGCCGCAGGCCGCGCTCGATTTCCTTGCCACGCCCGCCGCCGATGCGCCGAGCCCGGATGATGCGGTTTTCGGCCGCCACGAACATCACGTAATCGCCTCGGCCGGCGTCTCGCTAGAGGCCGCGGCCGCGCTTGCCAGATCGCATGGGGTGGAAGCCGCCATTCTGTCGGATTCCATCGAGGGCGAATCCCGCGATGTCGCTTCGGTGCATGCGGCGATCGCCCGTGAGGTCCTCTCCAAAGACCGACCGTTCCAAAAGCCGGTCGTTATTCTCTCCGGCGGCGAGACGACGGTGACGCTCCGAGGCAAGGGCGGAAAGGGCGGCCGCAACGGTGAGTTCGCGCTCGCCATGGCGTTGGCGATCCAGGGCCACGACATGCATGTGCTTGCCGCTGACACCGATGGCATCGATGGGTCGGAAGACAATGCGGGCGCCTTCGTGGATGGGAAGACGGTCGAACGATTGCGCGCCGCCGGTCTTGATCCGCGACGTCTTCTCGATGGCAATGATAGCTATAGCGGCTTCGCTGCTATCGGTGACCTGTTCGAGACTGGCCCGACGGGAACCAATGTCAATGACTTCCGCGCGATCCTGATCCGCTAATCGAAGAATCGAAACCTGCTCTGGCAACCTGCGTTCCAGCCGGAACGCGGGCGCAAAATAGCGCGAAATTTTTTCGTGCTGCGCTGCGGCGCAGCAGGCGTTAAGGCCCCGCATTTGCAGATGTTTTCCGCAGCATTTTTTGTCTGATCGCGTGGGATTGACAGCGAGAAACGTTTCCGCTTAGTATCGTAAACGTTTACGGGACAAGTTTCGGGAGGAAAGCCAGAAACTGTCCACGGGAGGAAATCGTGACATTGAATGCCGTTCTCTGCGGTTGCGGAGCCATGTCCAAGGGCTGGTTGCGCGCCATCAAGGAAACCCCGGCTCTTGCAGCCGAGATCGAGGTCAAGGGCCTCGTCGACGTCAATCCCGCGGCGGCTGAAAAGCTCGCCGAGGAATTTGGTTTGAGCGGTGCCGTGATCGGCACTGATCTCGCCGACGTCATCGCCAAATCCAAAGCCGACATCGTCTTCGACGTGGTCATCCCGACCGCGCGCTTCAACGTCGTGTCGACAGCGCTGAAGGCCGGCTGCCATGTGCTGAGCGAAAAGCCGATGGCAACCTCGCTTGCCGAAGGGGCTGCCCTCATCGATCTCGCCGCCGAAACCGGCAAGGTGCACGCCATCATTCAGAACCGCCGCTTCATTTCGGGTGTTCGCCGCATGCGCCGTTTCGTTGAAAGCGGTGCCATCGGCGATATCACCGGCATCCATTGCGACTTCTTCCTGGCGCCGCATTTCGGCGGCTTCCGCGAAGAGATGCAGAACGTGCTGCTGCTCGACATGGCGATCCACACCTTCGATGCCGCGCGTTTCGTGGCCGACAAGAAGCCGCTCGCCGTCTACTGTGTCGAGCGCAATCCGAAGGGTTCCTGGTATCAGCACGGCGCTTCCGCCAACGCGACTTTCGAATTCGCCGATGATGTCGTCTTCACCTATCGCGGTTCCTGGTGTGCCGAAGGCGAGCGCACGAGCTGGGAAAGCCAGTGGCGCCTCGTCGGCTCCAAGGGAATGCTGACCTGGGATGGCGAAGAGGGCTTCAAGGCCGCGACCGCCGGAAGCGAGCCCGGTCTGCTGCACGGCTTCACGCCGGTCGATGTTCCAGCACCTGAACATGACGAAGAGACACACGGCCACGCCAGCGTGATCGCGAGCTTCGTCGAGGCGATCAAGACGGGCAAGCGCCCGGAAACAGCAAGTTCCGACAACATCAGAAGCCTCGCCATGGTCTTCGGCGCGATCGAAAGCGCCAAGACCGGCAAGCGTATCGAAATTTCAGCATAAGGATTGAGATTGTGAGCAACCCCGCCAAGTCCATTCGTATCGGAACCATGGTCAGCGCGTCGAAGGGCGGCGCCGACAAGCGGATCGGCCAGATCGCCGATATGGGCTTCGAAAGCTTCGAACCCTTCTTCTGGCAGACGACCAACGGCCAGAACCTTGCCGAGGTCGGAAAGCGCTGCGTCGACGCCATCGGCGACCGCGATATCACGATCTCGACGCTTGGCATGTTCGGCAACCCGCTCGAAACCACCGATATCGATCTCGACACGCTCCAGGGCTGGAAGGATTGCATCGATAACGCACATCACTTCGGCGCCACCTGCGTTGCCGGCTTTACCGGCCGTATCCGTGGTAAGGTGCTGACCGACAGCCTGCCGCGCTACAAGGAAATCTGGAGCGAGCTTGCCAAGCGCGCCGCCGACAAGGGCATCAAAATCGCCTTCGAAAACTGCGCGATGGACGGCAACTGGCAGACGGGCGACTGGAACATCGCTCACAATCCGGATGCCTGGGAACTGATCTTCAACGAGACGCCTGACGATAACATCGGCATCGAATGGGAGCCGTGCCATCAGATGGTCTATCTGATCGAGCCGCTGCCGCAGATCCGCAAGTGGGCGTCGAAAATTTTCCACGTTCACGGTAAGGATGCAACGATCCGCTGGGATGTCATCAAGGAGCATGGCATCTTCGGTAAGGAGAAGTTCGTGTTCATGCGGACGCCGGGCTTTGGCGACAGCAACTGGACGGACATCATTTCGGAACTGCGCCTCGCCGGCTGGTCGGGATCCATCGACATTGAAGGTTGGCACGATCCTGTTTATCGCGACGCGCTCGAGATGACCGGCCAGGTTCATGCGCTGAACCATTTGAAGCATGCCCGGGGCGGCGACTTCGTCGTCGATCCGGTTTGATGATATCGCGGCCGGCAAGGAGGAATTGCCGGCCTACGATCTAGGATAACCACAAAGGAGGAGAACCATGGCTATCCGTAAATTTGCAATGATCGGCGCACTTGCGCTGGCGGGCGTGTCGCTCTTCGGTCTTGCCGCCAAAGCCGAAGACGTCACCCTGACCCTCTGGTCGCTCGACCGCGACATTCAGCCGGCGCCGAACCTGATCAAGGAATTCAACGATCAGAACAACGGCATCAAGATCGAATACCGCCAGATCCAGTTCGACGACGTCGTCAGCGAATCGATGCGTGCGTTTTCGACCGGCAAGGCGCCTGATATCATCGCCATCGACAACCCGAACCACGCGATGTTCGCTGCCCGCAAGGCCTTCCTCGACCTGACCGACATGATCGCCAAGTCGACCGTCATCAAGCCCGAGAACTATTTCCCCGGCCCGCTGAAGTCCGCCACCTGGGACGGCAAGCTCTATGGTGTGCCGAAGGCGACCAACACGATCGCGCTCTACTATAACAAGGACATGTTCAAGGCCGCCGGCCTCGATCCGGAAAAGCCGCCGCAGACCTGGGACGAGCTGGTTGCGGACGCCAAGAAGCTGACCGATCCGTCGAAGAACGTCTACGGCTTGACCTTCTCGGCCAAGGCCAACGAGGAAGGCACCTTCCAGTTCCTGCCATGGGCGCAGATGGGCGGTGCGACCTACAAGACGATCAATGCTGACGGTGCGGTGAAGGCGCTGACGGTCTGGAAGCAGATCATGGACGAGAAGCTTGCTTCTCCCGATACGTTGACCCGCAGCCAGTGGGATTCGACCGCCACCTTCAACGCCGGCAATGCGGCCATGGCCATCTCCGGTCCGTGGGAAATCGACCGCATGCTGACCGACGCCAAGTTCGACTGGGGCACGGCGCTGTTGCCGGTTCCGCAGGAAGGCGCGACACGGTCTTCGGCCATGGGCGACTACAACTGGGCGATCTTCTCCAGTTCCAAGCATCCGGCGGAAGCCTTCAAGGCGCTTGAGTTCTTCGCCTCCAAGGACAACACGATGTATGAGAAGTTCGGCCAGCTGCCGGCTCGCTCCGACATCGCCATCCCGCCGACAGGCAACAAGCTGAAGGACGATGCGCTGAAGACCTTCGTCGAGCAGCTGAAATATGCCCAGCCGCGCGGTCCGTCGCCGGAATGGCCGAAGATTTCCAAGGCAATCCAGGATGCCATTCAGGCCGCGTTGACCGGCCAGATGTCGCCGAAGGATGCGCTCGATCAGGCCGCCGAAAAGATCAAGGCCGTCGAAGAGTGACATATCAGGGCAAGCGGAGCGTGCATGACGCGCTCCGCCTGTCCGACCCCAATGGCGTTCTCGCCATCCCACCGTTTCCTCCCGGCGGGGGCTGTCTTCCGCGCAAGCGCCAGGCAGCCCCGTTCGGAGCTTAAGGGGTATCCATGAAGAGGCTATTTTCCAGCATCACCGATGGCCGCGGGTTCGACATCACGCTTGTCACCCTGCCGCTCATCTTCCTGTTCGTGCTCTCGGGCCTGCCGCTCGTCTATAACATCGTCATGAGTTTCCAGGAGGTCGACATGTTCAGCCTCGGGACCTTCGTGCGCCCCTTCGTCGGTTTCAAGAACTATGTCGATCTGTTCAAGCAGCCTGAAACGCTGCCGATCATCTATAACACCGTGCTGTTCGTCGTCGGCTCCATCGCCGGCCAGTTCCTGATCGGCTTCGGCCTGGCGCTGTTCTTCTGGGTGAACTTTCCGGGCGCCTCCTGGCTGCGCGGCCTGTTCCTCGTCTCCTGGGTCATGCCCGGCCTCGTCGTCGGCGCGATCTGGAACTGGGTGCTCTCTGGCGATTTCGGCGTCTTGAATTTCATCCTGCGCGAAAGCGGGTTGATCAGCACCAATATCTTCTGGCGCTCGGACCCCAATTTCTCGCTCTGGGCCGTTGTCATCGCCAATATCTGGCTCGGCACGTCCTTCAACATGATCCTGCTTTCCGTTGGCCTCTCTTCCATTCCCGGCGATCTCTATGAGGCGGCTGAACTCGACGGTGCCAACGCCTGGCAGCGCTTCTGGACGATAACGCTTCCGATGATGCGCTCGACCATCGGCGCCATCGTCTCGCTCGGCCTGATCTTCACGCTACAGCAGTTCGACCTGTTCGCGGCCATCACCGATGGCGGACCGAACAATTCGTCCAACGTCACGCAATATTGGGCCTGGGACCTGTCCTTCCGCCAATACGACTTCGGCAAGGGCGCCACGATCTCCGTCATCATGATCGTCTTCGTGATGTTCGCCTCGATCGTCTATGTCCGGTCGACAAAACATGAGGTGCGCGGATGAACGATACCAACCGCAACCGCCTGATGCTCTTCATCGCGATCGTCCTGGCGGCAATCTATCTCTTCCCGCTCTACTGGATGTATATCACCGCGCTGAAGAGCGGCTCCGAGATGTTCGCCAACCCGCCGAGCTTCTGGCCGTCGTCGCCGCAATGGGGAACCTACGCCTATGTGTGGGAAAGCCGGAACATGGGGCGCTATCTCTGGAACTCTGTTGTCATCGCCTTCGGCTCCGTGGCGCTGATCACCGTGCTCGGCGTCGGCTGTGCCTATGTGCTGGCGCGCTATCGCAACATGTGGGTGGATATCGGCCTGTTCCTCATCCTCATGCTGCAGGTCCTGCCGGCATCGCTGATGATCACGCCGATCTTCGTGGGCTTCTCGCAGTTCGGCCTGCTCGACTATCCGCGCTTCGCCGTGATCCTGGCGATCGCCGCGAAAAGCATGCCGTTCTTCGTGGTCCTGGTGCGTGCCACCTTCATGGCCGTGCCGATGGAGCTCGAGGAAGCAGCGCTGGTCGATGGCAACTCCCGCTTCGGCGCCTTCTTCAACATCGTGCTTCCGCTTGCCCGCAACGGCATTCTCGTCAGCGCGATCCTGATCTTCATGCAGGCCTTCGGCGAGTTCGTCTATTCGAAGTCGATGATCCAGGAAGCAGAGCTTCAGCCAGCCAGCGTCGGTCTCAACTCCTTCATGGGGCCAAACACCAGCGAGTGGAACAACATCATGGCCTACGCCACGATGTATGTGACGCCCGTTCTCGCCATCTTCGTTCTCTTGCAGCGCCGCATCGTATCCGGCCTCACCTCTGGAGCCCTCAAATGACCAATCAGATCGAGCTCAGCGGCGTCAACAAGCATTATGGTGCCTTCCATGCGCTGAAGAACATCAACCTCGAGATCGCCAAGGGCAGCTTCGTAGCGCTCGTCGGCCCGTCGGGCTGTGGCAAGTCCACCTTGCTGCGCTCGCTCGCAGGCCTTGAAAGCATCTCCGAGGGTGACCTCAAGATCGCCGGCGAGTTGATGAACAACGTGCCGCCGCGCAAGCGCGACGTCGCCATGGTGTTCCAGTCCTACGCGCTTTATCCGCATATGACCGTCGAGGAAAACCTGACCTATAGCCTACGCATCCGCGGCGTCGCCAAGGCCGAGGCCAAAAAGGCCGCGGCTGATGTCGCGGCGACCACCGGGCTCTCCAACCTGCTGAAGCGTTATCCGCGAGAGCTCTCCGGTGGCCAGCGCCAGCGTGTGGCGATGAGCCGCGCCATCATCCGTCATCCCAAGGCGTTCCTGTTCGATGAGCCGTTGTCGAACCTCGACGCGGCGCTGCGCGTGCACATGCGCAAGGAAATCCGCGCGCTGCACGACCGGCTCGGCGCGACCTCCGTCTACGTCACCCACGACCAGATCGAGGCGATGACCATGGCCGACCACGTCGTCGTCATGCGCGAGGGCGTCATCGAGCAGCAGGGCAAGCCGCTTGAGCTCTACGACACGCCGGCCAACAAGTTCGTGGCCGGCTTCATCGGCTCGCCGGCGATGAATTTCATTCCCGGTATCGTGCAAGCGGACGGAAGCGGTCTCGCAATCGACCTTGGAACGGTCAAGCACACGCTGCCGAGCAATCGCCAGCTGCAGCCGGGCCGCAAGGTGACCGTCGGTATCCGTCCGGAGCATATCGGCATCACCGCGACGGGGCAGGGGACGTTCGATATCCCCGTCGACGTTGTCGAATCCACGGGTTCGGCCACCTTCATCACGGCGGCGACGACGCCGGAATTGACGATCGTCGAGACCGGCCGGAGCACGGCCTGCGGCGGCGAGACGATCGGCGTTACCATCAATCCGGTACAGTTGCATCTGTTCGACGACGCGACTGGCGTTCGCATCTGAAGGAACACGGCAGCGGCGGTATGCGCCGCCGCTACCTGATGATTTACCGTCCGCCTTCGAGCTTGCGGTGGCGCTGGTTCGTACCACCCACCCCATAAGGGTAGTCGAAGGGGTGCGGCGCGCTGATGTCGGTGAGGCGGCTCATCTCCTCGTCCGAGAGGCTGATCTTGGCC
>Ga0307405_10000371_pt1 | contig 16793 bp, 15 predicted proteins | sample 322Cmetagenome_2_FD_203311 | JGI IMG/M metagenome (GOLD analysis project Ga0307405, IMG submission 203311) | Maize rhizosphere microbial communities from greenhouse at UC Davis, California, United States - 322HYB-C-1 | ecosystem: Host-associated > Plants > Roots > Rhizosphere > Soil | place...
ACCGTCAAGAGCGGGACCGGCCTTCTCCCCTCAGTGTTCGAGGAAGACGTAGTTCATCCAGCTGCTCATTCTGAGCAGCACCTTTCTCAAGACCGCGACGTGGTGCCAGTGGTGGGTGTAGACGGCCACCTCGGCAACGACACCGCCGGGTAGCTGGTAGCCCTCGGTGCTCTCGAGGAGCTCGATGCTGGCGATCGTCTGGCCGGGGGCTGCGCGTTCGGGCGATTGCGGGTCGATCAGCGCGCCTGAGGGCTGCAGCTGGCCTTGCGCCATCACGTCGATGATGCCCTGCACGCGGGCCTTGAAGATCTTGCCCGGGACCGCCTTGAAGGCCACCTCGGCGTCGTCGCCGACATTGACGCGTTGCAGCGAGTTCTGGATGAAGGCGGCGCCCAGCATCTGGTCCTGGCTGTCGATGAAGACCATGACCGGGCGCAGCGGCAGCGGGTTCGCCATCATGCCCGGACGCAGGAAGACCTGGGTGACGTAGCCGTCGCTGGGGGCACGGACCGTCGTCTGATCGAGCTCGTATTCAGCATTGGCGAGCTCGGCCTGAAGGCGGGCGACGGTGGGGTTCGTACCGTTGATTTCCGATTCATAGGCCAGTTTTGCCTGCGTGGCCTGGGCGCGGGCGGTATCGACCGCAGCCTCGGCCGTCAGGTAGAGACCCCTGCGGTTTTCGACTTCGAGTTCGGAGTAGACGGCGCCACGACCGCTCGACTTGGCGTTTTCGTTGGACGCCTGGAATTTCTCGAAGGCCTGCAGCGAACGATCCCTGGAGGCTTCGGCGCCGGTGACGGCCGCATTGGCGGCGTCGAGTGCTGCTTTCAATTGCAGCACCGTCTGCTTGGCCTCGGCGAGTGCCGCCGTCTTCTGGTCGACCGTGAACTGATAGGGGCGCGGGTCGATGCGGAAGAGGACGTCCCCCTTCTTCAGCGGCGCGTTCGGCGTCACCGGCACCTCGATCACCTGGCCGCCGACCGTCGGGATGACGGGCGCCGAAGTGAAATAGATGCGTGCGTCGCTGGTGTAGGGATGATTGTAGCTCATCAGCAGCAACAGTGTCCCGATCAGGAAGATGCCGCCGAGGACCGATGTCGCCAGCGTCCACTGGTTCACCGGGATGCGGAAGATCTTGAAGATCGCGTAGCAGAGCGCCGCGTAGGTCAGTATGAGAAGCAGGTCCATCAGGCGTTCTCCCTCTCCGATGTCTGGCCTTCCGACTGGCCTTCGAGTTCCGCGATGCGGGCGTGCAGGCGTGCGATTTCAGCGTTGGCCTCCTGCGCCGGCGATAGTTTCCCATCGCTGCGGATGCCCCAGCCGCGGTCCTCGCGGTAGATCGTTGCCCAGATGAACAGGAACGGCCAGATGGCGTGGAGGGTGAACAGGCTCACCCAGCCGGCGACGTGGATCGCATCCTGATGCGGATGGTTTCTGGCCTTTGCCATCAGGTGCGGGATGTCGTGGATCGCGATCACCGCGTAGAACAGCGTGATCACGACGAAGAACAGAACGCCCAGTGCGAAATAGTCGAGGAACACGGTTTTTGCCTTTCGACAACGAATGGTCGACCTCAGCGGGTGCGGGGAATACGCAAAAACAATAGACCTGCGTGGGCGGCGATGCCCGTAGCATCACGTAACATCTATCGGATCGAGGAGGGTCGAGGGGCTTTTCGCTGCCATGCGAGACATCGCCGGTCGTCGACCTTGGCGCGCGAATTGACATGGTCCGTATCCGTCAATCGTCAACCGCACGGAGCGCGGATGCCGCGTATCTTCGCGTATCTTACGTCTGCGCCCGCGCTCAATCGCCCTATAATCAGCTGGTCTTCCTGGGGGGAGATCGGCGGTGGGGGGTGCGATGAGCTGGAGAGTAAGCAATACGCCACGACTGTCCGCTCTCGCCGTCGCCGAGGTCCATTTCCCCGATCAGGCCAAGAGGGTCCGGCATCTCTACCAGGTGAGCGAAACGTTCCGCAGCATGTGCGAGGACCTCGCGGTGATCCTGGAGACGCTGACCCATCTCGACGATCTTCCGCGCACGGAGCGGGAGGCGCGTCGGCAGGAATACAAGGAACTGGAGAAAGCGCTTCTCAGCGAAATCGGCGAGGCGCTGTCGCAATCGAACGTCGTATCGCTCAAGCGCTCCTGAGTGCTCGGACATGGAGCGCGCCAAGAGCAGCATTCATCGCCATTTGCACGGAAAGGTCGACGCGTCATGAAATCAAGATCGTTCAGACTAACCGCTGGCCTGACAACTGGTTTGACGGCGCTGGCCTTCATTTCCATGCAGCCGGCGCCTTTCGTGTTCGCCCAGACGGCGGCTCCCGCTGCCGCGCCGGCGCCCGCGGCGCCTGCTGTCGCGACCGACCTCTTGTCCGAGGATGAGCTGGAGGTGCTGGTCGCCCGTATCGCGCTCTATCCCGACGAACTGGTCGCCGCGATTTCGGCGGCGTCGCTTTTCCCGCTGCAGATCATCGAGGCGCAACGCTTCCTGGACTCCAAGAAAAAGAACGCCGATCTCAAGCCGAAGGATGATTGGGACGGCAGCGTCATTTCGCTGCTGAACTATCCCGACATCGTGAAGATGATGAGCGACGATCTCGACTGGACGCAAAAGCTCGGCGATGCGCTGACCAACCAGCAGAAGGATGTGCTCGTTGCCATCCAGCAGCTGCGCGACGAGGCGGTGGCGAAGAACATCATCAAGACGGACGACAAGGTGACCGTCGTCACCGAAAACAACAACGTGGTGATCCGCCCGACCGATCCTCAGAAGGTCTACATCCCGCAATATGAGCCGCAGATGCTCTACGAGCCCGGCTACGCGGCAGAGCCGATCTCCTACTATCCGAGCTCCTACGACAATTACTATTATCCGGGCGCCGCGTTCTTCGCGGGGGCTGTCACCGGCGTCGCCTGGGCGGCGATCGTCAATTGGGACGACTGGGGTGTCTGGGGCGGCCGGTGGAACGGCGATGTCGATATCGACTGCAACAACTGCTTCAACGACCGGAATTTCAACGGCAAGGTCAAATGGAACGATGTCGACTGGACGAAGGTCGATCGCAGCAAGCTCAGCATCGACAAGAGCCAGTTCGCCAACCTGGATCGCACGGCGATCAAGTCCGGCCTTGAAGGCGACAAGCGCAACCAGCTGAAGAACCAGGTCGGCGACCGCCGGGCGGATTTGGGGGCAGGGGGGCGCAATACGGCCGCGCGCGCCGACGATATCCGCAAGGGAACCGTCAATGGCCTGAAGGCCAACGGCAAGCCGGGCATAGCCAACAGGCCCGCGGACCGGCCGAATGCCGGGAACCGTCCGGCCAATGCATCTCGGCCCGATGCGCGTCCCGGCAATGCCGGGGCCAATCGCCCATCGAAGGGCAATGTGAAGAAGAATTCCGGCGCGCCGAAGATGGCGGCGAGGCCGGACAACCGTTCACGGCCCAACGCGCTCGGCAACCCGCAATCGTCAGGCCGACGCGAAGCGATCGCGTCCCAGCGTGGCGGCCAGAGCATGGGCGGCGGCCATCGCGGCGCGCCGCGCGCACAGAGCCGCCCGGCACCCAGGTCTTATGCCGGCGGCGCCGGACGTGGCGGTGGCGGTCATTCGCGTCCGCCGCCACGGCGCGGCGGTGGCGGCGGCGGAAGACGATAGGATCTGACCGGGTTTCCAGAGCCAATGGAGGCAACCATGGCATTGCGACTGAAGTTGATGCGTTTGCTGGTTGGTGTGGTCCTGCCCTTGACGTTCGCAAGTTCGTCCATGGCGCAGACTGGCCTGTCGGCGTACATCGGCAAGGCGCCGCAACCGTCCTTCGACACGCCTGACATGGCGCTCGACAAGCTGAAGGCGGTGCTTGCGGCGAACGATCTGAATGGGCTTGCGGAACTGCTCGGGCTGAAGGCCGACAAGCTCAAGGACAACAACGCGGCCATGGTCAGCTATGCGCTGATCCGCGAAGGCGCGTCGCGGCTGATGAAGCTTGAGGATCTCGATGGGCGCAAGGTCGTGGCCATCGGCGACAGGCTCTGGCCGCTGCCGTTTCCGCTGACGAAGGGCGCGGACGACAAGTGGACGTTCGACACGCGCACCGGACTGGAGGAGATCGTCAACCGCCGCATCGGCGAGAACGAGCTCGCGACGATCGAGACCATCCATAACTTCGTCATCGCCCAGCACATCTATGCCTCGGAGGATCGGACCGGTTCTGGCATCTACGAGTATGCGCAGAAGCTGATCAGTTCGCCCGGCAAGCGGGACGGTCTCTATTGGCAGGCAGGTCCGGGTGACGAGGACAGCCCGGCGGGCCCACTGATCGAAACCGCCGCCTTCGGCAAGGCCAAGCGCGGCGAGGGCTATTTCGGATATCGCTACCGGATATTGACCGGGCAGGGCGACAACGTGCTTGGCGGCAAGCAGAGCTACATCGTCAACGGCCACATGACGGCGGGCTTCGCGGTGATCGCCTGGCCGGTCAAGTACCGGGAGACGGGTGTGCAGACGTTCATCGCCAATGGCATGAGCGTCATCTACCAGCGCGACCTCGGGCCAGAGACGGAGAAGAAGGCGGCGGCGATCAAGACCTTCAATCCCGACAACAACTGGTCGGTCGTGTCCGAATAGGGTGAAACGCATTCGGGTGGCGGTTGTCCGAAGCAACCGCCACCCGCAAAATCGATGAGTGCTCGCAGCCCCTCCCGGGGCTTTATTTAACCGGGGGTTCCCAGGTCAGGAACAGGCCGACATCGCCGGGCATGCCACCTGGAAAGTCGATGATCATGGCCTTCAAGCCATAGCCCTGCGGCTTGGCAAGCTGTTCGAACAGGTCGAGAAGCTCCTTCGCCTTGCCCTGAAGCGTCTTCTGCCATCCTGGAAGGCTGTTGTTGATGGCGCGGCCGCCGTCGTCGCAGAAGCTTGAGGGGAAGCTGTAGATCATCGCTTCGTACTTGCCATCCGCCGCGGCCTTCATGACGAGGCGCTTGATCATCGCGCGTTCCTTCTCGTCGATATGCTTGCGGAAGAAGTCCTCGACGAACTCGGCATGCTTTTCAGCCTCTCGCGCCTTGATCTTCTCGTCGCGCTCCATCTCTGCGATCTGGAGCTCAAGGGCGCGTTTGCGCAGTTCTTCGGCGCTGGCCATGGAATGGGGTGCGGATGTCTGCGTCGATGTCATCTCTACGTCCTCCAAGTTCATCCTCAGGGGATGATAGGGCGGATAGAGAAGCGAAGGCAGTATGATACGCGGGGGTGGCTGTAAGATACGGTATGTTACGGCTACGGCCCGGAAACGGCTTCAAATGCCGGTCGTCGAGGTCGATCCTAGCCTATTTACAATCATGTGACGGCTCCAACTCCGGCCCGCCGGGGCCGATGTGCGTTACGGTAATATACGCTCCATTCGCGCGACATCATGCCATCGTCCCGCCCGTCGATGTGACCAGTCAGGGACGGATAGGATGAAAAGATCAAGACGCGGGATTCTGATAACGGCCGTTGCGTGTGTCTCCATGGGCTTTGCCTGGGGAGCGTCGGCGCAGACCTTGAGCTATGCGGATGCGGTGACGAAGCTCGCAAGCGATTGCGGCTCCGACATCCAGAAACTGTGCAAGGGACTGAACCTCGGCAGCGGCCGCATCGCCGACTGCCTGCAGCAGAACGCGGCGAAGGTTTCGCCGAGCTGCAAGGCTTCGCTTGGTACCGTATTCCAATCGATCACGACGCGCGAACAGGCGCAGACGGCCTATGAGCGCGTCTGCCAGCGCGACATGTCGAAGAGCTGCAACGGCATCAAGGGCGATGGCTTCGTGCTTGCCTGCCTGATCAAGAAGCAGCCGCGCGTCAGCGACGAATGCAATCAGACGATCACCAATGCCGGATGGAGATGAGGCGATGAAGCGGGTTCTTTCGAAAGCAATCATTCTCGCAGCGGCGGCGTTCCTCGTTCCCGTTCTGGCATCGGCGCAGGAAGTATCGCAGGAGCGCATCGTCAAGGGGCTCGGCAAGCTGACCTCCGCTGCGCCAGCCATCGATCTGGAGATCCTGCGGCAGGAGGCGATCAGCGGCGGCGGCAAGCAGATGTCGGAGCTGCCGAACTGGAAGCGTATCGCCAAGCTGCCGCAGATGGTGGTCGAGATCAATTTCGAGAACGATTCCGTCGCGATCCAGCCGAGTTCCTATCGCACGCTCGGCCTGCTTGCCGACGCGCTGCACCATCCGAACCTCTGGGACTATAAATTCCTGGTGGTCGGGCACTCCAGCTCGACGGGCGACGAGAAACACAATCTCGATCTCAGCGAGCAGAGGGCGGCCGCCATCAAGGAGGCGTTGTCCACGACCTTCGCGGTGGATCCGCAGCGGCTCTATGCCGTCGGTGTCGGCGAATACATGCCGATCCCGGGCACGGACACATCGGGATCGAACAACCGGCGCGTACAGCTGATCAATCTCGGCGTCTTCACGAAGAAATCCTGAGAGCGTCTTCAAGCAAGCCGGAAGCTAGTGAAATATTTCCCGCATGCGTCTGGCAGACACTGAGTAAGAATACATGAAACGACCCGCGTGGAGTGATCCGCGCGGGTCGTTTCATTTCGGGCAAGTTTCTTTGCTCAGCCGGGCATCTGGCCCATCCGGGACAGCGTGACGCCAGCTTCGGCCGTTATGGGTCGCGTCACGGTGTAAGCTGATACAATTCGGGATATACGCAATGTTGAACATCGTCGTACCAATGGCAGGGCACGGAAGCCGCTTCGCCAAGGCCGGCTATACTCTCCCCAAGCCACTTTTGCCTGTGCACGGCGTGCCGATGATCCGGCTGGTGATCGAAAACCTTCGCCCCTCGGTCGAGCATCGCTTCATCTTCATCTGCCAGGCTGCGCATGTCAGGGAGCATGGGCTGGGCGAGAACCTGCGCGCCTGGGCACCGGGCTGCGAGATCTTTCTCGTCGAGCAGGTGACCGAGGGTGCCGCCTGCACGGTGCTGCTCGCCCGCGACGAGATCGACAACGATCAGCCGATGATGATCGCCAATTGCGACCAGTATATCGACGTCGATATCGACGATTATCTTCAGGCCATGGGCGATCTCGACGGGATGATCATGACCATGACGGCTGACGATCCGAAGTGGAGCTTCGTTTCCTTCGGCGCCGATGGCTATATCGACAACGTCGTCGAGAAGCAGGTGATTTCCGATCACGCGACCGTCGGGATCTACAATTTCCGCAAGGGCTCCGACTTCGTTTCCTATGCGGACCGGATGATCGAGCGCGACTTCCGCGTCAACGGCGAGTTCTATGTGGCGCCGGTCTATAATTTCATGATCGAGGACGGCTCGAAGATCGGCGCCTATTCGATCGGCTCGGTGGATGCGGGGATGTATGGTCTCGGCGTGCCCGAGGATCTCACCCATTTCCAGAGCCTGCCCTTGTCCATCGACGTGACGCGCTCGCTGGGTGCCGCGGCATGATCGAGGTTCTGAGCCATCGCGGCTATTGGAAGACGCCTGAGGAGAAGAACTCGGTCGAGGCCTTCGTGCGCTCCTTCTCGCTCGGCTTCGGCACGGAGACCGATGTGCGCGACAGCCAGGCGGACGGCGCGTCTTCGATCGTCATCTCGCACGACATTCCGCGCGGGGGAGAGATCTCCTTTTCCGAGTTGCTTCGGATCGCCAAGCAACACGGTTCGCCGTTGCTGGCGCTGAACATCAAGGCCGATGGTCTGCATGACATGCTGGCCGAAGTGCTCTCGAGCGAAGGCTACAGCAACTACTTCCTCTTCGATGCCTCGGTTCCCGATCTCATCCAGGGCGTGAAGCGCAAGATGACCTCGTTCACGCGTCTCAGCGAATATGAGCGCGAGGCCTCGCTTTACGACGATCCCGGCGTGACCGGCGTGTGGATCGACAACTTCCTGCCGGGGCGCTGGTACGACGCGGCGCTGATCGAGGGCATTCTCGCCGACGGCAAGTCGGCCACGCTGGTGGCGCCGGATCTCCACGGCCGCCACGACGAATATGAACCATTTCTCCAGTGGCTGGTGTCTTCGGGGCTCAACGAGCGGGACGGGCTTTCCGTCTGCACCGACTTTCCGGAGCGCGCGCAACTGATTTTGACTGGCCGGGACGCAGCATGACCACGCTTAAGGCGATTATCTTCGACATGGACGGCGTGCTGATCGATGCACGCGAATGGCACTACGAGGCGCTGAACCGGGCGCTCGAGCTCTTCGGATACACCATTCCGCTGCACGAGCACCTGACGATCTTCGACGGCCTGCCGACACGGCGCAAGCTGGAGATCCTGACGACCACGCGCGGGCTTCCCGAGGCGCTGCACGGCTTCATCAACGAGATGAAGCAGCTCTACACGACCGAGATGATCCACACCAAGTGCAAGCCGACCTTCAAGCAGGAATACGCGCTGGCGCGGCTGCGGGAAGACGGATACCGGCTCGCGGTGGCATCGAACTCGATCAAGAGCACTGTGTCGCTGATGATGTCCCGCGCGGCACTCGACGGTTACCTTGAGTTCCAGCTGAGCAACGAGGACGTCAAGCACGGCAAGCCGAGTCCGGAGATTTACACCAAGGCGATCACCATGATGGGCCTGACGCCCGAGGAATGCCTGATCGTCGAGGACAACGAAAACGGTATCAAGGCGGCCAAGGGTTCCGGCGCCCATGTCATGGTGGTGAACGATATCGCGGATGTGAACTATCCCGCGATCACCGAGACCATTCGAAAAATCCACGGTTGATGAGCTTGCGATGAATATTCTGATCCTGATAGCCGGCGAGCCTCGCATCCAGGCGATGGAGGCCTATCCGACCGCGCTGGTGGAAATCAACGGCGTACCCCTGGTGCAGCGGCAGCTGGCCGAATGCGCCAAGATCCCCGGCCACCGCATCATCGTGGCGATGCAGAAGAAAGACCTGGCGCGTTATCACCTCGACGAGGTCGTGCGCCTGCTGTCGCCGGACGCCGCTGTTGTCTCGGTCGAGGACAAGACGGAAGGGGCTGCCTGCACGGCGCTGCTCGCCGCCGGCTACATCGACAATGACGAGCCGCTGTTGATCCTCAACGGTGACGAATTCCTGACAGTTCCCTTCGACGGCGTGATCCAGAACTTCGTGGAGCGCGAGCTCGATGGCGGCACGATGACTTTCAAGTCAGTGCATCCGCGCTACTCCTTCGTCCGGCTCGATGAGCAGAACATGGTGGTCGAGGCGGCCGAGAAGCATCCGATCAGCGACAACGCGACGGCCGGTTTCTACTATTTCCGGCAGGGACGCGATTTCGTGCGCGCGGCGAAGAATGCGATCCGCAAGGACGCCCGGCACAACAACATGTTCTATGTCTGCCCCGTCTATAACGAGATGGTGCTCGAGGGGAAGAAGATCGGGATCTTCCCGATCAACGCCAAGGACTTCCATCCCATCAAGTCAGACCGCCAGCTGATCGAACTATCAGTCACGGAAGGTGACAAATGAGCGACAAGCCACTCACCCTCAACGACATGATCGGCGGCTGGTTCATCGGCGACTTCGATCCCACCGTCGTCAAGACGGATGCGTTCGAGGTCGGCGTGAAGCATTACGTGGCCGGCGACAAGGATGCGGCGCATTACCACAAGATCGCGCGCGAGATCACGCTCGTTGTCTCCGGCACGGTGCGGATGGTCGATCAGGTTTGGGAAGCGGGAAGCATCATCGATATCGAGCCCGGTAGGGTCAACCAGTTCGAGGCGCTGACCGATGCGACGGTGACGGTCGTGAAGATCCCGAGCGCCAAGAACGACAAGTATCTGGTTTAAGTTATTTGGAGGAGGGCGGTCGCGGATGGTTTCGCGGGCGCTATACTTTCAAGACAGTGCTATAAAGCAGAACGCCCGCATCGATGATCTCGATGCGGGCGTTCTTGTTTGATTGCTTGCTTGTTATTCCGCGCGGATTTCGTGCAGAACCATGCCGGTGCTGCCTGCCATGCTGGTCAGCCGCGGACGGTTGAAGACCGTATAGAGCGGGTTGACGCATTCCGGGTTGGCGAACAGCGTGTTGGTGTCGAAGTAACCGTCCTCGATGAACTTCAGATTGTCGTGCATCGTGCGGAGGTAATAGTACATCATGTGCAGATGACCGCGGCCGGCCAGCTGGTTCATGATCAGCGCATTGTGGAAGGCGGGAATGGCGGCCTTGCCGATCACGTGGATCGCATCGCCGACGCGGCGGTGATCGCGCCAGTAGTCGCGATATTCCTTCCAGGTGAAGTGGATGCTGTTGATGTCGATCTTCAGGTCCCAGGCGTCGAACGGCTTTTTGAAGGCCAGGTCGAAGCGGACCACGACAAGCGCATCGTAATCGGTCTTCTCGAAGATATGCTTCAGCGCTTCCTTGTAGGTCTCTGCCTGCGAGCTTCCCTTGGGGTCGAGCAGGATCAGTTCGCATGGCGCGAATTTTTCCTGCAACTCGGCCAGCGCCGGGCTTTCATATGTCGCCAGATAGACCGTGGCGTCGGGGTTCTTCGCGCGGATCGGCGCGATCACGTTCTCAAGCAAGGACGCGGCGTTGTCCCGCCCGTCCATCGGCAGGCCGAAACGATCCTTTTCAAGAAAGTTATGGCCTCTAATCAATATAGACAGTCGCATTCTAGTCGTCCCTATCACCCAATAGCTCCATGAACGCCATTTTACTTGTGCCGGGCTTGCCTCGGGGACGAATCGGTGTGCGCCGCAGCATCCGGAGCTCCCGCCAGGGCAGGATTTGTGCGTTAGGCCCAAAAAAGGTCGGAAATTATTGCGGGCGGGCGGCGCTATGCTGCTGGAGCGTCGCGCCGACATTTGCTATCCGCCGCTTCGGATCGACAGGTAACTTGCGTTTCCATGATGATTCGTTTTTGTTTCTATAGTATTTCTAATTGATAATCTGGGAATTAAAAAAGAGAATCATGGTTCTGGATCAGTTTTTCTCTTTCCTATTCTATCGTTTTGAATTGATACGTTAAGCACCGGCCCGTGCATGCAGCCATTGTTGCAATCGCCAGTCGATCCGTACGGTTTCGGCTTGAAAAAAGACATAGTGTCCCAATTGCATCTAAAAAAATGACGATTTAAACTTCCGGCGACCGAATCTGTAACAAGAGTGCAGCTCCGCTACAGCCGACGTTAACTCGAAATTAAAGACTGCCGAATAAGAGTTTTACTGCTCGCGATAGCTCTACCGAGGAGCGCGGTTGGCCGGTTTGTCCATGATGGACGCTGGTAAACGGTGCCGGGGGTTAAGAAGTTCGCGGTCATTGGCGTAGGGATCAGAGCCATTTTTGGCTCTGGGCGCATGATGCCCTCCTTTTGCGCTGGCTCGTCCGAGCCATGTTTAGTTTGACCCAATTTTGTTCCGACAGGAAACCCGGATCGTCGATGCCGACGACGCCGTGTGGCCGGCTTAAGTGCGGCTATACGCGTCCGACCGACGAAGCGGGATGATGTCTTTTGATCAGCTAACGCGAGGGGCGCTCGTCCATGACTTCCATTGTAACTTCTCTGACCGTCAATCAGATCCGGGCGCTGTCGACGACCGCGATCGCCAATCTGTCGTCCGATGACGTGGCACTGCTCACGACGACACAGATCAAGGCCTTGAGCTCCACGCAGCTCGGCGCTATCGAAACCCAGGACTTCGTTGCTCTTTCTTCCCAGCAGATGAGCGCCGTATCGGCGACCGCGCTGGTTGGTCTGAAGCTCGAGCAGCTGGCAGTTCTTACCACGGGCCAGCTCGGCGGTCTCTCGACCACGCAGGTTGCTGCTCTCTCCACCACTGAAGTCGCAAACCTCTCCTCCGAACAGATCGGCGCGCTTTCGACCGGTCAGGTTGCCGCTCTTACCTCCAAGCAGATCGCTGCGATGGGCACGGAAGACGTTGCCGCCTTCACGACCAACCAGATCGCCGTCCTGAAGACCACACAGCTCGCCGCGCTCTCCTCCGCGCAGATCGCTGGTCTCTCCACCGATCAGGTCGTTGCGTTCACGTCCTCGCAGGCCGCAGCGCTGACCTCGGTTCAGCTCGGCGCCATCTCGTCCGACGGCATCGCCCTGTTCTCGACCGACGAGATCGCGGCCATCAGCACGAAGGCTCTCGGCGGCCTCAGCACCGATGGCATGGCGGCGCTCACCAGCGACCAGGTCATCGCGCTGAAGACCAGCCAGGTTGCTCTGCTCAGCAGCGCCCAGTTCGGCGCCCTGAACTCTGACCAGATCGGCGTTCTCACGGGCTCGCAGATCGGCGCTCTCGGCTCCAAGCAGCTTGCTTCGCTCTCCACCGACGTCATCGCATCGCTCAACACCGACCAGATCGTCGCGCTGAAGACCACGCAGGTCGCAGCCCTCACCACCGACCAGCTCGCAGCACTCGACGTCGCGCAGGTCGGCGCATTCAGCTCCGCCCAGACCGCAGTGCTTTCCTCCGCGCAGTTTGGCGCGCTGACCACCGACGACATTGCGAGCTTCTCGACCGACGAGATCGCCGCCATCAACACGAAGACGCTGGCCGGCCTGTCCACCGCGACGCTCGCAGCTCTCGACACGGACCAGTTCGCAGCCCTCAAGTCCAGCCAGATCGCTCTGCTCACGACCTCGCAGGTCGCATCGCTGGGTTCCGAAAAGATCGCCGCGCTGAAGAGCGACCAGGTCGTCGCCCTGACCTCCAGGCAGCTTGCAGCACTGACCACCGATGAAGTCGCAGCGATCAGCACCGACAACGTCGCCGCCATGAAGACCGGGCAGATCGCCGCTCTGAACAACAGCCAGATCGCCGCGATGTCCTCCGAGCAGATTTCGGCGCTCACCGGCGCACAGATCGGCGCAATGTCCTCGTCCGAACTCTCGGCGCTGTCGACCGACGACATCGCGACGTTCACGACCGATGAAATCGCTGCCATCAGCACCAAGGCTCTCTCCGGCCTGTCGACCGATGTCATCAACTCTCTGACCAGCGATCAGGCAGTCGCCCTGAAGTCGAGCCAGATCGCAATTCTGAGCACCGCCCAGATCGGCGCATTCTCCACGGACAACATCGCTATCCTGACCAGCGATCAGGTCGGCGCCCTGAACTCCAGGCAGATCGGCGCGCTCACGGCGGACGAAATCGGTGCGATTTCGACGGATAACGTTGCCATCCTGAAGACCGCGCAGGTCGCGGCCCTCAGCTCGGCGCAGATCACCGCGATGTCTTCCGAGCAGGTCGAGGCTCTGACCAGCAGCCAGGTTGGCGTCCTCAGCTCCGCACAGCTCGGCGCGATGTCCACGGACGGCGTCAGCTCCTTCACCACGGATGAAATCGCCTCCATCAGCAGCAGAGCTCTGACGGGTCTGAGCACCGACGACGTCGCCGCTCTCAGCAGCGACCAGATCGTCGCGCTGAAGACGAGCCAGGTCGCTCTCCTGAGCAGCGCGCAGCTCGGCGCCATCTCCACCGACAACATTGCTCTCCTGAAGAGCGACCAGGTCGGTGCCCTGACCGCCAAACAGATCGCCGGTCTCTCCAGCGACGCTCTCAGCGCTATCTCGACCGACAACGTTGCAACTCTGAAGACGGCGCAGATCGCCGCCCTGACGACGGCGCAGATCGGCTTCCTGTCGACAGACCAGGTCAAGGCTCTGACGACCGGCCAGGTCGGCGTCCTGACGGCCGGCCAGATCGGTGCGATGTCGAGCGACGACATCATCACGTTCTCGACCGACGAAATCGCCGCTATCAGCACGAAGGCCATTGCACAGCTCTCCACCGACGGCCTCGCTGCACTGGATAGCGATCAGGTCAAGGCTCTGAAGTCGACCCAGGTCGCGCTTCTGACCACCGCTCAGGTCGCATCGCTTACGACGGACCAGGTGTCCGTGCTCGGCAGCGACCAGGTTGGCGCGCTGAACTCCAGGCAGATTGGCGCTCTCACCACGGATGAGCTTGCTGCCCTGTCGACCGACAACGTTGCCATCCTGAAGACCACGCAGATCGCCGCGCTGAGCAGCCTGCAGATCGACGCCCTGACGTCCGATCAGGTGACCGCGCTGACCAGCACCCAGGTCGGTGTGCTGACCTCCGGCCAGCTGCATGCCCTGTCGAGCGACGATATCGTGTCCTTCACCACGGATGAAATCGCTGCGATCAACACCAGGTCGCTGTCGGGCCTGACCACGGATGCCGTCAACGCTCTCAGCAGCGATCAGGTTGTTGCTCTCAAGACCAGCCAGATTTCCGCGATGGGCACCATCCAGCTGAACGCGCTGACGACTGACAACATCACCAAGCTGCTGAGCGACCAGATCCTGGCGCTGAGCACCAGCCAGCTTGCTTCGCTGTCGACCGATGACATCGCTGCGATCTCCACCGACAATGTCGGCATCTTGAAGAGCTCGCAGGTTGCCGCTCTAACGACGGCGCAGATCGACGCCATGTCGAGCGACCAGGTCGAGGCACTGACGACCGGTCAGGTCGCGGTTCTGACGGCCGCCCAGATCGGCGCAATGTCGAGCGACGACATCGTGACGTTCTCGACCGACGAAGTGGCCGCGATCAGCACGAAGGCCATTGCGCAGCTCTCCACCGACAGCCTCGCGGCTCTGGACACAAACCAGTTTGCCGCTCTGAACTCGGGCCAGGTCGCGCTGCTCACCACCAGCCAGGTCGCATCGCTGTCGACCGACAAGCTCGCTGCCATCGGTAGCGATCAGCTCGGAGCCATGAACTCCAGGCAGATCGCAGCTCTGACCACGGATGACATCGCTGTCCTCTCCACGGATAACGTCGCCATTCTGAAGACCGGCCAGATCGCCGCCATGACCACGGACCAGCTCAATGCGCTGACCGCCGATCAGGTGACCGCGCTGACCGCCGATCAGGTCGGTGCGATGTCCTCGCTCCAGCTTGCGGTCATGACCACCGACGACATCACGTCGTTCTCGACCGATGAAATCGCGGCCATCAGCACCAAGGCGCTTGCCGGTCTGAGCACCGATGATATCAACGCGCTCAGCAGCGACCAGGCCGTTGCCCTGAAGTCGAGCCAGATCGCACTGCTCAGCACGGCGCAGATCGCCGCCCTGTCGACCGATAACATCGCGCTTCTGACCAGCGACCAGGTCGGTGCACTGAAGTCGAACCAGATCGCGGCACTGTCCACGGACGAAGTCGCGGCTCTGAGCACCGACAACATTGCCCTGCTGTCGTCGGGTCAGGTCTCCGCTCTGAACAATACTCAGATCGGCGCCATGTCCTCCGACCAGATCAAGGCTCTGACCAGCGCCCAGATCGGTGTTCTCACCGCCGACGAGTTCGCCGCAATGTCCACCGATGACATCGCGACCTTCTCGACCGACGAAATCGCGGCGATCAACACCAAGATCATCGCGGCTCTGTCGACCGACACGCTCGAGGCATTCGGTACGGATCAGTTCGCTGCTCTGACCACCGGTCAGGTGGCACTGCTGAGCACCTCTCAGATCGCGTCGCTGACGACCGACAAGGCGGTGGCCCTGAGCAGCGATCAGATTGGTGTCCTGAACTCCAGGCAGATCGCGGCGCTCAGCACCGACGACCTCGCGGTTCTGTCCACCGACAACGTGGCACTGCTGAAGACGGCCCAGGTGGCCGCACTCAGCACCGCGCAGATCACGGCGATGTCGTCCGATCAGGTTCAGGCTTTGACCAGCACTCAGATCAGCGTGCTGACCTCGGCCCAGCTCGGCGCCATGTCGACGGATGGTGTCTCGTCCTTCTCGACCGACGAGATTGCGGCGATCAGCACCAGGGCTCTGACCGGCCTGAGCACTGATGATATCAACGTGCTCAGCAGCGATCAGGTCAAGGCTCTGAAGACCAGCCAGATCGCTCTGCTGACGACCGGCCAGCTGGCTGCGATCACCACCGACAACATCGCTCTCCTGTCTTCGGATCAGGTCGGTGCGCTGACGTCGGCACAGGTCAGGGGTCTGACCACGGACGAAGTGGCGGCTCTGACCACCGACAACGTCGCAGTGCTGAAGTCGGGTCAGGTCGCGGCTTTGACCACGGATCAGATCACCGCCATGACCTCGGATCAGGTCACGGCGCTGACGAGCTCCCAGGTCGCGGTTCTGACCGCAGCCCAGATCGGCGCCATGGACACGGACGATATCACCTCGTTCACCAACGACGAGATCGCGGCCATCAGCACCAAGGCTATCGTGGAACTTTCCTCGGCCAGCATTGAGGCAATGACCACCGATCAGTTCAAGGCCCTGACGACGAACCAGGTAGCGCTTCTGACCACCAGCCAGATCGCTTCGCTCTCGACCGACAAGATGGCTGCCATGAGCAGCGATCAGCTCGGTGTCCTGAGCTCGCGGCAGGTCGCGGCTCTCAGCACCGACGATATCGCGGTTCTGACTACGGACCAGGTCGCAGTGCTCAAGACCGGCCAGGTGGCTTCGCTGACGACGGCTCAGATCGACGCGATGACGTCCGATCAGATCCAGGCGTTCAACAGCACCCAGATCGCGGCCATGAGCTCGGCGGAGATCGGCGCAATGTCCAGCGAGGACATCGCGACCTTCACCACCGACGAAATCGCGGCGATCAGCACGAGGGCTCTGGCCGGACTTGCAACGGAAGACATCGCGGCCATGAACACCGACCAGCTGGGCGCCTTCACCTCGACGCAGGTGCCGGCTCTGAACTCGGCCCAGGTCGATGCGGTTCTCGCAGCCTACGCAGCGCTGAACTCGTAAGTCACGGATAGACGAAAATAGAGACGCCGCCCGATC
>Ga0307405_10000373_pt1 | contig 16766 bp, 16 predicted proteins | sample 322Cmetagenome_2_FD_203311 | JGI IMG/M metagenome (GOLD analysis project Ga0307405, IMG submission 203311) | Maize rhizosphere microbial communities from greenhouse at UC Davis, California, United States - 322HYB-C-1 | ecosystem: Host-associated > Plants > Roots > Rhizosphere > Soil | place...
AGCCGACGGCGTGAAGACACTGGGTTCCAGTGCAGCTGCTCTGCGACGGGATGTTCAGCGCGCGGTGGCCCCAGTGGGACGGCATCTGCCGGCCGCTGTTTGCCGGGTCATCCTTCGAGCCCACCGAGGCGAGAAACATCTCGCGGGGCGTCATCCCCAGCGTGAGACACAACGCGCGATCGCGGTAATACGGGAAGAACCAGTCGTAGCCGGGCTTCAGCTGTTTGCCGGCGGCAACGAGGATGGCCTCGTGGCCTGCGCCGCTGATCTGGAAATATGCCTTTGACTGGTTCTTGAGCTGGATCTCCTTGTCGTCGACGCGGCGCGACAGGAGCATCAGGCGATAGGCCGACAGCAGGTCGTTTTTGGTGAGCCCTTCGTGATCCCGGCGCGCTTTTGCCGCGGAGGCGCGGGCGTCCGCGCCGTTGGCCAGGGTCGACCCCTTCATCGCTGGGCCGATTATGGCATTAAGCACTGGCACCCCTAAAGGGGTGCCCTACGGTTCTGCGGGGGTGCCCGATGGTTCTGCGGGGGTGCCCGACGAGATGGCGCGGCCTACGATTCGGCGTCGACCAGCCAGTCGGCGCGGATCGGACTGAACACGTCGAGCTCGAACGTATCGTCGAGCGCTTCCGCCTGGTGGGGTGTCCGCGACGGGATATGCAGAACCTCCCCTTCCCGGACGATGATCTCTTCACCACCGACGAGAAAACGCAGCGCCCCCTGCAGGATGTAGGTCATCTGCTCGCTGTCGTGCGCATGCATCGGAATCACTGCGCCGCGCTTCAGATAAATCTGCGCGACCATCTCGCGGTCACCGGTCACGATCTTCTGTGACACCATCTCGGTGACCTTGTCGAGGGCGATCTCATCCCAGCGGTGCAAACGGGCGGGAGGCACGGTTACCGCCCGTAATTCAAAATGCAAAATTCAAGATGCAAATACCGGCGCGCGTTTGCATTTTGCATTTTGCATCCTGCATTTCCCCGAGCCATCAATGTACCCGCCTGTTGATGTCGTCGGGACGGCCGCCGGGATAGACGTCGAACTTGCGGCGCATGCGGTTGATCCGCCATTTGATCAAACGGTACTGGATTTCGGCCTTGAGGTTGATGCGCGGCTTCTTCAGGTAAATGTAGCCGGCCGCCAGTCCGCCAAGATGCGTCGTGTGCGCCAGGCCGTCCGGGCCGCCAAAGGTCGACAGCAGCGAGATGCCCCCCATGATCATCACGAAATACTTCGCCGGAATCGGGAAGAGCAGCATCAGCAGAATCGGCCGGTGCGGGAAGTAGAGCGCGTAGGCCAGCAGCACGCCGAAAATCGCGCCGGACGCGCCAATGGTCAGCGACCCGTAGAGCGACGCGAACGCCGTGATCGGCACGAATGAAAGGACGAGCGTGGTGAACGCCGCACCGATGCCGCAGACGAAGTAGAACTTGACGAAGAAGCGGGTTCCCCACATGCGCTCGAGCTCGACGCCGAACATCCAGAGCGCCAACATGTTGAACAAGATGTGGAAGAAAGACTCGCGGCTGTGCAAGAACATGTACGTGACCAGCCGCCACAGCTGACCCCCGCCAGCCACATCCGCCGGACGCATTCCGCCCCATTCCTGCGGCGCGGCGGAGAACCATCCCGCCACAAACATCACGATGTTCGCGATGATCAGCGCCTTGATGGCCGGAGTGATTCCGCCAGGCCCGAAGGAATAAGACAACCCGGAGGGCGCCGGGTAACGGCCTCGCATCGAAGGAATAAGACAACCCGGAGGGCGCCGGGTAACGGCCTCGCATCGATCCAGTCTCTTCTAATTGGGGCCTACGGAGCAACATCCGTGCCCGTGCTCTCGACGGTTGCAACGTCCGAGGCGCGAGCGGTGATGTGCGTGGTGCGCGTCGCAGGCAGCGGCAGCGCAAGCGCGGCAGCGGCCAGTGGCATGAAGGACATCAGCATCAGCGTACGTTCGATGCCGATGCGGTCGGCGATCAGGCCGACGAGCGGCACCGCAAGTCCGCCGACGCCCCACGCGAACCCCATCATCAGGGACGACACGGTGGCCGCGGAGATCGGCGCAATCGTCTGCGCAAAAGTGACATTGACCGGCAGCGTGGACTGCAGTAGGAAGCCGCCGGCCGCAATCATCGCCACGATCGGCCAGCCGTCGAAGAGTGGCGCGACGGCGAGGAAGGGAACCGCAGCAACCAGCGAGAGAACGATCAGCCGACGCGCCCCGAATCGGTCGGCGAGCGGTCCGCCGACGAAACCTCCCGCGCCCACCGCGCACAGGTAGATCGATGCTGCCGTGCCCGCCTGCGCCAGCGACATACCCCGGCGCGTCAGCATGATCGGGACAAAAGTGCCGAAGCTGATCGCCGTCAGCGTGCGAAGCACGACAATCACGTACAGCAGCGTCAGCGGGCGCGCGTACGGAGCCAGTGCCCGGATTCCGCCCGCCGATCCCGACTCGTGCAGACGCCCCACCCGCGGCACTCGCCGCAGCAGAACCCCCAGCAGCACGGCCACGCCGGGAATCACCAGCCACGGCGTTGCGGACAGGCCGAAGCGCTGGACGAACGGCGCAAAGAGGAGAGGAGCCATCGCCTGGCCCAGACTGCCGAACGTGATGTGAAAGGACATCGCGAAGCCGCGATGCTGACCGGCGTACCTGTGGACGAGCGCCGCCGCCGGCGGATGAAAGGCAGCGCCGCCGAGACCGCCAAGAATGAGAACCGCCGCGAGCACCCAGACGGTCGGTGCGAGGCCGACAAGGGGCAGGGTGCTAACAGCCAGCAGCGGCCCGCCGATCAGCAGGATGCGTGGATTCCTCCGGTCGGCCACATGGCCAAAGCCAAGCTGCGCCACCGAATTCGCCAGCTGAAAGCACATCTGCAGCGTGCCGGCGCCAGCCAGCGACAGATTGAGATTGGTAATCAGCAGCGGCAGCAGCGGCGTGAGGACATTGCCGTACCCGTCGACGAGGAAGTGCACGCTGGCGAGAACGACGACCGTGGCGTGGAGGCCGAAGGGACGAAAACCTTTCACTTTCGACGTCGCAGCCTCCTCAGCACCATCTCGATGCCGTCGTTGAACTCGCGGATTCGCAGCAGCCATGCCGTGACGGCGAGAGCACCAAACGCGATGCCGATATCGAGGGTGATCTGCAGGATCTGCCAGGGGATGCTTGGCGGGAGCACCCCTGAGAGCCACCGATCGAGCAGAATCGCAACGGCGCCCATCACCGCTGACGCCAGCACGATTCGCATGAATGACGACAGCAGCCGGGCCTCGTTCAGGCCACCGAGGGCGCGGTGCAGCAGCACGAACAACGTAGCCGCGTTGAACAGCGCCGCCACCGATGTGCCCAGCGCGAGGCCGCGGTATCCCATTACGTTCACGAGGACGACGTTGAGGCCGGCGTTCACCAGGACGGTGATCACGCTGACGATGACCGGGGTGCGGTTCTGGCCAAGGGCGTAGAACGTCGGCGACGCAATCCGGACCACGGAATAGCCGACCAGCCCGAGCGCGTAAAAGCGCAGCGCCGCCGCAGTGGCCAGCGTGTCGCTCGGAAGGAACCGCCCATGTTCGAAGATGACGCGGACAATCGGCACCGACAGCACGATCAGTCCGACCGTCGCGGGCACATTCAGCGCCAGCATCAGCGCCAGACCGTCAGAAATGGTCTCGCGGCTGGCGCGAGTGTCGTGGTCGACGACATGCCGTGAGATCGACGGAAGCACGGCGGTGGCGATCGAGACTCCGAACAGGCCGATCGGCAAGTACATCAATCGGAACGCGAGGTCCAGCCACGTCTGCGCGCCGGTACCTTCGCCGACGGCGAGAACCATATTCACGACGACGTTCAACTGCGTGGCGGCCAGGCCCACTGTTCCGGGCCCCATCAGGAGCAGGACGCGTCGAAGGCCGGGATCCTTCCAGTCGAGCACCGGGCGGAATCGAAATCCTTCCCGCGCGAGCGTCGGCAGCTGCAGCGCCAGCTGCGCCACGCCGCCGAACAGCGTGCTGACCGCAATCACGATGATCGGCAGCGTCAAATCGTCGAGCGATAGCGTTCCGGATTCGTTGGCGGGCAGGACGAACGGCACCACGAGCAACGCCGCCGCGATGGTGACGACGTTGAACATCGCCGGCGAGAGCGCGGGGATGAAAAAGTGGCGAAGCGAATTCAACATTCCCATCACGGCGGCGGCGACCGCGATGAGCAGCAGCACCGGAAACATGATGCGCGTCAGCGTGATGGTCAGTTCGAGCTTGCCGGGCACCGCGGCGTACTTGCCCGCCAGCGCGGTGACGAGCGGCTCGGCGAACACGATGCCGATCACGGCAATCAGGCCGGTAATCAGGACCAGCGTCGTGATCAACAGGTTGGCGAGCCGCCACGCCGACGGCTTCCCCGATTCGGCGAGATGGCGGGTGAACGTCGGAACGAATGCCGCGCTCATCGCGCCTTCGGCAAAGAGATCGCGGAACAGATTCGGGAAGCGGAAGCCGACGCGGTAGGCGTCCATCGCGTCGCTGGCGCCGAAATAGTGGCTGAGAACCTGATCGCGGACCAGCCCGAGGATCCGGCTGGTCATCGTCGCGGCTCCGGCGGACGCGGCGGAGCGCGCGATGGTATTTGCGGGCGGGGAAGGGTCAGCCGCCAAGTTTGCGGCGCACCGTTTCGTTGATCGTGCGTCCGTCGACGTTCTTTCCCGCCAGCTTCGGCATCACGGCCTTCATGACCTTGCCCATGTCTTTCGGCGAGCTGGCGCCGGTTTCCGCAATCGCGTCGGCAACCGCCGCGTCGATCTCGTCGGCGCTGGCGGCGGGCGGCAGGTAGTGCTCGAGAATCGCGATCTCGCCGGTTTCTTTCTCGACCAGGTCGGTGCGTCCGGCCTTGGCGAACTGGTCGATCGAATCGCGCCGCTGCTTGACCAGCGACGCCACGACCTGCAGCACCTCGGCGTCGTTCAGATCTCGGCCCTTCTCGACCATCCCCTTGTTCATGATGGCCGCCTTCAGCATCCGCAATGCGGAGAGGCGGGCCGCGTCCTTCGCTTTCATGGCCGCGGTGAGGTCGGCGGCGATTTGTTGATTGAGGTTATCTACTCGTTCCACTTTTTCCACTTTTCCACTTTTCAACTTGATCAATGGTCCTGATCGGAATCGCCGTAGGTAATGTGCCAGCCGTTGGTCTCATCGTAGAACCCCTTCGGCACCTGGACGGCGTTGACCTTGACGCTCACTTCGAGCGTTGACTTGACGTTGAAATAGCCGTTGCGGCGGATGATGCGCCGGAACGGTCCGTTCATGACGTAGCAGCGCACCTTGTCGGAGTCTTCGGCCCGCGCCGCGCGATCGACCCAGCGCAGCAGCGTCTTGAGGCCGGCCACGTCATCGGGATCGACGAGGAAATCCACCAGCAGCGTCACGCGGCCGAGCGGCTCGTGGCGATGACGATAGACGGCGTAGCCGTGCACCTCGCCCTGCCGCTTCAGCGCGACGATCTGATAGCGCACGTGCGGCGGCTCGAGATAACGCCAGTTCAGATACGCGGCGTCGCGCCGCACCGCCAGGTCGAACTTCGGCGCCAGCTGTTCCCACAGCGCGGTGAACGTGCGATCGAACCGGCGGATCGGCTCGCACTCGGCACGCAGCGGGCGCGAGCGGGCGGCGACCTGGACCAACGGCCAGGTGACGGCGGAAATCAGCCGGTTGACCGGCGTCGGCAGGTGCGGCAACCGTACGGCGCGCCGCGTCAGCGGCTTGACCAGGCACGGTACGAGATGCGCGGGCGGCCAATGCAGCCGGTCGAGGAGATCGCGGGCTTCGGACGAGGCGCCCAGCGCCAGGACCGCGCCGCTGTTTCGATCCCACGCGCGCACCAGCGCCTCGCCGAGGCCCTGACGGTCGCGCTCGGGCGCCACCATCGCGTCGGCGCCCCATGCGCCGTCAACCTCGAGTCCCTTCAGCGATACCCGGACGGGAAGCGTTGGATAGTGGCCGACGACGGTCGGGCCTTCGCGCGCCACCCAGATCTCGGGCTGGCCGGAGGAATTGTAAGGATTGCGGCGATGCTGCCAGTCCCAGCGCAGGCGCGTGGCATCGGCCGCATCGGCGCCTTGCATGCGGCGATACAGCAATTCGACACCACGACGATCTTCGGGACGGTATCGATCGATCTCTGACATGAGGAACGGCGGAGGGCCTGGGACCTATTGTAAGGTCGCAGGCCCGGCGCCCTTGAAAGGGCGCCCTACGCTGCGTCGTAGGGCATCCTTCAGGGATGCCACCAGGGTTTCGCGTCAGCGCGCGGGTGGCGTCTGCGGCTGCGGCTGCGGCGTGATCTCACCGGGACGCGATGAGCCTGGCAGGGTCTGCAGTGTCGTGGCCGGGCGTGCGGGCCCCGGCGGTGGCTGCGTGGCATCTGGCTGCCCGAACGGCGCGCCGGACCCTACCCGGACGACCGAAGGTCCGGGCACGGCCGGAGCCGTGGGGACTCCGGGAAGCACCGGAGCCGCGGCGACACCCGGGCGATCCTCAGCGGCGTCTTCCGGAAGCGGACGCTGCTGCTGAACCGTCGTGGCACCGAACGTCACCGGCGGCTGGGTCCGCGGCGCGCTGCTGGTCGCCAGGATGACGACACCGCCGAGCATCGATGGTCCGCCCGGTTCCTGACGCTGGGTGACGACATAACCGGCCGCCGCTCGCAGGAGGATGTCGAGAGCGGCGAGCTCGGGCATATCGGTGAGCTCGAGCGTCACCGGAGCGCCGCCGAGGCGCTCGCCGTTGACGATGCGTGTGCCGCCGAGACGCGCCCATTCGAAGAGAATCGTCCGGATCGGCGCGTTCTGGGCGTTGAGCGTCACACGGCCGTTGTTGAACTGAAGGCTCACGGCCTGGGCGGACGAGGTGGCCGCCACGCCCAGGAGCATCGCGGCGCAGGCGAGCGCTGTTCTCAATTGCATGTTGGTGATCCCCATCAAGTATACGGGGGCGGTCCAGCCGCCTTCTAGCACTGCCGGACGTGCTCGACAACGGAGCGGATGATCTCCTCCAACCCTAATTTCGGCGCGAATCCGATCAGACTTTGAATCTTCGTGATGTCCGGCACGCGCCTCGGCATGTCCTCGAAACCCGCCTCGTAGGCCACGTCATACGGGATGTTCACGATCGGCGACACGCTCTTCGTCATCTTCTTGACGCGTTTGGCGAGGTCCTGGATGGTCACTTCGCTCGTGCTGCCGATGTTGAACACGTCGCCAATCGCTCTGGGCTCCCCTGCCAGCTTGACCAAAGCGTCAACCACGTCGCCGACATAGGTAAAACTGCGCGACTGTGTTCCGTCGCCGAAGACGGTGATTGGCTGACTCGCCAGCGCCTGCCTGACGAACGTCGGCAGCACCATCCCATATTGTCCCGTCTGCCTCGGCCCCACTGTATTGAATAGACGAACGATCACCACCGGCAGCTTTCTTTCCTTCCAATACGCCAGAGCCAGGAACTCGTCGATCAGCTTGCTGCACGCATATGCCCACCGGTGCTTGGCCGTCGGACCGAGGACGAGATCGGACGTTTCACGGAACGGCACGTCGACGCTTTTGCCGTAGACCTCAGACGTCGACGCGATGAACACGAGCTTCTTCTTCTTGTTCGCGTGCTTGAGGACGACCTCGGTACCGTGCACGTTGGTCTCGAGCGTGTGCACCGGCTGCTCGACGATCAGCTTCACGCCAACCGCCGCGGCGAGATGGAACACGACGTCGCTGCGATCGATCATCTCCGCCAGCAGCGGCTCGTTGGTGACCGAATCGATCGCGTACGAAAACCCCGGAACGTTCTTCAGGTGCGTGATGTTGTCGATCGAGCCGGTTGACAGGTTGTCGAGGACCATCACTTCGTCGCCGTCGGCGAGCAGCCGCTCGGCGAGATGCGATCCGACGAAGCCGGCGCCGCCGGTGATGAGCGCAATCACGCGACGACGTCCCCGCCGTCGTTGAAGCTTCCGCCTCCGCCAGGGCTCCGGCGGACAGGCTGGCGGGCAAGGCGGCTGTTCGCGTGGCCGGCGGCAGTGGCGACGCGCTCGATGTCGGCCTCGGCGAGGCCGGGATGGAGCGGGAGCGACAGCAGTTCCCGCGACGCGCGGGCGGCAACCGGGCACGGCTGTGCGGGATATGCGGCGAATGCAGTTTGTTCGTTGAGTGGCACGGGGTAATGAATCAGCGTTTCGACGCCGGCTGCGGTCATCGCCGCCTGGAGCGCCTGCCGCGCCGATGCGCGGACCGGGAACAGATGATAGACGTGGCCGGGATCGCGTTCCGTGATCGGTTTGATCGCCGACGGCAGCAGTTGCCGGTACAGAGCGGCGAGCGCACGCCGCCTCCGCGTCCAGTCACGAAGCCACGGCAGGCGGGCACGCAGCACCGCCGCCTGCAGCTCGTCGAGGCGGCTGTTCACGCCAGGCTCGACGTGCATATAGCGGCCGGCCTGGCCCCCGTTGCGAAGACGCTTCACACGCTCCGCGACAGCGGGATCGTTGGTGACCGCTGCGCCGCCGTCGCCCAGCGCTCCGAGATTCTTCGTCGGGTAGAAGCTGAACGCGCCGCCGACGCCATAGGTGCCGACGGCGGTGCCGCCGCAGGTGGCCAGGTGGGCCTGGCAGCAGTCTTCGACGATTGCCAGATTATTGCGGGAGGCGATCGCGGCGAGCGCCGGCATGTCCGCCGGCTGACCATACAGGTGCACCGGCACGACGGCCCGCGTGCGGCTGCTGATCGCTGCGGCACAGGCCGCGGGGTCCATGGTCAGGGTCTCGTTGTCGACGTCGACGATGATCGGGCGGGCGCCTGCGTTGACGACGGCCAGTGCGGTGTACGCCGCGGTGACCGCCGGCACGATGACTTCGTCGTTCGCGCCGACTCCAGCCGCGCGCAGCAGCAGCGCGATCGCATCCGTTCCGCTGCCTGTGCCGACAGCGAACGACGCGCCGCTCGCCGCTGCAAACTCCGATTCGAATGCTTCGACTTCCGGCCCGAGCACGTACCACGCCCGGGCTGTCACGCGGGCGATCGCTTCCTGAACGGCAGCCGCATCCTCGCGGAGGCGCAGATCGAGAAACGGAATGTCGGGGGGATTGGTCACAGTGCCGGGGCAGGGGCTGACGCGGGCACGTATCGATCGAAGTGCTGGCGATAGAAGTCGATCGTGCGGCGCAGCCCGTCGGCCAGGCCGACCTCCGCCTTCCATCCGAGCGTCCGATCGATTCGCGTGGAGTCGGCGTAGAAGTCGCCGATGTCGATCGCCTTCTTGTCCGGCGGCCACTCGACGAGGCGATAACGGCCGGAGCCGGCAATGCCAACGAGCAGCTGCACGAGGTCGCGATGGGCGATCGGCTCGCGCCCCCCGACGTTCAGCACCTGCCCGTTGCACGCCTCGTCCGCGCCGGCACGCAGGAATGCGTCTGCCGCATCGTCGACGTAGACGAAATCGCGGAGCTGCGACCCGTCGCCGTAGATCTGAATCTCGCGATCCTCGATGGCCAGGCGGATGAACCAGGCGATAAAGCCCTGCCGGTTGTGCTTCAGCAGCTGCCGTGGGCCATAGATGTTGGTCAGGCGGAGCGAACAGGCGCGGACGCCGAACACGTTGTTGTACAGCAGATGGTAGTACTCGCCGGCGGCTTTGTTGATACCGTTCACGTCAGCCGGCCGTACGAGGTGTGATTCCGACACCGGCAGGCTCTCGGCCTTGCCGTACACCTGGCGCGTGCCGGCGAAGACGATCTTCACGCCTGCGTTGTAGTTCCGGCATGCTTCGAGGATCGACAGCTGCGCGCGGCAGTTGATTTCCAGGTCGGTGTGCGGATCGCGCATGCTGTCGATGTGGCTGACCTGTCCGGCAAGATTGAAGATGACGTCCTGTCCGCGGACGAGATAGTTCATCGTCGACTGCTGGCGGATGTCGGCGATGTTCACGCGGAGGCGATCCTCGAGGCCGCAGATGTTGAACAGATTGCCGCCGTAGTCGTCGATCAGCGAGTCGACGATGAGGACGCGGGCGCCGAGATCGACGAGCTTCCACGCCAGATTGCTGCCGATGAAGCCCAGGCCGCCGGTGATCATCACCGGCCGATCGCGATAAAACCCGCCGTAGTCGGTGGCGCGGACGCCCGCGGCTCGGGTCACGCGGCGATTCTAGCAGACGGTTTTCGCCGGATCTTGTCCACGATCATCAGCTCGAACCAGATGACGGCGAGGTGCAGGTAGGTCTGGAGGATGCGGCCCGGCCTGAAGAATTGCGACTGGCCCCACTTGCGTGCGTAATGGTGCACCGACACCTCGCGGAATCCGGCACCGGCGCGCTGAGCGTGCTTGACCAGCTCGACGCAGATCGACCCGCTGGTGCTGCGCAGGTCGACGCCCTCGAGGACCCGGCGGCGGATCAATCGGAAGTCGCAGTCGACGTCGTGAATCGGCAGCCAGAACAGCCAGCGCATGAAGAACCGGTGCAGGTTGCCGGCGTGGACGCGATACGCCGGATCCTGCCGCGTCATCTTGATGCCGTTGACGAAATCGGTGTCCTCGGTGAGCAGCATCAGCAGCACCGGCAGCTCGCGGACGTCGTACTGCCCGTCGCCGTCGGTGTAGAAGATCAGCTCCTTCGTCGCCGCCGCAAACCCGCTGCGCAGCGCGCCGCCGTAGCCGCGGTTCGTGTCGTGCGTGATGACGGTGAGCCGCGGCATCCGTGCCGCCAGCTCGCGCAGGACCCCCGCGCTGTTGTCGGCGGAGCCATCGTTGACGACGATCACTTCGTAATCGCCGGTCAGCTGCTGCAGCTGGCGCTCTGCTTCGACGACCAGTTCACCGATCGTCATGCTGTCGTTGTAGCAGGGGAAGAAGACGGAGATGGAGGGGTTGGACATCAAGACCCTCCCGCTCCCCGCTCCCCGCTCCCCGCTTCCTGATCCCTTATCCCCGATCCCTGCATTCGCAGCGCCGCAATCTGTTCGGAGACCAGCCCCACCAGGAACACAATCACTGCGAACAACAGCAGGATAACGGCGCCGTTGGGGATGCGGCCCGCGGACACGAAGTTTGCGATTCCGTAGATCGCGCCACCGGCGAAGGCCAGGGCGCTGACCGGCGCGAAGATTCGCAGCGGGCTGAAGATGGTGACCAGCTTCAGCAGAATCATCACGAACCGCGCGCCCTCGCGCGCCACGCGCATCTTCGACTCGCCGATTCTGGTGCCGGCGTCGATCGGCTCGAACGTCACGTTGTAGCCGGCCTTGATGCACGCCAGCGTGGTCGTGGTCGGCGTCGAGAAGCCGTTCGGCAGCAGGTGGAGGAACTCGCGCAGCACCTCCCGCCGGATGCCGCGGAATCCCGAGGTGAGGTCAGGAATCCGCCGGCTGGTGAGGTAGCTGGCGAGCCAGTTCAGCGCCGCGTTGCCGGCGCGGCGGGTCAGCGTCGCCTGAGTGGCGGCGCTGCGCGCCCCCACCACGAGATCGAATTCACCGAGCCGGGCGGCGATCCGGCAGGCGTCTCCGGCGTCGTGCTGTCCGTCCGCGTCCACGATCAGCACGAATTCGCCGGACGCATGCCGCGCCCCGGTTTTGACGGCCGCGCCGTTTCCCTTGTTGTACGGATGTCGGATCACGCACGCGCCGGCAGCACCGGCCTGTGCCGCCGTTGCATCCGACGACCCGTCGTCAATCACGATGATCTCGCGCCATGGCGCCGCATCACGCAGGCAGCGGACGACTCTGGCGATCGATAACGCTTCGTCCCTGGCGGGGATGACGATCGAGACGGTGGCGGGATCAGCCAAGCGTGTGTTCGTCGTGATCTTCGATCTTTTCGTGCGCGTCGTGATTACGTGGCGAAACGGAAGTTGATGATATCGCCGTCCTGGACGATGTACTCCTTGCCTTCCAGGCGCACTTCGCCGTGCTCGCGTGATGCGGCCATCGACCCGCGCGTGGTCAGCGAATCGTAGGAGACGACCTCGGCGCGGATGAATCCCCGCTGGATGTCGGTATGAATCTCGCCGGCGGCAAGCTGCGCCGGCGTGCCGCGCGCGATCGACCAGGCGCGGCATTCGTCCTCGCCGACGGTAAAAAACGACATGTAGCCGAGCAGATCGTAGGTGCTGCGAATCACCCGATCGAGGCCCGACTCGCTCAAGCCGAGATCGGCCAGAAACGCCTGCTGGTCGGTTCCTTCGAGCTGCGCGATCTCGAGCTCGATTTTCGTGCACAGCGCCACCGTTCGCGTCGCCGCGTGCTCGCCGAAGGCCGTCAGGCCGGCCCTGGCGGCAGCCGTTGCGGCATCGGAGCCGACGTCCGCGACGTCGGATTCATCGAGGTTGATGACCAGCAGCAGCGGCTTGGCCGAGAGGAACTGAAACCCCCGCAATCGCTTCAGATCGTCTCCGGCGAGCTGCAGCGCGCGCAGCGGCGTGCCCTGCTCGAGCGCGTCCTTGCAGCGGTGGACGATCTCGCGTTCCTTCTCGAGGTCGGGCGTCTTCGCCTTCTTGAGATCCTTTTCGATCCGTTCGAGGCGCCGTTCGGCAACACCGAGATCGGCCAGGAGCAGCTCGTCTTCCATCGCCTGTGCGTCGCGCGCCGGATTGACGGAACCGGATGGATGCGGAACCGCCTCGTCGCCAAATGCCCGCACGACGTGTACGAGCGCGTCGGCGTTTTTGTAGCCCGCGACATCGACCAGGCCCTGTGCGCCGCTGCGTGCCGGAGCGATCAGGTCGGTGAATTCGACAGTCGCCGGCACCCGCTTGCGCGGGTTGTACATCGCCGTCAGCGTATCGAGACGCGAGTCAGGGACCTTGGAGATGCCGATCGCAACGTCGCCCTTGCCGCGCGGGGCGTCCTTCACGCTCGTCATCAATTGAAAGAGAGTTGATTTTCCGCTCGAGGGAAATCCGATCAGGGCCGCACGAAGCACGTGAGCCAGCCTACTCCGAAAGATGCGTCGACGGACAATGTTGGGGTCAGGTCCAGCTGTACCTCCAGCCGGCAGGGTAAAAGCGATAATCAGGCGAAAGACACAACTGCCGAAACTAGGGCGAAACAAACACGTAACCCATACGGGATCAGCATCTTGCGGTTGACAGCTTCCTGCACGCGCTCTACTATCCGTGTGGATTTTAGTGGACTCAAGTGGACAAAAAGGGGCTGCGAGGCAGCTCAGCCACCCGGATCGACGAGAAAGGGCGGCTGAAGGTGCCCACGATGTTTCGGGGGGTCATTCACGACCAGCACGGAGCGGACGTCTTCGTGACGAGCCTCACCGGGGAGAACGTTCGCATTTATCCGATGGCGGTCTGGCTCGAGATTGAGCGCAAGCTCTCTCAGGTGCCTGGCAACCATCCGTCGCGCCTCAAGTTTCTTGATCGCGTCAATTACTACGGGCAGGAGGGCGAGCTCGACAGCCAGGGCCGTGTCGCGATTCCGCCGCACCTGCGCGACAGCGCGTCGATCGTCGGCGAGGTTCGGGTCTTCGGACGCATCGACTACATCGACGTCTGGAACGCGGAGCGCTTCGCGAAGAAGCTCGATCGCGAAGCGTGGACCGACGAGGATGCGCTGCTGCTCTCGGAGCACGGGATCTAGCGAGTTGGTAGTTGGTAGTTCGTAGTTGGTAGTTCGTAGTTGGTAGTAGAGACCACTGGTGGCACCGGAGCAGCGTCGCGACGACGACCACCAACCACCGACCACGAACCGCCAACACGGACACACGCCGGTGATGGTGGCTGAGGTGCTCGAGCATCTCGCGCCTGAACGCGGCGGAATTTTCGTTGACTGCACGGTGGGCCTCGGGGGGCATGCGCGGGCGCTGCTCGAGGCTGGGGCATCGCGGTTGATCGGTCTCGACCGCGACCCTTCGGCGATTGAACGCTCGCGCGAGGTCCTTGCTGCGTTCGGCGCGCAGGTTGAGCTGGTTCACAGCGACTACCGTGAACTGACCGACGTGCTCGACGCGCGCGGCATCGGCCGTGTGGATGGAGTGCTGGCGGATCTCGGCGTGTCGTCGATGCAGCTCGACGCTCCGGACCGCGGGTTCAGTTTCAGGCGCGACGACGTGCTCGACATGCGCATGGATACATCCCGGGGAAGCACCGCGGCGGAAATGGTGGCGTCGGCTGACGAGCAGACGCTGGCGGACGTGATCTACACGCTTGGCGAGGAGCGGCACGCGCGCCGGGTGGCGCGGGCGATTTTGGCGGCGCGATCCCAGGCGCCGATTACCACGACGGGCCGGTTTGCGGACGTGGTCCGCCGGGCGATTCCTCGCAAGGGGTACTCGCGGATCGATCCGGCGACGCGCACGTTTCAGGCGATTCGCATCTGGGTGAACCGGGAACTTGAAGGGCTCGACGGCTTTCTCGGCCGGGCGGTGGAGCGTCTCGACGCCGGCGGCCGCATGGCGGTGATCACGTTCCACTCGCTCGAGGATCGGGTCGTGAAGCACACGTTTCGTGCGCTGCAGTCCCAGGGGCGGATCACGATCCGGACCAAACGGCCGGTGGTCCCGGCGCCGGCGGAAGTCGAGAGCAATGCCCGCGCACGCAGCGCGAAGCTGCGGGCGGTTGAGCGGGCCGCGTAGGAGGCAAACCGCCTGAAGGCGGACTCCACGGAGAAAGGCAATCCGCCTGTAAGGCGGAGTCCACGTGCGACGGGGGATCGACATGAGCGGCGAATCGTTCGAGTGGGCGATCAAGAAGGACGTCCGGAACAATCCGATCGTCCGGGAGGTCGATCTCGAGCGCCATCGGGATATGTGGCGCTCCGTCGGCTTCAGCGTCTTCCTCGTCGCCGTGCTGCTGTTCACCGCGTGGCAGCAGTTCGAGCTCCAGCAGTACGGGTACCGCATGGAGGAGACGCAGAAGCTGCTGGACGAGGAAGCGGTGATCAGCCGGCGTCTGCGGTTGGAGATCGAAACGATGCGATCGCCGAAGTTCGTCGAGCCGAGGGCGATGAAGGACCTGCGAATGGTGGAACCGGGTCCTGGGGAAGCGATGGTTATCGAGCGCGTCGTCGAGCCACCTGCTCCACCGACGTCCGTGATCGCTCAGCGCTAAGGGGTCATCGTGGCCGATCAGCTCGACAATTCCTGGCGCCGGACCCTGAAGCGCCGTCTCGCGGTCGCGACTGGCATCCTCGTCCTGTGGTCCGTCGCCATTGAGGCGCGGCTCATCTATCTGCAGGTCCTGCAGCATGATGCCCTTCTGGCGGCCGCCGAGGATCAGCAACTCGAGACGATCGACCTCGAACCGAAACGCGGCGATATCCTCGATCGCCACGGGCACCTCCTTGCCTATAACGTCGACACGGAAAGCGTCTGGGTGGTGCCGGGCAAGGTGAAGAACGCGAAGCAGCTGGTTGACGAGCTCTGCCGGACGCTTCGGAACTGCACGCGTCAGGAACGTGAGACCTACATCAGCCGCCTGACCAGACGTGATGCGAAGGGCAAGCTGAAGAAGTTCGTGCGACTGGCCCGCTGGATCTCGCCTGAGGAAGCGATGCGAGTCTCGGAGCTCAAGCTTCCCGTGACACTCCGCCGCGAGACGCGGCGCTACTATCCGCACCGGGAGCTGGCGGCTCACGTCCTTGGATATGTGGGCGACGAAAACACCGGCCGTGCCGGCATCGAAGAGCAGTACGACGGGCTGATCGGCGGGCAGAAGGGGCAAGCGTTCCTTCAAATCGACGGCAACGGGCGGCCGTTCAGCCGACTGGAGGAGCCGCCGACACCGGGCGCGTCGCTCATCCTTACCATCGACGAGCAGATTCAGCACGTCGCCGAACGGGAGCTTGCTGAAGGCGTGCGCGTGAGCGGAGCGGAACGTGGCTCGGCGATCGTCATGGATCCGTTCACCGGCGAGATTCTGGCGATGGCGAACGTCCCGACGTTCAACCCGAATAACTTCAAGGCCTACAAGGAAGAGGTCAAGAAGAATCCCGCGGTACAGGACGTCTATGAGCCAGGCTCGACGTTCAAGGTCGTCACCGCCGGCGCGGCACTGGAGGAAAAGCTGGCGCGGCCTTCTGATTTGATCAACACGAGCCCCGGGGTGATCCGGTTTGGCGCCCGGGTCATCGACGAGGCAAAAGGACACAACTACGGAACACTGACGTTCGAGGACGTCATCGTCAAGTCGAGCAACGTCGGCGCGATCAAGATCGGCCTGCGACTTGGCGCCGCTCGACTGAGCTCGTACGTCTCGCGTTTCGGGTTTGGCGCACGGACGTCCAAATACGATTTCCCCGGTGAGAGCAAAGGGATCGTGTGGAGTGCGGAAGCGCTGACCGACAGCGCCGTCGCGTCCGTCTCGATGGGCTACCAGGTCAGCGTGACACCGCTGCAGATGGCGGCGGCCTTCAGCGCGGTTGCCAACGGCGGCGAGCTCGTCGAGCCGCGTCTGGTGCGCGGGGCGATTCGCAACGGCGTCCAGCAGATGGTTCAACGGAAGGTCGTGCGCCGCGTGCTCAGCAGCGACGTCGCCAGGCAACTCACCACGATCATGGAGGGGGTGGTCGAACGCGGCACCGCCAAGACCGCCCAGGTCGAAGGCTTTACCATCGCCGGAAAAACGGGCACCGCGGCGAAGGTGATCCCCGGGCACGGGTATTCGACGACCGACTACAACGTCTCGTTCGTCGGCTTCGTGCCCTCCCGGAACCCGCAATTCACCATCCTCGTGCTGATCGATTCGCCACACAAGGTCTCGGCATATGGCGGCAC
>Ga0307405_10000374_pt1 | contig 16763 bp, 14 predicted proteins | sample 322Cmetagenome_2_FD_203311 | JGI IMG/M metagenome (GOLD analysis project Ga0307405, IMG submission 203311) | Maize rhizosphere microbial communities from greenhouse at UC Davis, California, United States - 322HYB-C-1 | ecosystem: Host-associated > Plants > Roots > Rhizosphere > Soil | place...
TCGCGTAGGTACCGCATCCGATCCGAAGGAAATGCCGACCATGCGCACCCCCCGCCTGCTGACCCTCGCCGCCTGCGCCGCCGTTCTCGCCCTGCCCGCGTCCGCCGCAGCGCAGGAAAACGTGCTGAACCTGTACACGGCGCGCCATTACCAGACTGACGAGGCGCTCTACGCAGGCTTCACGAAGAAAACCGGCATCCGCATCAATCGCATCGAAGCACCCGAAGACCCGCTGCTCGAGCGGATCCGAAACGAGGGCGCGAACAGCCCCGCAGACGTGCTGATCACCGTTGACGTCGGCCGTCTCTGGCGCGCGCAGCAAGCGGGCGTGTTCGCGCCCGTCCATTCGGCCGTGCTCGACAAGCGCATTCCCGCGCAATACCGCGACCCCGAAGGACATTGGTTCGGCTTTTCGGCGCGGGCCCGCGTGATCGCGTACAACAAGGACGTCGTCAAGCCCGGCGACATCCAGTCGTACGAGGACCTGGCCGACCCACGCTGGAAGGGCAAGGTCTGCACGCGCTCGAGCGGCCACGTCTACAGTCTGTCGCTGATGGCTAGCCTGGTCGCGCACGACGGCGAGGCGGCGACCGAGAAATGGGCGCGCGGCGTCGTGGCCAATCTCGCGCGCGATCCCAAGGGCGGCGACACCGATCAGCTGCGCGCCGTCGCGGCCGGAGAATGCGACGTCGCGCTCAGCAACACGTATTACATCGCGCGGCTCATGCGCTCGACCAAGCCCGACGAGCGCGCCATGGCCGACAAGCTCGGCGTCGTGTGGCCGAACCAGAACGGCCGCGGCACGCAGATGAACATCTCCGGCGGCGGCATGCTGAAGCACGCGCCGCACAGGGAGGCCGCGGTCAAGTTCCTCGAGTATCTGGCGGGCGACGAGGCCCAGGTCTACTTCGCCGACGGCAACAACGAATGGCCGACGGTGCAAAGCGTCAGGACCGACAATCCGGCGCTCGCGGCGCTCGGCGAGTTCAAGGCCGACACGATCAATGTCGCCCAGCTCGGCCGCAACCAGCCCACGGCGCAGAAGATCGCCGATCGCGCGCAATTCAAGTAGCCCTCCGCGGTCACGGCGCGCGGCTGCGGCGAATCACGCGCGAGATCACGATGATCGGCACCAGGCCGGCCGCGACGATGACGAGCGACGCCGTGGCCGCCTCGGAGAGCCGCTCGTCCGCGGCGAGGTTGTACGCCTGCACGGCGAGCGTGTCGAAATTGAAGGGCCGCATCACGAACGTCGCCGGCAATTCCTTCATCACGTCGACGAACACCAGCAGCGCCGCGGTGAACACGCTGCCGCGCAGCAGCGGCAAATGCACGCGCGCAAGCGTCGCACCGGCGCCGACGCCGAGACTGCGCGACGCATCGTCCATCGCGGGCGTGATCTTCGAGAGCCCGGCGGTCACCGTCTGCAGCGCAACCCCCAGGAAGCGCACGACATACGCGTACACCAGCGCCGCGATGCTTCCGGTCAGCAGCAGCCCCGCCGCGACGTCGAAATGCGCGCGCAGCCATCCGGCGAGCGCGTTGTCGAGCGCGGTCAACGGAATGAGCACGCCCACCGCGATGATCGATCCCGGCAGCGCGTAGCCGATGCCCGCCGTCCGCGCGGCGAACGCGACGGTCCGTCCACGCGAGATGCGCGACGCGTACGCGACGAGCAGCGCGAGCGAGACGGCCGTCACCGCGGCGATACCCGCGAGCGAGAAGCTGTTGAGCGTCAACTCGACGAAGCGCGGTCCGAACTGCGCGTCGCCGTGGCTGACGGCCATGCGCAGCAGAATAGCAGCCGGAACGACGAAGCCGAGGAGCACCGGCATGGCGCACACGGCGACAGCGAGCTTGCCGGCGGTACCACGCAGCGGCTCGTGCGCGACGTGACGGCGGACGCCACGCTCGTGCCGCCGCGCGCGGCCGCGCAACGCGCGCTCGACGCCCAGGATGGCGAGCACGAACAGCAGCATCACGAGCGCGAGCTGCGACGCCGCATGCGGATCGCCGAGCGAGAACCAGGCGCGATAGATGCCGGTCGAGAACGTCGGCACGCCGAAGTACGCGACGGTGCCGAAATCGGCGAGCGTCTCCATCATCGCAAGCGCCATGCCGGCCACGATTGCCGGGCGCGCGAGCGGCAGCCCGACGCGGAGGAACGTGCCGATGCGCGACGCACCGAGGAGCCGCGCCGCCTCGAGCGTCGCCGCCGTCTGCTCGAGAAACGCCGCGCGTGCGACGAGGTACACGTACGGGTAGAGCGTCAGGATGAACAGTGCGATGGCACCGCCGAGCGAGCGGATGTCGGGAAACCAGTATTCGCGAGCGTGCCATCCCGTCAGCTCGCGAATGAATCCCTGCACGGGGCCCGCGAACTGCAGCGTATCGGTGTACGCGTACGCGACGACGTACGCCGGCATCGCGAGCGGCAGTACGAGCGCCCATTCGAGCATCCTCGAACCGGCAAAGCGAAAGTTCGTCACGAGCCACGCGGTCAGCGTGCCGGCGAGCGCGACGCCGACACCGACGCCGATCAGCAACAGGATGGTGTTCCGCACGTACTCGGGAAGGACGGTCGCCACGAGATGCGCCCACGTCGACGTCGCCGGCCCGAACATCTGCGCAATCACCGCGGCGACGGGCACCAGCACGAGCGCCGCGACGATGACTGCGACGGCGGCGAGCGGCGACATCGGCCGCCATGGCCGCCTCGGCGCGACGGGCAGCACTCGCTGCGCCGCGGTCATCGCGTCAGCCATGCCGGCGATTGCGTACCATGACGCCTGCTTGTTCCATGCCCCTAACGACGATGGTCGATCCGCCGCCGCTGCCGCAACCGATGCCGGTCGTCGTGCTCGAGCTTCGCGGCGTGTCGCAGGCTTACGGCAAGCGAGTAGCGGTCCACGGCGTCTCGCTCAAGCTTCGGCGCGGCGACATCGGCTGCCTGCTGGGTCCGAGCGGCTGCGGCAAGACGTCGCTGCTGCGCACGATCGCCGGCTTCGAGCCGGTCGTCGAGGGCGAAGTGCGGTTGAACGGCGAGATCGCTTCGCGGCCCGGCATGACACGGTCGCCGGAGGTTCGCCGTATCGGCATGGTGTTCCAGGATTACGCGCTCTTTCCGCATCTCGACGTGGCGGGCAACGTGGGTTTTGGCCTGCGGGCCCTGGCGCGCACGGCGCGCGAGGCGCGGGTCGCCGAGATTCTACGGGTGGTCGGCCTGCACGACGCCGCGTCGCGGTTTCCCCACGAGTTGTCCGGCGGCCAGCAGCAGCGCGTCGCGCTCGCGCGTGCGCTCGCGCCACGACCTGCGCTGCTGCTTCTCGACGAGCCGTTTTCGAACCTCGACGTCGATTTGCGCGAGCGCCTGGGTCAGGAGGTGCGCGCGATCCTGAAGGCCGAGAACGCGACGGCGATCCTGGTCACGCATAACCAGCACGAGGCGTTCGCGATGGCCGACGCGATCGGCATCATGCACGACGGCCGCATCGAGCAATGGGATTCGGCCTACAACCTGTACCACTGGCCGGCGACGCCGTTCGTCGCCGACTTCGTCGGAGAAGGCGTGCTCCTGCCGGGCGAGCTGCACGGCCCGCGCAGCATCGAAGTGGAGGTGGGAACGCTCGAAAGCCGCCGCACGCTGCCCTATGCAGGCGACGCGGACGCGAGCCGCGTTCCGGTCGACGTCCTGATCCGCCCGGACGACATCATCCACGACGACGCGAGCCCGGTGCGCGCACGCGTGCTGCACAAGGCGTTTCGCGGCGCGCAGATTCTCTACACGCTGCGCCTCGACAGCGGCGGCCGCCTGCTGTCACTCGTGCCGTCGCACCACGATCACGCGCTCGGCGAGCGCATCGGCATCCGCGTCGAGATTGACCACGTCGTCGCGTTTCCGAGACGCTCCACGGCGCCGGCCGGCCAGGCGGCGGACAGCGCGCCGCCCGCCGGCCAAGCGGTTATGAGCAGCGCACCGTCCAACTAGGGTCCAACTAGGGCCTGTTCACAGGAACTAGCGGCTACGGGCAATGCACCGCCTCCTTGCCTTCCGGCACGGCGTCCCACGCCTTGTTCTTCCAATCGAACGTGGCGAGCCCCGGCCGCACGTAGTCGTATGGATCGTGGAAGCCGCCGATCACCGGCCGCTCGGCATCCGGCATGTTGAAGATGTCGAACTGCCGCTGCAGCGCCTGGTGATAGTACGGCGACGCACCGATGTTGAAGTTGTCGCTGTGCCCGCCGTAGAAGATCTTCGGCTTGACGAGCTGGATGTACATGGCGATGTCCCGCACGCCGTTGATCGTTTCCCCGGTGCTGACGAGCGAGCCGAACTCGACGTCCGCTTTAGGCAGCGATGCGATCAGCGGAATCAATTGCGGCTGGAAGTCCTTGATCGGGCCGTTCGTATCGTGCCAGATGAAGCTGAATCCGCCGATCGAGAACTGGTAGAACATGCTGACGGCGCCGCCGTTCAGCGATTGCGTCCGCGTGTTGAGCGCCGGCGGCGGCAGCGGTGGATACAGGTCGTTGACGCGCGGGTCGCGCACCGGGTTGATCAGGTTCTGCGGAAAGTCGGGATCGAGCGGTGCCGGGCCCGAGTGCAGATGCTTGAACGACGTGACGCAGACATCCGGGCGCATCTGGTCGATCGTCGCCCGCTCGGAGCCGGGCGTCGAGCCGGGTGTCGTCAGCGACGTGCACGAGACGCTCGTGCCGGCGCCGAAGATGCGCGCGGCGTCGCCTTGCATCGCCTCGCAGTGCTCGGCGGCGCCGTAGATGCGCGCGCCGGTCTTCACGGCGATGTACGCGGCGTTGTCGGCATGGTCGCCGTGGCCGTGGCCGAGGAAGATCGCCTCGGGCTTCAGGTCGACCAGTTCCTGCAGCGTCGTCGGAACGTAACCTTCGGTGTCCGAGATGCGGTAGATGTACGAATCGAGCAGGAAGACGTGTCCTCTCGCCGCGACGGCGTACGACTGCACGCTGAACCAGGCGATGATCACCTTCTCCTTGTCGACCGCCCCGGACTTCGGGTCGACGTTCTGGATGCCGAAAAAGTGCGTGCGCGCGGCCACGAGCGCGGGATCGGCGGCGGCCTGCGCCGGCATCGCATACGACAGCGCAAGGAGCGAGGCGCCGAGCAAGGCGCGCTGGAATTTCTTCATCGGGTTCTCCTGAGGGTGGGGTGCCAAAGTCACCGGGCGCGGAAGCCTCACCTTCCGGAGCACCCCGGACAGGTTCGGGCGCCGCGACCGCCGCGGTCGTCTCCCTCGTTGTTCGGATTCGAAATTCCAACGACGCGATTGCGGAAGATAGCGAGTTCGCATCGCAGCGGTTGTCGTCGACGCGACAATTGCGGTACAACGTCGTCATGAGCCGCAATCACGCCGCGAGTCACGAAGCCGTGCCGACGCTCGCCGAAACGATTCGCGGCGCCGCCTGGGCGCGCGGGCTGACCCCGGCGCAGCTCGCGCGCGTCGAGTCGGACGTGCACGAGCGATCGATCCCCGCCGGGGACTGCGTCTTCCGCCGCGGCGAGCCGGCGCGCCATTGGCTCGGTGTCGTCAGCGGCCTCGTCAAGATCAGCAGCGCATCGCCGAGCGGCAAGGCCATCACCTTCACCGGCGTCGCCGCCGGCGGGTGGATCGGCGAGAGCGCGCTTCTACGCGGAGGACCGCGGAAGGCCGACGTCGTCGCCGTGCGCGCGAGCCGCGTCGCGCTCATGCCACGCGATACGTTCGACTGGCTCGTCGACGCCAGCATCGCGTTCAGCCGCTACCTGTTGCTGCAGTTGAACGAGCGCGTAGGCGTGTATTTCGATTCGATCGAAAGCAATCGCCTCGAGGATTCTGACGTTCGCATTGCGCATTGCATTGCATCACTGTTCAATCCGGTGCTGAATCCCGGCATGCGCAAGGATGTGCCGCTGTCGCAGCAGGAGATCGGCTTGCTTTCGGGAACCTCACGCCAGCGGACCAACCAGGCGCTGCACGCGCTCGCCCGTTGCGGGCTCGTGCGAGTCGCCTACGGCGGCGTCACGGTCAGCGATCCCGACGCATTGCGCCGGTTCGATGGCTGACGCGTCAGACGACGATATCGGCCACCAGCGGCAGGTGATCGGATGCGAGGCGCGCGAGCGGCGTCGCATGGCGCGCGAGCCGGCGCACCGAGCCGCTCGGCGATACCCAGATGCGGTCGAGCGCGAACACGGGCCGGCGCGCCGGGAACGTCGCCGGTGCCGCGGGGATTTCCCGAAAGTGGGAGTGCAGCCAGCGCAGTGGCCGCCCCCACAGGTACCACTCGTTGAGATCGCCCATCAACAGTGTCGGATGCGGCGTGTCGCGCTCGACGACCGCGAGGATTCGCCGCACCTGCTCGCGCCGCTCGCCCGGGCGCAATCCGAGGTGCGTCGCGACGACGCGCAGCGGCGCGGCGAGACCCACGTCGATACAGACGTCGAGCGCACCACGCGGCTCGTACCGGCGAACGCAGAGGTCGAGATGGTCGACCGAGATCACCGGGTAGCGCGACAGCACGGCGTTCCCGAAATCGTGCCCGTGGCGCTGGCGCAGCATGCCGGCGACGACGTGAAATCCCGTTGCGCGCTCGAGATCGCGCAGAAACGTCGCATGCTCCTGCTCGGACGCGACTTCCTGCAGCGCGACGATGTCGGCGCCGATTTCCCCGAGCACGTCGACGATGCGTGCGGGCACGTAGCGGCCATCGGTGCCGACGGCGCCGTGGATGTTCCAGGTCGCGACCTTCAGCGTCCTTGCGCGTGGCGCGTCACGTGCATGCGCGGTGACCGGGGCTTCAGCTGCCATGGGCCGACGCCGGCGCCGATGGCCCGCGGTTGCGCAACCGCCTTCGCAGCGTGAAGGCGAGCCCGACGATCAGCGCGACGGCCACGGCGAGCAGTACGAACGTGGCGGCGCCGGGATCGCGGATCGCGGCGACGGCACGATCGACGAAGAACGTCATCGTGGCGATGCCGGGCAGCAGGCCGATCAGCGTGCCGAGCAGGAAGTCGCTCCAGCGGATGTGCGACGCGCCCGCGACGACATTGACGACCGAAAAAGGAGCGACCGGCAGCAGCCGCACGAACGCCACCGCGATCAGGCCGCGCCGCGCGAGCCGCCGGGACAGATCGTTGACGCGCTTGCCGGCCAGCTTCCGCACGGTTTCGCGGCCGAGCGTGCGGCCGATGGCAAAGGTCAGCGCGGCGCTCAGCAACGCTCCGACCAGCGCGTAGAGCGGGCCGAGCATCGGCCCGAACACCAGCGCGGTCGCCGCGATCAGCACGAGCAGCGGAAACGCCACCAGTCCGCCGCCGATGAACGCAAGCGCGACACCTAACGGACCCCAGGAGTGCTCGCGCAGCGCCGCCCCGAACGCGATCAACCGATCGAACGCCAGCCATTCCCGCAACGGCGTGAAGCGCCAGGCGAGCGCCATGGCGCCCAGCACGACCACGCCGAGCGCGATGCCGATGAGGCGCGCGCGCGCACCGTTGCGCGCCTCCTCCTGTGGCACGAGGTCGGCGACGATCGTGTCGGGATCCAGCGGCTGTTCCGGGTCGAACACGTGCCCGTCCGGCACCAGCGCGTCGAGCGCGGGATCGGACTTCGGCTCGAATGCGGCCAGCGTGCGCTGGCCGTCGCGGCTCAACGCCGCGATGGCTCCGTGCAGCCTGCCGGTGCGCGCCATTGCGTCACGGACGTCGCCGGCACCGCACCCGAGATGCTCGGCAAGCAGGCGCTCGCGCAAGCCCACGATCAGCGCCGTAATGCGCGGATCGCCGCGCGACTCGATCGCGAGATTGCATTCGGTGTCGATGCCGAGCGAGCGGTCGGACAGATTGGACGAGCCGACGGTAAGCAGCGCGTCATCGACGATCAGGACCTTGCTGTGGATGTTGAGGCAGCCGTCGCTCGCGCCGAGCCACGGCAGCATCGGGCAGTAGAGGCGATAGCGGTCGTTGCGGTCGGCCGCGCGCAGCATCCGATCGATGCGCGAGCGCAGCACGCCCATCGTCGAAATCTCGAGCCAGCCGCTTTGCGTGTAGGGCGACACGACGGCGATGTCCGGTGCATCGTCCGCGGCGAGCCGGCGGGCGAACGCCGCGGCGATCGCCCGGGACGTGAAGTATTGGTTCTCGGCGAAGATGTCGCGGCGCGCGGCGGCGATCATGTCCTCGTGCAGCGCGCGGATTTCGGCGACGCCGGCGCTCCCTTCGTACGCGGGCTCGGTGCGCGCGATCGCCACCTCGACGTTCGTGGCGGCGACCGCGACACCGTCGGGCCAGACGTCCGCCGCGATCGCGACACCGTCGCGCCGCGGTCGCTCGCCTGTCGCGCGCTGCCAGCGATCGGCCGCAAGGTCGCCGAGCGCCCGCGCGCAATCGCCGGCGACGACGATGCCGACATCGTGAAACGGCGGATAGGGCTCGCCGCGGTGATCGACGCGCCGCGGGTCGTGCGATGCGTGCGCGCTCGTGTCGTAGCGGCACCGCGTCAGGTCGTAGCCGCTGACGAAGGCGACGGCATCGTCGACGACGATGACTTTCTGATGATGCGATGCGCCGACCGGATGCCGGTCGTCCAGCCGGAAGCTGAGCCGCCGATGCGTGCGCCAGTCGAGCTTGTAGATTGGCAGCCACTCGCGCTCCATCGCGTAGAGCATCGCGAAGTCCCACGACAGCACGTAACCGTGCAGGCCACGCTCGCGCGCGACGACGGCGTTCAGGAACTCGCCGAGCGGCGCCGGCAACCCGTCGCGCGCGCCCTCGGGGACGAGCAGCATCCGGCTGTCGATGTCCCAACCGAGGATCAGGATCGAGTGGCGCGCCTTGGCGAGCGCGGCACGTACCGCGCCGAAGTATTCTTCGCCGTCGACGAGAAAGGCGACGCGCTCCGCGCGCTCCATCCGCCAGCAATTGCGCCCGGGCACCAGCAGTCCGCTCGGCGTGGGCGGCGGCTTGGCGGCCGGGATCGACGCGACGGTTACGCAGGGCTCGGTTTGCACTCCTTCGGGGGGGACTGCGGCAGGCCGCCCCCTCGCGCATTGTGCGTGAGATCGCGGGCGGCTGTCTGTCCGCGTTGTTCCGACAGCGATCGGGCGACGCTTAAGGCTCGGGGGGTCGATCCTGCACGTCGAGCCATGCGATGAAGCGGTCGACGTGCGGCCGCCACAGCGACGCACCTCGCGCGAGCAACGCGTGTCCGTCCGCACCCGGGACCGGATCGGTCATCACGAACGTCGCTGCGCCGCCCGCCGCCGCGTACGCGCGATGCCAGGCGCGCGGCCAATCGGCACCCCAATAGCTATCGTTTTTCGCGTACAGCCACAGGCCCGGCACGCGCGTCATCGCGCCGTAGATCGACATCAGCGACTGCATGTCGGCGGACCCGCAGCTATGTCCCGGCGCGCGGCTGCCGTCACCGCCCGTGCCGCCGGCGAAATTCACATAGGCCATCACACCCGGCGGATTGACCGCCGCGGTTGCAATCGACGCGAGCCCGCCCATCGACGTTCCCTCGAGCACGATGCGGCCCGCATCGGCCCACGGCTGCTGTCGTATCCAGGCAAGCGTCGCGAGCACCGCGTCGCGCGCCGCCGCGCCCGCGCGCCCGAAGCCCGGCGGTCCCCAGCAATTGCCGAAGATGTCGTAGCGCACGCCGGAATCCTCGCGGTCGGCGCCGCCGGTCTGCCCGTACCCCGGACGGATCGGCGCAACGACCGCGAACCCCTTGTCGAGCCAGTAGCGGACGTGACCCTGCAGCATGACCGGAGGGCGCGTCCGCGCGCGCTCGATCTCGGTACCCGAGCGGCCGTGCGAATAGACGACGACGGGAAAGGGCCCTTCGCCCGCCGGCCGGAAAACCCCTGCGACCATCACCGCGCCGCCAGGATCGGGCATGGCGATGCGGACCGACTCGGTCACCTGCGCGAGCACGTGGCCCGCCGCGAGCAGCAACGCGAGCGGCAAGCCCAAAGCCGCGCGCCTCATCGACTCCCTCATTGGTATCTGCGCGCGGATGATAACCGCGAAGTTGGCGCGGCGGCGATACCCCGGCGCCTGATGGACACGGCGCGGCGACAGGACTGTCGCGGCCGCGCACGATCACCAGATCGGCTGAATGCGCAGCGCGACCGGCGGACGCGGCGCCGTGCCCACGTAGTCGACGCCCGCGTCGTCCAGCTCGCGGTCGAGCCGGTCGAGCGCATCGAGCAGATGCGCGGCCGCGACGCGCGCCGAATCGGGCAGCCGATAACTTGCACCAACGTAGGCAGGCGCGTCGCGCACCAGGTCCGGATACGGGGGGTCGTTGTCGAGCACGGTCACGCCTTCGTGGATTTCGCGCAGCACCTGCTGTGACACGCCGAGCAGCGAGCGCACGCGCACCCAGCGGTGATAGGTGAAGTGATCGTGCTCGATGTCGGGGGGCGTGGCAAAAGCGTCGATCAGCCGGCGTGCGGCGAGATCGCCCGACGCTGTCATCGCCGCTATGTCCGCGGGCGCCATGTCCAGGTTCAGGCCGCCCTCCTCGTCCGTGTGGCGGATCGTCACGATACGGTCACGAAATCCCGGCGCCGCACGCTGCAGGTTGTCGCGCCAGTTCTGCATCGTGCGCACGATCGTCGACGCGAACGCGAACATCGCCGCAAAGCCCTGATCCGCGATGGCGTAATCCTCGGGGGGCAGCGCCTTGCCGCGACCGGGCAGAACCGCCCGCGCCGATGCGCTCGCGCCGGCCGGGAGGTCCTCGCGCAGGTTGATGCCGAACGTGGGCCAGCCAGGCAGCACGGCGTCGAACAGGTGCACGGGGAAGTTGCTGCAGATGCCGCCGTCGCTGAACAGGACCTTGCGAATGTCGCCGCTTTCCCACGCATAGCGATAGAGCGGAATGCCCGCCAGGAGCAGCGGAAACGACAGGCTCATGCGCGCGGCGACGACAACGGGCAGCGTCTCGCGCCGCGGCAGCGGCAGATAGCCGAATGCGGCCATTGCGTCGTCGCGCGCCTCGTTCTCCCCCGAGCGCTCACCCGGGTTCGCGATCAGCCAGTCGACCACCTCCTGCGGGAAGAAGCGGCCGAATTCGCCCGGCTCGAAATAAAACTGCTCGGTGTCGAATGGCAGCGAGAACGGCCGGCCCATCGACAGCGCGGTCGTCATCATCGTCAGGTTGACGCCCTGGATGCCCGCGTGCTCATCGAAGACGACGCGATCGAGATCGCCGAACGTGAGCGGCGATGCGAGATCCTTTCCGGCGACGTCCTGCAGATAGCCATGCAGCCAGTCGGTGAGCGCGGGCGGATCGTTCGCATCCGCGCTTTTGCGATGGCCGTTGACGAGCCCGAACGCCTGGCCCGGCAGCTTGCGGCACAGCGAAACAGCCGCCGCGACCGCGCCCCCGGCCAGTGCCCCGGCGAAGGCCAGGACTCCCGCGACCCCAACGGCGATCATGTTGGACGGCGCCGTTCCGAACGCACCCGCGAGCACGACGATCCCCGGCAACGCGCCCGCGAGCGCGCCGAGTGGAAAGCGCTGCGCGGCGGCCACCAGCCCGTGCAGCGCGCGGCCGCGCCTGCTGCCCCGGTTCAGCATCGCCGACAGGATCGCGAAGTGCCGGCGCACCGCAGGCTCGGGCGCGAACAGATGGTAGAGCCGCGAATGCCGCCCGTCCGGCCGCTCGCCGAGCCACGCGCCAAGCTCGCCGAGGCGCGCGAACCCGTATCCCGGATTCGCTGCGTCGGTGGCACGCCGGTACTCCGCGGCCGCCGCACCGGCCGCGGCGATCGCGCCCGCCGACGTTCCGCCGATGTTGCGAAACCGGAATTGCGTGGAAAGCCGGGCGATCGCCGCCGGGAAGACGACGCCTGACGTGATTCCGCCTTTCATGACGATGTCGCAATACCGGCGGCCGACATCGGTCGCGTCGATGGGAGCATTCATGGAGGACCTTTTCGGTGCCGAGCCGCGTCAAGGATCCGGAGGAGCCCTGACGTGCCCGGTGCGAAAATCTGGTATTGTCTCGGACGTCATTCCAGGGGAGGAATTTCATGATGACTCGCTCGATCGCGCATCCGCTGCGCGCCGCTGTGCTGCTGCTCTCCGCGCTTTGCCTCGCCGCGCCGGTCGCGGCGCAGACGACCACGCCGCAAAAGCTCGTCACCGACGCGCAGACGACGCTCAGCAATTTCATGCGCGATCCGGACCAGACATGGATCCACGACAACATCGGCCGCGCGAAAGCACTGCTGATCGTGCCGCAGATCGTCAAGGCCGGCTTCATTTTCGGCGGTTCGGGAGGACAAGGCGTGCTCGTGGCGCGCAACGGCAAGGCGTGGGTCGGTCCCGCGTTCTACGATCTCGCGACGGCGAGCGTCGGCTTCCAGGCAGGTGTCGAAGTGTCCGAGGCGATCATCGTCGTGATGACCGACAAGGGGCTCAATTCGCTGCTCGCGACCACGTTCAAGGTCGGCGGTGATGCGAGCATCGCCGCAGGTCCGGTGGGCGCCGGCGCGAAATCGACGATCACGGCCGACCTCGTGTCGTTCACGCGCTCGAAGGGCGTGTACGGCGGCCTCAACCTCGACGGCACCGTCGTCCACGCGAACACCGACTACAACGCCCAGTTCTACGGCGCGAAGGGGAAGGTGCTGCCGCCCGACATCCTGATCCGCCATACGTACAAGAGCGCGCAATCGACGCCGCTGCTGAACGCGGTCGCGAAGGTCGCCGGGAAATAGGCTCCGTCGCACGGCTCGTCGCATGATGGTGCTCACGGCCGCCGACGGGCATCGACTGCAGGCGTACGAGTCGGTGCCGGCAGGCGCGGCGCGCGGCGGCGTGGTGGTCGTGCAGGAGATCTTCGGCGTCAACGACCACATTCGCCGCGTTGCGGACGGATATGCCGCGGATGGTTACCGCGTCATCGCTCCGGCGCTCTTCGACCGCGTGCGGCCGGGCATCGAGCTCGGTTACACCGACGCCGACATCGCCGAAGGCCGCAAGATCCGCGGCCAGCTCTCGTTCGAGCAGGCGCTCGCCGACGTGGAGGCCGCACGCAAAGCGCTCGGCGACGGCAACATCGGCATCGTCGGCTATTGCTGGGGCGGCACCGTCACCTGGCTTGCGGCGACGCGAATCGTGGGCTTCGCGGCCGCGGCGTCGTATTACGGGGGCGGCATTGGCCAGTTCGCGGCCGAGCACCCGCGCTGTCCGACGCAGTGCCACTTCGGCGAGAAGGACCACGCGATTCCACTCACCGAAGTGGCGGCCGTGCGCGACGCCAATCCCGCCGTCGAGGTCTACACGTATCCGGCCGGCCACGGCTTCAATTGCGACCAGCGTGCGAGCTTCGACGCAGCGGCCGCAAAACTCGCGCGCGAACGCACGCTCGCGTTCTTCCGCAAGCATATCGGGTGACACCCGCGCTCCGCGCGCTCGCCGCGCTGGCGCTCGTCGCGCTGGCCTGCGGCGCGCGCGCCGCGGAGGGCGATCCATGGGCGCTGCTGCAGCAGGGTGGGCAGGTCGTGTTGATGCGCCACGCGCTGACCACGCCCGGCGCGGGCGACCCGCCGGACATGCGGCTCGACGACTGCAGCACGCAGCGCAACCTGAGCGACGAAGGACGGCGGCACGCGCTCGCCGTCGGCGCGGCACTTCGCGAGCACAAAGTTCCGGTGGAGCGCGTGCTGACAAGCCCTTGGTGCCGCTGCATCGAGACCGCCCGGCTCGTCTTCCGTACCCGCGGGCTGGTGTCCCGTGCGCTCGACAACCTGTTCGGTCGCCACGACAACGAGGCGCGCCAGGTGTCGGCGCTGCGTGCGCTCGCGGGCGAGTGGCGCGGCAAAGGCAATCTGTTCCTCGTCTCGCACGGATCGACGATCCTCGCGGCGACCGGAATTTCCCCTGCCACGTCAGAGATGGTGATCGTGACGCCGCGCGAAGACGGCTCGTTCGCGATGACCGGGCGGCTGGTCGCGCACGATCGCTGATTCCCGTGGTCCGACGCGCATGACCTCGCGCCGCCCTCCGCCGACCGCTTCCGCACGCTCCCCTCGGCGGCGCTTTCTCGGTGCGATCGCGGCAATGGCGGGCGGCGCGTTGTTGCCGGCGTCGGCGGCGGCTCAGGACGCCGCGCTCGTAACGCGCGCGATCCCTTCGACCGGCGAGCGCCTGCCCGTCGTCGGGCTCGGAACCTGGATCACGTTCAACGTCGGCGACGACCCTGTCGCCCGCGACACATGCGCCGATGTGATGCGCAATTTCTTTGCGACCGGGGGTCGCATCATCGACTCGTCACCGATGTATGGATCGTCGCAGGCCGTGATCGGCTACGGACTCGCGAAGCTCGGCATGCCGGCGACGCTGTTCTCCGCGGACAAGGTCTGGATCGCGGCCGCGTCACGCGGCGCCGCACAGATCGAAGAGTCGCGCGCGCACTGGGGCATTTCGCGATTCGACCTGCTGCAGGTCCACAATCTGCTCGCATGGCAGGATCACCTGCCGATGCTTTTCGCGATGAAGCAGGCGGGTCGCTTGCGCTACGTGGGGATCACCACGTCCGAGGGGCGCCGCCATCGGGACGTCGAGCAGATCATGCGCAGCCAGCCGCTCGACTTCGTACAGGTGACGTACAACCCCGTCGACCGTGAAGTCGAGGACCGCATTCTGCCGCTCGCGCGCGAGCGCGGCATCGCGGTCATCGTCAACCGCCCCTTCCAGCAGGGCGCGCTGATCGACGCGGTTTCGCAGCATCCGCTGCCCGCGTGGGCCGCCGAGATCGGCTGCCTGAACTGGGCGCAGGTGCTGCTCAAGTTCGTCGTGTCGCACCCTGCGGTCACCTGCGCGATTCCCGCCACGACGCGCGTCGCGCACGTGCGCGAGAACATGGGCGCCGCGCGCGGCGCCATGCCCGACGAGCCGATGCGGCGGCGCATCGTCGCGCACGTCGAGCGTCTCCAGTAGCCGGAACGGCGATGACCGAGTGGTGGACCTATCGCCTCTCGAGCTTCCTGCTGTTCTCGCCCCGTACCTGGTTTCGCCTGCACGAGCTCTACAACGCCGAGATCTGGCCGGCGCAGGTTGCCGCACTCATGCTCGGCCTTGCCATCGTCGTCCTCGCCCGGCGCGGCGGCGGCCGATCGGGACCTGTGATCGCCCTGCTGCTCGCCGCGTGCTGGCTCTGGGTCGCGTGGGCTTTTCATTGGCGCCGCTACGCGACGATCAACTTCGCAGCCACGTGGTTCGCCGCGGCCTTCGCCGTCGAAGCACTGCTGCTCGTCGTTCTGGGCGCTGCCCGCGGCCGGCTCGCGTTCGCTGCGAACGCCTGGCGGCATCCGGGCATCTGGCTAGTCGCGTTCGCGCTGATCGTACAGCCGCTGGTCGGACTGCTCGCCGGACGCAGCCTGCTGCAATCGGAGTACTTCGGCGTCGCGCCCGATCCGACGGCGACCGCAACGCTCGGGGTTTTGCTGCTCGCGCGACGACGCTCGCCCGCGCTGATGGCGATTCCGCTGCTGTGGTGCGCCGTCAGTGGCGCTTTCGCGTCGATGATGCGCACGCCCGACATGCTCGTGATGCCTCTGGTCGCGCTCATGACAATCGGTGCGGCGCTTGCGCGCCGGCGGCGCGACGTGGGTCCAGCGTAGTGCGGGCGACGCGTCAGCCGCCCTCGCCGCGCGCGAGCTGGCCCTCGTAGATCGCGCGCACGGTGGCGATCGTGTCCGCGTCGGCTGCCGTCTTGTCCGGCCGGTAGCGCTTGACGCGCGCGAAGCGCAGCGCGATCCCGCCGGGATAGCGTGGGCTCGCCTGCAGGTCGTTGAACGCGATCTCGACGACGAGCTCGGGGCGCGGATACACGGTCCACGCGTCGCGGCGCGTCTCGCGCGCGAGAATCTCGGCCGTCTGCCGTGCGAGCAGCTCGTCCGTCAGGCCCTTGAACGTCTTGCCGAGCATCACGAATCCACCGTTTGCGTCATCGACGGCGCCCAGATGCAGGTTCGACAGCCAGCCGCTGCGCCGGCCGTGGCCCCATTCCGCGGCGAGCACGACAAGATCGAGCGTGTGCAGCCGCTTGATCTTGAGCCAGGACGCGGCGCGCTTGCCTGCCTCATACGGAGCCGTCAGCGACTTCGCCATCACGCCCTCGTGCCCGCGGCGCAGCGCGTCGTCGTAGAAGGCCGTCGCGACATCCAGGTCGCCGGTCACGCACCGCGGCATCAACAGCTCGGGGGGAAGTACTCGCGCCAGCGCCGCGAATCGTGTCGACGCCGGTGCCTGCGTCAACGCTTGGCCGTCGAGGCGCAAGCAGTCGAAAAAGAACGCCGCGAGCGGCAGCGACGCCTGCATGTCCGGTACGTCGAGCGTGCGGCCGAAGCGCCGCATCGTCAGCTGGAACGGCTGCGGCGCGCCGCCGTCCTGCAGCGCGATCGCCTCTCCGTCGAGAATCAGCTCGCGAGCAGGTACGGCGCGGATTGCGGCGACGATCTCGGGCGCCGACGCCGTCACGTCGTTGCGCTGGCGCGTGAACACGCGAACGTCGCTTTCGAGCTTGTGCACCTGCACGCGCGCGCCGTCGAGCTTCCATTCGAATGCGGCGGTGCCAAGCGTCGCCAGTGCCTCGGTGATGTCGCCGGCAGGCTTTGCGAGCATTGGCGCGATCGGCTGCATCGGCGCCAGCGTGTAGCGCGCAAGCCCCGCGGCGCCTTCCGTGAGAGCCGCCTGCGCAACGCTGACGACGCCGTGCGCGACC
>Ga0307405_10000375_pt1 | contig 16753 bp, 15 predicted proteins | sample 322Cmetagenome_2_FD_203311 | JGI IMG/M metagenome (GOLD analysis project Ga0307405, IMG submission 203311) | Maize rhizosphere microbial communities from greenhouse at UC Davis, California, United States - 322HYB-C-1 | ecosystem: Host-associated > Plants > Roots > Rhizosphere > Soil | place...
TGGCATTCGGCCGCTGGAGGCTGGACACCACGGCTCGGCACCTGCTGGACAGCGACGGCACCATGGTGGCCTTGAGCGGCGCCGAATACCGCCTCCTACGGGTGTTCCTCGACCATCCGCAGCGGGTGCTCAACCGCGACCAGCTGCTGAACCTGACCCAGGGCCGTGACGCCGACCTGTTCGACCGTTCCATCGACTTGCTGGTCAGTCGCCTGCGCCAACGCCTGTTGGACGACGCCCGCGAACCCGCGTACATCAAGACCGTTCGCAGCGAAGGCTATGTGTTTTCGCTGCCGGTGGAGATTCTCGAGGCCCCGGTATGAGACTGCCGCTGCGTTGGCCGCGCACCCTCGCCTCGCGGTTGTCGCTGATCTTCCTCATCGGCCTGATCCTGGCCCAAGGCTTGTCATTCGGCGTCCAGTACTACGAACGCTACGAGAGTGCCAAGAACACCATGCTCGGCAATCTGGAGACCGACGTGTCGACGTCGGTGGCGATACTTGATCGCCTGCCGGCCGCGGAGCGCCCCGCGTGGCTGCCCAAGCTTGCGCGACGCAACTACGGCTACGTGCTCGACGAAGGCCAGCCAGGCACGCCGATGCTTCCCAACAACGCGCCGATATCGGTCAGCTCGATCCAGCAAGCCCTCGGCGAAACCTACGCGCTGACCTACAACCAGATCCCGGGCCCGAAAATGCACTACCAGGCGCACCTGCGCCTCAAGGACGGCAACCCGCTGACCATCGATGTGCGCCCGGCCATGGCGCCGCTTTCGCCTTGGTTGCCGATGGTCTTGCTGGGGCAACTGGCGCTGCTGATCGGCTGTACCTGGCTGGCCGTGCGGATCGCCGTCAGCCCCCTCACCCGGCTGGCGCAGGCGGTGGAGACCCTGGATCCCAACGCCCACGGTGTACGCCTGGACGAAAAAGGCCCGACCGAGGTGGTCCACGCGGCCAAGGCCTTCAACGCCATGCAGGACCGCATCGCTGTCTATCTAAAGGAGCGGATGCACCTCTTGGCCGCGATCTCCCATGATTTGCAGACCCCTATCACTCGCATGAAGCTACGGGCCGAATTCATGGACGATGGCATCGAAAAGGACAAGCTTTACAGCGACCTGGGCGAAATGGAGCATCTGGTGCGCGAAGGCGTGGCCTACGCCCGCAGCATCCATGGCGCCACCGAAGCCAGTTGCCGGATCAGCCTGGATGCGTTTCTCGACAGCCTGGTGTTCGACTACCAGGACACCGGGCAAGACGTGCAACTGTCCGGCAAGAACGCCGCGATCATCGATACACGCCCGCACGCGTTGCGTCGGGTGCTGGTCAACCTGGTGGACAACGCATTGAAGTTCGGCGGCTCGGCGCAGATCCAGGTCCAGCCTGCCGCCAACGGACAATTGGCGATCCAGGTGTTGGACCGAGGGCCCGGTATCAGCGAGCAGGAGCTGGCCGAAGTGCTCAAGCCATTCTACCGGGTAGAAAGCTCGCGCAACCGGGAAACCGGCGGCACGGGCCTGGGCCTGGCGATCGCCCAGCAACTGGCGAACGCCATGGGCGGCGCGCTGACCTTGAGCAATCGCGAAGGCGGTGGCTTGTGCGCCGAGTTGCGATTGGGGTGCGATTCCCAGGCGTGAAGTTGATAAAGCCCCCCGGTGGGAGCGGTCAGGTTTGTATATCAGTGTGTCAACCAGCACAGCGCATACACAAACTTGCACACCGCCCCCCTTCCGGACACACCCCGCTTACACCCATTTGAAAGACTCCTCATGTCCCCGGCCACCACGCTGCCGGGCCCCGACTTCCAAGGAGCTTTCCCATGCCTACCGCCACCGCAACGCCGCCTGCTTTCCGCTACCAGGGTTGGTCGCTGTTCAACCTGATTGCCGCCCTGGTGCTGCTGATGACCGCGCTTATCCTGATCATCAACCCGGACCTGACCGAAGGCGTGCGCAGTGCCATTCGCGCCACCGCTCGCTCATCCTTCGTCCTCTTCCTGCTGGCCTTCACGGCCTCGGCGTTTGCCGTGCTGGTGCCCTCGCCCCTGAGCAAATCCCTGGTGCGCGAACGGCGCTTCATCGGGCTGGCCTTTGCCTTTTCCCATCTGGTCCACGCCTTGTTGATCTACTGGTACGGCCAGCTCAACACCGAGTTCTGGCCTGGCCGGACCACGCTTGGCAATGTGCCCGGCACCGTAGGCTACGTGTTCATCCTGCTGCTGGCCCTGACCTCATTCAAAAGCACTACGCGACTGATTGGCACCACCGCCTGGAAGCGCCTGCACACGACCGGCATGTGGGTAGTGGCGGCGATCTTTGCCTACTCCAACTTCAAACGCATTCCCATGAGTGACTGGTACGTGCTGCCGTTCGGCCTGATCTGCGCCGCCACGGCGATCCGCCTGGTGGGCAAGCTGGCCCAGGCCAACAAGCGCCAATCCTTGGCACGTGCGGCCTGAGCGAAGGAGAACGATCATGTACGCAACTGTCTCGAAAGCGTTGAACGGCCTGCACGTCAACCTCAATCACGCCGGATCGTGGCTCGCACCGCTGGGGCTGCGCCTGTTCCTCGCTTGGGAGTTCTTCGAATCCGGCCTGGAGAAATGGAACGGCCAGAACTGGTTCGCCGAGATCCAGTCGGCCTTCCCCTTCCCGTTCAACCATGTGCCGGCCAGTTGGAACTGGGAATTGTCGATGTGGGCGGAGCTGATCTGCGCCCTCGCCCTGTTGATCGGCTTGGGCACACGGGCGTCGGCGCTGGTATTGATGGTCGTTACCGTGGTTGCCACTGCCGCCGTGCATTGGCCCGCCGACTGGTCGAGCCTGAGTGAGCTGGCCCAGGGGTACGCGATCACCAACAAGGGCTACGGGAACTTCAAGCTGCCGTTGATCTACCTGATTGCGCTGCTGCCGTTGCTGTTGCAGGGAGCCGGCAAGTTGAGCGTGGATGCGCTGCTCAAGTCGTTGCCCTGGACAAAAAAATCGAAACCTTGAAGGGCTTGCGTCGGTCCAGTCCTGTATGAGCCATGGCGCTGCGTACCGCTGCCACAGCGGTCGCAGCCCCCTCAAGACAGCCCATCAGGACGAGGAACAGACATGAGCATGACCGTCGGCGATTTTCTGGTTGAACGCCTTTACGAATGGGGCGTTCGTCGCATCTACGGCTATCCGGGCGATGGCATCAATGGCGTGTTCGGGGCCTTGAACCGGGCCAAGGGAAAAATTCGCTTTATCCAGGCCCGGCATGAAGAAATGGCCGCGTTCATGGCCTGCGCCCATGCCAAGTTCACCGGCGAGCTGGGGGTTTGTATCGCAACGTCTGGCCCTGGGGCGTCGCACCTGATTACCGGTCTGTATGACGCACGCATGGACCACATGCCGGTGCTGGCGATCAGCGGCCAGCAGGCGCGCAACGCGTTGGGTGGGCATTACCAGCAGGAACTTGACCTTGTCAGCCTGTTCAAGGATGTTGCCGGCGCGTTCGTCCAGCAAGCCAGTGCCCCGGCCCAGGTCCGCCACCTGCTCGACCGCGCGGTACGCACGGCGGTGGGTGAACGTCGAGTGACTGCGTTGATCCTGCCCAACGACCTGCAGGACCTGGAATACACGCCACCGCCCCACAAGCATGGCACGCTGCATTCAGGTGTCGGCTACCGCAAACCCAAGGTCGTGCCCTACGAGGAAGATCTGCGCCGGGCCGCCGACGTGCTCAATGCCGGCAAGAAAGTCGCTATCCTGGTCGGCGCCGGAGCCCTGCACGCCACGGACGAAGTAATTGCCATCGCCGACAAACTCGGCGCCGGCGTCGCCAAGGCCCTGCTCGGCAAAGCAGCGGTGCCCGACGAGTTGCCATGGGTGACCGGCTCAATCGGGCTGCTGGGCACCGAGCCCAGCGACAATCTCATGGCCGGTTGCGACACCTTGCTGATGATCGGATCCGGCTTCCCCTATGCCGAATTCCTGCCCGGCGAAGGCCAGGCGCGTGGCGTGCAGATCGACCTTCAGCCAGACATGCTAAGCCTGCGCTATCCCATGGAAGTCAACCTGCAAGGCGACAGCGCCGACACCCTGCGGGCGTTGTTGCCGTTGATCGAAGAAAAAACCGATCGGGCCTGGCGCGAAAAGATCGAACATTGGCGCGCGGACTGGGACAAGACCCTGGAAAAACGCGCCCTGGTATCGGCCAAGCCGATCAACCCGCAGCGCGTCACGTTCGAACTGTCGCCACGACTGCCGGACCGCGCCATCATCACCTGCGACTCCGGCTCCTGCGCCAACTGGTACGCACGGGACGTCCAGATCCGTCGCGGCATGATGTGTTCACTCTCCGGCGGCCTCGCCTCCATGGGCGCGGCCGTGCCCTACGCCATCGCCGCCAAGTTCTGCCACCCGGACCGCCCGGTCATCGCGCTGGTGGGCGACGGCGCGATGCAGATGAATAACATGGCCGAGTTGATCACGGTCGCCAAATACTGGCGCACCTGGACCAACACCACCTGGATCTGCGCGGTGTTCAACAACCAGGACCTGAACCAGGTGACCTGGGAGCAACGGGTCATGGAAGGCGACCCGAAATTCGAGGCGTCCCAGAACATACCCGACGTGCCCTACCATCTGTTCGCCGAGTCCATCGGCCTCAAGGGCATCCTCGTGGATCAGGAAAGCGACGTCGCCAGCGCCTGGGAACAGGCATTCGCCGCCGAACGCCCGGTGCTGATCGAGTTCCGCACCGACCCCGACGTTCCACCGCTGCCGCCGCATATCAAGCTGGAGCAGGCGAAGAAATTCGCATCCACCCTGCTCCAGGGCGACCCGAACGAACGCGGCATCGTGGTCGAGACGGCCAAACAGGTGCTCGGTGCGTTGCTGCCGGGGCATCGCAAGGACAAAGAATAAACATGCAGACCCGAGCGAGCCGTTATGAGCTGATCCTGCTGGGAAGCTTCGTCGTCCTATGGACATGGCTGGCCATCGCCCCGGTCAAACGCAGCGATTGGCTGGCTGAAAACCTGCTGGTCGTTGCCCTGCTGGTGGCTCTGGTGGCGGTCCACCGGCGGTTCAGCTTTTCGCGCCTGTCCGCCACGCTGGTATTCGTGTTTCTCTGTATTCACGAGGTAGGCGCCCACTACACCTATGCGAAAGTCCCCTATAACCAGTGGTGGCAAGCCCTGACCGGTGGCGAGCCGCTCGACGAACTCCTGGGTTTCCAGCGCAACCAGTTCGATCGCCTGGTGCACTTCAGCTATGGATTGCTGCTGGCCTATCCGGTGCGCGAGGCGCTGCTGCGGGTCATCCCGGCCCGGGGTTTCACGGGTTACTTCCTGGCGTGGAACCTGATCCTGTCCTCATCGGCGATCTACGAGCTGATCGAATGGATTGGCGGTGCGTACATGGGCGGCGACACAGCCAAGGCGTTTGTCGGTGCGCAACAGGACCCGTGGGATTCACAAAAAGACATGGCCCTGGCGGCACTGGCTGCTTGCTTGACGCTGATGGTGGCGGCCACTGTCAATTATTTCCAACAACGGGACCTCGCCCGGGAATGGGCGCTGCGCGGCAAAACCAGTAGCTGAAAGCGATTGCTCGGCGAAAATGGAGCAACCGGTCAACAATCGCCTACTTTTATTAAGTTAATCAGGCGGTCAGCCGATACAACCCTAGTGCGGGGTATCTCGCGTTCAGCTGATGGCTTTGTTTTTATGATTGAAGATGCTGGCAACGGCTCCACGGTGCTTTCCGGCGAGCGGCCTACCCGAAGTTTCACCCGCCGCACCTTTCCGGCCATCATGCTGTTGCTCTTTGTCATGTCTTCACTGGCAATCGCGGTGCTGCTCAACATCACCCGGACCCAGGACGAACAGGCACGCGACCAGAGCCTGTTCTTTGCCCAGCGAGCCATCGACGGTATTCGTACAGGCATCGGTCGTGACTTGAGCGACTATTCCAAATGGAGCGATGCCTACCGTCACCTGCACGTAATGGTCGACAAAGACTGGGCCTATGACCAGGAAAACGTCGGCAGTAGCGTGTTTTCGCTGTATGGCTATCAGGCAGTTTTCGTCATCTCGCCGACCGGCAAGACGGTTTATTCGGTCATCGATGGCCAGATGAGCGAAGTGGCGGCCGACACCTGGCTGACCGGCGACCTGCGGGCGCTCGCCAGGAAGGCCAGCGCCGCGGAGAATCGCGATGAGGTGATCGTCGAAATGCTCCATCATGAAGACGCGCCCGCCTTTGTCGCCGTCTCCGCGATCACCACCGGTACCGACAACAGCGTTGAAGAGATTCCTGGCCCGCCCAGCCTGCTGTTGTTCGTCAAAGTTCTCGACAGCGCTGCGTTGCAGAGCCTGTCACGGGACTTTGCCCTGCCCAATGCACATATCGCCCATACGCCAGGCCCGAAAGACACCGCGCAATTGCTGCTCGACGACCTGACCCGCGAAGCCCTGGCCTGGCGTCCCGCAACGCCCGGCAAGGACCTGCGCAAGGTGCTGCTGCCGCTATTGGCGCTGGCATTGTTGTTTCTTGCGATCATGGCCATGGCGGTGTTGCGTCATGCCTTGATCATGCTCCGCGCCCAGGAACGCCAGTACGCCAGCCTCCTGGCCCATCGCAAGGCGTTGGAACGCAGCGAGGAACGCTTTCGCGACATCGCCGAAGTGTCGTCCGACTGGTTGTGGGAGGTCGACGCGACCGGAACCTTGACCTACCTGTCGGAACGCTTCGAACAGGTGACGGGCTTCAGCCCCACGGAATGGGTCGGCAAACCGTTGCACCGGTTGCTGCACCCCCACAACGGATCGATCTCCATCGCCCATTGGCTGCTCGGCGGGGCCAACAGCGCTTCGTCTGCCCCGTTGCTGTGCGAATACACCGCGCGCAACCAACGCGTCCGCACCTGCAAGCTCTCGGTGCGAGCCATCGACGCCGGCAGCCAAGGCTTTCGCGGCACCGCCACCGACATCACCGACGAGTTGCGGGCGCTGGCGCAGATCAAGCATCTTTCCTTGCACGACCCACTCACCGGGCTGGCCAACCGCAACCGCCTGTTCGATTGCCTGAGCGAGCACCTGGACCAGGCGCAAAGCACGCCATTGGCGCTATTGAACCTGGACATGGATCGGTTCAAACCGGTCAACGACTCCCTGGGCCATGCCGTAGGCGACAAGGTCCTCAAGGAAGTGGCCCACATCCTCCAGCAAAACGTGCGCGACACCGACCTGGTGGCACGACTGGGGGGCGACGAATTCGTCATCGTCATGCCCAACCCCGGCAGCGCCAGCGACCTCGATCAGCTCTGCGAACGCTTGATCGACTGCATGCAACGCCCCATGCACCTGGACGGCAATACGCTGTACCTGGGCGTAAGCATCGGCGTGGCCTGGTCGCAACCCCTCGACCCGCGAGCCGAAGAACTGTTGCGCCAGGCCGACATCGCCCTGTATGCGGCCAAGGCCGCCGGGCGCAATACCTGGCGCATCTATGAAGAGGCCATGGGCAATATCGCCCGCGACAAACGCCGCTACGAACAGCAACTACGCGATGCGATGCAACAGGGCCAGCTTGAACTGCGTTACCTGCCCCGATTCGACGTCAGTGCCGAGCAGTTGCATGGATTCGAAGCCCAGGCGTTCTGGCACCATCCGGAGCGCGGCGAACTGGCTGGAAGCGACTTCATCCCGGTTGCCGAAGCGTCTGGCCAACTGGAGGAACTGGGCACCTGGATGTTGATCAACGCCTGCGAAGAAGCGACGGCCTGGCCCAACGAGCTCAACGTTTCCCTGGCTGTTTCGCCTCGGTGGTTCAGCAGCAGTTTCCTGTTCAACCAGGTGCACAAGGCGCTGGAGACCAGCGGGCTGTCAGCCCAGCGCCTGACGCTTGAAGTGGCCGAAGGGGTATTGCTGACGGATCACAAGACGCTCGCCAATACCTTGCATGCCCTCAAGGCCCTGGGTGTGCGGATCAATATCGATAAGTTCGGCACCAATATCGCATCTCTGCGGGAGGTCCTCGACCAGCCGTTCGACGGCATTCGCTTTGATCGCAATATTCTTGCGCAGTTGGGTCTGGAGCAGGATGAAGAAGGTGTGCTGGCGATGATTCGGTTGAGTCGCAGCGTCGGGCTGATTGTCACCGCCGAGGGCATCGAGACTGCCCGGCAGTTCAATCAGTTGCGCAGTGTGGCGTGTGATCATGTGCAAGGTCCTTATTTCGGCGCGGCGTTGGCTCGGTCGCAAATGGCTTCGTTCTTTACTACGCCGCGGTGGCTCTAGCCTCTAGCGTTGACAGGCAGCCTCGTAAGCCCCGCCTACCCCCCCGGATTCTGCCGAAAACTGACCGCCAACCGATTCCAGCTATTGATAGTGCTGATCACCATAGTCAGGTCCACCAGTTCCTCTTCGCTAAAACTGCCACGGGCCAACGCATAGACGTCATCCGGCACCCGGCTTTCAGCCAACAGCGTGACCGCTTCAGTCCATGCCAGGGCAGCCCGCTCGCGATCGCTGAAAAAGCCACTGTCGCGCCACACCGCTACCGCATAGAGGCGCCGCTCCGTCTCGCCTTGGCGCCGTGCATCCACCGAGTGCATGTCGGTGCAGAAGGCGCAGCCGTTGAGTTGCGAAGCGCGAATCCTGATCAACCGCAGCAACGCCGGCTCGATGCTCAGGCGGCTGGTCAGCGCTTCCAGGCCAATCATTGCCCTCATCGCCCCGGGGGATGCACTGTAGTAATCAAGACGCGGGCTCATGGTGGGTTCCTTAGTGGTTGATCGATCCACGGTAGGACGCCGAGGCCGTCCGCGACAGGTCCAATGCGTCGATAAACGTCCACGCAACTTCTCCGGTCCGGCGCATTGCGGGTAATCTTGCGTCTCGCCCCTTGCCGCAATCGATCACCCAGGAGCCCGCGGGTATGGAACTTCATGTCGTCATCAACGGCCGCAAGGACCTGACGGGTCAGTTGTATCGACAATTGCGCAGCGCCATCGAAAGCGGTCGTCTTGCCGCCGGCACGCAACTGCCGCCCAGCCGGCTGCTGGCCGAGCAACTGGGCGTTTCGCGCAAGACCGTTTCCGACACCTACGCGCAACTGACCTACGAGAATCTGCTCACCGGCATCATCGGCAAGGGCACCTATGTCAACGCGCGCCCGGCCAGCGTTGTGCGCAAACAGAGTCACCGTGAGCTTGCCGGGGCGGACGTGGTCGAGACCTGGCGCAACATGCCGGACTTGCTGCGCCATCCGCTGCCCGAAAGCGCGCTGCGCTATGACTTCATCGGTGGCGCCACCGGCAAGGGCCAGTTTCCCCTGGACGACTGGCGTCGCTGCACCGCCCATGCCCTGCGCCAGATCGCCAATGCCAAGGGTTTCTACAGCCAGCCCGAAGGCTTGCCGGCGCTGCGCAACGCCATCGCCCGGCACATCGCGTTTTCCCGGGGGGTTAATTGCCAGGACGAGGACGTGCTGGTTTGCAACGGCGCGCAACAGGCCCTCGACCTGATTTCCCGGGTACTGACTCGCCCCGGCAGCCTGGTCGCCATGGAGGACCCGGGCTATCCGCCGGCGCGCCTGTTGTTCGGTTCCCATGGCGCGACGGTGGCTGGGGTGCCGGTGGACGAGCAAGGCATGCGCGTCGACTTGATTCCCGACGGTACGCGGCTGATCTACGTGACGCCGTCCCACCAGTTCCCGCTGGGCATGCCCATGAGCCAGCCCCGGCGCGAGGCCCTGCTGGCTCGGGCTTATGAACTCGGGGCGATCATCATCGAAGACGACTATGACAGTGAATTCCGCTACGAGGGCCGCCCCACCGACTCGTTGCAGAGCATGGACGAGCGCGGGATCGTCGCGTACGTCGGGACATTTTCCAAGACCTTGCTGCCGGAGCTGCGGCTCGGCTATACCGTCCTGCCACCCGCGATTCTCGAGGCGGTGATCCTCGCCAAGCGCCTTACTGACCAACACACCTCCACCCTGCCCCAATGGGCCCTGGCCAAATTCATCGCCGAGGGCTGCCTGCTCAAGCACATCCGCCGGTGCCACGCCCTGTATGCCGGTCGGCGCGAACGGATCCTGTCGCGCATGGGCGATGACCTGTCGCCCTGGTTCGAAGCCGTACCCACCACGGCGGGCTTCCATATGGCGGTGCTGTGCAAGGCGCCGATGGACCTGCCGTTGGTGATCGATTTGGCGAAAAAAGCCGAGGTCGGGCTCTACAGCCTCGACGGCTTCTTCAATGAGGCCCCGGTGCGTCCTGGCCTGATACTGGGCTTTGGCGCCATCGAATTGCTCGACATCGATATCGCCCTTGACCGCTTGCGAGATATCCTGCAGCAGGTTGCCTGATCGATTGGACTGGGGATTTATCCGCCTATTGGCTGTTTTAGCCTGGTCCTGCCGAGCCTATCCTTCCTGGGTGTCATCAGATTCCGTTCGACTTGATTCAGGAGCCAGGACAATGTCTCGCCAAGTAATCAACACCGTTCAGGTGCAGGCCGCTGCCGGGCGCTCGGAAGAACTGGGCCGGCAGCTGCAGCAAATCGTCGAAACCCTGCGAGCCTTGCCAGGCTGCGACGCCTACATGGTCGACCGCTGCCCGCAAGACAACGAGCGCTGGAACGTCAGCGCCCGCTGGCAATCGGAAGCGGCCATGCAAGCACATTTCAACTGCCCCGAAGTCCAGGGTTTCATCAGCCTGATCGAAAGCCGCCTGGCTCGAAGCGTGGATTTCAACAGTTTCCCGGTGGTCTGACCTACGCTTACGCCCTCGCCATGGGTGGTCTACGCATCTTTCAAAAAATTGGACGTTTGTCCCCGGTACCTTGGGGCTTAGGGTGAACGGGAACTCATTCGACACCCCAGAGGTACTGCCCGATGAAATCGCTCTATTTGATCGCTGCCCTGAGCCTGATTCCCATTGCCCCGCTTTATGCCCACGAAACCGCGCCGTCGGAAAACGTACAGGTACTCCAGGAAAAACTGTTGAAGAACCTGCCCGGCAAGAAAGCCATGATGCTGACCGTCGACTATGGACCGGGCCAGTCGTCCATTGCCCACATGCATGAAGGCACGGCCATGGCCTATGTGCTCGAAGGCGCGATAACCTCGCAAGTGAAGGGCGAACCGGCCATCACCTATAAGGCTGGCGAGTTCTGGTACGAAGCAGCCGGTTCCGAGCATCTGGTGTCGAAGAACGCCAGCGCCACCCAACCGGCCAAACTCCTGGTGTTCATGGTGATGGGCGAGGACGAAGCCGTGCTGATTCCGCTCAAGAACTGAGCATGTCGAGGCCGGACAGGCCCGTCCGTTGCCTGCGCCCCCGTGGGCCGTCTCGATCTGCGATGATAGTAACCTCCCCTTCACGACGCCCGTACCGAGTCGACGCGACCATGAACGAGATGACCCATGACATCCACATCGCCACCGAGTCGATGTCTCAACCGCGCGCATTAGTGTTCCTCGCTTACCCGCAGATGGGCTTGCTCGACCTGACCGGCGCCCAGACCGTGTTCTGGGCGGCGACCAAAGCCATGGCCGAGCGCGGCCGGCCGGGTTATCAGATGCACACCGCGAGCCTGGCCGGAGGACTGATGCAGACCGCCGAAGGGCTGGTCGTGGAAACGGCGTCCCTGCGCCAGTTCGACGGCGCCATTATCGACACGCTGATCGTGCCCGGCGCCCCGAATATCCGTCAGGCGATGATTGATTGTGTCGAGCTGGTGGACTGGCTGCGCGCGGCCTCCGCCAGGGCCCGGCGCACGGCGTCGGTGTGCAGTGGGACCTTCCTGATGGCCCAGGCCGGCTTGCTCGATGGGCGCCGAGCCGCCACGCATTGGGCCATGTGCGAAATGCTCAAGAGCGGCTTCCCATTGGTCGAAGTGGACCTCGACGCCATCTTCGTCCAACAGGACAAGGTCTGGACCTCGGCGGGTGTAAGCGCCGGCATCGACATGGCCCTGGCGCTGGTGGAGGCAGACTGCGGTCGCGACGTCGCGTTGCAAGTGGCCCGGGAATTGGTGGTATTTCTCAAGCGCCCCGGCGGGCAAGCCCAGTTCAGCCAATTGTTGCTGTCGCAGACCCAGGACAGCGCCGGGTTCGATCAATTGCATGCCTGGCTGGCCGAGCACCTGGACGAGGCCGACCTGACCATTGAGCGAATGGCCCGACAGGCACGGATGAGCCCGCGCAATTTCGCCCGGGTCTACAAGCTCCAGACCGGGCGAACCCCGGCCAAGGCTGTCGAAATGTTCCGCCTCGAAGCCGCGCGCAGATTGCTGGAGGATTCCGAGCGCAACATCGACCAGATTGCCCGAACATGCGGCTTTGGCGATGAAGAGCGAATGCGCAACACCTTCCAGCGCCACCTCTCGATTTCACCTCGTGAGTATCGCAGCCGTTTCTCCCGTTGAAGCGAACGGTGCTATTGCTTCAAGCCACGCGGCGAGCTGGGGCCCGGGAATCGGAGAGCTCGGCAAGGAACGCGCAGCACCGGGAACGCAACCAGCGCTCCCCAGGATCATTATGGGACGTCCCCCGCCAGACCATCGTCAGTTCATGCTCTGGCAGCGGAATCGGCGCTGCCTCAGCACGCAAGTCCGTCGCCATCGCCATGGCCTGCGCCACATAGTCGGGCACGATAGCGATCATGTCGCTGCCGGCCAGCAACCTCGGCAACGCGCTGAACTGCGGCACCGTCAGCACCACCCGCCGATGCCGGCCCGCCTGGCTCAATGCCCGGTCCGAGTCATCGATTACATGCCCCATGGACGAAACCACGGCGTGGGGTCGGCGGCAGAACTCATCCAAGGACAATTCGCCGGGACGCGAATCCGCCCGCAACAGCATGGGCCGGATCGGTCGCAATGTCTTGCGCCGGGCATTGGCGGGCAACTCCAGGGTGTGACTGATCCCCACGGTAATCTCGCCGCACGACAGCAACTGGCACATTTGCCATTGATCGGCGCGGCGTACCACCAGCGTCGTGCCGGGCGCCTCGATGCGCAGGCGGTGCAACAGTTCTGGGAGCAAGGCGTATTCGACATCATCGGACAAGCCGACATGAAATGTGGCGTCGCTGGTGGCGGGGTCGAACGCCTGGCAGCGACTCAAGGCGGCGGCGATTCCGTCCAGCGCGGGAGTCAGGTTGGAAAAGATTTCCTCTGCGCGCGAGGTCGGCTCCATGACCCGGCCCCCGCGGATGAACAAAGGGTCGTCGAACATCAGGCGCAAACGCGCCAGGGCGGCACTGATAGTCGGTTGACCGAGTGACAACTTCTCGCTCACGCGGGTGACGTTTCGCTCATGCATCATGGTTTCGAAGACAACCAGCAGATTGATGTCAGCACGACGCAGGTCATTTCTGTTCATCATGGTAGTCATTCCAGGCACAGGGCCGTTGAATCAAGGAAAGTCGCACCCGGAACGTCTTGCAGGGCCGACGCGATGGAATGTTTGAAGGTTAAGCCAAGGACCGGTGGGAGTCTCTTGTACCGGAGGACGCTCGGCCCACCCTTTGGGTCGAGTCATCGAAACCTGGGTATGGAGGATGACTGCCAGCGTTGGCAGGATTTCAGGGTTTTATGTCCTACCCCGGGCCGAGGGCAACTTTTAAGATCCGGTACCGATGCCCCCCGATTCTTCCTTCACCGGGGGGGTGGACCAGAAAAATAGAAGGATTGCAGCGTGCCCACACCCGCCAAAATGCTCAGGAACGTCTACCAAAGCCTGCGGCATACCCCTTGCCCAAAGGCGTCGGGGCCTTCAATGGCAGTCAGCACTCACCCGCTGGTCAATGCGTTGGGCTGGGCCGTCGGCCTGGTGGTGGCCTGCGGGATCGTCATTATCAACTCCGAAACCCATTCCGACCTGGCGCCGACGCTGCTCTACATCACCTTGCTGCTGATGGCGGCGAATCTGTTTTCCATCAACCTGGTGATCACCGTTGCCCTGATGTGCATGTTCCTGCTGACGACGACGTTCTTGTACAACGGCGGCTATCACCGATGGGAATCGATCACGGGCTTCTTCCGCTGCCTGACGGCCCTGTCTGCCATCGCGTTCCTGGCGCTGCGCAGCAAGCAGGCCTCGGACAGCCTGCGGCACAACCAGGCGTACCTGATCGAGGCCCAGGCTCATTTGGCCCACGCCACCCGGTTGACCTCCCTGGGAGAAATGGCCGCGTCCATAGCCCATGAAGTCAACCAACCACTGACGGCCATCACCAGCAGCGGCGAGGCATGTCGTCGTTGGCTGGATCGTCCGGTCCCAGACCTCAAGGAAGCCCTCGACTCGCTGGAGCGGATCGCCACCAACGCGTGTCGCGCCAGTGAAGTGATCAATCGTACCCGAGCGATGGCGCGCAAATGCGATCCGCTGCGCCGGCCTGAAAACCTGGACGAGATTGTCAACGAATCCCTCGACCTGGTGCGCCAGCAATTGGTCCTTCACAGAGTCAGTGTGAAGACGGACCTCGCAGCGACGGCAAGCCGGGTCAACGCCGACCGCGTGCAGCTGCAGCAAGTGATCATCAACCTGATCATCAATGCGTGCCACGCCATGGAGGCGATAAAGGTGCGCGACCGAATCCTGCGCATACGCACCTGGACACAAGCGCATGAGGTGCTGCTGGAGATCGTGGACCAGGGGGTCGGCATCGATGAAGAGGTCCTGCCCTCGTTGTTCGTCCCGTTTTTTACCACCAAGGAAAACGGCCTGGGCATCGGGCTTTCCATCTGTCGCTCCATCATGGACTTCCATGAGGGCAGGATCTGGGCCGCCAGCGCAGTGGGCCAAGGCACCTCCTTCACGTTTTCGTTGCCGCTACTTCCCTCTGCATGCCCCGCCAAGGACGCTGTCGATGAACCCAAGCCACGCCATGAACCCTGCTCTCACCACTGAGCCCATCGTCTATGTGGTCGATGACGATCCATCGCTGCGCGAAGCACTTCGCAGCTTGCTACGCTCCATCGGCCTGCGGGTCGAACTGTTCGACTCGGTTGCGGATTTCATGGGCCATCCGCGCGCCGACACACCCAGTTGCCTGTTGCTGGACGTGCGCCTTCGCGGCATCAGCGGCCTGGATTTCCAGCAACAACTGGCGAGTGCCAACGTTCATCTGCCGATCGTATTCATGACCGGCCATGGCGACATCGCCATGACGGTGCGCGCCATGAAGGCCGGCGCCGTGGACTTCCTGACCAAGCCCTTTCGCGAACAGGACCTGATCGATGCGGTGTCCACCGCCCACCAGCGCGACCGATTGCGCCGAGAGTCCGAACGCAGCCGGCAGGTGCTTCACGACCGCTACGCCAGTCTTACCGCCCGGGAACGCCAGGTGATGGCATTGGCCGCGTCAGGGCTGATGAACAAGCAGATTGCCGGGCAAATCGGCTTGAGCGAGATCACCGTCAAGATCCATCGTGGCCAGGCCATGCGCAAGATGGGCGCGCGCTCGTTTGCCGAGCTGGTGCGCATGGCCCAGGCACTGGACCTGGATCGCGGTCATTGAAAGTTCATACCCACGTATACTAGGCGCGGCCTTTGGACCGCGTATCTTGCAGTGATGGGGGCGCCTTCATGGCGACCTGACATTACTGCCAGGTTTCGAAATGTCCGACACCGCAATTATTTCAATCATCGATGACGATGAATCGGTTCGAGTTGCATTGGATGGGTTGCTGCGCTCCCACGGTTATCGCGTCAGGACGTATGCCAGCGCCATCGATTTTCTATCTTCAGGTGGATTTGAGAACACCGCGTGCTTGCTGTCGGACATCCAGATGCCGGAAATGACTGGCACCCAACTGAGCGATGAGCTTTGTCTTCGCGGCATCGAGATTCCGCTTATTTTCATCACCGGTCTTCCCGCTGTACCGCCACGAGCGAGGCCCGAAGGAACGGGGCCGGTAGCGGTTTTTCCCAAGCCGTTCAATTGCGCCGAACTGATTGCTTGTATTGAATCGGTGCTTGGTCGTCTGGCTTGACGTGGTGTTGTGTATACCGTTGGTGCTGACGAAAAAAAACGGCGCCCTTCCTATCCGGAAAAGGCGCCGTCTCCAACTCGACAGCTCACGCCAGAAACAGATATCCAGTGATATCAGTCATCGCGTCCCATCAAGCCGAACAGCTGCAACAAGCTGACGAACAGGTTGTAGATCGATACATACAGGCTGATGGTCGCCATGATGTAGTTACGCTCGCCGCCGTGGATGATGGCGCTGGTCTGATAAAGGATGCAGACCGACGAGAACAGCACGAAGCCGGCGCTGATCGCCAGTTGCAGGCCGCTGATCTGGAAGAAGAAGCTTGCCACGACCGCACCCAGCAACACGAAGAAGCCTGCGGTGATGAAACCGCTCAGGAAGCTCATGTCCTTGCGGGAGATCAACACGTAGGCCGACAGGCCGCCAAACACCAGGGCGGTCATGGCGAAGGCCGAGCTGACCACTTCGGCGCCGCCCTGCATCCCCAGGTAACGGTTGAGGATCGGGCCGAGCAGGAAGCCCATGAAACCGGTCAGGGCGAAGGCGGAAACCAGGCCCCAGGCCGAATCGCGGAGCTTGTTGGTGAGGAAGAAAAGGCCGTAGAAACCGATCAGCACGACAAAGATGTTCGGATAACCGACACGCATCTGTTGTGCGACGAAGGCCATCACGCCGCTGAAAGCGAGCGTGAGTGCCAGCAGGCCATAAGTGTTGCGCAGGACGCGGCTAACCTCTAGCTGCTCAGCCTGCACGCTGTTGTTCACTGCGTAAT
>Ga0307405_10000376_pt1 | contig 16737 bp, 10 predicted proteins | sample 322Cmetagenome_2_FD_203311 | JGI IMG/M metagenome (GOLD analysis project Ga0307405, IMG submission 203311) | Maize rhizosphere microbial communities from greenhouse at UC Davis, California, United States - 322HYB-C-1 | ecosystem: Host-associated > Plants > Roots > Rhizosphere > Soil | place...
GGGGCACCGCTAGCTTGGCGCGCAGAAGGGGGAACCTCGTCCCGTTCACGCGCACAGGAGTGGCGGCGTGTCGTACTTGTCGTACTGCGTCGGCCGGCGGTCCCGCGGCACACGGCTCACCCGGTGGCGCGTCGTGTGGAGCTTCCCGTGGAGCTTCCCGTGGAGCGTCAGCATGGCACTCGGCGCCGTGGGCGCGCTGCCGGCGCACGCCCGTGCGCAGGAGGTGGCCCTCGCGCCCGCGGCCGCCGCGCCTGCCGAGGGCGGCGACGCCGGCGGTGCCGGGCGCGGTCAGGCGCTCAACGCGTCGCGGACGCGCGAGCGGATCGCGGTCGACGGGCGGCTCGACGAAGTGGCGTGGCGCGCCGCGCCGCTCGCCACGGGATTCGTGCAGCAACGCCCGAGTCCCGGGCGGGCCGCCTCCGAGCGGAGCGAGGCGCGCGTGCTCTACGACGGCGAGGCCGTGTACGTCGCCATGCGCCTGTACGAGGCGCGCCCCGAGAGCGTCACCGCCACGCTCGGCCGGCGCGACTACGACGCGGTGAGCGACTGGGCTCACGTGCTCATCGACAGCTACTTCGACCGGCGCACGGCGTTCCGCTTCGCCATCAACCCGCTCGGCGTGAAGCAGGACGCCATGCTGTCCGGCGACACCGAGTGGAACGAGGACCGCGGGTGGAACGCCGTGTGGGACGCGGCGGCGGCGCGCGACTCGCTCGGGTGGACCGCGGAGTTCCGCATCCCGTTCACGCAGCTCCGATTCCGCGCGCCCGCCGACGGCGAGGCGCCGCGCTGGGGCATCCAGTTCATTCGCGACGTGGCGCGACGCAACGAGCGCGCGGTATGGGCGCCGGTCCCGCCCGACGCCAACGGCTTCGTGTCACTCTTCGGCGAGCTCGCCGGCCTCCGCGGGATCACCCCGCCGCGGCGCCTGGAGGTCGTGCCGTACGCCGTCGGCAGCCTCACGCGCGCGCCCGCCGAGGCGGGAGACCCGCTCCACCGGCGCAGCGATCCGTTCGGCGCGCTCGGCGCCGACGTGCAGTACGGCGTCACCTCGAACCTCACCCTCACCGCGACGCTCCACCCCGACTTCGGCCAGGTGGAGGCCGACCCGTCGCTCGTCAACCTCACCGGCGCCGAGGCGTTCGTGGCCGAGCAGCGTCCCTTCTTCGTCGAGGGCGGCGACATCTTCCGCACCCCGCTCGGCGGGAGCCCGTGGATCTTCGGCGAGCAGCACGTGTTCTACTCGCGCCGCATCGGCCGCGCGCCGCAGGTCCTCGTCCCCGACGACGCACGCTTCGATGACACGCCGCCCGCCACCACGCTACTCGGCGCGGCGAAGCTCTCCGGGAAGACGCCCGGCGGCTGGTCGCTCGGCCTGTTCGACGCGGTCACCGGGCGGGAGCGCGCGTCGTTCGTGAACGAGGACGGCGCGCGCGGAGCGATGACCGTCGAGCCACTCACCAATTACGCGATGGCGCGCGCCGTCCGCGACTTTCGCGGCGGCGCGAGCGCGCTGGGCGGGGCGTTCACCGCCACCACGCGCCGCCTCGACGAGGGCACGGCCCCGCTGCTGCGCGATGGCGCGTACGTAGGCGGCGCGGACGCGCGCCACCGGCTGGGCGGCAACGACTATCAGATCGACGCCGCCGTGCGCGGGAGCTACGTGACCGGGAGCGCCGCGGCGATCGCCCGCACGCAGCGGAACGCCGTGCACCGCTTCCAGCGCCCCGACGCGCCGCACATCGCGTACGACACCACGCGCACGTCGCTCTCCGGCCTCTCCGCCTTCGTGCGCGCGCAGAAGCTCGGCGGCGGCGCCTGGCGGTGGGGCGCCGGCGCCGCCACGCTCACGCCCGGCTTCGAGGCCAACGACCTCGGGTTCCACCAGAGCGCCGACGCGGTCTCGGGCTCCGGGTGGGTCGGCTACGAGGGGTTCACGCCGAGTCGCCGCGTGCGGAGCTGGGCGCTCTACCACAACGCGTGGTCGCAGTGGACCTACGGCGGCGAGCGCCGCTTCACCGGCGGCAACCTGTGGGGGCGCGTCCACCTGCAGAACAACTGGCAGGTCTACGGCGAGTTGCGAGGCTCCGCGGGCGGACTCAACACGCAAATGCTGCGAGGCGGACCGGCGCTCGCCGCCCCCCGCGGCGCCGGCGCCTGGGCGCAGGTGATCAGCGATCGGCGGCGCATGGTGAGCGCGGACGTGCAAGTCGACGTGGCGCACGAAGCGGAGGGCTCGGGGAGCTGGCTCTGGATCTCGCCGGCAGTCACCGTCCGCCCCTCCAGCGGCGTGGAGCTCACGCTCGGCCCGTGGATGTCACGCTTCGTCAGCCCGTGGCAGTTCGTAGACAAGCCGAGCGCGGACGACGGCACGCACTACCTCGTCGGCGAGCTGCGTCAGACCACGGCCGCGCTCACGCTGCGCGCGAGCTACACCTTCACTCCCGACCTGACGGTGCAGCTCTACGCGCAGCCCTTCCTCAGCGGGGGCACCTACCGCGGGCTCAAGGAAGTCACGGCCCCGCGCGCCCGCCGGCTCGCCGACCGATTCCGCCCGTTCGCGCCGGGCGAGCTGCGCGCGGTGGACGGCGGCGACGGTTACGAGGTGGATCGGGACCGGGACGGCTCCGCCGACTACGCCTTCGAGAACCCGGACTTCTCGGTGCGTGAGTTCCAGTCCAACGCCGTGGTGCGGTGGGAGTACCGACCCGGCTCGACGCTCTTCCTCGTCTGGACGCAGGGGCGGGACGTGGACGAGCGCCGGCCGTTCGAGCTCCGCCGCGACGCCCGGCAGCTCTTCGGCGCCGCGCCGACGAACACGCTGCTCGTGAAGTTCAGCTACTGGCTGCGGATGTGAGCGGATGTGAGCAGACCGCCGGGAGGATTCATGAAGACGATCTGTGTGCTGCTGGGGCTCGCGCTCCCGATGGTGGTCCGGGCGCAAGTCACCGCACCGGGAGCTGAACCGCCCTTCCAGGCTGCCGCCGGAGCGTTCTTCGCTCTGTCCGTGGCCGACATCCAGGCGAGCGCCAAGTGGTACTCGGAGAAGCTGGGCCTGAAGGTCGTGATGGAGGTGCCGAAGAAAGACAAGGTCGCCGTCACGGTGCTCGAGGGCCGGGGGCTCATCGTCGAGTTGATCCAGCACGACGAGGCGTTGCCGTTGAGCAAGGCTGCTCCGGCGGTGACGGGCGACCTGTTCGTGCACGGCGTGTTCAAGGCCGGCGTGATCGTAGAGGACTTCGAGCGGACCGTCGCGACGCTCAGAGCACGAAACGTCGAGATTGCCTACGGCCCATTCCCCGCCCGAGAGCGCCAGCGGGCGAACGTCATCATCAAAGACAACTCGGGAAACCTCATCCAGTTCTTCGGCAAGTAGAACGGCCACTGCGCGCGGGGAGAGATCCGCGTCTATCCGCCGGTTTCCGCATTCATCCCAAGCGTCAGGCGCCTTCGACCGATGCAGGCGGGAGAGCGGCTTTGGCCTCGTACAGGCGGGCGTCGGCCCGGACCAGCAGTTGGTCGAGGTCGTAGCCGTCGGTCCCGACGCCCGCCTCGGCCACGCCGATCGTCACCGCCAAGGTGTAGGGACAGCCCGAGGCGGCCGCCCGATCGTTGTACGCCGCCAGTCGCGATTGGATGCGCGCGCACAGCGTCGCTTGCACGACCTCCGCGGACGCGCCGTCCGCCAGCACCACGAACTCGTCGCCCCCGAGCCGCGCCAGGACGTCCGTCTCGCGCACCGTCCTGCGCAGGAGCATGGCGACCTCGCGCAGCGCCCGGTCGCCCTCGGCGTGGCCGTACGCGTCGTTGATCACCTTGAAGTCGGTCATGTCGAGGTAGAGCAGCGACACGGGCCGCCGCGCGCGGCGGGCGAGCGCGAGCTGCTGCAGCGCCATGGTCCGGAAGCCCCGCCGGTTGTGGAGGCCGGTCAGCTCGTCGGAGACCGCCGCCGCGCGCAACGCCGCCTCCATGCGCTTCCGCTCGGTCACGTCGCGGGCGACCGCGAGCCCGCCGACCACGCGGCCGCCGTGGCCGAGGAGCGGTCCGTAGGTCGCGTCGAACCAGCCCTGCCGCTCCGTACCGGGCAGCGTGTAGGGTTGGTCGCGCACCAGGGTCACCTTGCCGTCCAGGGCCGCGACGTAGGCCGCGTCGACGCCGTGCTCGGCGAGCGACGGGAACAGGTCGAACGCGCTCTCGCCGAGCACGCGGTCGGCGGGCATGCCCGACATGCGGGCCATGGCCGGATTCCACAGCGTGAACCGGTACTCGTTGTCGAACGCCACGATGCCGTCGCTGCTGCTGGACACCACCGCCGTGAGGAGCCCCTGCGCCTGCCGCAGCTCGTCGGCCTGCCGCTCCAGTCGGTCGTTCTGGACGACGAGGGCCTCGTGCTGCGCCTCGAGCTTCTGCGTCTGTGCCGCGAGCTGCAGCGCCTGGGCGTCGCGGGCCTGCTCGGCGGCGCGCTGCGCCGTGATGTCGCGGAACGAGGAGACGACCGCGTGAGGGCGCGACTCCCCCTCGCGCACGACGGGGAAGGCATTGACGGCCAGCCACACGACTACACCGCTCCGGCCCGAGGCGCCGACCACGACGTCGCGCTGCGGCGCAGCGGTCCGCAGCGCGACGAGCGCCGGGTGGTCCTCGCGGGGCAGGTCGGTCCCGTCCTCCCGGATCGTCTGCCACGGCAGGTCGAGCAGGTGGCGGCCGACGACGTCGGCCTCGCGCAGCCAGAGCAGCCGCTCGGCGCTCGGGTTGCACCCGAGGATCGTCCCGTCGCCCGCGAGGACGGCGACGCCCTCGTCGAGCACCGTGAACACGGACGCGTACCGCTCCTCGCTCTCCCGGAGTGCCGCCTGCACGCGCTCGCGCTCCGCGAGCGTTGCCCGCGCGTCGTCGAGCGCGCGCCCGAGCGACTCCGTCCGATTCGCCACTTCGCTCGTCAGCGCGTCGTTGAGTCGCGACAGCCGGTCCTGCCTGACGCCCGCCATCCGCGCGAACCACCCGAGGAAGAGCGGCGCCGTGTCGATCACGGCGAGCAGGGGGTCGTCGCGGTGCACGCCGGCCAGAGCGCGTACGAGGCCGCCGCCCAGCTCCCACCGGCCGACGAGCCAGAGGAACAGGAGCGAGCCGAGGGGGAAGCACAGGCCGAAGAGGGCGCCGTACCAGGTATAGCGCACCGCCGCGCCCGTGGAGGCGCGGCGGCGTGGATCGTCAGGGGCTGGACTGATGGGCTGCACCGCGGTCTCGGGGGGGGCGGTTGAGCGGCGCCCCACCCTCCTCGGCAGTGCGCTCCTAACGACGGATTCTCCATCCGACAGGTCACAAATTGATACGACGCGTGGCCGCGGATGAACGCGGGCCACGGACAGACGCGGAAACCGGCGGATGCACGCGGATCGCTCCCGGCGCGGGTCAAGGCTTCTCTTCAGGGCCGCTGACGAGGAGCTTTGTCGTTACGAGGGGCAGATCCACGTACATCCGCGCCGTTCATCCGCGTTCATCCGCGGCCCGCATTGTGGCCTATCTGCGGCGCGTCTCCCGGTTCAGCACCGCCACCGCGTCCCGATAGAACCGCTCGGCCGCCGCCGGGCTGTCGCCAATGCAGACCGTGCCGAGCTTGCCGAACTCAGAGAGCGCGCCGATGAGGTGGAACACGACGCCCTGCTGCGAGGCGCCGTCGAAGTGCAAATCGTGCGTCACGGCGATGTCGATCAGGTCGTCGGGCGTCAGCCCCTTGTACGCCGGGTCGGCGAGGTTGTCCGAGGCGTAGTAGTAGCGGGGCTGGCCGGTGCGGGTGCGGTACACGCCGGCGCCCGGGTCGTACGCGCCGTCGGTGAGGAACTGCAGCATCAGGTACGGGTGCGTCGTGCCGCCCTTGCGCAGGTTGATCTCGATCGCCTCGTGCTCCCACCGGCCGTCGCGCTTCACGGAGACGAAATCGGTCGCGAAGCGGCCGAGCACTCCGTCGGCGCGCAGCACCTCGGCGACTCGCCGGCCGGCGTCGTGGAGGTCGCGGCAGTAGGCACTGTCGGCCGGGAAGGTGCACCCGAGGAAGACCTGCCCCGACGGGCCGCCCAGGAGCTGGTCGTGCGTGGACACGACGCTGATGTCGCCGAGCGGGTCGATGCGGCACTGCACGGACGGGGAGCGCTTCTCGGCGCCCTCCACGAAGCACTCCACGATGCCACCCATCGCCGCGAGCTTCGCCTCGTAGCGCTCCCAACACTCGCCCGGCCCCTCGAAGCGGGTCGTCGCCGGGAGCTGGCTGCGCGTCCACGCGGCGAGTGCGCCGTTGGACGGCGCGCCGTCGAACGAGAACAGCGCGTTCCCTTCTCCCGAGAACCCCTCGTTCAGCTTGATGACCGCGCGGCGCAGCGCCGGTTGGCGGCGCTTCAGCTCCGCGAGGGCCTGCGCGAGGTCGCTGGCGTCGCGCAGGTGCTCGTGCCCGGCTGGCATCGAGACGCCGGCCCGGCGAAACACCTCCCGGCTCCCGCTCTTCGTGCCGAGGTGGAGGAGGGCGGGGTCGCAGGCGTAGAGCGGCAGGTCCAGCCGCACCGCGAGCGCCCGTTCGAGCGGCGTCGCGTTGAAACAGGTGAGGTGAGCCGAGTGCAGGTCGGGGATGGCGGCCCGAATGCGCTCGAGGAGCCGCGGGCGGGCGAGGATCTTCTCGGTGAGCGGCGTGGGCGAGCCGTCGTGACAGCTCAGGAGCGTGAGCCGGCTCCGCGCGTGCCCGAACGGTACGCCGGGCAGCAGGTGGAGGTAGTAGTCGACGATCTCGGGCGCGATCGGCTGACTCGTCACGTAGACGAGGCGCGTTCGCGGCATGCGCAGCAGCATGAGGAGACAGAGCAGCCGCTCCTCGTAGTGGTGCGGGCCCACGAGCTTCGCCAGCTCCTGTGCGTCGAGCGACATGCTCGGCACGACGACGACGGTTTGCGCCGCCAGCCGGTCGGGGAACACGCGCCGGAAGAGCGGCGCGAGCCGGCGCTGCAGCTCGGCGAAGCGCCGGCACTCGTCGGCCGAGCCGGGGGCGAGCGCGTCCGCTGCATCCACACCGGAGCACGGCTCCCCGGCGACGATACCATCTACCATCATCTCCTCTCCTCTGGCGACACGCACCCGGTCAGCATACCCCGCTCCGGCAGGCGCGTCTGTCGGCGACCTCGGTGGCGTTGGTCCGGTAACCCCTGACGAGCCGTGTCAGGAGGCCCGGCCGCGGATGAGAGCCGCGGATCCGTCCCCCGCACAGGCAAAGCCCCCCTTCTCGGTCGGAGAAGGGGGGCTTTGCGCTACGCCGGAGGCGCGGACCCCGGCGAGACGAGCCACGAGCGGGGCACGAAAGGGCCGGAGCGGGCCAACGCGCGCCAGTGACGCTGCGTAATTGTCCGTAAGCACTTGCGGGACGCCGCGCACCGCGCGCATCTCTCACCCGCGGGCTCACCGGAGGCGCAATGGCTACCGAAGGCGGACGAGTGGAGGAACTGCAGGTCAGCGGCAAGCGGCTGCTGTCCACGCTCAAGCGCGTCGTGCGCGAGGGCAACGTGCGCCGCATCGTCATCAAGAATCCCGGCGGCCGCACCGTCCTCGACCTGCCGCTCACCGCCGGCGTCGTGGGGGCAGCGCTGCTCCCGTTCTGGGCGGCGGTCGGTGGTCTCGCGGCGCTCGCGGCGCACTACACCGTGGTGGTCGAGCGGTCCGACCCGCCCCGCATCTCCCCACCCGCCGACGCGGGGCGCGCGTGAATAGCGTGGCAAGAGAGCGTTGCGATGTTTAGCGACCGCGACGGCGCGCATTCTGCAGCGCGGCGCGGCATGGTGTCCGCTTCCGACTCGACCCAATCCGTGCGCACCCCCCGGGTGCCGGCCGCCGCGGCGCGGGTACTGGTGCGCGCCCTCGACGCGCTGCTCGAGGAGGGCATCCAGGACTACGCCCTCGACACCGAGTTCGAGTGCCGGCGCGTCTACGAGCTGGCGCACGGCTTCTCCGCGGCGGAGCGCTTCGTCCCGCCGCTCGTCGCGCGCGTCCGGGCCCACCCCAAGGCCCGCCCGCCCCTCTCCACCCCCGAAATCTACGCGCTGGTCCACCTGGCGCGGCATCTCTGCTACTGGGGGACGGCGGCCGGCGCGGAGGGCGGGCCGGCGCTCGAGGACGTGCGCACCGCCCTCGCGGGTGCCGAAGCCGTCCTGCCGATCGCGCCGATGCTGCCGCACACTGTCCCCACCGCGGCCGCCCTCCCCCTCGGCCCCGCCGCCCGCACGCCGCGGCCAGACCGCCGGCGGGCGCTGCCGTAGAACGGCGGCTCTCGGCTCTCGGCTCTCGGTCGTGCAGTTCGTCGTCCAGAAGCACGCGGCCTCCCACCTCCACTTCGACTTCCGTCTCGAGATCGACGGGGTGATGAAGAGCTGGGCCGTGCCGAAGGGTCCGAGCCTCGATCCAGCGGTGCGGCGCCTCGCCGTGGAGGTGGACGACCACCCGATCAGCTACAACAGCTTCGAGGGGACGATCCCGGCCGGTGACTACGGGGGCGGGACCGTGATGGTGTGGGACCGTGGCACGTACGAGCCGACCGGCGGGGGCGGCAGGGCGGCACTGCGTCTGGGCTACGAGGAGGGCAAACTCGAGTTCACGATGCACGGCGAGCGGCTCCGCGGCGCCTTCGCCCTTCTCCGCACGCGCTACGGCGGCGCCAAGTCGCGGAAGCCGCAGTGGCTCCTCGTCAAACGCCCCGACGAGCACGCCCGGCGCGGGAGCGACATCGTGGCCGCAGAGACGAGATCGGTAGCGAGCGGGCGGACGATGGAGGAGATTGCGAACAGCTAGGGTCGGATGGTGCGGGTCGGGTACTGCGGGTCGGAGGGTCGAGAGAACTCCTCAGCCCCTCCGGCCCTCCGACCCGCACCATCCGGCCCTCCGACCCCGCGAGGGCCGAGAGCCGAGCGCCGAGGCCCGAGAGCCGCCGTTAAGGCCGAGAGCCGAGAGCTGACAGCCGCCGTTCTCCCACCGCCCGCGCGAGCTCGGCCCGCGCCAGTCGAACCTCGAGCTCCGCTGCGAAAGCCTGGGCCTCGGCGGCGGCCCGCCCCGCGTCGGCGTCCGCCCTGTAGGCCGCGAGCACGATCCCACGCTGCTCTCTGTCGGCGGCGACGCGAAGTGCGGCACGGCGCGCCCCGAGAGCGGCCTGGGCTGCCGCCGCCGCTCGCACCGCGCGCTCTGCCTTGCGGTACGCCTTCTCCACGTCGATCGCCGCGCGGTCCCGGGCGTGCGCCAGAGCGAGTGCCGCCACCTCCGTGGTCGCCACTCGCTCCCGCACGGACGCCGATCGCTTGCCGAAGTCCCAGACCGTCCAGGAGCCCTGGATCGTGAGGGCGGCGCTGCGGCTCGGGAGGAACGCCACGCCGTCCTGCTGCGTGTACGTCACGCCGACGCCGACGTCGGGGATGTAGTCCGCGCGCGCGAGCGCGGCGGCGCGCCGAGCTTCCTCCAGCGCGGCCTCCGCCGCGGCCACCTCCGGACTGTTGGCTCGGGCAAGCTCGACGTACTCGGACATGGGGCGCATGACGCCAGAGTCGGGCTCGGGCGGCGCGAGCGCGATCGACGTGCCGGGCGCGAGCCCCAGCACGTCGCATAGCTCCGCTTCGAGGTCGTCCGCCTCGTTTCGCGCGACGACGAGCGCGTAGTCCGCCTCGAGCGCGCTGGCCCGGGCGCCTTCGGCCGCCGCGCCAAGGATCGCGCCCGCGGCCGCGGCGCGCTCGGCGTCGGTGAGCTGGCGACGTCGGGCCACGAGCGTGGCCTCCGCCGCCCCAACCTTCTGCCGCGCGACGAGCGCACCGATGTAGAGCCGCTCGACGGCCAACCTGACGTCGAGCTGCGTGCGCGCCCATTCGGCCGCGACGCCGCGCATTCCGGCCGCGGCCAGGGCGTCAGCCTGCCGGATCCGGTACAGTTGCGTGAGCGGCTGCGTCAGCGACAACTGACCGTACGAGATCGCGCTCGTGCCCTGCTCGAACCGCCGGTCCTGGCCGGGCACGGGAGCACCCGTTCCGTCGTCCCCGAGCACGCCACGAGGGATCACGATCGTCGTGCGCCCGTCACTCTGGATGCGGTTCACACTCGCGGCGAGCTTCGGAAAGTAGTCGGCCCGTGCCGCGCGCCGACGGGCCGCGGCTCCCTCGAGGCGGGTCGCGGCGATTCGCGACGCCGTGCCCTGCTGCAGTGCGAGGCCAATCGCGGCGTCGAGAGTGAGCTCGTGAGGCGCGTCGGCCGTGTCTGGTGGCGCGGCCGGCGCCGGCGGGGCCGCCAGGTGCTGTGGATCGGCCGCCTGCGCGGCGAGCGGACGTGCCTGTACCGCGAGCATCACGGCGAGCGCTCCGGCGACGACGCCTGTCGGACTCGCCCAGGCTGGCAGTGCAGGTGCTGCGCTCTCCTCGCCGCGCGCGTCCACAGGTTGGCGAGCGACCCGCCGCGCGGCCCGCCGCTCGACCACCACGTACAGCACCGGGACTGCCACCAGCGTGAAGATCATCGAGACGACCAGTCCGACGGCGATCACGCTCGCCATCGGCGACCACAGCGGGGAGCCCGAGAGGATCATCGGAGTCACGCCGAGGGCGGCCGCCATCGTGGTCAGGAAGATCGGCCGCAGCCGCCGGCGCCCCGCGAGCACGGCCGCCTCCTCGATTCCCATCCCGTGCCGGCGCAGCTCGTTGGCGAAGTCGACGAGGATGATGGCGTTCCGCACCACCACGCCCGTCAGCGCGTTCACTCCCAGGTTCGCCGTATAGGTGAAGGGATTCTGCGTCACCACCAGCCCGAGCGCCGCGCCCACCAGCGCGAGCGGGATGGACACCATCACCACGAGTGGCTGACGGACGTTGCGAAACTGGAAGAGCAGGATCAGGAACACGCCCACCATCGAGGCGAGCAGCGCCATGTTCACCGCCCCCTGCACCTCGGCGGAGCCCTCCAGCTCTCCACCCTGCTCCATCCGCACGCCGTCCGGCAGGCGCAGCGCCGCGAGGCGTGGCTGCGCGGCCTCGAGCACTACTGAAGGGAGCACGTCGGGGTCCGAGAAGCTGCGCACCGTGAGGGTGCGGACGCCGTTGCGTCGCACGATCCGGCTCGGCCGCCACTCGGGCGCCACGTTCGCCACCTGACGGAGTGGGACGCGGGCCCCCGTGGCGGGCGCGATCACGTACGCCGCGTCGACGTCGTCGAGCCGCGTGCGCTCGCCCTCGTCGAGCCGGAACGTGATGCCCAGGTCCCGCTTGCCCTCCCAGAAGGTGGACACCGGCGCACCCTGAAAGCCGGCGGCGAGCTGCGCGGCGATGTCCGATTCGGTGATCCCGAGCCGGGCGGCCACCTCGTCCTTGATGCGCACGGCGAGCCCCAGCTCGTCGTCGCGCCAGTCGGTGTGCACGTACGCACTGCCCGGCGTGCGCTCGAGAATGCGAGCGACCGAGTCACCCCACGCGCGCAGCGCCGCCTGGTCGTCGCCCACCAGCCGCACCTCAATGGGGGCGGGGATCACGGGGCCCTGCTGCAGCGGCTTCACGTAGATCCACGCCTCCGGCGCGAGCCGGTCCAGCCGCCCCTGGAGACGGCGGATGATCTCGGTCGTCGCCTCAGGTGAGGCCGTGTTCACCACGAACTCGCCGTAGTTGGCGGTAGGTGGCTCGGGGTTCAGGTTGTAGTAGAAGCGCGGCGCGCCCCCACCGACGAACGTGGCCACCGTTCGTACGCCGTTCGTGCGGCGGAGCTCGGGCTCGAGACGGTGCATCACCGCGTCGGTGCCCTCGATCCGGGTACCCGCGGGCATCCAGACGTCGATGATGAACTGGTCGCGCTCGTTGAGCGGGAAGAAGCGGTACGGCACCGCGGCCATGAGCGCGAGCCCGGCCGCGAAGGCGACGACGGCGCCGACCAACGTCGCGCGCTTGCGAGGCATCGCCACCGCCATCGCGCGCTCGTAGGCGGCCTGCATGAGGTCAAGAGGTGAAGCGAGCTTCTTCCGGCGGCCCTCGGCTCTCGGTGAACCGCGGCTCTCGGCGCTCGGCCCTCGGCCCTCGGCCACTGCGGGAACAGCGGGCGGACGTGCCTCGTGCCGAGCCGTTCCGAGCAAACGCCCCAGCCGAGAGCCGAGGGCCGAGGGCCGAGAGCTGCCCCCATTCAGTCCCGTCTTGGCGAAGAGGAGCGCGAGGATCGGCGTGAGGAACATCGCCACCGCGAAGGAGACCAGGAGCGCGATCGCGACCGTGAACGACATCGCCCGAATGAATTCCCCCGGCGCGCCGGGCAGGTACGCAATCGGGAGGAACGACGCGACGATCGTGAGCGTGGCCGCGAGCACCGGCACCGCCAGCTCCGTCGGCGCACGCCAGGCGGCCTCGAAGGGCGCGATCCCATGATCCAGCTTCTCGAGGTAGTTGTCCGCCACGACGATCGCGTCGTCGACTACGATTCCGAGTGCGACGACCAGCCCCGCGAACGTGACCTGGTGCAGCTCGATCCCGACAGCGGACAGAATCGACACCGTAATTGCCACCGTCACCGGGATCGCGACGGCCGCGATCGCGGCGATGCGGATCGGCAGCAGGAGCACCGTCACCAGCACGACCGCCGCGAGCGTGATGAGGAACTCGCTCCCGAAGTCGAGCATGCGGTGCTCGACTGCCGTCGGCTGATCGGTGATCAGGTCGACGCGTACGTCGGGCGGCAGTTGCCGGCGCACCTGGGCCAGCTTGTCACGAACCTCCCCGCCGAAGCGGACGATGTTGTGCCCTTCCTGCATCTCGACCGAGAGGAGGACCGACCCCTGGCCGTCCACCCGCACGACGTACGAGGGGTCTTGGAAGCGGCGCTCGACGGTAGCGAAGTCACCCAGGTAGACCGGCTGCTCACCGCGCGAGGTGCCGACGAGAAGGCGCCGGAGCTCCGCCTCCTCGCCGAAGAGCCCCGTCGCGCGGATCGGCACCCGGCCGGACGCGCCGGCGTCGATCGCCCCCGCGTCCTGTACCGCGTTGCGGGCGCGGATCGCACCCGCCACCTGCGGCGGGGTGATGCCGAACTGCGCCAGGCGGGCGTTGGAGGTGGTGACGCGGAGCTCCTCCCGTTGCTCGCCGTAGCGGTTGATCTTCGACACCTCCGGGATCGTCCGGATCGCGTCCTCGATCTGGTCGAGGTAGCCACGCAGCTCGCGTGACGTGTAGCGGTCACCGCGCACGGCGAGGAGCACCGCGACGACGTCGCCGAAGTTCGCGTTCACGATCGGTCCTTGGACCGTCGGCGGCAGTGCCGTCGCGCCCAGCTCGTTGAGGTCGTGCCGGAGCATGGCCCAGAAGCGGTCAGGGTCCATGATTCGCTCCTCCAGCTCGACGTTGACGACGGCGACGCCGTCGCGGGAGGTCGAGAACGTCTTGCTCTTGCGCACCTCGTCGTGGCGGAAGAGTCGCTCCTCGACCTTCCGCGTGACCTGCTCCTCGACTTGCTGGGCTGTGGCCCCGGGGTAGAACGCCATGACGAGCCCGGTGCGGATCGTGATCTTCGGGTCCTCGCGCCGCGGCATGGTGAGGAGCGCGCGAATGCCGAGGAGGACCGCGAAGGCCGTCAGGACGAAGACCACCTGCCGGTTGTGGAGCGCGGCGCGGATCGGGTTCATGGCGCACCTCCCGCCGTGCCCGCGGCACCTAGCGTTCCCGTGCTCAGGACGACCCGCGATCCCTCCCGCACGCGGTGCTGACCGGCGACGACGATCGGTTCGCCGCCCGCGAGACCGCTCGCGATCTCCACCTCGTCGCCTCGAGCCGCGCTCACTGCGACCCGCCGGGCGTGCACCCGCCCTGCCCGAGCATCGAGCACGTAGACCAGTGTAGCGCCGTCGGCGTCGCGGACCACCGCGCCGGCCGGCACGCTGACCGTCGGGATCTGCTGGTCTCCCTGCACCTGCGCCTCGGCCACCATCCCCACCTTGAGTCGGCGGGCCGGGTTCGGGACGGCGACTTCGGCAGCGTACGTGCGGGTCGTCGGATCGGCAGCGACACCCACCAGCGTCACGCGTCCGGAGAACGACTCGTCCCCGAGCGCCGCGAGGCGGACCGTCGCTTCCTGTCCGACGCGCAGCGCCCCGACGTCCGACTCGGGCACACCGATACGAATCTTCACCGGGTCGACGTCCACGATCGTGAACACCGCCTGGCCGGGCGCGGCGGTCTCCCCGAGGTCGATGGCGCGCCGGGCGACGACACCCGCGATCGGCGCGACGAGGCGCGTGTCGGCCAGCCGCTTCCGGGCCAGCCCCGCGGCCGCCGCACCCTGCCGCGCCGCGCTCTCGATGCGCTCGAAGTCGCTCGGCGCAACACTGCCGACGTCGAGGAGTGGGCGATACCGGTCACGCTCCTGCTCGGCATGCTCCGCCTGCGCCGCCGACTGCTCGAGCGCGAGCTGGTAGTCCGTCGGATCGATGCGCGCCAGCAGCTCGCCCGCAGCGACGACGTCTCCCTCGTCCGGCCCCACCGCGATGACTTTCCCCGGCACCTGGAACGCCACGTCCACCGTGGTCCGCGCCTGCACCACGCCGCTGGCGGCGGTCGTGTGCGGACGGGCGGTCGTCGCGGACTGTTGGACGCGGACCGGCACCGCGGCGTCGGCCTGGTTGGGCGCTTCCTCCGAGCGCGCAACGGCGCATGCGGAGAGGGCCGCGACCAGTAGCGCTGCGCGCGTGGGATGTAGGTTTTGCACTCGCATCTGGTTCTCCTAGAACTGGGAGTTTCAAACAAACATCGGTATACTTGCTAACAGCGTTAGTTTCGCGGCCAAAAAAAAGAGCCGCCCTAGGGGACGCGCGCCTCGGCGCGTCAATCCGCTAGCTCGGCTCCCGCAACACCCCACGCAGCACGGCCTCGCTGAGCTTGCGTGAGGTCTCGCGCGCATCGCGCCACTCGATCCAGGGGTCACCCTCCTTCGCGATCTGGAGCGAGACGATGGCGTGAGCGGACGCCCAGAGCATTTGGGCGAGCTCTTCGACGTCATCGAGCTGCGGACGGAAGCGGCCGGCCGTGATGCCCTCTGCTACCGCGTTACACAGGAAAGCGTAGGCATCCTCCTCCGGATTCCCCTTGACCTCGTCGCGCATGGCGGAATAGGAATCGGGCGGCTTCGGCGTCATGAACATGAACCGGTACTGGCTAGGGTTCTCGAGCGCGAAGTCGACGTAGGCTGTCGCGATGCGGCCCAGGCGCTCGATCGGGTCCTCGATCCGCCCGATCCGCCCGAACGCCTGCGCCAGGGCCCGGAAGTCCCGGTAGCAGAGCTCCTGCAGCAGCGCCTGCTTGTCGCGGAAGTGCGAGTAGATCACCGGCGGCGAGTACTCGATTCGGTCGGCGATCGCGCGTATCGTGACCGCCTCGATCCCGTCGCTCGCGAACATGTCGCGAGCGACGTCCAGAATTCTCTCCCGGACGTCGGCCCGCTCGCGCTCCTTCCGCTCCTTCACTCCCATACACCGTTTCCTATGCTATCGTTGTTAGATACTCTACGCCCGTAATTCTGTTCTGTCAAGGCTGGGGAGTGCCTCGACCTGGAACACGGTCGCTCGGCGAGCTCAGGCGGCACCCGGTATACTTCCGCTACAGCAACTCCTGCGGCAACTCCGGCCGGCCGCGAATCGTTTACGCCCCAGGCCGCCCCTTACGCTGACCACCAGCGACGACTTGGTCGTTCATGCAACTCCTCCTCTCGTACCTCCGGCGCTACTGGCCGCTCGTCCTCCTCGCCCTCCTGCTGGCGACGGTGAACCAGGTCTTCTCGCTCCTCGACCCGCTCATCTTCCGCCACATCATCGACCGGTACGCCACGCGGTACGCGGAGTACACCACGCGCGAGTTCTTCCGCGGCGTGGGCCTCCTCCTCGCCGCCGCCGTGGGCGTCGCGTTCGTGTCGCGCGTCGCCAAGAACTTCCAGGACTACTTCGTCAACGTCGTGACCCAGCGGCTCGGGGCGCGGCTCTACGCCGACGGCATCCGGCACGTGCTCGCGCTCCCGTACCAGGTGTTCGAGGACCAGCGCAGCGGCGAGACGCTCGGCAAGCTGCAGAAGGTGCGGAGCGACGTCGAGAAGTTCATCGCCGCGTTCGTCAACGTCGTCTTCACGACGCTCGTGGGCCTGGTCTTCGTCATGGTCTACGCCTACAAGGTGCACTGGGCCATCGCGCCCGCCTTCCTGCTCACCATCCCGCTCCTCGGGGGGCTCAGCTCCCTCCTCAGCCGCCGCATCAAGCAGATCCAGAAGGTCATCGTCGCCGAGACCACGGCGCTGGCCGGCGCCACGACGGAGTCGCTGCGGAACATCGAGCTGGTGAAGAGCCTGGGCCTCGCCGACCAGGAGGTGACGCGGCTCAACGCGACGACGGACAAGATCCTCGGGCTCGAGCTCAAGAAGGTGCGCTACCTGCGGAGCCTGAGCTTCATTCAGGGCACGTGCGTCAACTTCGTGCGCACGTGCATCCTCCTCCTCATGCTCTACCTGATCTTCTCGCGGCAGATCACGGTGGGGCAGTTCTTCTCGCTCTTCATCTACTCGTTCTTCATCTTCGGGCCGCTGCAGGAGCTCGGGAACGTCATCAACGTCTACCGCGAGACGGAGGCGTCGCTCGCCACCTTCCGCCAGCTCCTCGACATGCCGCCGGACCCGAAGCCGGCCGACCCGGTGCCGGTCGCGGACCTGGCGGTGCTGGAGTTCGACGGCGTC
>Ga0307405_10000379_pt1 | contig 16655 bp, 13 predicted proteins | sample 322Cmetagenome_2_FD_203311 | JGI IMG/M metagenome (GOLD analysis project Ga0307405, IMG submission 203311) | Maize rhizosphere microbial communities from greenhouse at UC Davis, California, United States - 322HYB-C-1 | ecosystem: Host-associated > Plants > Roots > Rhizosphere > Soil | place...
TCACCGCCGCGCCGCGCCGCACCGAAGGGACGCAGCGCGCCGCCGCGCGTGAACGCCGACGCCGGCCTGACGATGGCCTTCCTGATGCAGACGCTCGCCGACGAGCGCCCCGGCGACAGCATCATCGTCGAGGAATCGCCGTCGAGCCGGCGGACGATGCAGGCGTATCTGCCGATTGAGCGGCCGAACAGTTTTTTTACGTGTGCGAGCGGGGGGCTGGGGCACAGCATGCCGGCGGCAGTGGGTATTGCGCTGGCAGAATCCCGCGGGGGGCCCCTTTCAGGGGTGGCGGCGCCGCGCCGCGTCATCGGCATTTTCGGCGACGGCTCGGCGATGTATTCGATTCAGGCGTTGTGGTCGGCCGCGGATCTCAAGCTCCCGATGACGATCGTGATCGTCAACAACGGCGGCTACGCGGCGCTCAGCGAGTTCACCGCGCACTTCAACATCAAACAGTTGATCGGAACGAAGCTGCCAGGACTCGATTTCGTCGGCCTGGCGAAGGCGATGGGATGTGCTGCCGCCAGAGTCGAGCGCGCCCAAGATCTTGCCCCGGCGCTGCGTGAGGCATTGCAGTCGCCGGGGCCGTTTCTTCTCGACGTCGAGATCGCGTCATAACCACACTCGTCAGGCGGAAGAATCACCCCGGAACGCACGACGTCCGGCACTGATGAAGAGCAGATCGGGCTCGACAACGTCGAAGTCGGAGAAGACCACATCAAACGGCGACAGGAACACTTGACCGATGGGATTCGCCTCCAGGTACGTGCGCACGACGAAGTGAAGGTTGCCGACGATCGTCTGGTGAATGGCGTTGGGCGACGGCGTCACGTAGTGCTCTCCGTCGATCAGCTCGTGCCGCTGGCCGTCGTATGGAAACAGCAGGAAGTCGGCGTAGGTGAGCTTGACGGCTGGAGTGGGACGCATCTCTTCGCTCCCGGACATGGACACATTGTACGGGTCCGAAGTGCAGCCGGTGTGCCAGCGCAATCAGGCTGAAAAGACGCCGTATGCGTGGAGCAGGGCCGGAGGAGTACGCAGAAACCGCGCGCCCGATCAAGCCCCGGTGCTGCAGGAAGTGACGTCGAACGAGAACCGTGCCGTTGGCGACTGCGCGTTAACGGGTGCGGCGCTTTGAACCACGAAGGACACGAAAATTGCGAAGAACGCGAAGAGTATTCAAGTCTTCTTCGCGAGCTTCGCGTTCTTCGCGTCCTTCGTGGTCATCAGGTGTCGTCAGGCGAGCGCCGTCTTGTACAGCGCGAGCAGGCGCGTCCAGGCCCTCTCGGCTTCTTTCTCGCTGTAGACCTGTGAGTCGGGCGGGCACCAGCCGTGCGCGGCTGGGTAGACCTCGATCTCCGCGGGGACCTTCGCCGCGGAGAACGTCGCCTTCAGGACGTCCTTTTCCATCGGCCGCGCCTTGTCGTCGTTCTCCGCAATGGCGATGAGGAACGACGCCTTCGTCTTCGCCGCCAGCAGGTGCGGGCTGTTGGCGTCGCCCTCTTTCGTGACGAGGCCGCCGCCATGGAACGAGGCCACTGCGCCGACGCGATCGGGAACGGCCGACGCCGTATTGAACGTCATCGGGCCGCCCATGCAATAGCCCTGGGTTCCGATCTTGCGGTTCTTGTTCACCTGCGGCTGCGCGTCGAGCCACGCGATGAACGTTCTGGCGTCCGTCATGTCCGTGGCCTGGCTCATCCCCTTCCTGAACGCAAACATCTCCTTGATATTCGACGCGCCGGTCGCATTCGGCTTGCCTACTCGATAGAAGGGATTGGGCACCAGCACGGCGTAGCCCTGCTGGGCGAGCCGCTTCGCCATGTTCCGCATCGCCGGCCGCAGCCCGAAGATGTCCGGCCAGACCAGCACGGCTGCCGCCGAGCCCTTTACCGGATGCACGAAGTAGCTGTCTGCCGTGCCGTCAGGGGTCTTGATGTCGACGTCGCGCTCGGTGACGTCCTGGGCGTTGGCCGCCTCCGGCAGCGCCAACGCCACGCCGGCGGCCACCAGCACGCCGAACTGCCGGCGCGTGATCAGCCCTCTGGCTTCGTACTCTTTCACGCTCTCTGCAAAATGGTCTTTATCGCACATGTCTGCTCCTGGGTCCGCCGGAAGGCGGACGCTAGCGCTTTCGGATGAACCCGAGCTCTATTTCGTGGGTCAGTACATACACCAAACAGCCCGTGCGGTGGCAGTTCCGTTAGAATCGCCCGGCTATGAAGAAGATCGCTGGACTGCTTCTCGTGACCGCATTCCTCCTGACGCCCGCCGCCGCGGCCACCGATTTCACAGCCGTGCCGGACTGGCTGAAGCTGCCGGAAGGCCGCCCGAACCTCGGCAACATGCACGGCGATGTCGCGGTCAGTTCCGCGGGCGAGGTGTACGTCAGCGTCCAGGATCCAGCGGCCGGGCTGCAGGTCTACGCCCCGGACGGGAAGTTCCTGCGCAACGTGCCCAACGCGCCGAGCGATTTCCACGGCTTCGTGATCAGGAAGCAGGGCGACGGCGAGTACCTCTACGGCGCCACGATGCGCGGGCAGACGGTCGTGAAGATGCGCCTCGACGGCGGGATCGTCATGACGATCGGTTCATCGTCCATTCCCGATCAGTTCAAGGTAAGGAATGCGAGGAGCGGACAGCTCGCGCTCCTGCTGACCGGCGTGGACGTGGCGCCGAACGGCGACATCTACGTCACCGACGGGTACGCGAGTGATTTCATTCACCGATTCGATCGCACCGGCACGTACCTCTCGTCGTTCGGCGGCAAGGCGGCGCCCTACGGCTTCAACACGCTGCACAAGCTGACCATCGACACGCGCTTCGAGCCGGCCCGGATCATCGCCGTCGATCGGGCGAACAACCGCGTCGTCCACATGTCGCTCACCGGCGAGTTCCTGGGAGTGGTGGCGAAAGACCTGCTGCTGCCTGCGGCAGTCGCCCTCACCGGCGACTACGCCGTGATCGGCGAACTGACCGGGCGCGTGACGCTGCTCGACAAGTCAGGTGCCGTCGTCGCGCGCGTGGGAACGAACACGGAGCAGGGCGTCGGCACGAACAAGATTCCGCCGGCGCAGTGGAAAACCGGATTGGTGCTGGCGCCGCACGGCGTCGCGCTGAACGACAAGGGCGACTTATTCGTCGCCGAGTTCAACGCCTTCGGCCGCGTGCATCGATTCAATCGCCGGTAGGGGCAGACCTTCAGGTCGGCCCTTCAGGTCAGCCCTTCGGGTCGCTCCCTACGGGCGTGCTGGGGCCGTCGCCTGGAGCAAGTAGGCGCGGCGCGCGTCGATGAACGCCCTGAGCGGATTCGCGGTATCGGCGATGCCTGCAGCGAAGCCGGCGTTGTCGTACAGCTTGCGCGTATCGGCCGTCACGTCCGCGGCGATCAGCGCGTGCGACGCCTTCGCAATCGGAAGCAGCGTGTTCCAGTCCAGCCACTTCTCGGCGATCTCGCGCACGTACGACAGGTACTTCTGCCGCAGCGCCGGTACGGCAAGCAGCTTCGAATAGAGCGGCTTGGTCGGATCGCCGGCGGCAGCCATCGGGTCGAGCATGGCGCGTCGCGCCCCACCCTCGCCGCCGAGCGCCTCGTTGACGTCATGGGGAATGAGGTGGAACCGTCCCGCGGTGTCTCGATAGATGTTGTAGTCGCTGGCACGGGTCCAGTAGCCGTCGGGGTTCGCCATGGCGATCTCCAGCGCCATGAACTTGAGGGTCGCGTCGACGTCGAGGATCGGCGCGAGCGCCGCTTCGAGCCGATCGACCGGCGTGGTGTTCAGTATCTGGCACAGCCGCATCAGCGCCGCCCACGACTCCGCGTCGTCTTTGGTCTTGATCTCGTAAATCTGCTTGTACGCAGCAACCTCCTCGCCGAGGTACTCGAGGCCCGCGCGGCCGCGCGGGCTGCCCGGCGCCTTCCACCGCGCACCGCCCGCCGGTTTGAACCATTCCCGGACAAAGTCGGCGTTGAACTGCTGGGCGTTCAGGTAGACACCCCAGCTCTCGCCGTTGATCACGACGCGGACGTGGTTCATCTTTGGCGTCGGGACGTAGTGGCGCGCGATCTCCGTATAGAGGATGCCGCGCAGGAACGTCGCGTCATTGTTCACGTTGAGGAGGTTGAGCGTCCGATAGCCGTCCAGGTCCTGGTCGTCGTCGGCGAAATCCATCGCGATGTTCAGCGACCGTTTGAATCCGGCTGGCGTGTTGCGAAACGACGAGGCGCCGCGGAAGTGAACCCCGACGTCGCGATACGTGCGGCCATCCACCGTCATCGTCGCCGGTACATCCACGTCGGAGTTGAAGAAGAACCCGAGTTCCTCCTCCCAGTCCGCATCCTCGAACTGCAGGAAGATGGTCCGCAAGGTCGCGAGGTCGTAGAGGCTGCTGCGCGGATATGGGGGCCGGACATCGGCAGTGGTCAGCTTCGGCCCGGGCGACGCCGTGGCGCCTCCGCGCCGGCCTCTGGGTCCCGCGGTGACCGTGCCGGCCATCGCCGCGCGCACGACCGTTCGCTCCGCCCGATTGAGCCGGCCGTCGCCGTCCTGGTCGTACTTGGCGACGATCTGCGCCTCGGGACCGTTGCCGCCACCGGACTGCGCCGGACCGAACTGCGCGCGGCCCGCGGTCTGCAATGCCGCGGCGATGGCTCCGGCCGCGAGTGTCGCGGTGACTCGTCGGACCGTCATGGCGTTCCTCCGTGCCTGCGGGTAGGGGCCGACCTGATGGTCGGCCCCTACAGATTACTCTTCATCAACACGACATCAAGCGGACCGGTTGCGAACTCGACAACCTTGTTCGTAATGCGCTCGAAGCCGAGCGACTCATAGAACGCGACAAGCGGACCATTCCGGCAATCCAGCCATGCACGCGGTGCACCTTCCCGACGCAGGTGTTCGAGTACTTCCTGCGCCAGCTGTCGCCCGAAGCCGTAGCCGTGACAGTCGGCCGCGACCGCTAGCTTGGTTATCCAGCGCACCTCGTGGCCGCGGAGTTCTGCTTCCCACTCCGGCGGTGCGCTCGTTACCGTCACGATGGCGACCACACGGTCGTCGTCGAAGAGACCAAAGTTTTCGCCGCGTTCCTGTGCCCGTTGATACAGCTCACGCGGATAGGTGGTCGTCCACTGCCGGATGCCACGAGCCAGCAGCCATTCGGCCGCCGCATCCAGAATGGCTACGGCGGCGTCGACGTCGCTGTCGCGAAGCTGCCGGAACGCGGGTGCAGGACATTCGGCCACGAAGGACACGAGAGTTCGCCACAACGATCACGAAGATCGGTTGCCGCGACTCTTCCCGGAATCACCCACCATCAGCGCCAGCAGGAAGCTGACGACGCTCACGACCAGGCCGCCGAGAAACGCGGCGCGGAATCCGCTGACGTGAAATCCGAGATCGGCCGCGTCCGAGATCGCGCCGGTCAGCCAGACCATCGCGCCATTCAGCACGAGGAGAAACAGGCCCAGCGTCACGATCAGGAACGGGAATGTCAGGAAGATCAGAATCGGCTTCACGATCGCGTTGACGACGCCGAAGATCAGTGCGACGACGAGGAGAAAGATCATCTCGCCGTCGAAGGAGATGCCGTCGATCAGCCGCGTCGCGAGCCAGAGCGCGATGGCGTTGATGACGAGACGGACGAGGAAGTTCATGGCAGCGGGCCGAAACCCTGCGGCGGGCGCCGGTTCTTCGTCGCAGCTTCATAGGCCGCCGCGATGCGGAAGAGCATCGGCTCGCCGAACGGGCGCGCGATGAAATCGACGCCCACCGGAAGGCGGGCCGGGACCGGGCCGACGAGCCGCGTGCTGTTGCCGTCTCGTTCGCGGTCCCAGACGTTCGTCGTGAAGCCGGCCGGGACGTCGATGACCGGAAATCCCTGCTGGCCGAACATGAACCAGCCGATCGGCGTGCGCCCGTTGATCGCCGGTTCGCGCGGCGACAGGAGCTTCTTCGGCGGCACGGTGGACATCGGGGCGACGAGCGCGTCGAGCTTCTGCTCTTCCATGCAATGCATCAGCAGCGTCTGCAGCGCGAAGCGTGTGTGCATGCGGGCGGACGTGTCCAGCGTGACGGCACGTTCGGCCTGCTCGCGCGCGGCACGGCGGTTCGGGAAGTTGGGATCGTTGTAGAAGGTTGCCTTGGAGATCAGATCCGCATTCGTCCTGATATTGGCGTCGCCCCGTTCGCGCAGGTAGCGATTGATCATGTACTTGTCTTCTCCCGGTTCGCCGAATCCGCCGCCGATGGTGCGTAAGGTCACGGTTGCCGGGACCCGCGACGTGTTGGCACGCATGTCGACGAACGTCCCGATCTGATCGCCCTGCGGCTGGCCCGACGCGTCAACCGGAAACAGCGGACGGTTCTGCCGCGCGAACGCACTGCTCAGCAGCTCGGGCGCCGATTGCGTGATGCACCGCTGAAACAACGCCCCATCCGGACCGGGATCGACGACAGTGACGCCAAGCTTCCTCAGCACCGCGATCGCGCGCTCGACCAGATCGACGCTCTCGGTGTCGGCCTGCGCGAGCAGCTTCCGATTGAGATATTCGCGGACGACGCCGATGCGCAGGCCGGCGAGCGAACGCGCGTTCGTCGCCTCGAGATAGGACGTCCGCGGCATCCGCCCGACGCTCAGCGCGGTGTACTCGTCCTTGGGGTCGTAGCCGGCGATGACGTCGAGAATCCGCGCCGTGTCCGCGACCGTGCGGCACATCGGCCCGACGCGCATGTTGAGTCCCGCGCCAATCATCCCGTCCGTGCTGACCAGCTCTTTCGTCGGCGCAAGGCCGACGATGCTGTTGACGGCCGAGGGCCAGCGAACGGATACGACGGTCTCCTCACCAATGGCGCAGGTGACGAGGTTCGCGGCGACCGCCGTGCCGGAGCCCGCACTCGACATCCCTGGCTCGCGCTCGGTGTCGTACGGATTGCAGAAGGTGCCGCCGAAGGCACTGCGCGCGCCATCCACCGCATACTCGGCCAGGTTGGCCTTGGCCAGGATAATCGCGCCCGCCGCCCGCAGCTTCGCCACGAACGTCGCGTCGTCCGGCGGGCGGTCGTTCGCGTATTGTGCGTCGCCGCCCGACGTCGTGCGCATGTCCCTGGTGTCGTACTGATCCTTGATGGCGATGACAACGCCGTGCAGCGGTCCGGACAGTCGGCCGGTGCGCGCGAACGCGCGATCCTGCGCCGCCGCCGTTTCCAGCGCATCGGGCATGTCCGCGGCGCCATCCACCCGGTCGGTCATGCTGCGGGCTTTCCGGGCGTCGAAGCCCCATTTGTCACGCGCGGCGGGCCGCAGGTTCAGCGTCGAGAGCGCGTTGATCTGGCCGGCATTCGCCATCGTCGTCACCGGCCCGAGGATGCCCTGCGGCTCGTTGACGCACGTGCCGTTGTAGGCCTTGATGCGCCGCAAGTACTGCTCGACAACGCCGACGGTCGTGATGCGCTTGCCCTGAATCGCGCGCTGGATGTCGGCAACGGTCGCCTCGTGGACTTCAAACGGTCGCGCCGGCGTAGGGCGCCCTTTTGAGGGCGCCGACAACTGAGCGTGACCGACCCCCGCGCCGATGGTCAGAAGCGCCAGCGCAACAGCGACTCTCATGGGCGGAAACATACCACCACGCACGGCCCCGGCGATCGGGTAACCTACTGCACCTCTTTTGCTGGCACCGCTAAAGCGGTGCCCTACGTAAAGCCGGCCAGGACATGCGTGATCGCTATCGCCATCGGTTGTCCGTCAGCGCGGGGTCGAAGATGAGAAAACGTCTGTCTGCATTCTGCATTCTGCATTGTGCATTGTTGGCGACCTGTATCTCGATGAGTGCCCAGGAAGGTCATCCGCTCGTCGGCTCATGGCACGGGGATCGAGGAACAGGCCCGAAGAACCGCACGGATATCACCTTGATCATGGACTGGGACGGGACGCAGCTCACCGGCGTGGTCAATCCCGGTTTCGAGAGCATGAAGCTTCAGAACGCGAAGCTGACGCCGAAGGACTGGTCGGTGCATTTCGAGCTCGATTCCAGGGACGCGGCGGGCAAGGCGACCCGCTGCATGGTCGACGGCAAGATCGATCGTCTCGGATCGGATCAACGCACGCTGGCCGGCACCTGGGTGTGTGGAAGCGTCAAACAGGATTTCAAGCTGACGCGCGATCGGGACTATTCACATTAGAAGGGCGAGGACGATGCGAAAAGGACTGTTCGGCGTGAGTCTGGTCGTAGCGGTTTTTGCCGTGTCGATGTGGAGCGAGCCGTTTGACGCCCAGGCTCCCGCGCCAGGCGGACAGCCCGCCGCTCGCGGCGGGCGTGATGGTGCCGCTGGCGAACAGGGTGGCGGCAGGGCCGGACGCGGGGGCCGCGGCGGGCGCGGCGCCGCACCGGCAGGGCCGTCGAAGCCGACTCCGCGCTGGCCCGACGGCCGCGTGAATCTGAGTCAGGCGCCAGGCGTCAAGGGTTTCTGGAATGTGATGAGTGGAAGTCCGATCGGGCCGGGAGGCCTGCCAGGCAATCTGACCCTTGACCAGGTGCCGTTCCAGGATTGGTCACGTGCGCTGTACGAGTACCGGCGGCAGCGCGGCGGGCTCGACGACCCGCACGTGCGGTGTCAGCCGGCCGGCGGGATGCGCTTCTTCACCGTCCCGAACGGCATGGAGTTCATCGACCAGCCGGAGCTGCAGCGCATGTTCATTCTCGACGGCGAAAATCGCGACTGGCGCCGCATCGCGATGGAGCCCGGGCGCACGCACCCCTCCGAGGACGATCTCATCCCGAGCTACTTCGGCGACTCGATCGGCCACTGGGAGGGCGACACCCTCGTCGTCGATACCGTCGGCTTCAACGAGAAGTTCTGGTTCATCCGTGGCGGACTGCCGCACACACGTTTCATGCATCTGATCGAGCGCTTCACGCGGATCAACTTCGACACGCTGCGCTACCAGGTCACGATTGACGACAAGGGCGCGTACACGCGGACGTGGAGCGGCGGCTGGGATATTCCATGGCAGTACACGAACTACGACGGCTCACCCGGCGGCGAGATCCACGAGTACTTCTGCATCGACAACGAGCGGGACGCGCAGCACTTCGCCGGCCGGTAGAAGGGCGTAACGAATTTGCCGATTACTGTTGAAACGCACTGATAGTGTCCCCTCTCTAGCGAAATAGAAATGTCCCCCTAAGCTGGCGACCGGAGGTCGCAGATTGGGGCGGACGGCGATGAGTGCGAAGGAGCTGACGCGAGCGGGAGTGTTGGCGCGGGTGGCTGCGGGGACGTTGAGCTTAGGGTCAGCGGCGACGCTGATGGCCGTGAGCTACCGCCAGGCGAAACGTCTGTATGGCCGCTATCGGGCGGAGGGCGCCCGGGGATTGAAACACCGCAGTGCTGGGCGGCGGTCGAATGCGGCGCGCGACGCGGCGCGTGTCCAGGTGATGGCGCTGGTTCGCGAGAAATATAGCGGCCCGATCGATGAGCGGTTTGGACCGACGCTAGCCGCCGAGCACTTGGCCAGCGAGGACGGCGTGCACGTGCATCACGACACGCTGCGGCGCTGGATGCTGGCGGCTGGCCTGTGGAGTCGAGCGCGGAAGCGCAGTCCGCATCGGCGCCGCCGCGAGCGGATGGCGCACTTCGGCGAGCTGGTCCAGCTGGATGGGAGTTTTCATCCGTGGTTTGAACGGCGCGGCCCGCAGACGTGCCTGCTCACGATGGTCGATGATGCGAGCGGTCGCAGTCTCGGGACGTTCGGGGCGCAAGAAACGATTTGGGCCGCCGTCGGCGTCCTCCGCCGGTGGATCGAGCAATACGGCATTCCGCATGCGCTCTATACCGACTGGAAAAACGTGTATGTGCGTCCGCCCAATCAGGAAGAGCGCGCCACCGGCGCCGAGCCACTGACGCAATTCGGCCGGATGTGCGCCAAGCTTGGGATTCGCATCATTCCCGCGAGCTCTCCCCAAGCCAAAGGGCGAATCGAGCGCCACCACGGGACCCACCAGGACCGACTGGTGAAGAAACTGCGGCGGCACGGCATTGCCGATCTGCCGGGGGCGAATGCGTTTCTCGAGACGGCGTACTGGCTGGAGCACAATCAGCGCTTCGCGCGGACGCCCGCGTCTCCCGACGATTTCCACCGCGCGGTGCCACGTCGCCTCGTGCTCGACGAGGTCTTTCGGCTCGAGCAGACGCGCACGGTCTCCAATGACTGGGTCGTGCGGTATGCCAATCGCCACTTGCAATTGGAGCGGCAGAGTCCGTTGCCCCCGGCGCGCGCCACGGTCCAGGTCTTCGAAGACGCCGTTGGCCACCTTGAGATTCGGTACCGCGATCGCTGGATGCGCTGGACCGAAATCGCTGCGCCGGCGCCACCGACCCGGGCCACTGCCCCGTCCGGATCGGTGGTCCGACCGACCACGACCGCGCGCCCTCCCCGCCGCCCGAGTGCCGACCATCCGTGGCGGGCCCAAGTGGTTACCGATCACACCGCGCATCGACAGATGGCCAAAGACCGACGCGCTTGGGAGCAGGTGCATCCGTGAAAAACCAGCCTGTGGACGTTGCCGGAACCGTGGACGCGGAGAACACGCGCCCACCGCTCCTTGGAAACCCCAGAACGGTTTCCACAACGTCCACAAGGCTCAACCTCTCGGCGGGGACATTTCTATTGCTTTAAACACGGGGACATTTCTATTTCGCTTTGACACGAATTTGCCGATTACTTGACAACACTGCACCGCGGGTTTAGGCTCGGCGGCCACGCCAGCAGGGTGCAGCGAGGGGCATCCCGCTATCCGCTTCACCGCAGGAGGCGTCCTATGCGTGTACGTGCCGGCCGTTTCGCTCTCCTTGTTCTTGCACTGCTGCTCCCAACTCTGGCTGAGGCCCAGGCCACCGTTTCCGGCACCGTTCGCGACAGTTCAGGCGCGGTGCTTCCCGGCGTCACTGTCGAGGCGGCCAGCCCGGTGCTGATCGAGAAGGTCCGCACGGCTGTCACCGACGGCACCGGCCAATTCCGCATCTCGGAGCTTCCGCCCGGCACCTACACCGTGACCTTCGCGTTGAGCGGGTTCACGACCATGAGGCGCGAGGGAGTCAGCGTCTCGGGCTCCGGTGTGATTCCGGTATCCGTGGACCTGAAAGTCGGGGCGCTGGCCGAAACGGTCACCGTCAGCGGCGAGGCGCCGATCGTCGACACGCAGTCGACGCGACGCGAAGTCGTGGTCGACGCCGAGACGATTAGCGCGCTGCCGATCACCCGCAGTTACGGGGCGGTGCTCTATGCCGTGCCGGGGTTGAACGTCGCCCCGGGCGTCAACGGCAACGACTACTCGCCGAGCATGGCGTTGTTCACGGCGCACGGCGGCAACAGCACCGAAGGCAGGATGATGGTGAACGGCCTTCCGGTCGCTGGATCGTTTTCAGGAAACAGCGTCGCGCAGTTTGGCTATGACGTGAACAACGCGGAAGAGTTCCAGGTGCTCGTGTCGGGTGGCCTCGGCGAGTCGGAGACGGGCGGCCCGCTCGCCAATATCGTTCCCAAGTCAGGCGGCAACAGCTTTGCCGGCACGGCGTTCTATAGCGGCACCAGCTCGAAGTTCCAGTCCAACAACATCGACGGCGCGCTTCAGGCGGCCGGCATCACCGCACCCGCCGCCATTCGCGGAAACTGGGACGGCAGCGGCAGCGGCGGCGGCCCGATCATCCGCGACCGCATCTGGTTCTTCGGCAACGCCCGCAGCTACGGCAACTCGCAAGTGGTCGAAGGCGCGTCTGCGAACCAATTCGCGGGCGACCCGACGAAATGGACGTATCTGGCGGATCCGAACGTCGAGGTCCGTCGCATCGACGTCAAAACGGATCTGTCGGCCCGTATCACGGGGCAGCTGACGCCGAAGAACCGGGTGGCGTTCTCGTACCAGTGGCAGGATCGCTGTTTTGGGTCGTCCCTGACGTTGACCGGCAATGCGTGCCGCATACGCACCGATAGCTGGATCGGCATGGGGAGCGCGACGCAGTCCGGCGAGGGCGCGGCCTTCTACAGCGACGACCCGTCGAGCCTCACCCAGGCCAGCTACACCGCGACGCTGTCGAACAAGCTCCTCATCGATTCGACCGTCTCCCGCTTCTCGTACGGCATTGTCGGCAACGGACAGGTCCCCGACGACGCGACGATGAACCTGATCGGCGTGACCGAGTCGTCGAACATCTATGGACGCACGAACTACGCCTATCGGGCGCCGTTCACCATGGGCAAGTACTACAACATCCCGTGGAACTGGCGTGCGTCACTGTCCTATGTGACCGGCGCGCACAGCGTCAAGGTCGGCTACCAGGGCGCTTATTTCATGTACGACCGGCGCACGCTCGTCAACGAGCCACAGATGCGCTACACATTCAACAGCAGGCGCGCCGTTGCCGGCGATCCGACGAGCGCGGTCATCATCAACCCGACGTCGGTGTCGTACTTCCTGACGCCCGGCTTCGACTTCAGCGACCGCACGGCGACGAACGCGATCTACGCGCAGGATCAGTGGACGATGGGCCGGCTGACGCTACAGGGCGCGATCCGGTATGACTACGTGACGGCCTGGGCGCCGGGAGACAAGCAGGGGTCGGAAGCGACGTCACGCTTCAATCCCCAGCCGATCCGGTTCGAGACGACCGACAGCATCACCGGTTTCCACGACATCAACCCACGGATGGGGCTTGCCTACGACGTGTTCGGGAACGGCAGGACGGCGTTGAAGTTCAACGTCGGACGCTATCTGGCCGCAGCGACGACCGACGGCATCTACTCGGCCAACAATCCGGCGCTGAAGCTGGTCACGAACGCGAGCCGCAACTGGACCGACAACGACGGCGATCTCGTGGTGGACTGCGATCTGTTGAATATCGCGGCGCAGAGTCCCGCCACCGGTACCGTCGATACCTGCGCGGCGCCGACCGGCCCCAATCGGAATTTCGGGGATCTCAACCCGACGCTGGTGCAGGTCGACGACGCGATTACGCACGGGTGGGGCGTGCGGCCGTACAACTGGCAGTTCGGCGCATCGGTGCAGCACGAAGTGCTGCCACGCGTGTCGGTCGATGTCGGCTACAACCGCCGGTGGTGGGGCAACTTCTTCGTCAACGTGAACACGCTGGTCAACGCGAGCGATTACCAGGTGTACACCGTGCCGATCCCGACCCATCCCGACCTGCCGGACAACGTCGGCACCTCGGCGTCGTACGTGGCCATCACCAGCGAAGCGAACGCGCGCGGCTCGCAGACGCTGATGACGAAGGAGAGCAACATCGCGTCCGAGCGAACAGCGTACTGGCACGGCTTCGACTACCAGGCGACAGCGCGGCTCGCCAACGGGCTGACCGTTCAAGGTGGCGGCAGCACCGGCCGCGGCGTGCGGAAGTTCTGCGACCTGTGGCGGGCGAGCCCTCAGTTGCAGGGGAGCAACCGCGCGGACGCGTGCGATACAACCGAGCCATGGCTGTCCACCCTTCGCGGCCTGGCGACGTACCGGGTGCCCAAGGTGGAGGTACTGACCAGCATCATCGTGCGATCGAATCGCACGACCGCCGGCGAGGTCGCGAGCAACGGCGGCACGCTCGATGCCACCTACCGCATCCCGAACACCGTCATGCGCGACGTCTTGCTTGGACGCCTTCCGGCAGGCGGAACGGCAAACGGCTTCACGAATGTCAATCTGCTGACGCCGTCGATGCTGTATCCGATCGAACGGCGTACCCAGGTGGACATGCGGTTCGCGAAAATCCTCAGGTTCGGCCGGACGCGCTACGATGTGGGCGTCGACCTCTACAACCTGTTCAACGACAACGCGGCGCTGACCTATGACGAGACGTATCAGTACACCGATAACGGCGCCACGTGGTTGACGCCGCTGTCGATCACGCAGCCGCGGCTGGCGCGCTTCAATGTGACGGTGAGTTTCTGATCGGAGATCGTGAATGAACGTGAGAAACCTGGCCGCGGTGGTCGCGATCGTGTTGGCACTGTCGGTCCCGGCCATCGCCCACCACTCCTTTGCCGCCGAATACGACAGCAACAAGCCGATCAAGCTGACCGGGGCGGTCACCAAGGTCGAGTGGACCAACCCGCACGTCTACTTCTACATCGACGTGAAGGACGAGAAGACCGGCAAGGTGACGAACTGGGCGCTGGAGATGGGGGCGCCGGCGGTCATTCAACGCAGCGGGTGGAAGCGGACGTCCATGAAGATCGGCGACCTGGTCATGGTCGACGGCTTCCAGGCGAAGAACGGCCAGCCGCACGGCAACGCGCGGACCGTGACACTCGCGTCGACCGGCCAGCGGCTCGGTGCGGGATCCAGCTTTGGCGGCGCGAACGCGGAACCGCAATAACCCCTCCCGATCGGGCGCGTGAATTCGACCGGGCGCCGCAAAACGGCGCCCGGAACGTTTTGCGGGCGTCAGCAGTAATACGAGTTACGATCCAGATTCACCTCCCAGAATGGAATGGCACCCCTGAAGGGGTGCCCGACGAAGACCGCGTAGGGCGCCGCTTCAGCGGTGCCAGGAGTCACGCCGATGCGCTGGGGACGGGTCCTGTCCGCGACGGGTGTCGTCATGCTGCTGGCTGCCAGCGTGTCTGGACAGACACGCGATATCGACGGCCGGCCGCTCGCGCCGTTCACACCGGCCGGCAAGGCGAACGTGATCCTGTTCGTCCAGAGCGACTGCCCCATCTCCAACTCATACGCGCCGGAAATTCAGCGCATCTGCAAGGCGTACGCGTCAAAAGGGATTAGCTGTGCGCTCGTGTACGAAGACGTACGCGTGGACGCGGCCGGCGTGCGCAAGCACCTGAGCGAGTACGCATTGAGCGGTGTCCCTGCCACGATCGACGCCTCACGCGCGCTGGCGGACCGCGCCAAGGCGACGATTACGCCGCAGGCGGTGGTCGTCGATGCACGCGGCGCGATCCGGTATCGCGGCCGCATCGATAACTTCTATGCGTCGCTGGGCAAGCCGCGACAGCACGTCACCGAGCACGACCTGACCGACGCGCTCGACGCGATTCTTGCGGGGAAGCCGGTTCCAAAACCGGAGACAGATGCAGTGGGTTGCTTCATCGCCCGCCAGCCACGACGGTAGAGGCCGACGTGGACGTCGGCCTTTCATAAGAGACTGATCATGCGTACACGAACGATCCTTACCGGGCTCGCAGCCGCAGCACTCGTCATCGGATTGCTGGCGCGCGGTGAAGCACCCGTGCAGGCCCAGAACGCGCGTCCGGGTGCCGCGGCGGTGACGTTCGCCGAGACGATTGCGCCGATCGTCTACGACAACTGCGTCAGCTGCCATCGTCCGGGCGAGGCTGCGCCGTTTTCGTTGATCTCATACGACGACGTGCGGAACAGGGGGCAGCTGATTGCCGCCGTCACAGCGCGGCGCTACATGCCGCCCTGGCAGGCCACCCATGGCTACGGCGAGTTCGAAGACGAGCGGCGGCTGACCGACGCACAGATTCAGGCGATCGCGGCGTGGGTGAAGAACGGGATGCCGGAGGGCGACCGATCGAAGATGCCCGCGATGCCGCAGTTCACGACCGGCTGGAGGCTGGGCACCCCCGACCTGGTGCTCGAGATGCCGAAGGAGTTCGAAGTGCCCGCCAGCGGACCGGACATCTTCCGGAACTTCGTGATTCCGTCGGGCCTGCTCGAGGACAAGTGGGTGCGCGCGGTCGAGTTCCGCCCGCGGGCGCGCACCGTGGTGCACCACGCCCTCTTCGCCTACGTGCGTGCGGGCGCCTACGCCTCGATTGAGGGAGCCGACGGCCAGCCGGGGTTCAGGGGCCTTGCGCCAATCGGCGCGAATCCCGCCATCTCGCCCGCCGGCCCACTCGGAGGGTGGGCCGTCGGCGCGACGCCGCGGTTCCTGCCCGAGGGGCTGGCGCTGCCGATGTCGCGCGGCTCGGACTTCGTGATCCAGATGCACTTCCATCCGACGGGCAAAGTCGAGCGCGAAAAATCGACGGTCGGGATCTACTTCGCGGACAAGGCGCCGGATCGCATGCTGCGCGTTCTCCAGCTCCCGGGCCTGTTCGGCATCGGCCAGGGCATCGACATTCCCGCCGGCGAGAAGAACTACGTGATCTCGCGCTCGGCCACGCTGCCTGTGGACGTGAAGATTTTTCTCACGCAGCCGCACGCCCACTATCTGGGCAAGGAGTTCAAGGCCACGGCAACGCTGCCCGACGGCACCGAGCGTCCGCTGCTGTGGATCCAGGACTGGGACTTCAACTGGCAGGACGGCTACAACTACAAGCAGCCGCTCATGCTGCCAAAGGGCACGCGTATCGACGTACGGATCACCTACGACAACTCGGCAAGCAACCCGCGCAACCCCAGCAACCCGCCGAAACGCGTCTGGTGGGGCGAGGAATCGACCGACGAGATGGGCAGCGTCAGCTTCGGTCTGATTCCGGTGCGCAAGGAAGATGAACCGGAGTGGGCCCAGTTCGCCGGACAGCAGCTCAAGGGAACGTTGCTCGCGGCCGGACAGAACGGCACCCTTCAACGCCTGGCGGCCAGCCAGTCGCGCGGGCTTCTCGCGGCCCCAGGTGCGGGCCGCGGCGGACTCGCCGCGCTCCTCGGACGCGGACGCGGCGTGGCAGCG